>Ga0307508_10002026_pt1 | contig 21974 bp, 22 predicted proteins | sample 9_EM_MG_FD_203089 | JGI IMG/M metagenome (GOLD analysis project Ga0307508, IMG submission 203089) | Populus trichocarpa ectomycorrhiza microbial communities from riparian zone in the Pacific Northwest, United States - 9_EM | ecosystem: Host-associated > Plants > Roots > Unclassified | place...
CGAACTGCAGCACGTCGCGGGCGAGCCAGGCCGAGGCGAACACGATGGTCAGCATCACCGCGATCAGGCGGATCGACTGGCCGATGCTCTGGTCCTGGATCTGCGTCACCGCCTGCACGACCGACACGAGCAGCGCCGACACGGTCGCGACGACCACGACCGGCAGCGTGACCCAGAAGACCAGCAGCAGGCCATCGCGCGTGATGTCGAGAACGTTCTGTGGCGTCATGCGGGTTCGGGCCCTTCATCAGGCGGCCTGGGGGTTGGTGACCCAGCCGACCGGTTGCAGCGTGACGTCGGCGTCGATCTCTTGATACGACAGCACCGGCAGGTCAGGTGCGACCGGCTCGATCAGCGTCTTGATGTAGCGGCGCACGTCGGACGAGACGATGGCCACCGACGGCAGCGCGGTGCCGCCGAGGATGCGCCGGACCTGGTCGCGCACGTCCTGCGCGACCGCCGGGTTCAGCAGCAGCAGGTTGCCGCGCGCCGAGCGTTCGACCGACTGCTGCACGCGGTCGAGCAGGCTGGACTCGAACAGGATCGCGTCGAGCCGGCGCGTGCCGTCGGCATGGCGGCTCGTGATGTAGCGGCCGAGGTCGATGCGCACCAGCTCGGTCAGCGCGATCGCGTCGCTCTCCTTCGGGCCCCACAGCGCGAGGCTTTCGAAGATCGCGTGCAGGTTGCGGATCGGGATGCCTTCCTGCAGGAGCCGGCGCAGCACCTCGGCGATGCGCTGGCCCGGCAGCGCGCGCGAGACCTCGGCCGCGAGCTCCGGCGCCTCGGCCTGCACCGCGCGCAACAGCCGCTGCACCTCCTGCAGGCCGATCATCTGCGGCACGTGGCGACGCACCACATGCTCCACATGCAGGCCGATCACCTCCTCGCAGCGCCAGACCGCCAGCTCGGCGCTCGCGCTGCGCACCCACGCGACACGCGCGAACGGGCCGAACGGCTCGGCGACCTCGGCCCCAGGCGGCAGCACCGCCGCGGCCTCGGACTGCAGCATCAGCCAACCCGGGCGCAGCAGGCCGCGCGACACCGGCACGTCCTTGACCAGGATGTCGTAGCCGGACGGCGCGACGGTCTTCGCGTGTGCGACCTGCAGGCGCGGGAAGACCGGGCCGAGATCGCCTTCGACAACAGCCTTCACCGCGCTGAGCCGCTGGTCCAGCGCGTGCCGGTCGATGGCGGTGCGCAAGTCGCTCGCGAGCCGCACCGCGAGCGGCGCGGCGATGGCCTGCGGCGCGTCGAACTCGTCGTCGCCGTCATTGGTCGCGTCGCGGTGCGAGATCCAGGCCGGCGTGCTGCGCCGTTCGCGCACGCGCCGCGCCAGCAGGCCAGCGCCGAGCAGCGTCAGCGACAGCAGCGCGAACACCCATTTCGGAAACCCCGGCACGACCAGGAAACTCGCGACCGCGAGGCCTGCGATCATCAGCGCGCGCGGGTGCGCGAACACCTGCTGCGCGATCTGGTTCGCGAGCTGTCGGTCCGCGCCGTCGCCGCTGCCGACGCGCGTGATCACGATGCCGGCCGCGATCGACACCAGCAGCGACGGGATCTGCGACACCATGCCGTCGCCGACCGTCAGGATCGCGTAGCGCTGGAGCGCGTCGCCGACGCTCATGTCCTTCATCAGCGTGCCGATCGCGAGGCCCGCAAGAATGTTGACGAGCGCGATGATGATGCTGGCGATCGCATCGCCCTTGACGAACTTCATCGCGCCGTCCATCGCGCCGTGCAGCGTGCACTCCTGTTCGAGCAGCGCGCGGCGGCGCTGCGCGTCGGCCGACGACAGCGCACCGGCGCGCACATCGGCATCGATGCTCATCTGCTTGCCCGGCATCGCGTCGAGCGCGAAGCGCGCCGCGACCTCGGCGACGCGCTCCGAGCCCTTCGCGATGACGATGAACTGGACGATCGCGATAATCAGGAACACGACGCCGCCGACCACGACGTTGTTGCCGACGATCAGCTTGCCGAAGGTGTCGATGATGTGGCCGGCGTTCGCGTGCAGCAGGATCAGCTTGGTCGACGCGATGTTCAGCGCGAGCCGGAACAGCGTCGTGAACAGCAGCAGCGACGGGAAGGTCGACAGCGACAAGGCCGACGGCACGTACATCGCGACGATCAGCAGCACCAGGCTGATCGACAGGTTCGCGGCGATCAGCAGATCGAGCAGCGGCGTCGGCAGCGGCAGCACGAACAGCACGACCACCAGCACGAGCAGGCCGGCGAGCAGCAGGTCGTTGTGGCGCCCCGCGCCTCGCCACAGGCCGCCGAAACGAGGGCTTGAGGTGGGAGCGCGTGCGAGTACTGCCATGTGCGAATGAAGGAGCGAACGTCGGGGAACACGTCGACTCTAGGGACCGGGTCGGCCAGCGGCAACCACGAGTTCTCGTAGCTCATGCGGCGAACCATGGCCCCGCTGCGCGACTACGGTTTTTCGTACTACCTGCGGCGCAGCGCTTTCGCTAGGCTGCAACGCATCGCCGCACTCGCGCAGCACGAATCGACGTGCCCGCGTCGTCGCGACACCTCGGCTTGCTGCGTGAACGACCGCCTCTTCAATTTGGCCCATGACCCTGTGCGAGACCTCGGCGAATCGACGGCGCTGCCGCGCCTCGATGCGCGTGCGTGCGCGGCGCTGAACCGGCTCCACGACAAACGTGCGGCGGCGCTGGCGTTCGCTTGGCGCGGCGAAGTACACCGCGTGCAGTGGGCGTTCGACGAGTCGGCGATGCCGCCGCACGACGTCTATCGGTTCAAGCTTGGTGGGCACAGCGGTCGGCTGGGCCTGGACCGGCCGGCGCAGATGCGCTTGTTCGACGAGCCGCGGCTCGAACAGCTGCCACGCGATCTGCGCGCGATCCTGCTTGCCGACGCGGCGCACGAGCTCGTCGACGCGCTGATGCGCGCGACGCGCCTGACCTTCGAATGGCTGCCCGGCGACGAGCCCGCGGCGCCTGCCTCGCCTGCGGCGCAGCAAGCCGCCTGTTTTCGCGTCGTCACGTCGGGAGCCGACCCGAGCGGCGGCTGGCGTGGCTTCGTTCAATTCGACGACGCGGCCGCTTTGGCGGATCTCGCGCCGCCGCTCGGTCCGCGTGCGGCGCCGCCGGCAACGGCGGTCGACCCGCTCGCGCGGCTGCGCTTTCCATTGCGCTGGCGCATCGGCACGACCCAGATCCGGCTGCGCGAAGTGCGCAGCGTGCGCGCCGGCGACATCGTCAGCGTCGAGGACTGGCAGTCGGCAGGCGCCGCGATCGTCGCGACCGCCGAGGCCGGCGCGCACCGCTTCGTCGCACTCGCCGAAGGCTCACGCATCACGATCCAGCAATCGAGGGACAGCACCATGAACCGGAACCGGGACACCGCGACGAACGCGACCGAGCCGCAGGAGGCGGTGGCGAATGCGCCGATCGATCGGCTCGATGCGCTGGAGGTGACGCTGCGCTTCGAGGTCGGCGACCTTGAGGTGTCGCTGGGCGAATTACGCAACCTGCGCGCCGGTCATGTGTTCGAGCTCGGGCAGCCGCTGAACCGCAGCGTGGTGCGCATCCTCGCGCACGGCAACCTGCTCGGCAAAGGCTACCTGGTCGCGGTCGGCGAGCGCCTCGGCGTGCGCGTCAGCGAATTCGCGCCGAGCGAGATCTGAACGGCGCACGCGGATGCAGTCGAGCCTGCCCGAGCCGCTGACGCTGGTCGCGCTGATCGTCGCGTTCGGCCTCGCGCCGTTCGTCGCGCTGATGGTGACCAGCTACACCAAGCTGGTGATCGTGTTCGGCCTGCTGCGCACCGCGCTCGGGCTGCAGCAGACGCCGCCGAACATGGTGCTCAACGGCATCGCGATCATCCTGTCGGTCTACATCATGGCGCCGATCGGCATGGACGCGGCCGACGCGCTGCGCGGCCGAACCTTCGGCGTGAAGGGCGAGGGCGTCGGCGACATCGTCGCGGTGATCGACGCCGGCAAGGCGCCGCTGAAGGCGTTCCTGCAGAAGCACACGCACGAGCGCGAGCGCCAGTTCTTCCTGAAATCGGCCACCAGCATCTGGCCGAAGGCGCGCGCCGACACGCTGCAATCGGACGACTTCATGGTGCTGGTACCAAGCTTCACGCTGAGCGAGCTGACGCGGGCGTTCCAGATCGGCTTCATCATCTACATGGTGTTCGTCGTCGTCGACCTGATCGTCGCGACCGTGCTGCTCGCGCTGGGCATGTCGATGATCTCGCCGACGACGATCTCGCTGCCGTTCAAGCTGCTGTTGTTCGTGATGCTGGACGGGTGGACGCGGCTGATCCACGGGCTGGTGCTGTCGTACCGCTGACGAAGGGTGGCTGGCTACCAGCTCAGCGGGTCGACGCGGTAGTAGGCGCGCAGCTCGTCGTAGAGCGCGCGATATTCTTCGGCCAGGCGCACCGGCCGCTCGAAGAAGGTCTCCGACGCGACCGCGAAGAATTCCGCCGGATTGACGGCGCCATAGTGATCGAGCAGCGTCGATTGCCCCGCGGCGGCGGCTTCCTGCAGACGCGCGTACTCGGCGCTGAACACGCGCGCCCAGCGCGCACGCCGGCCGCGCCCGGCCAGCGGCGGCGCGCCGTTGGCGCTGCCGCTTTCCTGGTCCAGCTGGTGCGCGAATTCGTGGATGACCACATTGCGTCCGTCGTCCGGCACGTCCGCGCCGTCGACGACGTCGGCCCACGACAGGATCACCTGCCCCTGCGACCACGATTCGCCGGACAGCGCTTCGCGGCGCTCGTGCAGCACGCCGCCCGCCTCGGTGTGGACGCGGTCGACCAGGAACGGCGCCGGATACATCAGCACCTGGCGCAGGCCGGGGAAGGGGTCGCCACGCCGATTGAGCAGCAGCAGACAGGCTTGCGCCGCGACCGTCACGCGCATCTCCTCGGTGACCTCCAGGCCCGCGCAGCCGATGAACGGCTTCTCGGCGAGAAAGACCTGGATGCGCTTCTTCAGCTGCAGCTGCAGGTCGGCCGGCATCGAGCGGAAGTACGGCACGCGCTGCCGCAGGATCACGCGCCATTCGGCGGGAAACGGCTGCCGCCGCACGCGTGCTCGCCGCCACGCGGACAGCATGGGCACGCGGAGAAGGTACGCGACGATCAGCGCCGACGCGAGCAACAGGAAGAACAAGGTGTGGGACAGATTGCCGGGAGTTGGCTGCCTCTGTAGGTGGGCACGCGGTGGCGAAGTTCAACGCCCCATGATCCGGCATCTGATTTCGCCGTGCGATAGGTCGCGCACTATTTGTTCTGCCCCCAGTGGCGCTCGCTGCCACCGTCGCGCAACAATCCGGCATGGACGCACAAGACCGCGATGCTGGAACCTGGCAGGACACGCAGGGCGCACTGCGCGGGGCCACCGAGGCGCTCGCCGGCGGCCCGTCCTCGGCGCACTTCGATCAGGTGCGCCGGTCCCGGCACCTGCGCCAAATCGCGTGGCTGATGGCCGCGATCGTCGGCGTCGCCGTGCTCTTGATCGCCGTGCACCAAGTCCGCGGCTGGCGCGCGCGAATCGCGCTGGAAGACGCCGCGCGGGCCAACACCGAGGCCCAGCAGCGGGCGCAGCTTCAGGCCGACCTGCAGCGCCGCGAGGACGAGGTCAGACGGCAGCGCCTGCAGGCACAGATCGATCAACAAGAAGCCCTGAAGACCCAGGCGATTCGCGAACGGCAGCAGGCCGACGAGCAGGCGCGGCAAGCCGCCGAGGCCGAAACCGAGCGCAAGGAGAAGGCCTGGGCGAAGTTCTATCGCCGCCCGCCTGCGTGCACCGACGCGGGCTCGCTGGAGTGCGCGAACAGCTACATCCGCGCCCGCCGAACGTTCGAGGTGAAGTACGCGCGCGGGGAGCTTTAGCCGCCTCGTGCGGCAGGGGTGTGTGGTTGGCGCAGACCGAAGGGATCGAACCTCCGTCTTCGGCCTCGAGGGCCGCCGATCTTCCACTGAACTAGGTCTGCGTGGATGCAACCATAGTGCGCCGCGCCCCAGCACTCCATCCCGTGGGTTAGGGCACTCGAATGGGGGGCCGAGATAGGGATGTTTTGCTCAGCCTGCACGCGCATACTGCAAGGCTCCAAAGGAGCGGGGCCATGAACTTCGAGCAACTGACGGGCCGGTGCTTGCGCTTGAGGCAGGAGTTGCTGGCGGCATACGGCAGCTCCCCGCGGAACGGCGGCCGCATCGCTCGCCTGAGCGACGAATTGGCGACGATCGAGCGCGAGATCGCGGCGACCCTCGATCTGCAACAGGGCATTGACGATGACCTGAGGGATGCCGCCTAGGCGTCCGCTTCCGCACGGCGGGACCGCCACGAGCTTGGTCTGACGGCTCGGCTTGCGAGACATTTCCTGCGCGTAAGCGCCCTGCACGCTGCTGGTCTGCGGGTGGCCGGTGCGTCACGATGCCGGCACGACTGTTACCAAGAGGGTCACGCGTGCGGTCGTAGACTGAGGCGGTATGGATCTGAAATCGTTGCTCGACCCTGCCCCACCCCCGCTGACGCTCTCCGCGGCCCTGTTTCTCGACTTCGACGGCACCCTGGTGGCGTTTGCAAAGCACCCGCAGGACGTGCGCGTCGACGACTGGGTCGTTCCGACGCTGCGGGGCCTGCAGCGCACGCTCGAGGGCGCGCTGGCGATCGTCAGCGGGCGGCCCCTGCACAGCATCGACGCCTTCCTGGCGCCGCTGGTGCTGCCGGCGGCCGGCGCCCATGGCGCCGAGCGGCGCGATGCGGCCGGTCGGATCGAGCGGCGCGCGGCGGAGCCGCCTGCAGGCATCGTGGGCTGCGCGCACGAGCTCGTGGCGCGCCACGACGGGCTCCTTCTCGAACCCAAACCCAGCGGCTTCGCGTTTCACTTCCGGCTGCGGCCCGAGCTTGGCGGGATGTGCCGCGAGACGCTGGCAGCCGCGCTGGCCCGTGAACCCGACGCAGCGTTGGGGTGGGAATTGCTGGAGGGTCATTGTGTGTATGAACTGAAGCAGCGCGCCGTGTCCAAGGGACATGCGGTTGAGGCCTTTCTGGCCGAGCCGGCCTTCGCCGGCCGGATGCCGGTCTTCGTCGGCGACGACGTCACCGACGAAGACGGCATCCGCGTGGCCCAGGCGGCCGGTGGCTTCGGCATCCGCGTCGGAGCCGGCCTGTCGCAGGCACGCTACCGGCTCGCCGACATCGACGCGGTCGCGAGTTGGCTCCAGCGTGCCGCGCCAGCGGGGCGCCGCAGCGCATGACTTCGGGCATCGACCCTCACTCCGGGCATCATCAACGCCGCGAGGCGGCTGTCGGTCCCTCGGGTTTCGCGAATTTGAAGAAGAAAGGGACGAGATGAGCAGCACACTCACCGGCCGCCTCGTCGTCGTGTCCAATCGCGTCGGCGACCCGCGCAAGGCCGCGGCAGGGGGCTTGGCGGTGGCGCTTGGCGACACGCTGGCCAACAGCGGCGGCCTGTGGTTCGGCTGGAGCGGCAAGGTCGTCGAAGGCGGCGCGCCCGGCGAGGGCGAGGTGCACCAGCAGCGCTCGGGCCCGGTGCAACTCGTCACGATCGACCTGTCGCAGGCCGACCACGATGCCTACTACGCGGGCTACTCGAATCAGGCGCTCTGGCCGGCGTTCCACTACCGGCTCGACCTGGCGGATTTCGGCGCCGGCTTCTTCGCCGGCTACCAGCGCGTCAATCGCCTGTTCGCGCGCAAGCTCGCGGCGCTGCTGCGGCCCGATGACGTGATCTGGGTGCACGACTATCACCTGATCCCGCTTGCCAACGAACTGTGCGCCCTCGGCTGCCGGCAGCGCATCGGCTTTTTCCTGCACATCCCGCTGCCGCCGCCGCCGATTCTGGCGGCGATTCCAGGCCACGAGTGGCTGATGCGCTCGTTCTTCGCGTACGACCTCGTCGGCTTGCAGACGCGCGCGGACGTCGACCACTTCGCCCGCTTCGTGCAGGAGGAGGCAGGTGCGCACTCACTCGGCGAGGGGCGCTTCGAGGCCATGGGGCGGCATGTGATCGCGCGCTCGTTCCCGATCGGCATCGACGTCGAAGAGTTCCGGCGCCTGGCGAACAGCAACGAATCGCGGCAGACCGAGGCGATGCTGAAGAAACAATACGGCCATCGGCGCCTGCTCGTCGGCGTCGACCGGCTCGACTACTCGAAAGGCCTGCCGCGGAGGTTTCGGGCCTTCCGCGAGCTGCTGTCGAACTACCCCGAGAACCGCGAGAGTGCGACCCTGATTCAGATCGCGTCGCCGACGCGCGAAAGCGTCGATGCGTATGCCGACCTGCGCCACGAGCTCGAAGGCTTGGCGGGCGAGATCAACGGCGACTACGGCGAACTCGACTGGCTGCCGATCCGCTACCTGCACCGGACCTGGGCGCGGCGCCGTTTGCCGGCGCTGTACCGCCACTCCCGCGTCGCGCTGGTGACGCCGCTGCGCGACGGCATGAACCTGGTGGCGAAGGAATACGTGGCGATGCAGGACGAGGCCGACCCGGGCGTGCTGGTGCTGTCGCGCTTTGCCGGCGCGGCCGAGCAGATGCGCGAGGCGCTGCTCGTCAACCCGTACGACATCCCGGCCACCGCGCAGGCCATCCAGCGTGCGCTGCAGATGCCACTGGGGGAGCGCCGCGAACGCCACGCTGCGCTGCTCGCGCAGATCACGACGCACGACGTGCACGCGTGGAGCCGCAGCTTCCTCGGCGAGCTGAGCGCGGTCGAAACGCGCTCGCGCGAGCGGCCGGTCGAGCTCGTCCCGAGCGAGGCCCGCGTCGCCCGGCCGTGACCCGGACCGTGGCGATGGCGCGCGGCGGACTTTTGACGCACGATGGCGGCCGCGACGGCGTGCGAATGGTCGCCCGCCGCTGAGACCCATTCAACTCGCGAGGAGATCGACATGAGCAAGCGTGACGTGGTGGTACTGGGGGCAGCCCGTTCGGCGATCGGCACCTTCGGCGGCGCGCTGGCCGACATCGAACCGGCCGAGCTGGCCGGCACCGTGATGAAAGAAGCAATCGGCCGATCCGGGGTCGACCCGAAGGCGGTCAACTACGTGACGGTTGGCAACACCATTCCGACCGAAAGCCGCTTCGCCTACGTGGCGCGCGTCGCGGCGATCCAGGCCGGGCTGCCGATGGAGTCGGTGGCGATGTCGGTGAACCGGCTTTGCTCGTCGGGCTTGCAGGCGATCGTGACGACGGCGCAGAACATCCTGCTCGGCGACTGCGACTATGGCGTGGGCGGCGGCGTCGAGGTGATGAGCCGCGGTGGCTACCTCTCGCCGGCGATGCGCACCGGCGCGCGCATGGGCGACACCAAGCTCGTCGACATGATGGTCGCGACGCTGACCGATCCGTTCGGCGTCGGCCACATGGGCATCACGGCCGAGAATCTCGTCACCAAGTGGGGCATCACGCGCGAGGAGCAGGACGCGCTGGCGGTCGAGTCGCACCGCAAGGCGGCCGCGGCGATCGCCGAAGGGCGGTTCAAGTCGCAGATCGTGCCGATCGTGAAGCAGACGCGCAAGGGCGAGGTGGTCTTCGACACCGACGAGCACGTGAAAGCAGGCACGACGATGGAGTCGCTCGGCAAGCTCAAGCCCGCATTCAAGAACGACGGCTCGGTGACGGCCGGCAACGCCTCGGGCATCAACGATGGCGCGGCCTTCTTCGTGCTGGCCGATGCGGCGGTGGCAGCGGCGGCCGGCCACAAGCCAATCGCGCGGCTGGTGTCGTACGCGGTGGCGGGCGTGCCGAACGAGATCATGGGCGAAGGCCCGATCCCGGCAACCCGGCTGGCGCTGAAGAAGGGCGGCCTGACGCTCGACCAGATCGACGTGATCGAGAGCAACGAGGCCTTCGCGGCGCAAGCGATCGCGGTGGCGCGCGGGCTCGAGCTCGACATGAAGAAGGTCAACGTGAACGGCGGGGCGATCGCGCTCGGTCACCCGATCGGCTGCTCGGGTGCATTTCTGGCGACCAAGGCGGTGCACGAACTGCAGCGCAGCGGCGGGCGCTACGCGCTGGTGACGATGTGCATCGGCGGCGGCCAGGGCATCGCGGCGGTGTTCGAGCGCCTCTGAGCGCCTGGGGCGGCGCGTTGCGCCCCTTGCGCCGATACAGGAAATCCCCAGGCCTTCGGCGCAATAAAGTATCTGTAGTCGAGGTTCTGGTACCGCATCCAGCATCTCGATACGCCTATCTTCCGGTTGCCGATGCGTCGATTGCATCGCCGTACTTCGAACAACCAGGAGACAAGACCACCATGAAACTCAGCAGCACCGCATTCGCGTTCACGCTCGGCGTCGTCGCCGCGGCGTCGGCGCAGGCCACCGATCTCGTGATCGCGACCGTGAACAACGGCCACATGGTCGAGATGCAGAAGCACACCAAGGACTTCGAGAAGGCCAACCCGGGCATCACGCTGAAGTGGGTCACGCTCGAGGAAGGCGTGCTGCGCCAGCGCGTCACGACCGACATCTCGACCAAGGGTGGCCAGTTCGACGTGATGACGATCGGCCTGTACGAGGCGCCGATCTGGAGCAAGAAGGGCTGGCTGACCGAGATCAAGACCGATGCCGCTTATGACGTCGATGACATCCTGCCGGCGATCCGCAGCGGCTTGTCGCAGGGCGGCAAGCTCTACGCCGCACCGTTCTACGGCGAAAGCTCGATGACGATGTACCGTGAGGACCTGGTCAAGGCCAAGGGCCTGACGATGCCGGCGAATCCGACCTGGACGCAGATGGCCGATATCGTCAGCAAGATCCACGACCCGGCGAAGGGCGTGTACGGCCTGTGCCTGCGCGGCAAGCCAGGCTGGGGCGACAACATGGCGTTCCTGACGACGATGGTCAACACCTACGGCGGCCAGTGGTTCGACATGGGCTGGAAGCCGCAGATCGACACCAAGCCCTGGCACGACGCGATCGGCCAGTACGTCGACCTGATGAAGAAGTACGGCCCGCCGGGCGCGTCGGCGAACAGCTTCAACGAAAACCTCGCGTTGTTCAACGAGGGCAAGTGCGGCGTGTGGATCGACGCGACGATCGCGGCCTCGTTCGTCAGCGACCCGAAGCAGTCGAAGGTGGCCGACAAGGTCGCGTTCGTGCAGGCCCCGACGGCCGTCACCCCCAAGGGCGCGAACTGGCTGTGGTCGTGGAATCTGGCGATCCCCGCGTCGTCCAGGCAGCCTGATGCGGCGCAGAAGTTCATCACCTGGGCGACCTCGAAGGAGTACATCAACCTGATCGCGAAGGACACCGGCTGGCACACGGTGCCGACCGGCACGCGCAAGTCGACCTACGCGAACCCGGAGTTCCAGAAGGTCGCGAAGTTTGCCGCCGAGGAGAAGAAGGCGATCGACAGCGCGAACCCGAACGACAGCACGCTGCCGAAGTCGCCGTACGTGGGCGTGCAGTACGCGGCGATCCCGGAGTTCCAGGCGATCGGCATCGCGGTGGGCCAGCAGATGAGCTCGGTGCTCGCCGGCAAGGTCACGGTCGACCAGGCGCTGAAGACCGCGCAGACGGCGGCCGAGCGTGAAATGACCAAGGGCGGCTACTACAAGAAGTAGATGACGGCCCCTCGGTCGATGAGTACATCGACCGATCCCCCGAGGGGATGCGGGCCGGCTTGGGGCGGCCCGGCGCTCGACCCGCTCTCGCCCCTGCACCCCAGGGAATCTCACGGAGTCTCATGCCATGTCCTCCCGCTTCCTGCCCCGCGTCCTGATGGCGCCGGCCGTCACCACGCTGTTCCTGTGGATGATTGTTCCGCTGGTGCTGACGATCTGGTTCTCGCTGATCCACTACGACCTGAACCAGCCCGGCGAGCACGCCTTCACCGGCCTGGAGAACTACCGCTACTTCATCACCGACCCGGACTTCTGGCCCTCGGTGATGCACACGCTGCAGCTGCTCGGCTCGGTGATCATCGTCACCATCGTGATGGGCGTCGGTCTGGCACTGCTCGTCAACGAGCCGTTCCCGGGGCAGGGCATCGTGCGCGTGCTGTTGATCTCGCCGTTCTTCGTGATGCCCACGGTCAACGCGCTGCTGTGGAAGCACATGATGATGAACCCGATTTACGGGGTGCTCGGTCATGTGTGGACCTTCTTCGGCGCGACGCCGGTCGACTGGATGACCGATCTGCCGCTGGTCTCGGTGATCGTGATCCTGAGCTGGCAGTGGCTGCCGTTTGCCTGCCTGATCTTCATCACGTCCTTGCAGTCGCTGGACCGCGAGCAGATGGAGGCGGCGCGCATGGACGGCGCGAACGCCTTCCATCAGTTCTGGTACCTGACGCTGCCGCACCTGGGCCGCTCGATCGCGGTCGTCGTGATGATCGAGATGATCTTCCTGATGAGCGTGTTCGCCGAGATATTCACCACCACCAGTGGCGGGCCCGGCAATGACAGCACGAACCTGTCGTTCCTGATCTACAAGCAGGCGCTGATGAGCTTCGACGTCGGCGTGGCCTCGGCCGGCGCGTTGTTCGCGGTGGTGCTGGCCAACATCGCGGCGGTGTTCCTGATCCGCATGGTCGGCAAAAACCTCGATTGACGCCTGGATTGACGCCATGAACACGAAACCCAACACCTTTCCGATCGTGCGCACGTTCTTCGCGTGGGCGATCTCGCTGCTGCTGTTCTTCCCGCTGTTCTGGCTGGGCATCACCGCCTTCAAGACCGAAGGGCAGGCGATCGCCGCGGAGCTGATCTTCACGCCGACGCTGTCCAGCTTCGTCGAAGTGCAGGCGCGCAGCGACTACCTGCACTACGCCTTCAACTCGCTGGTCACCAGCGTCGTGTCGACCGTGCTCGGGCTGCTGATCGCCGCGCCGGCCGCGTACTCGATGGCCTTCTTCCGCACGAAGAAGACACGCGACATCCTGATGTGGATGCTGTCGACCAAGATGATGCCGGCCGTCGGCGCGCTCGTGCCGGTCTACGTGATGGCGCAGACCACCGGCATGCTCGATTCGCTGCCGGCGCTGATCATCGTCTTCACGCTGTCGAACCTGCCGATCATGGTGTGGATGCTCTACAGCGCCTTCAAGGAGGTGCCGAACGACATCCTCGAGGCCGTGCGGCTCGACGGCGCGAACGTGTGGGAAGAGTTCCGCCACGCGATCCTGCCGCTGACGATGGGCGGCATCGCGTCAACCGGGCTGCTGTGCCTGGTGCTGGCGTGGAACGAGGCCTTCTGGTCGCTCAATCTGACCGCCGCGCACGCCGGCACGCTGGCCGCACTGATCGCGTCGTACTCCAGCCCCGAAGGCCTGTTCTGGGCCAAGCTGTCGGCGGCCTCGCTGCTCGCCATCGCGCCGATCATCGTGTTCGGCTGGTTCAGTCAGAAACAACTCGTCCAAGGCCTGACCTTCGGCGCGGTGAAATAAACAAGGAGCAACACCATGGCATTCCTGCAACTCAAAGGCATCGTCAAGGAGTTCGGCCCGGTGCGCACGATCAAGGGCATCGACCTCGAGATCAACGCGGGCGAGTTCATCGTCTTCGTCGGCCCGTCGGGCTGCGGCAAGTCGACCTTGCTGCGCCTGATCGCCGGGCTCGAATCGACGACCGCCGGAACGATCTCGCTCGACGGCCGCGACATCACCAACGTGCCGTCCAGCAAGCGCGATCTCGCGATGGTGTTCCAGTCGTACGCGCTGTACCCGCACATGACGGTGTTCGACAACATGTCGTTCGCGCTCAAGCTCGCGAAGGTCGACGTCGCGGTGCGCAAGGAGAAGGTCGAGCGCGCCGCGAAGATCCTGAACCTCACCCAGTACCTGCAGCGCACGCCGAAGGAGTTGTCGGGCGGCCAGCGCCAGCGGGTCGCGATCGGCCGCGCGATCGTGCGCGCGCCCAAGGTGTTCCTGTTCGACGAGCCGCTGTCGAACCTCGACGCCGCGCTGCGTGGCCAGACGCGCGTCGAGATCGCGAACCTGCACCGCGACCTGGGCGCGACGACGATCTACGTCACCCACGACCAGATCGAGGCGATGACCCTGGCCGACCGCGTCGTCGTGCTGCGCGACGGCATGATCGAGCAGGTCGGCGCGCCGCTGGAGCTCTACGATCGGCCGGCGAACCAGTTCGTCGCGCAGTTCATCGGCACGCCGCAGATGAACGTGCTGTCGGCCGCCGCGCTGCCTGAACTCACGCTCATTGCCGGCGCGCGCCTTCCGGCCGATGGCTCGGTCGGCGTGCGGCCCGAGTTCGTGCGCATCGGGCGGGCCGGCGAGGGCATCGCGGGCAAGGTCGAACTGGTCGAGTCGCTCGGCTCCGACACGCTGATCCACACCCGCGTCGGCGCGAACGTGCCGCTGATCTCGCGCCAGAGCGACCGCACGACGCTGAAGCTCGGCGACACGGTCGGCGTGCAGATCGACCCGAGCGCACTGCTGTTCTTCGACAAGCAGGGGCGTGCGCTGCGCGACATGCAACAGGCGGCATGACGATGATCAGGATCTTCGACCATCTATTGCGGGCCGAGCTCCGGGCCGCTCCCAAGCCGGCCAGCATCACCTCGGGGGATCGGCTGCAGTACTCTGCAGACGAGGGGCTGTCGTGAAGCCGCTCGTCATCCTTCACCTCGGGCTGGGCTCGTTCCATCGCGCGCACCAGGCCGTGTACCTGCACGAGCTGATCAAGCAGGAGTCCGCACGTTCGGAGAGTGCGGGCTGGGTGCTCGCTGGCGGCAACCTGCGCCCCGACATGGCCGACACCGTCGCTGCGTTGCAGCGCCAGGGCGGCGCGTACACGCTCGAGACGGTGTCGCCGGCGGGCGATCGCCACTACGAGCGCATCACGTCGATCCGCCAGATCATCCCGTACGAGCCGTCGCTGGCCGGTCTGATCGAGATCGGCGCCGATGCCGACACCCGCATCATCTCGTTCACCGTCACCGAGGCCGGTTATTACCTGGACAGCCACAACCGTTTGGAGACGACCTACGCCGAGCTCGCCAGCGACCTTGCCGGCACGACCCGCAGCACGATCTATGGTGCGCTCGCGGCGATCCTGAACGAGCGCAAGAAGCGCGGCAGCGGCCCGGTCACGCTGCTCAACTGCGACAACCTGCGCAGCAACGGCGAGCGCTTCCAGGCCGGCTTCAAGGACTTCCTGACGCGGCGCAACGACCATGCGCTGCTCGCCTGGGTACAAGCCAGCACCAGCGCGCCGAACGACATGGTGGACCGCATCACGCCGCGGCCGCTGCCCGAGGTGGCGCAGCGCGTGAAGGCGGCGACCGGCTTCGACGACGGTGCGCCGGTGATGGGCGAGAAGTTCATCCAGTGGGTCATCGAAGACCACTTCATCAACGGCCGCCCGGCGTGGGAGAAGGTCGGCGCCCAGATGGTGAGCTCGGTGCTGCCGTATGAAGAGGCGAAGATCCGCATCCTGAACTCGAGCCACAGTTGCTTTGCCTGGGCTGGCACGCTGATCGGCTTGAACTACATCCACGAAGGCGTGGCCAACCCGGCCATCCGCAAGATGGCGTTCGACTACGTGACCGACGACGTGATCCCGTCGCTGCACGCGGCCACGCACCCGTACCCGGTCGACCTCGCGGCCTACCGCGACGTGGTGATCGACCGCTTCAGCAACCCGCATCTGCGCGACACGAACCAGCGCGTCGCGGCCGACGGGTTCGCGAAGATCCCCGGCTTTCTGTGGCCGACCTTCCGCGAGTGCCTCGCGCGTGGCGCGGCCATCCTGGCGACCGCGATGCTCCCGGCGCTGTTCTTCGAGTTCCTGGGCCGCTGGCACCGCGGCGAGCTGCCGTTCGAGTACCAGGACCAGGGCATGGACGCGGCCGCCGCGCACGCGTTCTTCGATGCACCCGACCCGCTCGTCGCGTTCGCGCGCGATCCGATTCTGTGGGGCCCGCTGGCCGGCAACGAGCAGTTGTTGAACGCGCTGCGCACGCAGCATCAGGCCGTGTTGGCCTTTGTGAAAGGGGCCGGCCATGGCTGATGAACAACTGGCTGGTCAACACGCGCTGATCACCGGCGCCGGCGGCGGCATCGGCCTGGCAGTGACGAGCGCGTACCTGCGTGAAGGCGCACGCTGCACCGCCGTCGATCTGCGCGAGGCGCCGTCGCCGGAGTTGCAGGCCTTGCTTAAGGCGCATCCGGAGCAGCTGCACTACCTGGCCGCAGATGTCGCCAGCAACGCCAGCATCGCGGCCATGGTCGCCGGCGCGCGCCAGCGCTTCGGCGCGATCAGCGTGTTGTTCAACAACGCCGCGGTGTTCGATCTCGCCCCGCTGCTCGAGGCCGACGAACACAGCTACCAGCGCATCTTCGATGTCAATGTGAAGGGCTTGTTCTTCACGATGCAGGCGGTGCTCGCGCAGATGGTGGCGGACGGCGTGAAGGGCAGCGTGATCAACCTCGCCAGCCAGGCCGGGCGCCGCGGCGAGGCGCTGGTCGCGCACTACTGCGCCAGCAAGGCCGCGGTGATCAGCTACACGCAGTCGGCCGCGCTTGCGATGGCGCCGCACGGCATCCGCGTCAACGGCATCTCGCCCGGGGTCGTCGACACGCCGATGTGGGCGCATGTGGACGCGCTGTTTGCGAAGGCCGAGGGCCTGCAGCCGGGCGAGAAGAAAAAGGCGGTCGGCCTGGCCGTGCCGCTCGGCCGGATGGGCGTGCCCGACGACATCGCTGGCGCCGCGGTGTTCCTCGCCAGCGCCGCCGCCGCGTACATCACGGCGCAGACGCTCAACGTGGATGGCGGCAACGTCATGAGCTGACCGACTGGACACCCGCCAATGCAGGTTCAGAATCGCCCTTCTATGAGCCACAAGCAAGGACACAAGCACGCGCGCACGCCCGAACTCGAGCACGACTTCGTTCGCGACCCGATGCTCGGCTACGAGCCCGCGGGCAGCTACGGCTACGTGCGCTGCCTCGAGCACGGTTTCCCGAATCCGCTGGTGCGCTGGCACTACCACGAAGAGTACGAGCTGCACCTGATCCTGCAGACACGCGGCAAGGTCTTCGTCGGCGACTACATCGGCCACTTCGAGCCCGGGCATCTGGTGCTCACCGGCCCGCGCCTGCCGCACAACTGGATCTCGGTCGACGTCGGCCCCGAAGGCGTGGCGCAGCGCGACCTGGTGCTGCAGTTCTCCGACGAACCCTTGCGCCGCGCGTCCGAGCTGATCAGCGACCTGCGCGACGTGCTGCCGCTGCTGGAGCGTGCCCGGCTGGGCATCGAGTTCTTCGGCATGACGGCGCGCGCCCACGAGTACCTGCAGCACATCAAGACCTTGCACGGCGTGAAGCGCTTCAGCGAGTTCCTGAAGTTCCTCGGCGAGCTGGCCGAGTGCACCGACTACCGGCTGCTGTCCAGCATGCCGCTGCAAAGCTTCGACGACGACAACTCGCTGGCGCAGATCAGCGCGATCGTCGACTACATCACCGAGCACGCGACCGAGTCGTTCTCGATGGCCGAGCTGAGCCAGCGCGTCGGCATGAGCGAGAGCCAGTTCTCGCGCTACTTCAAGCGCGCCACCGGCAACACCTTCACCGATTTCGTCAACCGGCTGCGCATCACGCGCGCCTGCCAGCTGCTGATGGAGACCGACCGCTACATCAGCAACGTCTGCTACGACTGCGGCTTCAACAACGTCGCCAACTTCAACCGCCGCTTCCTCGAGATCAAGGGCATGACGCCGAAGGAGTTCCGGCGCCAGGGCGAAGCCCGCTTCGGAACGGCCTCCCGCTGAGCGGGCCGAGCGCCGGGCCGTCCCAAGCCGGCCCGCATCCCCTCGGGGGATCGGCGAGCGTACTCGGTCGCCGAGGGGCATTGTCAGCGTCGGAGTGTTGCGCCTTCCCCCATCGGGTGGATGGAATTCGTGAGCGGTTGCGCCGATCATTTGCTCCGTTGGGCAGGCACACGACCGGCCGGAGCAAGTCAGATGAAATTCGACGAACGCAATGTGGGCGACTACCGGATCTTCGCCGGCGCGCTTGAGGCCCCGAAGGGCGACGGCTACATCGCCGCGATGATCGTGCAGCGCATCCAGGGCGTGCCCGGTGCGCCGCGCGAGGCCTTGCGCGACGAAAGCCTGGCCTGCGGCCACCGCTGGGAGTCGGCCTCCGACGCGCTGGCCTACGCGATGAGCAAGGCGCAGGAAGCGATCCGCAACCGCTCGCCGAGGCTCGCCTGCTGAGCCTTTTGGACTGATCGGCGCGAAAGCGCCGCAAGGCCCCGCGCGACGCGGGGCGATCTCATCCGGGCCTTAGACTTTGCGCGCCCTCTGAAACGCCGCGCAAGGATCCCGCCCGAATGCCCCACAACGTCAGCCTGATCTCGTTGATCGCCGTCGGGCTCGGGCTGGCGATGGTGTTCGGCTACCTCGCCGCGCGGCTGAAGGTGCCGCCGCTGGTCGGCTACCTGCTCGCCGGCATCCTGATCGGGCCGGCCACGCCGGGCTTCGTGGCCGATGCCGACCTGGCCAGCCAGCTCGCCGAGATCGGCGTGATGCTGCTGATGCTGGGTGTCGGCCTGCACTTCTCGCTCGCCGACCTGCTCGCGGTCAAGCGCATCGCGATCCCCGGCGCGCTGATCCAGATCGGGGTGGCGACCGCGCTCGGGATCGTCACCGCGACACTGTGGGGTTGGAACCTGGGCGCCGCGCTGGTGTTCGGGTTGGCGCTGTCGGTGGCGAGCACGGTCGTGCTGCTGCGCGCGCTCGAATCACGCGGTGTGCTCGAGTCGGTCAATGGGCAGATCGCTGTCGGCTGGCTGATCGTCGAAGACCTCGTGATGGTGCTGGTGCTGGTGTTGCTGCCGGCGCTCGCGCCGCTGTTCGGCGGCGGTGCTGCCGACCCGGCCCATCCGGCTGGCGCCCACATCGGCGTCACGCTGGGCATCGCGCTGGCCAAGGTCGGCGCGTTCATCGCGCTGATGCTGGTGGTCGGTCGCCGCGTTTTTCCACGGCTGCTGTGGCTGGTCGCGCGCACCGGCTCGCGCGAGCTGTTCACGCTGTGCGTGATCGCCGGCGCGGTCAGCGTGGCCTATGCGTCGGCCAAGCTGTTCGACGTGTCGTTCGCGCTCGGCGCGTTCTTCGCCGGGATGATGATGCGCGAGTCGGAGTTCAGCCACCGCGCCGCCGAGGAGTCACTGCCCTTGCGCGACGCGTTCTCGGTGCTGTTCTTCGTTTCGGTCGGCATGCTGTTCGACCCGCAGGTGCTGGTCGACGAGCCTCTCAAGGTGCTCGCGGTCGTCGCCATCATCATGGTCGGCAAGACGCTCGCGGCCGTCGTGCTCGTGGTGGCGTTCCGCTACCCACTGAACAGCGCGCTGACGGTGGGTGCGAGCCTGGCCCAGATCGGCGAGTTCTCGTTCATCCTGGCCGGCCTGGGCGTGGCGTTGAAGCTGCTGCCGGCCGAAGGGCAGAGCCTGATCCTGGCCGGTGCGCTGATCTCGATCGCGCTGAACTCGCTGTTGTTCGACGCGATCGAGCCGGCGCAGCGCTGGCTGCGCGCGCGCTCCAGCCTGGCGCGGCGGCTCGAGCAGTCCGACGACCCGCTTGCCGAGCTGCCGACGAGCGTCGATCAGACCCTGTTGACCGGCCAGATCGTGCTGGTCGGTTACGGGCGTGTCGGCAAGCGAATCGCACAGGCGCTGTCGGCCCGAGGGGTGCCGTTCGTCGTTGCCGAGCAGAACCGCGAGCTGGTCGAGCGCCTGCGGGCGCAGAGCGTGCCTGCGGTGAGCGGCGATGCGGCCGACCCGGCCGTGCTGATCCAGGCCCACATCGCGCGCGCCGCGATGCTGGTGATTGCGACGCCCGACACCTTCGGTGTGCGCAAGATGGCCGCCGCGGCGAAGCAGCTGAATCCGGCGATCGAGGTCGTGGTGCGCACCCACAGCGAGGACGAGGCCAGCTTGCTGGCGCAGGAGCAGGTCGGCAAGGTGTTCCTGGGCGAGCACGAACTCGCGCTCGGCATGGCCGGCCATGTGCTGGCGCGCATGGGGCGCGCCAGCGCCTGAGATCAGCTCAGGCGGCGAGCGCGGCCGTGGCGGCGGCGAGGCACTTGTTGCACTTGCCGAGGCCCGGCAGGCGGGCGTCGGGCTTGCCGTCGCCGGTCTTGAAGTTGGCCTGGCAGCGCCGGCAGACGTACATCTTGGAGCTCGACATCATCGGCTTGACGCCGGGCTCGCCCGCGGGGCGGGCGGCGACATATTCGGCCTGGGTCTGGCGGAGTTTTTGGGTGGTGTCAGAGGTGGCAGCAGACGAAGAAGGGCGACGGGTGGCCATTGCGATCCCTGAAAAAGAGTGCGGACGATCGCATCAAAAGACACGATCAACCTCTCAATTGTCCCAGCATTCGCGCTTTCGCGTACAAACCAATCCTGGAAACCTTCAAGGGATTGTGTTTCAAGCTGATTTCGCCACCAACGTGAAGTGCTCGACCACCGGCGGCACCGCGAAGAACGGGCCGACGATCGCGCGCCACTGCGGGAACAGCGGCCCCTGACGGAAATCGACCGTGTGGTTCTCCAACGTGTCCCAGTAGATCATCAGGATGTAGCGCTCGGGCGACTCCAGCCCCTTGTTGACCTTGTAGCCGCGAAAGCCCTTGGCCTTGCTCGCCACGGTCTCGACGCCGTGCTGGATCGCGGCGTCGAACTCGGCCTGTCGGCCGGGCGGGATGCGGATGTCGGCGATTTCGAGAATCATCGGAGAACTTTCGGGCGGTGGCGGAGGCGCCAGTCTACAAGCCCGCTCAGACCCCGAGCGCGCGCCCCAGCGCGTCGTGATCGTCCGCCAGCGCGGACGACGCGCCGGCCATCACGATCAGGCCTTTCTCGAGCACGACCGCGCGGTCGGTGTGCGCCAGCACCGCCCGGTAGTTGCGGTCGACGATCAGTGTGCTGATGCCGGTCGCGCGGATCTCGCCGATGACGCGCCAGATCTCGGCCACGATCAGCGGCGCGAGGCCCTCGGTCGCCTCGTCGAGGATCAGCAGGCGAGGGTTGGTCATCAGCGCACGGCCGATCGCCAGCATCTGCTGCTCGCCGCCCGAGAGCTGCTGGCCGCCATGGCCGAGCCGCTCGGTCAGGCGCGGGAAGGTCGCGAGCACGCGCTCGTAGGTCCAGTCGTTGCGCCCGTCGATGCCGCGGCGCGCGGTCATCACGAGGTTCTCGCGCACCGAGAGGTTCGGGAAGATGCCGCGGCCTTCCGGGACGTAGCCGACCCCGAGTCGCGCGATGCGCTCGGGCGGGTGGTTCGTCACGTCCGCGCCGTCCCAGCGCACGCGCCCCTTCGCGGCGCGCACATAGCCCATCAGGGTGCGGATCAGCGTCGTCTTGCCCATCCCGTTGCGCCCGAGCAGGCCGAGCGAGCTGCCCGCGGGCAGCTCCAGGTTGACGCCGCGCAGCGTGTGGCTGTCGCCGTAGTAGGTGTTGATGTCGTCGAGCTGCAGCATCTTGTCAGTGACCTTCGCCGAGGTAGGCGATCTGCACCTCGCGGTTGCTGCGGATGTTCTCCGGCACGTCGCTCGCGATCACCGCGCCGTTGACCATCACCGTGATGCGGTCGGCGATGCGGAACACCGCGTCCATGTCGTGCTCGACCAGCAGCACCGCGTGGCTGCGCTTCAGCTCGGCCAGCAGGCCCAGCATGCGGCCGGTTTCTTCGGCACCCATGCCGGCGAGCGGTTCGTCGAGCAGCAGCACGCGCGGATCGGTTGCGAGGCACATCGCGATCTCGAGCTGGCGCTGGCCGCCGTGGCTGAGCAGGCCGGCCGGGCGCACGGCCTGGTCGGCGAGACCGGCCGCTTCCAGCGCGCGCCGCGCCGCGCCGGTGCTGCGCTCGCAGCGCTGCGCCGATTGCCACATCGCCCAGGCCCGCGGCAGCGCCGCCTGCGCGCTCAGGCGGCAGTTCTCGAGCACGCTGAACGCCGGGAAGATCGTGGTGCGCTGGTAGCTCCGGCCGACGCCGG
>Ga0307508_10002027_pt1 | contig 21969 bp, 18 predicted proteins | sample 9_EM_MG_FD_203089 | JGI IMG/M metagenome (GOLD analysis project Ga0307508, IMG submission 203089) | Populus trichocarpa ectomycorrhiza microbial communities from riparian zone in the Pacific Northwest, United States - 9_EM | ecosystem: Host-associated > Plants > Roots > Unclassified | place...
CCCAAAACCATGGCTCAGGGATGGAGGCAATTCGCCGCCGTCCTCTCAGGCTTCCTCATCGCTCAGCAACTTCCGTGAATCCCGTAGCCTTTTCAGGAGAGGGGCAAGCTGCGCAGCAGCGCGGGGTGAGGTTGAGTGTGAGACGCTCATGACAGTCACCCTCACCCTTCCCATCGCTACGCGATGGGCCCCTTCCCTCTCCCGATGGGAGAGGGAGAACAGCATTCCGCAGAAATCTGCGAATGCGCGCTCCAAGTAGCTTCAACGCAGCTCGGGCCAGTCGCATGCCTCGGCGATCGCTGCGTAGATCGCATCGAGATCATCGTCGCCAATGCAATAGGGTGGCATGATATAGATCGTGTTGCCGAGCGGCCTGAGCAGCAGATTACGATCGCGGAAAAAGGCGAGCAGCTTCGGACCGAGCTGTGAGAGATAGCTTCCCTCCGCGTCTCCCAGTTCAAGCGCGGCGATGGTGCCGATCGAACGGGCATTCCGCACCGCCGGGTGGCGGGTGAGCGCCGTGAGCCGCTCGCGCTGGCGGGTCGCGAGATCGGCGATCCGCATCAGCACGGGTTCCTCGCGCCAGATAGCAAGATTGGCATTGGCGGCGGCGCAGGCGATCGGGTTGGCGGTGTAGCTCGACGAGTGGAAGAACATCTTCGCACGATCCTGCGACAGATGCGCCGCGTAGATCGCCTCGCTCGCGAGGGTGACTGCGAGCGGTACCGAGCCGCCGGTCAGGCCCTTCGAAAGGCAGAGAATATCGGGCACCACATCCGCTTGTTCGCAGGCGAGCAACGTGCCGGCGCGGCCCCAGCCGGTCATCACCTCGTCGGCGATGAACAGCACCTCATGGCGGGTGCAGATCGCGCGCATCTCGGCCAGCACGGACGCCGGATAGATCAGCATGCCGCCCGCGCCGAGGATCAGCGGCTCGACGATGAACGCCGCGGGCTTCTCACGGCAGGCCGTTTCCAGCGCATCGAGCGTCGCCTGCTCCCGGCCTGCCATCGGGAAAGGCACGGTGCCGACATCGAACAGCAGCGGGGTGTAAGCTTGGTTGAACACGCCGCGTGCGCCGACCGACATCGCGCCGATCGTGTCGCCATGATAGCTGTGCTGCATCACCAGGATGCGGCCGCGCGGCGCGCCGCGATTGGCCCAGTAACCGAGCGCCATCTTCAGCGCGACCTCGACGCTGGTCGACCCTGAATCCGAGAAGAAGACGCGGGTCAGCGCTGGGGGCATGATCTCGACCAGGCTGCGCGCCAGCATCTCGGCGGGTTCATGCGTCCAGCCGGCGAAGATGATCTGGTCGAGCTGTGCCGCCTGCGCCGCGATCGCCGCCATGATCCGGGGATGGCGATGGCCGTGAGTCGTCACCCACCAGGACGAGATGGCATCGACGATCCGCCGGCCGTCCTCGGTGTAAAGCGCCGCGCCCTCCGCATGGGTGACGAGCGGGATCGGCTCGCCAAGACCGTGCTGGGTGAAGGGGTGCCAGACGCGGGATTCGCTCACCGGAAATCCTCCACGTCAAAATTCTCGAGGAAGGCGGCTCGGAGGGTTCTTGCGTTGAGCGGCGCGAGGCGCGGGAGCCGGCCAAGCCGTCGTACGCCGCCGATGCTCGCGATGGTCGCTTCGCTGTCCTCGACCGCGTCGCCGACAAAGGCGATGCCGAGGATCCGCACGCCGCGCGAGCGCAAGGCTTCGATCGACAAGAGGCTGTGGTTGATCGTGCCGAGGCCGGTCCGCGCGACGAGCACCACTGCTTGCCCCCAGCGCGCGAACAGATCGGCGAAGAGCATATCGCGCGTGACGGGCACGAGGACGCCCCCTGCCCCTTCGACAATCAATGGGCCGTCCACGAACGGAAGCGCCAGCCGGTCGATCTCGATGTCCACACCGTCGATCTCGGCGGCACGGTGCGGTGAGCAGGGGGTTTGCAGGCGGTAAGCCTCGGACAGGATTCGCGCCGGCGGCAAGCCTGCGAGCGTCGCCACAGCCACGGCATCGCCGCCACCTTCCATCCCGGCCTGAACCGGCTTCCAATAAGATGCGTCGAGCACTCCGGCGAGCGCTCCCGCAAACACCGTCTTGCCGATATCGGTGTCCGTGCCGGTGACGATGATCGTCCGGCCGCTCATCCGAGCGCTGCCTCGACCGCGCCGCCGAGCGCCTCGATGTCCGCCAGGGTGACGTTGAGCGTGATCGATATGCGCAACCGCGACGTCCCCGCCGGCACCGTCGGCGGCCTGATGCCGCGCACGTCGAAGCCGGCCGCCTGTACCGCCGCCGCGACCCGCATCGTCAGCGCGTCGTCGCCGAGCACCAGTGGCAGGATCTGCGAGCCGCTCGGCACGACCCCGCAGCGCGCCAGGGCCCGCTCGGCAGCCGCGACCAGCGCCCATAGATGCTCGCGCCGCTCGGGCTCATCGGCGACGATACGCAGGCTTTCGCGCACCGCGCTTGCCATCAGCGGCGACGGCGCGGTCGAGAAGATGAAGCCCCGGCCGCGATTGATCAGGAAATCGCGCACCACCATCGGCCCGCACAGCAACGCGCCCTCGCAGCCCAGCGCCTTGCCGCAGGTGCGGAGCGTAATGACATTCTCCCGGCCTTCGAGATGGCCGGCGAGGCCGCGCCCGTCGGCACCGAACACGCCGGTGGCATGCGCTTCGTCGATCAGCAGGAAAGCCTGGTGGCGCGCGGCGATGCCGGCAAGGGCGTCGAGGGGGGCGCAGTCGCCGTCCATGCTGTACAGGCTTTCGACCGCGATCCAGGGACGGCCGGTGCCGCCGCCGTGACGCCAGGCGACGATCGCATCCTCGAAGCCTTGCGGATCATTATGCGTCACCGCCACGCAGGCGGCGCGGCCGAGCTTCATCCCCTCATGCGCGCTGGCGTGGATCAGAGCATCATGGACGATCAGATCGCCGCGTTGGGGCAGCGAGGCGAACAGCGCTGCGTTGGCGGCAAAGCCGCTCGAGAAGAACAGGCCGGCCTCGGCACCAAAGAAGCGGGTAGCCTCCTCCTCAAGCGCCTCATGCTCCTCGGCATTGCCGCGCAACAGCCGGGAGCCGCCCGAACCGACGGGCACGCCGCGCGCGATCGCGAGGATGATGGCGTCCGCCAGGCGCGGCGCTGATGCCAGTGCGAGATAGTCGTTCGACGAAAAATCCACTCCGCTGCGCGGCGAAAGTGCGCGCAGACGATCCCGCGCCGCGAGCGCGGCAAGATGAGCGTGATGGACGGCGAGCATCGACATGCGCAGTCCGTTAGCGTGCCCGCGCGGTTTTGACGATCAGCAGTCGTGATAGCACGCGATATATGCCGGGGCGATGCGCCCAATGGGCCGCCTCAGCGGGTTTCGATCAGGTTCCTGGAGCGAGGTCCTGCTTCTGCGCATTCCATTCGCGCACGGCCTCCTCAATCTCTTCGGGCGTCACTTCTCGCGTTTCGCTCCTGATGCTGAAGGAGGCGCGCAGTTCCGGATCGAACGCAAGATAGCCAGCCGCCATGATGATGAACGGTCCCCGTGCGATGACCGTCTCCCACGAGCGGCGTCCGGGGTGCGCGGTATCGACCATCTTGCGATACAGCATCGCTGGTTCATTCATCGTGATTCGAGGCACAACCTCACACCGCCCGACCCTGCCGCCCAAGACAGAGCTCCGGTCGACTAGTCCCAAATGGCTCAGGTCGTAAATAGTTCCGCTATATTGGGCAGTTGAAACTTGCATCGCGGCGTTACCCCCTTGAGCCGACCCTATCCCGACGAGCTTCATTCCTTACCGACGCAGCGTAGGCACCCACTTCGCCAGCAGGTCGAACGAGAGCGGAACATCGAACTTGACGCCCGCATGATGCTGATCCTGCCAGCGGACCACGCCCGCGATCGGCGGCAGGCCATTGGCCATGAGGATCAGCTTCTGCCCCAATTCCCCGGGCTCGGGCGGGCTGATGCTCGCTCCGCCCTGCGAGATGTTGCACAAGGTGACGAACCGGTACTGGGTCCCCACCCTGATCCGGGCACGCACTTCTATCCCGACGCGCGGCGCGCGTTGCGGGACCGGCGCATGAACCTCACCGGAGAGAATGCTGGCGGGATCCACATGTTCGTCGAAGCCGATCCCGGCCACGCCATCACGGCGCCACAGGATCTTGCCGGAAATTCGGTGGCCGGAGCTGATCTCGGCATGGACGGGATCGCCGACCTCAAGCTCGGAATAGATATGGGCCATCATGCCCCCGGCCGAGATATTGCGCACGAGGCAGAATTCTTCGCTGTGCGGCGTGCTCAATTTGGCCACGCGCAGGACGGTGACGTGGCGTTGTTGATTGCGACGATCACCCTTGGCCAGGGGTGTGCCGAAAAGCGGTTCAGTCGTGAGCTCATTGTCTTGAAACGAATCGAGCATCCGGGTGCCTCCAGCGAGCGACCAGTCCGGTGTCCGCACTGCCCGCCAGGCCAGCCACCGCCCTCCCCCTACTTCAATTTCAAAGCCCACCCGAGGTTCATCATTGCCCCGATGTGCTTAGAATTCGTTAATACATTCATTTCCGTTCTATCTTGCGGCTGTAGCGAAAGTGCAAAAACCCGCCAGCAACTGTCCAGAATTGCCCGTCGTGATGTAACCGCAACGTGGCGTCGTCGATTCGGCACTATCCGGCGCCGAATACATATGCCTGGTCTTTACGCCGAGTAATGAACCGTGGCGTATGTTAGTCAAACTCGCGACGTGCCGGTCTTTGCTCAGTCACTATCGCGTGAAATCGGCTGGAAATCGCGCCCACGATACTCCAACTCGCAATACTCGAACCAGTCAAAGTCAGCCGGCCGGGCACTTCCCGCCACGTCCTGACACGCCATGCCGACAAAGGCGCCGGTGAAATTGGGCTGGCCGGGCGCAGTCGCCTCGTCGGAGAGAATACTGGCGTCGAACTGTTCGGGAAGCCAGGTCCAGCCGGCCGCACCCTCGACCCGAAAGGCGAAGCGGAGCCGGTCGAAATCCAGCTCGGCGCGCAGTCTGACAGGGCCGGGCGGAATCGGGATCGGCGGCGTGAAGGCATCCGCCTGGGGCTGATCGGGCAGTGCCGACATCACGCGGATGTGCCTGCCGACGGCCTCGTCATGCGATACGTGCAGATAGTGGAATTTGGCGGTGTTGTAATAACAGACCAGGCCCGCCGCCTGCTGGAAATGCTCGGGTGCGAAATCCATGACAGTCGATACCGAACAGCAAAAAGCCTGGAACCGGCGCGCGACCAGCGCCTGGGTGAACAGGCTGCCGATCGTCTCGCGACCATAGAGACGCAGATGCCCCGGCCGGTCGGTAAGGCTGAAGATGTCGCCCGGATGCGGCGTGCGCAGCCACTGGAAATCGATCGGCAGGTCCGGGCCGTCAAAATCCGAGCGTGCGGGCGCTTCGGCGAACGGGGTTCGCGGCAGATCGGGTGCCGGCGTTTCGATCACCGGCATTGCGTCGCCGTCGAGCGTGCGGAGCCATCCGTCTTCACCCCAGCGCATCGGCTGAATCGCGGTTTCGCGACCCAATATGCAACGCCCGCGGTTCGGCAAGGGGCGGCCACAGAGATAGACCATCCAGGGCTCGCCGTCCGGCCCGTCGACGAGATCGGCATGGCCTGCGCGCATCAACGGCGCATCGGGCCGGTCGCGCGCGGTCAGGATATAGACGTCGGGATGGAGCTCATAGGGCCCAAGCAAGGTCCGCGAGCGCGCCATTGTCACCGCGTGATTCCAGCCGGTGCCGCCTTCAGCGGTGATCAGATAATAATAGTCGTCGCGCTTGTAGAGGTGCGGCGCCTCAGTGAGCCCAAGCGGGGTGCCGGCGAAAATCACCGTCCGCTCGCCGACCAGTGCCTTCGCCTCAGGGGCATATTCCTGGCAGACGATCCCGGCGAAGCGGTTCTTGCCCGGCCGGTGATCCCACAGCATGTTCACGACATATTTGCGGCCATCGTCATCATGGAACAGCGACGGATCGAAGCCGCTGCTGTTGAGATGGACGGGATCGGACCAGTCGCCGTCGATTGTCGGGCAGGTCACAAGATAATTGTGGAAATCCCGAAGCGACGCCCCCGACGAACCGCCGGTGGTGGTGCGGCCATAGCGCTTCACATCGGTGTAGAGCAGGTAGAACAGCCCGTCCGCATAAGAGAGGCAGGGCGCCCAGAGGCCGCAGCTATCCGGATCACCACGCATGTCGAGCTGGGCGGCACGGCGCAGCGGCCGGCTGAGCAGCCGCCAATGCTTCAGATCGCGCGAATGGTGGATCTGGACGCCCGGATACCATTCGAAGGTCGAGGTCGCGATATAATAGTCGTCGCCGACGCGGACGATCGACGGATCGGGGTTGAAGCCGGGAAGGATCGGATTGCGGATCATGCGGTTTCGGCATCCTTTTCGGGCGCGGGCGCGGGCGCGCGGACGAGGGTCCATAACAAGGCAGCGGCGAACAGGTCGAGTACGCCGAGCGCCACGAAAAACGGCCCATAGCCGATCCGCTCGACGAAATGCCCGATCGCCAGGGAGAACAACAAGACGCCGAGATTGGCCATGGTGCCGGCGATCCCGGCCGCGGTGCCCACCTCATTGCGCGGGAACAGATCGGAGGCCATGGTGATACAGGTGACCGACAGCGTCTGGTGCGCGAAGCCGCCGAGGCAGAGCAAGGCGATCGCCGCGACCGCGCTATCGACCTGGCCGACGAACATCATGCCAGTCATCATCACCGCGCCAAGCGTGTAGGCGCCGCGCCGCGCGTTGATCAGGCTGATGCCGCGCTTCTGCAGCCGGAAGACGATGAACGGCCCGAACATGCAGCCGAGATCAGCCGCGATGAAGGGGAGCCCGGCGAACATCGCGATCTGGCCGAGATCGAAGTGGCGCACCGTCGTGAGATAGAGCGGCATCCACAAGGTCAGCGTCCCCCAGGTCGGGTCGGCCAGGAAGCGCGGCAGCGCGATGCCCCACAGGTTGCGCCGGCGCAGCAACTGGCCGATCGGCGGGCGGCCCGGCACTGCCTGGAGATATGTCTCCTGGCCGTCGCTGATCTCGGCTCTCTCCTCGGGCGAGATAGCCGGATGGAACTCCGGCGAATAATAATAGTGCCGCCACGCCGCAGCCCAGATGAGGGCGAGCACGCCGGCGACGACAAAGGCGCCGCGCCAATCCCACACCCAGACAGCGCCGGCCACCAGCAACGGTGCCAGCACCGAGCCGAGCGACGCGCCGATATTATAGACACCGCCGGCAAAGCCCCGCTCGCGCGCCGGAAACCATTCGGAGATGACCTTGAGTGCGCCTGGATGCGCGGTGCCCTCGGCAAAGCCGAGCAGGGATCGCAAGCCGGCGAGACCGAGCCAGCCGGTCGCGAGGCCATGCGCCATGGTGATCAGGCCCCAGGCCGCAGCGAACAGAGCGAGGCCTGACTTCAACCCGATAACGTCAAGGATATAGCCGGCCACGGGCTGCAACATGATGCCAAGCTGGAAGCCGCCGGTGATCCACGAATATTGCTCGGTGCTGATATGCAGCTCGGCCATGGCGGTCGGCGCGGCGACGCCCATGATGCTGCGGGTGAGATAGTTCAGGATCGTGCCGAGCATCACCAGCCCGATGATCCACCAGCGCAGCTTTTTGCCGAGCATGAGCCCTCCCCGCGATTGCGGCTGTTTGTTTTTCGCATTTTTTCCGAATCGTCAGATGATTCCACCTAACGGGAAAACGCTCCGATGTTAACGCTAACGCATTGTCGCGCCCGGTGCTATCCCCGGCTGGCCGCGAACTTGTCCTCGCGCCGCCGGCCGAGCATCAGGCCGCGTTCAAGCCGGGCACAGAGCGCGGCATAATAATCCGACAGGAAGCCGAAATCATCGCCATCGTCAGCGATTCCGGCCTTGTTGCGGATCGTCCAGGCGACCGTGGCGATCGCGTCGTTGCGCCCGCCGCGGAGCACGTCCTCAAGCGTCTGAAGCTCATAGACGCCGTAAAGGCCGAGGGCCGCGTCAGTGAAGGTGCGGCGTGCGCTTTCCTTACCGGCGACCAGATCATGGCCGAGCGATCCCCTAACCGTTCTTACGACCCAGGTACCAGCTAGCAGGTCGCCGACCCGTAATCTGTCGCGGTTGAACAGCGGGAAGAACAGGAAGATCATGCTCCATCCCAGCGCGAGCAGCGGCAACAGCACGTCTTCGCCCAAGAACATCGCGCCCAGCGAGGCGCCGAAATAGGACAACGGCAAGACTATCTCGATCTCGCGCATCGCGTTGCGCGCGATCACCGCGCCGCCGGTCAGCCGCGCGCCATCGCGCGCGATGACGCGCAGACCCATCAGTCGTTTGCCCGGCGTCGCGCCGCGGCCACCCATTTCGAACAGAATGAACCACCCGTTTCGCAGGATGAAGACGCCGACGCGCCACAGGACGTCCACGGCTTCGATCTGCCGGGCAGCCAGCAAGGAGCCGAGCAGGAGTCGCACGGCAAGGATGATGCCGATGATGAAAATGCCATCGAGCATGAACGCTGCGGCGCGTGACCCGGCACTGCCGAGCTCAATCTTCAGATCGACCCCTTCAGGCGTGACGAAGCTGCGCCGCAATGACATCGGCCTTTTCGGCCTTGTGCGGGAAGGCCAGCGCATCAGGCTTTCCGCGGCATGTAGAAATAGACCAGCCAGCCGATCAGCATGGTGAGGCCGATGCCGTACCGCGTCCAATCGTCCGTCACCGTCTGGCGGCCGATCCCTTCGAGCAGGCCAGCGACGATCAGCATGACCACCGCACCCGCCATTGCTGTCGCGGCCGAGCGGCCAGCGGCAATCGCCGAATCTCCGCGCGATACGCGGCCCGGAAAGGCGATCGCCATGCCGATCCTGAAACCGGCCCCGCCCGCAAGAACGATCGCGAAAATCTCGGTCGTGCCGTGAATCATCAGCCAGCCGCCGACATTCCAGCCAAGTCCCTTGGTGACGAAGACCGCCAGGAACGCGCCAAGCATCAGGCCGTTATAGAGGATCACCAGGACGGTCGGCACGCCGAAGGCGAAGCCAAGCGCGAAGGCAAGGATCGCGATCTGCGCATTGTGGGTGAAGAGAAAGGCCGCGGCGCTCGCCAGCCCATCATGGTGATTGTCATAAAGCGTCGCCCGTAATGCCTCGGTTGAGGCGGAGGGGTCGCGTCCCGCCGCCAGGCCTTCCGGCATGATTCCGTAGAACCAGATCGGGTCGCTATTGACGAGGATATAGGCGACGACCACGCCGGCTACGGTCAGCAGGAACGAGACGAGCGTCTCACGCCAGATCGCCTGTACTGCCTCCGGCCAGCCTCTGGCGAAGAATCGTCCGAGCTGGCGCAACGCCGAGGTCGGGACGCCGTAGATCTGGAAATAGGCGCGGGTGCAGAGTTGCTCGAGATAGGAGATCAGCGCCCGGTCAAGCGAGGTTTCGCGCGCCACCGACAGCGACGACAGTGCCGAGCGATAGAGCAAGGGCAGCACCAGCAGATCCTCGTCGGACAGCGCACGGACCGAGCGTTTCTCGATCCGGCTCACCAGATATTCGAGCCGCTCCCATTCAGCCTCATGGGCTTTGCGGAAACGGGTGGCGTTGACGAGGATCGGCTGGGCCCCGAGGATCGCCGAACTGGACGCGGTCACAACAGGTTCCTCCGCTTGAGATCGACATAGCCGGCAACGAGCCGTTCGCCGACCCGATCATATTCGCTTTCAATGACATGGACGCCAAGATGTTGCAGGCGGGTCAACGCGATGCGGCGGTCGCGGAGCAGCCCCGCCGCGGTGACCGCGCGGGTGACGTCGTCCGCCTCTGCCGGTGCGCGATCAGCGATCGCCTCGACCTCCTCGTCGCGGAGCACGACGACGAGCAACAAATGAGTCTGGACCAGCCGGGCGGCGGCACGGACCATGAAGTCGGCCGAGGTCAGATCCGTGAACTCAGTGAACAGCACGATCATCGAGCGCCGCGTGAGGCGAGCGGCGAGCGTGGTCAGGCCGAAGGTATAATTGGTTTCGTCTGCGCTATAGTCGATCCCCGCCGCGAGCCGTTGCAGCGCGGCGAACGAGGCCGCGCCCGAGACCAGCCCGCTGGCGATCCGCGGCCGCGAATCAAACGCGTGGAGCGCGACCCGATCCCCGAGCTTGAGCGCGACCCAGGCGGTGAGCAGCATGGCCGAGACCGCACGATCGACGCGCGGCAGGCCGGCCACGGGTTCCGACATCTGGCGCCCGGCATCGATCGCGAAGACGATCTGGTTGTTGCGTTCGGTGCGGAACTCCTTGGCGTGGAGCTTCGAGTGGCGGGCCGATTGCTTCCAATCGATCGCGCGGCGATCCATGCCTGAGCGGAACTCGACCAGCGATTCGAAATCAGCGCCGTCGCCGCGGTCGATCTGCGCGATCAGGCCCTGCAGCGCGTGGCGCTGGAAGATTTGCGCGCCGCGCTGCTGCACGGGCCGGATATCGGGAAGGATGGGAAAGGCGGTGTCGATCGCGATCACCTGCTGCTTCCAGGCCAGGCCGAACGGCCCGCGCCAGCGCAGCCAGAGCCTGTCGAACCGCACCATGCCGCGCCGGACGGCCGTGATCGGCAACAGCGCCGTACCCCGGGTGCCACCCCGGTCCGCAGTCAGTGGCGGCGAGGCGGTGCTCCGTTCACCATCGAGCGCGATCCATAACCGCCCGTCATCCTCGACCGCGACCAGCGGATTGGCGGGGATCGCAACCTCGGCGGTGCGGGGCGCTCCGCGCCCTGCGAAAATGACGGTGACCCTGGCGTTGATCGTCGCGCCGACGCAGACGGAGGGGATTCGATCGATCCGCGCGCTGCCCTTGCGGATACCGGATACGGCATCGAGCAGGGTCAGCAGCAGCACCGCCACGGGCCAGGCCAGCCCGGCATACCAGCGCCCCGGCACAAGCACGGCAACCAGCAGCGCGAACGGCGCACCCGCCGCCGCCGCCAGTACAGCCGCGCGAGTGGGATAGATCAACGCGGGGCCTCGATCGTTTCAATGATGCTGGTGACGACATCCTCGACCACGCGACCGTCAATCTCGGCGGCGGGCGACAGGATCAGGCGGTGGCGGAGCAACGCCGGTGCGAGCGCCTTGACGTCGTCGGGGATGACGAAATCGCGACCATCGAGCGCCGCCCGAGCCCGCGCCGCGCCCGCCAGCATGGCGCCGGCGCGCGGGCTCGCACCGCTTTCGAGATCAGCCACGTCGCGCGTGCCGCGGATCAGCGCTGCGATATAGTCGATCACCTCGTCGACGAGCTTGACCTGCGAGACGGCATCGATCGCGGCACCGATCGCCGCCGCGTCGGTCTTCTTTTCGACGCCCCAATCCTCGGGTGCCATGGTCGACTTGCGCGCGCCGTGCGTCGCGATGATGCGGCGTTCCTCGGCGGCCGACGGATAATCGACAACCTGCTTGAACAGGAAGCGATCGAGCTGCGCCTCGGGCAGGGGATAGACGCCCTGCTGCTCGATCGGGTTCTGGGTCGCGACTACCATGAAGCGGTCGCCGAGCGACAGGCTTTCGCCATCGATCGTCACCCTGCGCTCCTGCATAGCCTCGAGCAGGGCCGCCTGAGTCTTGGGCGGGGTGCGGTTGATCTCGTCGGCGAGCAGCAGATCCGTGAAGATCGGGCCACGGGTGAGGCTGAAGGTCGAGGTCTGGAAGTTGAACAGATTGGCGCCGATAATGTCGCCCGGCATCAGATCCGGCGTGAACTGGATACGCCCGAAATCAAGGCCGATCACCGCCGCGAAGCTGCGCGCGAGCAAAGTCTTGGCGGTACCCGGCGGCCCTTCGAGCAGGATATGGCCGCCCGCGAACAGCGCGACCAGCATCATCTCGACCGTTGCTTCCTGCCCGACGACAGCCTTGCCGATCTCTGCGCGGATCTCCTCGGCGAGTGCGCGAACCTCTTCTACCGTCACCGTGTTTTCTCCCATAACCATCTGTGCAGCGCCTGCGCCGCCGAAAGTGCCGAATGCCGGTCTGTTGCGGTCCTTGCCGCCTCAGCGAGCTCAGTGAAGCGCGCGCGCCCGTCGAGCCGATCGAGCTGCGCATCGAGCGCGCCATCATGCAGCCGCGGCGACATGCCGAACACGATCGCCGCGCGATCCCGGATCACATCGGCATAGCGGCCGCTGAGCATCGCCTGACGCCCGGCCTTGCGCACCAGGGTAGCGGTATTGTCGATGAGTGCGGCCTTGCCGAACGCGATCTCCCGCTCGCGCCGTCGCGGCGAGCCGAACCGCGCCGTCGCCTGCCAGGCGGCGAGCGCCACGGCGGCGGCGATCGCCAGCGTCATGGCGAGAAAAGGCGGTTCGAAGGCGAGCTTGAGCGGGCTCCTGGAATGGCCGAGCCCGTTCACCGTCACGTCGAAATCGATTTCCCTCGAGCCGCTCGAGTTCATCCAGTCAAGCAAGGCAAGGGCAGCGGCCGCCTGATGCGCGTCAGCGACGCCCTTGTTGTTGAGCAGATCAGGGTCGGCGATCACGTAGAGCGGCCCATCGCCAAGCTGGGCGACGACCACCCCTCCCGCCTCGTCGGTGATAAGCGGATGGACATTGGCGCCGCTGATCGTCTGGAGCGGACGCGGCGCGGCGAAGCGGATCTCCGGCGGCAGATCACCGGTGGTTATCAGCGGCCGGCCGCCGCTGGGGTGACGATCAATTTTGAGCTTTTTGGCCGGCGCCAGCACGCGTTCGGGATCGTCAGCGTCTTTCAACCCGACATAGCGCACCCAGCCGCTATGGGTGGGATCGCCCATGGTTTGCCACTTCGGAAAGATGAAGAGCGTCGGCTTGGCGTCGCGGCCGTTGATGCCGACGCTGATATCCTGGGTGCCGCTGTCGGGCGTGAAGATGATCAGATCCTCGCCGTCCATCCTATGCGGGCCGCGGATGATCTGTGGGTTACGGCCAGTCGCCTGAGCGAGCTTGACGATCCCGCTGAAGCCGACCGCCGCGTTGGACAGCGCATGTGCGCCGCCATTGCGGCCCGACCGCAAATCCGGCGCATAGGCGCCGAGCACCAGGGTGCCGATAAAACCGAGCACGCCGATCGCGAGGATCAGGATAACGGTGCGCATGCGGAAGGCGCCGTCCGCTTCCCCCTTGCCGATGGTGAGATCACTCATGCCCGCCACGTTCCCGGCATGGTGAAATCAGCATAGGCGGTGCGCGCCGAGCCCCAGTCCTCGGCGTTCACCGGCCGGCCGCCGAACAGGCTGCGTTCTACCAACCGCGCGATTCCCGAAAACAGATCGCGCGCTGGTTCGGGAATCGCATCCGCTCCCGCGAGTTCACGGCTGGTGAGCGCGGGGCGCACGAGACGCGGCCGGCGCTTGGCGATATCCTCGATCGACCTGAAGAGAAGATGGTGCACCGCCTCGGCATAACGCCCCTGCTCGGCGAGCAGATCGGCCTCGCGCAGCCAGGCCCGGACCGGCGCGGCGTCCGGCGCCCAGGCTTCCTCTTCCGTCTCTATCGCGGCGGGCGTCGCGTGCCGGCGGCGCGGCAAGCGCCAGACGCCGTGGCGCAGCCGCTGATAGATCACCCAGAGCAGCATCGCAGCGGCAACCGCGAGGATGGTCCACAGGAAGATGCGTGCATAGGGGGCATCGGGAAAGAAGCTGCCGATCCAGCCGAGCAGCCGCCCGACCGGCCGAAGCGCATCGCCCAGCCACTGGAAGACATCGCTCAGCCATTGCGGTGGCGGTGGCGGCTGAGGCGCCGGCTGCAGCGTGAACTGAATTGAACTGTCCGCCTTCAACGCCGCATGGGCAGCCGCGAAGCGATCGGCGGCGGCTGCCGCTTCGTGCGAATTCCCCCCGCTCACGTCATCTCCCCGGGCGCCGTAAGACGCTATCAGCACTAGACTTAAAGCAAGCTCGACCGCGCGCAACGCGTAAATGCATCCACTTCAGCCGCCTGGCCATATCGCTCTTTGACAATCCTATAGGATAGGAAATAACAGGGCGGCGTTACCAGACATTGCACACCCGGTGAGTCCTCCGTCAGGAGAGGAACGCGGGCGAGGAGAGGACAGGCCATGATTCGCATCACGCGCCGGGACGTGTCCGTTGCCCTGGGGGCGATTGCCCTGGGGGCGGTGGCGCTCACCTGCTCGGCGGGGCTGCTCGCCGAGAACAAGCGCGCGATCATTGGTCCGTCGGTGTGGGACTGGAACAGCCTTGCTGTGACGAAGACCGATGTCGGCGAGGTGCGCAGCGTCGTCGTCGGCCCGACCGCGACGCTCGACCAGCTCGAGATGCACATCACCACGCTCAACCCGGGCATTGCGTCGCATCCGCCGCACAAACACCCCAATGAGGAGCTGGTGATCATCCGCACGGGCAATGTCGAGACGTTGTCGAACGGGGTGTGGAAGCGGCTCGGGCCGGGATCGATCATTTTCAACGCCTCCAACGCGCTTCATGCGTTGCGCAATGTCGGGTCGGAACCCGCAACCTATCACGTCATCAACTGGAAGACGGCGGCGACGCCTGCAAACTGAGGAACTGGCATGACCCCGATCGACCGCCGTTCGATGCTCACTGGTGCCGGCATGGCCGGCTTTGCCGCGGCCTTGCCGGGCGATGTCTTTGCGCAGGCAATGGATGCCTCCAAGGGCGGCAACGCCATCCCCGAGGTGGTGAACACCGGGGCGCCGACCGACCCACGGCCGAAGCATCACATCAAGTTCGCGGTGATCGGGCTCGACCATAACCATATCTATGGGATGACGGCGGCGGTGATCCGCGGCGGCGGCGAGCTGGTCGCGCTCTACGCGACCGACCCCGCGCAGATCGCCAGTTTTCGCGCCAAGTTCGGCGATGTGAAGCTTACGCGGAGCGAGGCCGAGATCCTCGACGACCCTTCGATCCAGCTCGTCGCGGGGGCGCCGATCCCCGATCTGCGCGCGCCGCTCGGCATCAGGGCGATGCGCGCGGGCAAGGATTTCCTCGGCGACAAGCCGGCGATCACCACGCTGAAGCAGCTCGCCGATGTGCGCCGGACGATCAGGGAGACCGGGCGCAAGTTCGCGATCATGTATTCGGAGCGGCTCGAGGTGCCCGCCGCGATCAAGGCGGGGCAACTGATCGACGAGGGTGCGATCGGCCGCGTCCTTCAGACGATCAACATCGCGCCGCACCAGATCAACCCGGCGAGCCGCCCGGCCTGGTTCTGGGACAAGGCACGCTATGGCGGCATCTTGACCGATATCGGCAGCCACCAGGCCGAGCAGTTCGTCTATTTCACGCGCAGCACGCGGGCGAAGGTGGTCGCCTCGCAGACCGGCAATCTTGCGCATCCCGACCATCCGCTGTTCGAGGATTTCGGCGACATGGTGATGAGCGGATCGGGCGGCACGGGCTATGTGCGGGTCGACTGGTTCACCCCGAACGGGCTTGGCGCCTGGGGTGACGGGCGGCTCTTCGTGCTCGGCACCGAGGGCTATATCGAGCTGCGCAAATATGCCGATCCGGCGGGCAAGCCCGGCGGCAACCACCTGTTCATCGTCGACCGCAAGAGCGCGCGCTATCTTGATTGCTCCAAGGTCTATCTGCCGTTCGGGCCGCAATTCGTGACTGATGTGGTCGAGCGCACCCAGATTGCGCAGGATCAGGAGCAGGCGCTGCTTGCGGCCGAGCTTGTCCTCACCGCGCAGAAGAATGCCACCCGGCCAGTGATGGCCTGACGGAGACTCGTGATGACCACCCAATCGAGCATCTCGCGCCGGAACCTTATCAAGACGGGCGCAGTGGCAGCGATCGGCTTTCCGGCGATCGTGCCGTCGAGCGTGTTCGGGGCGACCGCGCCCAGCAACCGGATCAATATCGGCGCGATCGGGGTGGGGCGCATCTCGCGCGGCCATGACATGTTCGAGATCTTCAAGAATGACGATGCCCATATCGTCGCAGTCTGCGATCTCGATACGCGGCGCGTGAAGCAGGGGATCGAGCTGGTCGACAAGAGTTATGGCGACAAGGCGGGCAAGCCGTACAGCGGCACACGCGGCTATGCCGACCATCGGGAGTTGCTCGCCAACAAGGATGTGGATGCTGTCCTGGTCTCGACGCCGGACCATCAGCATGCCCGGCTTTCGATCGCCGCGGTGCAGGCGGGCAAGCATGTCTACTGTCAGAAGCCTGCCTCGGTGACGATCTCCGAGGGGCGCAAGATGGCCGATGCCGTGGCGAAGAGCGGCCGCATCCTGCAGGTCGGATCGCAGCAGCGCTCGCAAGACCCATGGCCGCAATTCCACCGTGCCTGCGAGCTGGTGCGCAACGGCCGGATCGGGAAGCTGACTCATGTCGAGATCGGCTTGCCGGGCGATCCTTCCGGCCCCGAGGCTGGGTCGATGCCGATCCCGGCCAATCTCAATTACGATGCGTGGCTCGGTTCGACGCCTGAGGTCTATTATACCGAGATACGGGTGCATCCGCAGGATGGCGGCTTCGGCCGGCCGGGCTGGCTGCGCTGCGAGCAGTTCGGCGCGGGGATGATCACCGGCTGGGGGGCGCACCATGTCGATATCGCGCATTGGGGCATGGATACCGAGCATACCGGCCCGATCGAGATCTGGGGATCGGCCGAGTTTCCCAAGAGCGGGCTGTGGAATGTGCACGGGCCGTTCGAGACGCATGGCCTTTATGCCAACGGCGTGGTGATGACGATTTCGGGCGCGCTGCCCAACGGCGTGAAGTTCATCGGCACCGAGGGATCGATCTTCGCCACCCGCACCGGCGGCGGGGTGACCGCGAGCGACCCGGCGATCGCCGCCGCGGGCGAAAGCGGGCTGGTGGCGAGCAACCCGAAGATCCTCGATAGCGTGATCGGGCCGAACGAGATTCATCTCTATCGCAGCCCCGAGCAGCACCGGAACTGGCTGGACTCGATCCGTTCGGGCAAGCCCAATGTCTCGCCCGCAGAACTGGGCCATCGGGCGTGTTCGACCTGTCTGCTGCATTGGGCGGCGATGCATCGTCCCGACCGGCACCTGCACTGGGATCCGGCTGCCGAGCGCTTCATCGGCGATGACGAGGCCAATACGACGCTGAGCCGGCCGCAGCGCGCCGGCTATGCGATTTAGCGTGACCATCCCCCTCCCGTTCGCCCTGAGCTTGTCGAAGGGCTGTTCTTTCTTCGGCTGGTCGGAAGGAGGAGGGCCGTGCTTCGACAAGCTCAGCACGAACGGAAAGGGTAAAGTGCTATGAAGAGGGTCACCTTCACCCTTGCTGCCGCGCTGATCGCCAGCGGTGCCCTGGCGCAGGACAGCAAGATCGAGAGCGTGATCGGGCCGCACTATGCCGATGCGCCCGAGATGGCGGTCAATCCGAAACAGCCGATGGGGTCGCTGCGCGGCTTCGTGATGCTGTCCACTGAGAGCCAGATTTATCCCGGCATCCGTCAGCTGGCCAACGACTACACGGCGAAGCGCGACGCCTATGGCAACCGCGTCGCGGCCACGGCCGCGCAGCAATCCGAGGCCGCGCCCTATCGGCGCGAGGTGATCGTCTACATTCCGGCGGGGTACAAGCCGGGGACCGAGACGCCCTTCATGGTGGTGCAGGACGGGCGGGATTATGCGGTCCGCGTGGCGCTGGCACTCGATACGCTGATCGCGCGGCACCGGGTGCCGGCGATGGTCGCGGTGATGATTCAGTCGGGCGGGGGCGACGCGCAAGGCTCCGAGCGGGGCCTGGAATATGACACCATGTCGGGCCGCTATGCCGAATTCGTCGAGCGCGAGGTGCTGCCGCGCGTTGCCGCCAATTACCATATCACATTCACCGCCAACCCCGAGGGACGGGCGACGATGGGCGCGAGTTCGGGTGCTGCGGCGGCCTTCTCCATGGCGTGGTTCCATCCCGAATGGTATCGCCGCGTCCTGTCCTATTCGGGCACCTTTGTGAATCAACAGTCCCCGGTCGATCCGGCGACGCCCGAGGGCGCCTGGGACTATCACGCCCATCTGGTCCCCGAGAGCCCGGCCAAGCCGATCCGCATCTGGATGGAGGTCGGCGAGAAGGACCTGCATTTCGGCGATCCGGAATCGACCTTCCACAACTGGCCGCTCGCCAACCAGCGCATGGCGGCCGCGCTGAGGGCCAAGGGCTACGCCTATCGCTACATGTTCGCGAAGGACGCCGTGCATGTCGACCAGCGCGTCGTCGGGCAGACTTTGCCCGAGGCGATCGAGTGGGTTTGGCGGGGGTATCGCAAGTGACAATCAGGGGAAGCATCATGGGCGTTTCTGAATCAGTTCGGCTTTCTCCTTCCTTCCCCAGCGAAGGCTGGGGCCCAGTTGGGGGACAGAAGGTAACTGCGCGCAGCGTGCTGTCACGAGCGGCTCCCAACTGGGCCCCAGCCTTCGCTGGGGAAGGAAAGAAGTGGAGTCGCGTGGGCCTTTCGCTTGCGGCCTTCCTACTTTCGGGCACCGCCTTCGCCCAGACGGCGCCGCCCGCCGACGCGCCGTGGCGCAACCCTGCCCTCCCCACCGAACAGCGGGTGGACGCGCTGATCGCGCAGATGACGATCGAGGAGAAGGCGTCGCAGCTCGTCAACCAGGCGCGGGCGATCCCGCGGCTCGGCGTGCCGGCCTATGACTGGTGGAGCGAGGCGCTGCACGGCGTGGCGCGCAACGGCTATGCGACGGTGTTCCCCGAGCCGATCGGACTTGCCGCGACCTTCGACCCACCGACCATCGAGGAGATGGGCGTTGCGATCGGCACCGAGGGCCGGGTGAAGTGGAACCAGGTCGAGCGCGCCGGGGGCGAGCATCGCATCATGCAGGGGCTGACTTACTGGTCCCCCAACATCAATATCTTCCGCGATCCGCGCTGGGGGCGCGGGCAGGAGACCTATGGCGAGGACCCGTATCTCACAGCGAAGATGGGGATCGCCTTCGTGCAGGGGATGCAGGGCAATGACCCCCATTATTACCGCGTGTCGGCGACAGCCAAACATTATGCCGTGCATAGCGGCCCCGAGCCCGGGCGGCACAGCGACGACATTCCGGTGAGCAGGCATGACGCGGAGGACACCTATCTCCCCGCGTTCCGTGCGCTGGTGACCGAGGGCAAGGTCGAATCGGTGATGTGCGCCTATAACCGGGTCAACGGCCAGCCGGCCTGTTCGAGCGACTTCCTGCTCAACGACCAGCTCCGCGGCAAATGGGGCTTCAAGGGCCATGTCGTCTCGGACTGCGACGCGATCGCCGATATCGAGCGCGGGCATCATTTCACCAAGACGGTGGCCGAGGCGGCAGCGGTGTCTCTGAAGCACGGCGTCGATAACGACTGCACTGAATATGGCCGCATGTCGGGGCCGACCTCTGACTATGATCGCTATACCGATGCGATGAAGCAGGGGCTGGTGAGCCAGGCGGTGGTCGACCAGTCGCTACGCCGGCTGTTCACCGCGCGGATGCGGCTGGGGATGTTCGATCCGCCGGCGATGGTGCCCTATTCGAGCATCCCGGACAGCGCGCTCAATTCGCCGGCGCACGGCGCGCTGGCGCTGAAGCTCGCGCGGGAATCGATGGTGCTGCTCAAGAATAATGGGCTGCTGCCGCTGAAGCCGGGGGTGAAGCGGATCGCCGTGGTTGGGCCGCTCGCTGACCAGACCGATGTGCTGGCGGGCAATTACAACGGCACGCCGGTTGCGCCGGTGAGCGCGCTCGATGGCATTCGGGCTGCCTTTCCGGGTGCCGAGATCGTGTTCGAGCCTGGCACCAATTTCCTCCGCACCGCGCAGCCAGTGCCGGGATCAGCTTTGTCCAACGGGGATGGGCAGCCGGGGTTGAAGGCGGAATTCTGGCGCGGTGCTGACTTCAGCGGGGCGCCCGCTGTGAGCCGGATCGATACGGTGATGAGCTTCGAGCGCAATATGCCCGCGGCCATTCCCGATGCGCCGGTGATATCGGCGCGTTGGACCGGCTTCGTCACCGCGCCGGCGGATGGGCTCTACAAGATCGGCATCAGCGGCCGCACGGCGCGCTTCTGGCTCGACGACAAGCTGATCGCCGACAATAGCGACCCGCAGCAGCGCGGGCCCAACCTCACCGAGATCCGGCTCGAAAAGGGGCATCGCTATGCGGTGAAGATCGAGCAGACGCCGAGCCGCTTCCTGCCCAATCTGGTCTGGGCGCCGGTGGTGGAGGATCCGCTCGGCCGGGCGGTGGCCGCGGCGAAGAATGCCGATCTGGTGATCGCGGTGACGGGTATCACCTCGGCGCTGGAGGGCGAGGAGATGAAGGTCGACGTGCCCGGCTTCCTGGGCGGCGACCGCACCAGCCTCGATCTGCCGGCTGATGAGGAAGCGGTGCTGAAGGCAGTGAAGGGCACCGGCAAGCCGCTCGCTCTGGTGCTGATGAACGGATCGGCCTTGTCGGTGAACTGGGCTGCCGCGAATGCCGATGCGATCCTCGATGCCTGGTATCCGGGGCAGGCCGGGGGCACCGCGATCGGCGAGACGCTGTCGGGGACGAACAACCCGGCGGGGCGGTTGCCGGTGACCTTCTACAAGGGCGTCGACGAGCTGCCGCCGTTCAAGGACTATGCAATGAAGGGGCGCACCTATCGCTACTTCACCGGCACGCCTTTGTACCCGTTCGGGCATGGGCTGAGCTATACGAGCTTCGCTTATGCCAGGCCGGTACTGTCGCGCGCGGTGGTGAAGGCCGGCGATCCGCTCGGCGTGGATGTGACGGTCCGCAACAGCGGCGCGCGTGAGGGCGATGAGGTGGTGCAGCTCTATCTGAGCTTCCCACAGGCGCCCGGCATGCCGATCCGCGCACTGCGCGGCTTTGCCCGGGTGCATCTTGCGGCGGGGGCGAGCGGCAAGGTGCATTTCGACCTGAGCCCGCGCGACCTTTCCAGCGTGACCGAGGCCGGGGATCGGGTGGTCGCGCCGGGGGCCTATTCGCTGAGCATTGGCGGCGGGCAGCCGGGGACCGGCGCGGTGACGGTCGCGGCGGGGTTTAAGGTGACGGGGACGGCGAAGCTGCCTGAGTGAGGCGGTGCGCTCCGCGTGGGGGGCGCCGATGTTGGAGCGTGTGACATAATTCAGCGCGGTTTTGGACGGCCGCGTTGGAGTTTCACGAGGGAGAATGGGCGAAAATGGCGCCCAATCCGTAGGAGATTTTTGTCATGCCTATCGGCCCCCTTGCGGAGTGGGTGGGTCGCAGGCGTGGTCAGGACGTATGAAACATGTAATAAAAGCATAGTGTTAGCATTTTTCAGGGTGCTAAGGGAGTGGCGCCCAAGCCTGTGGTTCTGTACAGAACATTGTACAGATGTCGTAACCTTCGGGTCAGTGCGACGTAAACGCCTCCAAAACCAGGCCGTCACCCCGGACTTGTTCCTGGGCCCACGGTGCCGCAGGAGCACGGCTCGCAGTGTTTGCGGGCCGGTGGACCCCGGAACAAGTCCGGGGTGACGTACTACCTCTCCGCCCCTCGTCGTTCGCACAGCCCGTCCGAACGCGCGGCGCCCTCGGCGGCATTGACGTAACCTTCGGGCGCGGCCACGCCGCCGTTCTCAACGCCTGTGTGCGTTCACTTCAGGTGCCTCGCGCCTGTGCAAACACGGAAATGACATAGCCTCAATGCGATTTCCTCGCCTGTTCAGCCGAGCCTCCAACGACATGGCGATCGACCTCGGGACGGCCAACACCGTCGTTTATCTGCGCGACAAGGGCATTGTGCTCAACGAACCCTCGGTGGTTGCGATCGAAACGCTGAACGGCGTGCAGCGCGTCCGCGCGGTTGGTGCCGAGGCCAAGCTGATGATGGGCAAGACGCCCGAAGGCATTCGCGCGATCCGGCCGATGCGCGACGGGGTGATCGCCGACATCAATGTCGCCGAGCAGATGATCAAGCATTTCATCGACAAGGTGCATGGCGGCC
>Ga0307508_10002028_pt1 | contig 21947 bp, 14 predicted proteins | sample 9_EM_MG_FD_203089 | JGI IMG/M metagenome (GOLD analysis project Ga0307508, IMG submission 203089) | Populus trichocarpa ectomycorrhiza microbial communities from riparian zone in the Pacific Northwest, United States - 9_EM | ecosystem: Host-associated > Plants > Roots > Unclassified | place...
TTTTTCTAATAATTTTGTCCCCCCCCCCCCCCCCCCCCCCCCTACCCTTCCCACCTTCAGTGTGTGTTTGTGAGAAGGAGAGAGTGGAGCTGACAAGTGATGATGATAGATTCGTTCGTCTTCATCGCGTTGTCGCTGCTCGTCATCGCCGTCAGCTTCTATCTGCCCCACCACATCGCCATCGTCGCTAGTAGGGCGTGGTGGTACTATGCTGGCGACGAGGGACGTGCTGCCGCCGGCATGGACGGCCTGGCGGGCGCAGGGGCGGTTAAAGGGGGGCTGTGAGATGGGATTTGGATGAGTGGCGGGCGAATGGGAATCACGGTGTAATGCGGGTAGACTGGTTTACGGTGTTTTTTTCTTTTTTTTTTTTTTCTTAACGATTCTTCGCTTGGTGGGAATACCCAGGGATGTAATAGATAGCGGCCTGAGATGGGACCGGAAGTGAAAGGTGTATGTATGTAGCAAGTGTCGGCGACCACGGAGAACACCGCAAAAAGTCCATGACAATGCACGGCAGAGAAGAGTAGATATCCTACATACCGATAGGCATTTATCCGCGGGCGGGTTGGCGGAAGCCTCCAGCTGCATATCTACAATGCAGACCGCAAAAGCCGGTGCATACATTCACACCCCCGACCAATCGTTCGTTCCATCGCGCGAGGCTGGGATCGTTTCACTACCACTGGAGCCGGTGACATCCACGGCAATTGCGCACCCACACCCACACCAATATACGAACATAGCGCGGAGGAGGAGGCGGGGCAAGCGACAGAAGCGGGAATCGCAATCGCGACGGGCTGCAAAAAATCGGCCAAGTGATTGCGGCTGGGGGGGATGCAAAACGTAGCCAACCGGACGGACCCCATATGTATGGGCATGAGACTCATCCAGATCCTCAAGTCTCATAGATACATGATGTATGTATGTATCTATGCAGAGTACATATACACCGTCCCATTCCAACTCGACCCGCTGCCGCGAATTCCTACATAGTTCCTTATTCCTGATTTTAACTATACCAACCTAGGATCCCCGCCCACTTCCACTTCAGCACTGCCTCCCTGCTATAGCCCTTCCCCCCCCCCGCGCGCGCTGCTCAGTACATACATACGCTTGCCGGGAAAAAAAATAAAAATTTATCAGCATGATACATCATGTAGATACTACATACATACGGGAGCCCGCCGCCAACGTCGCCGGTCCCCGTCAACCCTCTGTCTATCTGTCCCCCACACCTCCCACACTTCCCCCAGCTCTCCCAGCTCCGTCGTGCCACTCCCACTGTCACTGGTCCCTAGCCTCGGGCTGCGTCACGTCGTGGTTTGTAGTTTGTAGCTTGCGGTCTGTGGCAGCGGTGGTGGTTGAGGTACATAGTGATCGAGTGCGCATGCGGCATGTGTGGTGTGACGAACGAGCGGCTGAAGAAAAGAAAAAAAAACAAATGCTGCTGCTTTTTGGAACGACGGATAGCTACTCCACTCTCGGAAGCACGTCTTATTCATCAGATGGACACTCGATCTGCAGGGAAGAGCACCGCAGACCATATCACATAGTTCGAACAGAATGTAGCATCTATGGTTTCAAGAGATTTCACATCCATCCATAATTACATCCTCATGTCACTGTCATAAACACCGTCAAAAAAGAAAAGAACACGTAACCAAGAAAAAGCGGTAATTTTACAAGTGAAGCAACCACATCCACTCAAGAAGCATCATTGCTGTCCCGGAATAACCTCCACATACCGACTAGCACCCTTCCGTCCCTTCCTTCCACCACTAGGAGTCCCGCGACGAGCCGTCGGCGGACCAAGAAGCTCATCCATTATGTCCCCGCTGGAAGCGGATGGGCGACTGATGGGAGGTTTGTCGAGGCTGGGTGCTGGGCTGGGAGTCAGACCTCTAGGCAGACCCGGAGGTGGCGCTAGACCAGCGGTGGAAGGAGGCGGCGCACTCGCTGGTGGACCCGGTGGCGGTGGCTGGTTGGAGGCCGGGGGAGGGGGCTTAGATGGCCCGGGGGCGCCGGTGGAAGTTGTAGCAGAAGCTGGTGTAGGGCGCCGTGGCGGGGGCGCCGCTTTGACCGCCTCCGGTGCGACTGCCCCAGCTTTCTTATTGACCCAGCGCTTAAGTTCAGCATCATACACAAATGCATTCTCCTCGCCCAGTTTGGCCTTGATGGGACCGGACTGTTCGTTGGGATCCTTGCGGCCGAACCAACCGCCGAACCAGCCCTTTTTACCGCCATTTTGTTCTACTGCTGCTAGAGGAGCGTTAGTCATGTTCGGACGAAATAGAAAGGAATCGTACCCTTCTTCTGTTCGGTCGCCTTCTCTTCCTCGGCCGCTTTCCTGACAGCCTCCGCACGCTGGAAGATTTCATCATCGTCGTCATCTTCCATTATGCCCTTCTTCTTTTTACCCCTATCCTGAGCCTGGTCCGTATTTTCGGCATCAGAGTCAGGCTCGGGTTGGTAGGGAATATAGTCATTACTCGGGGGTGCGTAGCCTCCGCCGGAGGCCGGAGCTTTATAACCACCAGAGTTGGAGGGGGGTTCGTAGCCTCCGGCGTTGCCGGAAGGTTGGTATCCACCGCTCTGGGCCGAGGGCGAATACGGTGCGTATCCCGGGTTCTGAGCGGGAGTATCTGACTTCTCCGGCACTTCCGGGGTCATTTCTAGCGAGGCTCGAGGGTTATACGAACTAGGGGCTGATCCGTACGGAGTGGCCGACGGCTCATACGGGTTGCCATACTGAGGTGCTTGCGGCTCGTAGGGGTTCGAACTGGGCTCATAGGGGTTGCCATTCATGGCTGAGCCACGGTAACTGTCCGAGCTTGGACGACGGGCAGCCGGTGGTTCGTAGAAATTCGGTCGGGCGCCCTCCATCGAGCTCCGGGCGGTTGTCGTCGGTGGTGCATATCTGCTTGTAGCCGTGTTCGTCCGGGTCGCTGTCGGGGAGCTGTTTCCTGGCATAGGAGGCGAGTACATTGATGCAGGAGCACCACCGCTATACATTCCGTAAAGGTCGGCGCTAGACTGCTCCCTGCTAGCACTGGGTGTAATCTTGCCAAAAGGCCCCTCAGTCTCCGTCTGAAGGCCACTAGCAACCTCTGTAGCCTCATCGTTACCAGATACGAACTTGTTAAATGCGCCCCACATGGACGACGACACAGCATCCGAAGTGAGTTTGGGGATCCAGCCAGTGCCATTAGCGGTGGAAGACGTATCCCTGGGAGCCTCCTGTAACCTTTTCGTGAAATCTTCGAGGACATGCCCGAAGGACTGATTGAAGTATGGGCTAGGTTTGTTCCACGCCTTGACTGCAGCAGCAACGGAGTCACAGTACTTCTCCGCCGCCCTCTTGTTGCCATTTTCTGCAAGAATGATCGCGTGATGGATTTTCCATAACTGGAGATGCGGATATATCGGAGTGGCGGTGCTCGCATGGGGTGCAAGAGATACGGCAAGCTCGTAGATCTCGCTGAGGATAATCGAATCAAGGTCTCTTCCGAGCTCCGCCTTTGATCGATGATTTGCACCGAGCAAGCAGAAATCGGTTGTCGGGTCGTCAGGCCCACCGAATAGAGCACCCCCGCCACCGAGCGGAGACTGGCGGGCAAACATGAAGCTAGGGTCTCATCAACACTAATTCTCACTAAGTACCGAGGGATGGTCTACCAGATATGAGCAGCCGCGGTCCAATTGTAGCTAGCGAGCAGCCGTCCAAGCGCCAAAACGCTCGCCTGATCGCCAGGGCTGCGGTTGCTGAGGATGAGAGCTAGTGACTCCTTCCACTTTCCAAGCCTGTCCTCAATGCACTGCTCCTGTTCATGTGAACTAGAAAGCATGGGCACTCCCGATCGTGCACTCAGAGGAACAAGTTCATTCACACTTTCCTCCCAGTTTCCGGCGAGCGTCGCATAAAGGACAGCTAGTGTCTCGGATCCCTCGCCTAGTGTCTTGACCTCATTCTTGACGAATTCTTCGACAACACGCTTCCACAGGTCCTTCCCAACGGTGCCCGAAATCAGGAGGGCATGAGCCCAGAGTCTCTTATCGGCAGCAAACCATACGGCGCCTTCGCGATCACCAGTAAGTAGCTTCTTTCGGAATTCCCTCAGCGCTTCAGAGTCAACGGTTTCCGCATTTGCGGGGCGCATTGTGGGGATCCCAGTCATCGGTACGAAGCCGATATTTTCTCCGCCATCGATCGACTGAGCTATATCGGGGGTAAGAACGCCGCGCACCGTTGCGTCGATCTCGGGAGTCCCCTCGATGTGGCCATCATGCTCAATCATAATCCGAACAATTTTCCACAACATGCATTTCTCCTCCGCTGCTCGCCTCTCCGTGGGATCATATATATCCATCAGCGTCCTATCGAACCCCTCGATTCTGGAATCCATGTATGTGATCACCTCCTTTTTCTTCGCCTTGTTCATGGACTTGGTGCCGGTCCATACCGGTCCAGGGAAGCTGTTAATAGTCTCCGAGAGAGAGATCAAATTTTTAAGCGGCCGAACTTTGACCCCACCGGGAGAACACTTGATGGCAGCACTAGGCAACCTACTGGCAAAGCGTGTGGTCCGGATAGGGAACATTGTAGTCACGGTTCCTCCCAAGCCCCAGGTGAACACGGGTGCACCCTGCCATCTGCTCAAGGGATCCTCCGCTGTGTAGTCATTTGGAGGCATAAAATTGACCAGCATTGGCTCCTTCCGGGTGTGAACCGGCTGCTGCTTCGGTTGGTTATCATGTGACGCGTAATCATCAGGAACCATCGAGTGTGCAAGCGCAGAAGAAGGCCGCTCGTACGGATCCCTTGCTTTCTGTGCGGCCCTCGGTCGGCCATAGTGGAGCCCGGGCGAACTAGTCTGTGCTCTCGGAGGCGGTTGGAAACTTTCGGGCGATGCAGGTTGTGATTGTTTCTGAGGTGGGAATTGTCTCTGCGCTGCACTCATCGGAGGCGATACAACACCGCCGCTGGGTGGGGGTGTTGAGGTGTTTCGCGGTGGAGGTGGAGAGAATCGATTCTGTGCGTGCGGCAGAGTTGGATCGCTAGGTGTCCCTTTGGTAACATTGCCCTCCTCCTCCTCCTTTGGCGCTTCCATTAAGGCCGGCGGTCCTGTTCCTGTTCCTGGCTTGATTGAGTGCAAGGAATGATGCTCAGCCAAATGCCGGCGTGGTTGGGCTTCGGGGGAATATTGGGCGCTAGTCAGCACCGGCGAGTGTGAAATCGGTAGGGATGCCGACGACGGAGTGTAGCCGGCTTGCGGTTGCGGGTGAGCAGCAGGTGGAGGTGCATACGCGGGGCGAGCAGACTGGGGAGGACCTGAAGACCTGGGTGCATACTTACTCGCAACCGGCGGAGGCGCCATCGATTGCCCCTGAGCTGGAGGGAGGGTTGGGTTTGCGGCAGGGGTGGGAGTATATCCAGGTGCCTTTACCGGCGTGTGAGCAAGAGTGTATCCACCACTCTGCGTGATAACTGACGCAGGGTTCAGAGGAGGAGCCGTATAGACCTGTCCCTTAGGGACGGCAGGCGAATACCGATTCACCGTTGCGGCAGGTGCTGGTGGGGGAGCGTACGCAATCGTTCCCGTAGAAGGCAGACTAGGCATTTGCGGAGGTGCTGGCGGATATTGATTTGGTTGCAGCGACATCTGAGGACTCTGGCGAGGGGCTTGTGCAAACGGCACCTGTTGACGAGGGTTGTACGGCGACATAGGTGCTTGGGCGGCATGAAGCCCACCCATGTTCGGTGCACGTCGACCCTGAGCACTAACAGCCCTAACCTTTGGCAGCGAAACTGGAAGCTCTTCGAAGAATTGTTGCTTCTGCGGGGCTACGATATTTGGCTTCGGGGGACCCAAGGGGGATGCAAGGCTGGTTACGGGAGGCTGTAGCATTGCTCCAACACTACTGCTCCTTACTGGTGGACCGCCCAGTCCCATAGTATTATGAACATGGGTGGGGTTACTTTGTTTGTGTTTGAGCGTAGATGCAATGTCCATTGGTAAGTCGTAAGGGGACTGGTAACCTTCGTTTTTGTTCACGAAGCTCTGGGGCTTAACTTCTGGCTGTGCTGGGGGACGGACGCCCCCGTATGCGGCGGGTGCAGGTGGTGCAAAATAAGCTGACTGAGTATGGCGAAGAGTTTGCGTCGGCCCTACCAGATAGGCACTGTGTTGGGGAGTGTATGAATTCGATGCAGGTTGCTGACCAGGCCATTGTGGTTGCGGTTGTTGCTGGGGCGCAGGCATATATTGTGATAATGTCGATACCTGTTCTGCTGGTGCCTGCGGCGATACCAAAGGTTCATTTGGTAGAAACCCTTCGTCGTCACTCGGCAGAAATCCTTCGTCCTCGTCATCCAAGAATTCGTCATCAGCCAAAGCGGCTTGCCATTTTGCGGCAACATCATCCTTCGGCGGTTCATCGATATGCGGCTCTGCTGGCTGCTCACTCTGATCCAGCTGACTGAAGAAGTCTTCTCTGCCCGCTCCGATAGGCCCTTCAAAAAGAGTCTCAGCCGACGTCTGCTTCGTTTCCGTTACTGGCTTTGCTGTAAACGCTGTATGCTCCTCTGGAGCTACCACCGACTTTGCAGCCTGCTCTTCCGCCGCACACGTCGGCTCTTCTACTGGTGCCATCGCTTGCTCTTCCACCACTGCAACTTCCTCTCCCGCGACAGCAACCTCCTCATCCGCGACTCCAAGAGCCTGGCTTATACCAGTAGGCATGGTCGCGGTTGCATCCCCACCGAAGTGATGGTGATGTCCAGTTATAAATTGCTCGGTGCTCTTCCGTTGGAGTCCTACGAATACAGGCTCCGCTGCGACCTGGTCCATACCGGCAAATATCGCCTCTTCGTACGACGGGGAATCCGGCTCTGAACCGAAAAAATCTATTTCTTTTTTCGAGTCGACAATCAACTCAGCATCTCGAACCAGTGGTAAGCCTTCCTCGTACCGTTGTTGTGTAGTATCCTGTCTCTGCAATCCGAAAGCATCTGGATTGCTAGTTCCCATCGGCGGCATCAGTGACGTCTCCTGTTGAGCAACCTTAGCAAAAAAGTCGTCTTCGTCGTTTGCAACACCCTCTGCTCCGAAGAAACCACCCTGCTCGACTGTCGGTGAATCGAACAGCCCTCTACTATCCGTTGCAACCTCCGAAGCCATCATCGTCATTAAACTCTCTTCGTCTGGTTCCGCGTGCGCAAGTGTAGGTACAGATGGAAACGAAGCCGATCGCTCAGGTGCCTGCTCGTGCAACTGCACAAACGGGTCAGAGCCCCCGGAAATGTGCTCTTGTAGTGACTCGGGGTCGTCGAAGTTCCAGTTAAGGGGTGCTTCCTCTTGCTGCTGCTGCTGCTCCTCCGGTGACGGCGATGGCGTAATGCTAGGTGTGATCTGTAGTGGGAGTTCGTCAGAACAACTGTCCTGTTGTGCAAGAGCCGCAGCTTCGACGGGGATAGTTTCGACCTGATTTGTAGTCAATGGTGGCGATGTTAGAGCCGACGGCGATTCTTTCATATGATCTTCCTGCGATGGTGGTGGTGCAATAGTCACGGCAGGTAGTGTGTCCTCCTGCAGATCACCGCCATTTTGAACCTGTTCCACAGCGATCTGTGGGTGCGATCCACATTCTGTACATCCCATTGGTCAGCTACACGATCCACCGGAAGCTCTGCCCAAGACAGGGTGGCAAAAGGAAAGCAGCGCGTTGAGGGATGACAAAGAATGCAACTGACCGCCATCGGGCACACCGCCGGCACTCATCGTGTCATCACTGTCGCACCTGCCGTAGGGCTGCTCGGCCAAGGCTGTTAGATTGACATGCGAGACCGCTCGCGAGGTCGCCGGAGTATTGGCTGATGTGTGGACACCACAGTGAGGATTGGTACAAGGCTGAGTGACGTCTTCGACGTGACAAGCCGAGGGTGTGCCAGACTCGGTCCGGGAGAGGGACGTCGGTCGTGGTTCCCTTGGCGGTAATGAGAGTTGGTCCTGTTGGGCAGAGCCGTCGTTGTCGGACATGGCAATTAGTCGTGTTTGTAGTTGGGTGCACCCTTCTTTCGTTGGCTGCGTTAACGAGAGTATGTAGGGAGTTGCAGAGGACAGAGTTGCAGAAGCTGAGATCTTGAGCTTTGCCGGGGGGAGGGCGTGCAGATTCCCAGGAAACTCAAAGGGTCATCATAGAGCAGTTGGATGCCGTCAAAGGGAATGAGTGTGTGTCGGTTTCCAAATTCTTCGATTGTCGAGGACGTCTTCTCCAGTGATTGGGCCGGATTGCAGTAGGATGGCGGATTAAATTGACCTTACGCGAAGGGGATGAGGACAGCAACACCTTAACCCAAGTCACTGGGGCAAGTCACAGAGACAGCACCGCCACATCCTCCACCAGCCCGAACTACCGCCCGCACTGAGGGATGACAAAAGACCTCGACCGTTCGGTCAAGGCATCCGGTCAAGGCTTTTGTCATTCCTCAGTATCTATCTAGAGTTTCCTTTCAGGGAGAACCCTTCCTCGGACCTCGACACCAGCCGAGGGAACCCAGCTGCAGCCCGATTGGACAGCTTCTCTAACTAGCTCACGTGGGACAGCAATCCATCCTAAGCTCTCCTCCCTGCCGGTAGATACCCCACCCACAACCCCCCCGACACAACCACATAGGCAATCATCATTACGAATCACCAACAAACAATCTCGACTCACAATGCCGCGGGTTCCCAACTACCTCGACTATGAGGAGTTCCCCCCCGAAGAGGACAACTATGGCTGGAACGATCTTCCTGGATCTAGCTACGAGGTGCCCATTTGGATGGAGAGGATGGGACTCATCGATATCCCCGACTGGATGCGTAACGAGGACGGCACCTGCAATGTCGACTACCGCATCGGCATGGGTACAGACAAGCCGAAAATCTACGTTACTTCACTTGCGGCGAAGGACGACGAAGGCGACCACGTTCTTCCGAAGCCGCCAGTGTGCCGTTACTTCGCCAAGAACAATCGTTGCAAGTACGGAAAGGAGTGCTACTTTTCCCACGAGGCTCCGGGATCCCAGAAACCAGATGTCCCCAGGTCTCGTTGGATCTCGGAGAAGGAGGTCAGAAAAGATGCCATAAACGAAAAGAGCTTCGACCAAATCGCCCGCGAAGCTCGCGAGAAGCGCGAGGACGAAGAGGGAAGGCCGGTCAAAATCTGCCAATTCTATAACGATTTGGATGGGTGTAGGCGGGGCGTGAACTGTCCGAATAGGCATATTGAGGAGGACTAATTTCCGCCAAAACGTGAGTTGCACATTTTCACGCTTTGATATCTCGAGGCGATGCTGATCCTACATTTGGCAGACCAAACCTCACTGGCTAGGTGGAATGCATTAAAGTGAAAGCTCGGAAGTGGGTTCTTACTAGTTGGGTTTCGATTCTTTACACACCTCAATCGTGCTAGTGTTTAGCATTCTGTTTTTCCGTGTTGGTGGTTGTATTCGGATGAGGTGGGGTTCCCCACTGCTACCAAAGTTGAATACCCTCGAACTCAAAGCATACATAGCTTCTACACCGAAGCGCACTCTTTTCCGAATGACATTAACAAACCGGTTTCTTGCTGTGGCGCTCTACCCGGTTCTACTGGCTTCTACATCGCCCCGCTTTGGTCGGCCCGCCGAGCGCTCTAGCTATGGCGCCGCACAGCTATTGACAGTAAAATCATGCAACAAAAGGGCAAGGCCCGTGGACTCTACCACCAGCCACTAGTTACCTACTAGCCCTTGCCTCCTCCACCATATATCCCCATTACTATCAGGCGCCTACAACTGACACAAAGTATTGAGCCTCAAAGACGGCGGTCGACTATTGTCGACTACCGTCCTTATCAGTCCATCCGGTCATGGCCGGCGCTCGGACCGGACCATGGCGAGCGCTGAATATCCAGCGGTCTGCCGCAGGAGCAAAGAACAAGAGGGATATGAACGTCAGAGAAGAGGCAAAGTAAGACGGTTATCGAGTATTGAGGCTATTATCGAGAGAGGAACATAGTGAGAAGTTAAAATTCAAAGTTGCTTGATCTCCTGACGGTGAGGTGAAGGTAGCGATAGGTAGGTATGTAATGGCATGTATCTATGTCAATATGTAGAGCACTGGGCTACCAGCGCTTCCGGACACGGAGCTGTCATCGTGGTTTAACCCGGATTATCTCCGCCGGGAGTGTGCTACAACTACCAGTAATAGGCAAGTACCATAGAAAGCAGTGATTGCCCAACCTTGCTGCTCGTTGCAAACACTGCTCCCGACATCCAGAAAGAACTGGGTCGTCGCGCCGCATATCGAGGAGTCTGGGATTAGCTTCGCTCAGGTTGCGAGAGCAACGAATCTCACTCGGAAGATAGTCAGGCTGATTCGGTGGTTGAAATGGCGAATTGAGCATCGGAGACAGAGTGGAATAACGCCACGGGAGTTCCATTGTCGTTTGTGTGACCAATTTCATCGAAATCTATGTAAAGTAGTAGAGAACAGAGACGAGAACAACAACTATTGACAACGGGGGGTTTCTCGATTCACTGGTTGCGAGTGTGAAACCCATCGGCCCTCGATTGTGATGGAAGCTCGATTATGCAGTTTACCACCAACGGACCCAAGTTCAAAAACCGTTATGTACCGGACTGCGCATGACTGCAGGTTCGATATAATCCAGTACCGCGTCTGGCTCTCTAGTTGAGGACAAAAACCAATACTCATCACGGTCCATCCGGTCCTGTACCAAGGACCAAGATTGGCGTTCTAGAGGGAGTCGGACCGCGAGTGACCACTAGTGATGGTCAAAAGTTCAAGATCCTAACGGTCGTCACTCTTGCACATCTTTGAGGAACGCGTTAGCACAGGGCGCCAGAATATTGAGTTGATCATTTAAAGCGGTGGGGATCATCCGTAGAGGAGGACACTGGTCAACGCTAAACGTACACATGCTTTCATGTACTCTTCCAGCGTGGCCCTTTGCTTCTCGATGGCGGCAGCGCCTACCTATGGGCGTCAGGCTGACGCCCATCTCCTCCAGACGGAGCTATGTGACCACACGCACTGCTGGGCTGAGAACTTCCTTGCCTTTCGGGAGTGCGATACCATCGATCAGGGCAGACAATGTGATAAAACAACTGCTTAAGCACTGATGCCGGCAGTCATTATTATTTCCGGGGTTTGCAACTCCAGGAGTCCTTATGCTGTGAATTAAGTAGATTTCAGTGTAAACACGGTCAGGATTCAAAGTTCTGCAGCTGGACGTTGCTTAGCTCGGTGGCCGAAACCTCCTAGTAATAACTAGATGGGTTTAGCCCAAAATCCGAAAACCACCCACAACCCAAGAAATGCGGGCCCTACAACTCTTGACACCGGTGGTGTGGGGACCCTCGAACGATCGCACCGCCACGGATGAGCTATAGGTTATGATATCATAGACCTTGTCTGGGTGAGACGGACGTCCGCCGTTCCGTTTCCTGGATGTGTCCGTTCGCGGCTTGCGAACGGACTGCACACAAATGGACAAAAGCCTCCGCTGTTGGCGCGCACCGCCACGAAAAGACCCCTGTTGCCCTGCCAAAAAAAGAGTTCTATGATATGTAGTTAACACAACGTGACAGAACACATACCTAGATCAGAGTAGCTGCCGTAGAGCTGACTTTAGGGTCATCAAGCTGGGCTGAATTGGGAAACATTTGCACAGGGAGGAGTTTCTCATTGATTCCGTTCTTACAACTACCCACCCCACGCGTCCCAATAGCACTTTCACTCAACATGATACGCTGTAAGAAGCGGCGCCTACACTACATTTATCTTACTCTGATACTCCATTATCAAGGATCTCTATTGCGAAATCCTATCCGCACCTCCATCCGCACCGGCTGATTTCGAAAGCCGTGATGACTGAATCTAAAGAGGAAACTCGCAGTAGGCAAAAAAGACTTCGCGAGGTTTTTTATTTAATCATCACTCGCATGCGACCATTTTTGATCGTGGCGAGCCTGAGAAGGTCTCAGTATTGACGAGGAGGAAAAGAGAGGATTGGCATCCACTCCAGGGCCTGAGAAGCCCTAAATGGAGCGAGGTACCTTAAGGTGTCGGTAGGTGAGTACATCTGGCACGATGTGGAATTTCCACTCCAAAACCTCCTTGGGTGAGTTTTTCATTTGTCATTCTAGGATAGTGGGGAGTTTTCACGACATCCCTAGGTCACACAGAACTTAATCTGATGTCAGAGACCTCGCGGGGCCAATTTGGGAACGGAAGTCATTTGGGTGTATGAGAGGAATGGAAACGGGAGACGGACCGTGGCTGCCCAAACTCTGGTTTTTTTGCGGAACGGACGCTATTGTGTCATGTAAACGGAAGCGAAGCCTCCCACCAAAAGCCAAAACGGACGTGCCCACCCAAACGGGGGGGCTTCATCCTTCTACATGGGTCACGCATGATTGGAGCTTACCCTTGCCGGCTTTCTTCCGCCACTTGCTTTCTGACACCTCAGCACCTGAAATATCGAGTAGATCACCTCCCCTTCGCAACATCCGTCACTTCGTCCATCATGACGAATTACCAAGAGCTTCGCGCGCGGACACTGGGCTCAACTCAAGAAGAGGAAGCAGTTACGGTCAACACTCGGGCGCTGATCGACAAAGTTCTCGCACGATACTCGAGCGAAAACACGACTCTGCGAGAACTGATACAAAATGCGGCGGATGCGGGCGCGACCTCAGTGGAGGTGCGATACACCACCGAGGCTGAGGACCAGAGCGGTAACGCTAGGGCGAGCGATGACCTCCTACGCACAGTGAAGGGAAAGGTCAAGAGGCTAGTAGTCAAGAACGATGGAGAAGCTTTCAGGGAGGAGGACTGGCAGAGACTCAAGCGGATTGCTGAGGGTAATCCGGACGAGGAAAAGGTGCGATAAACCGAAGAACACGAACCTATTGACTGTGTCAGTTGTTTCTAATACTACCGAGGAGCAGATCGGTGCCTTCGGTGTCGGATTCTACAGTGTTTTTGCGGATACGGATGATCCCTTCGTGTCGTCGGGAAACCAAACTATGGCGTTCTATTGGAAAGGCAACTCGCTGTTCACCCGAAGGGCTACGATGGATAACACAGACTCATTCACCACCTTCTACCTCGAATACCGAGAACCTGGAGAGCTTCCAGAGCTTAGAACGCTCTGCCAGTTTTTCGCCACTTCTATTACGTTCGTCAACCTGACGAAAATCTCGCTCTATATAAATGAGATTCAAATGCTGGTGTTAAACAAAAAAGTTCTGCCGCCGGCGGCCCTTCCGATACCGAAGTCGATCAATCCAGTCACGACCAATGCCATCATAAAGGTCGAGAGCGTGATGACCTCAAATGTACAGCTTGATGCTAGATATATGAACGCAACGTACTACAAGCCTGAAAAACCAGCAGACATCTCGATGAGTGGGTTCGCGCGGAGACTCTTTGGTCAGACTGAGCCTGTGGCAGTGAATGGGCACGTTAACCTGTCCAATCTTGCGGAATATACCTCGGTATCCATTTTCTTACGGATAGCCACTGCCACGGTCGCGCCCAAGGTGGGTAAAAAGTTTGCCCAGGAGCTTGAACGGGCTACCAAAAAACCGCCCCCGAAGAGGACAACAATATCATGTCTCACGATGTCAAAGGATGAGCAAGATGCGTCGGAGAGCGATTCCGAGATATTTGCAGGAGTAGTACCGGCCAAGAGCGGCAGGATATTCATCGGCTTTCCAACACATCAGACTACCGGTATTAACGCTCACATTGCCGCGCACTCGGTGATTCCCACCGTGGAGCGGGAGAATATCGACCTGAATGCCAAGATAATCAAATCCTGGAATGCGGAGATGCTTCGGGCTGCTGGGATTCTAGCCCGCATTCTCTATTGGGACGAAATGGATATGCTGCGGAAGCGGGCGAACGGCTTGAAATCGGTTGACCTGGAGAACCTGTACGACCAGGCAATCCACATCATGCAACAATTTACGTTCAAGGATTCCACTCCGTCGGTCCATGTCGGAGACTACATCAGGGAGGGGTTCTGGAACTGCTCGCAATCGAGCATTGAACTTCTATCCACCAAAGGGGTGCTGCTTAGTAGTGAGATCCGTCTCGTCAACGAAGTTACTTTCTTGGAAGGCTTAGCTTTCCTTCCGGAGAGGATCCTGAAAGGTGCACCAGAGTTCGTACGCACGCTCGAACGTGGTGGCTACATTACAGAAATCACCTTTAAAGACATCCAGAACTCGCTAGCGGAAAAGCCGCTCAGCAGTGAACAGTCATACGCGTTCTTGAAGTGGCTCTCGCGGCAACTTGCAAGTGGAAAGACCGATGATCTTCAAGCCTCGATGCTGCTGAGTGGAGCAATAGCAATGGCGCCAATTACGAATCCCACAGGGCAAGTGGTGGAAAACGGGCTTCCAGTTTCGCTCGCGAACGTCAAGTACTACGTAAACGCTCACAAGCTTGCATCTGATGTTCCTTTGCCACCGAATTGTCTGCCATTCGCTCTTACAAAGAGGCTTTTGTCCTCCGAACTCGAGAGGCTGATGTGGACGGAATTGCCGGTTGTTCATTGGGTGAAATTCGTCGCGGATAACACCTCAGCTCTGCCAGTAGGGCAGAGCCTTGAGCTTTCGCCCGCCTTCGCCAATACGATGCTCGGAATTGTCTCCAAGGGCTGGGACAAAATGGCAGTCAACGAAAGAGCGGAAATAGTCGATATTCTCAAGGACAAGACGTGCATCCCGACAAGGCAGGGAATGAAGATGCCCAGAGAAGGGTACTTCGCGTCAGTCAAGCTCTTCGCGGATCTGCCCATCATCCACGAAGTGCGCAATGTCAAGGAGAAGTTCTTAGTAGCCCTCGGGCTAAGGAAGACTGTGGAGTTGGCACTCGTTTTCGAGCGGTTGATGGGAGGGAGTACTTCGGGCATCAGTGAGAAATGGAGTCATGTCGGTCTCATCAAATACCTGGCCGGCGTTGCAGAGGACATACCCGCAGAGGATATTACAAAACTCTGTAGCATGGAAATGTGCAAAGCAGAACCTGCCGGTTCGACCACGATGTGGAAGGTTTCGGACCTATATGAGCCTCAGGCAAAGATGAGAGAGCTAGGTCTTCCTGTTATCCTGTGGCCCGGCGAATGGAGAAAGGAAGGCAAGGAGGCAGTTTTTTTGTTCAGTCTCGGACTGATGAAATATCCCCGTGAGGACACCGTCGTCCAGCTTGCTGCGAGTTCGGATAAGAAGCTTCGTGAGAAGGCAATGCGGTATTTCACGGACTATTTCCATGACAACGCCTATGATTCAAATTACGTTTCCATGGTCCCTACTGCGTTCCTGCCGGTGCAGAATGATAAAGAGAAGCTGGTCAAGCCGACTCAATGCTTTTCAAATCCCGAGTGCGCGATAATGGGCTACGATGTCATCAGGAGCGATTTTCAACAGCATGCAACTAAGTTCGGAGTGAGGAAGGATCCGGATATCAAGGAGTGCTTGGCACGTCTACAGAAGACCCCTCCCGTTGGGCTAAAAGATGCACAGGAGAAATTCAGCTACTTCGCAAACCGGATGGGGGAGCTCACTGTTGCTCTTTCTACTGAACTAGGATATTCCTCCATTGTTCCGGTGAAGGACAAGACTGGAATCAATCATATCCCTCCTCGCATCTGTTACATCGGCGGAGAGTTCTCGGATAAATATGGTGAAGTATTCGACTTTGTGGATTTCGGCTCCGTCGCGAACACTTTCCTGATGAAGTGCGGCAGTAAGCGCGAGCCGACGACTATAGAAGTCGCGTATCGCCTGGCGCAGGAGCCTGTCCGCATCTATAAAGTTTTCCGCAGCGAGGCGAGGTATCTCAATTTGCTCACGACGATTGCACACGACTGGGGCTCTCTCAGCAGCGATAAGCAACTCGTAAGGGAAATGAAAGCTAGTCCTTGCCTGGCTGCGTACAGATCACTCTCACCGCACGGGGAGACGGCATCTGCTCAGTTTGCGGATGAGGAGGAAGAGGGCATGCGAGAATTCGTGCTCCTCAGGGCCAAGGATATCTACCTCATCGACGACATCTCGAACTACCACCTCTTCAAAGCTGAGGTTTCTGTTGCTCCGGAAGAGGACGTCCTCGAGAAATTCTACTTAGTAAGTCGATTCAAGAATGCAATATTAAACCGCAGGCGCTGACAGCAAATAGGCGCTAGGATCAACCACTCTTTCTTCCAACATTGACAAGCGGGTCGTGCTGGGAGCCAATCTACCATCAACCAAGCAGATTGCCAACCTTCAGCAGTTAGTCATGGAACGAGCGCGTCTCTTCATGCACAATAATAGCGAGCGCGTATCGCGTGATGCTAGATGGCTGGAAAACAACTTGATAATCCAAGGAGTCAGGTATATTAAGTACAAACTAACATTGCAGCCCAAAGGAAAGCCCCGGGCGTCCCGCGATGAGGATCGAACTGCCGCCGTGGTTAGTACCCAGAGCGGGCTAAAGCCGTTCACACTGTTTGTCACGCCAGAAATGGAGTACTATGATGTCGCGCTTGGCTTGGTGCGGTTGATTCTGCAGAAGCCAAAACCTCACCACGCATTACTGTTTGAGAGTTTGCTTAGCAATGGTAGGGTACTTCCTGGGTGCGCCGACTCATTCATCTGTGTATGTACTGACATTTGTTGTAGACTTGATGACGCTCAAGCAGCGTGGCTACAACGTAGGACGAATCCTGGCTAAGAAACAGGCTGAGGCACGGTCGATGGAGCTGGAGCGATTGAAACAAGTGGCAGCCCAGCGCGAGGGCTTGGAGGAACAGGAGAGAAGATACCAGGAAGCACAAAAGAGGTTGGAGCAGCAGCAGGCTTCGGTAGAGGATAACGCTCTCATGCCCGGTAGTTTCCAACCCTCACCACCTCGGCCGCCCGCACAGCAACCCGCTGTGGAAAACGGTGGCTTCCTCGCGAAAAACATCAGCAGGATTTCGAAGCTCTTACAGGACAGGCAGCCGCAGCAGCAACGACAGGTCGAGTCTGGACACGAACAGCAAGGGAAGCCTGGGCCCAATAAGGAGCGAGTTACTCGGGCCGTCGAAGAGCAGCCCAAGGCGACAGAGCCTCACCGTCTTGCCGCCAACCTCCAACAGGCAATCCAGTCCGGCCGTGACTACGGCTCGCCGATCCTCTTCTCACCTCCCAAAACATTCGACGTCAAAGAGGTTAGCACGTTCTGTGACGGCAGTTCAGGCCAAGACATCGAGTACGCCGCCCAGACGCCCACGGGCGTGCGCGTGTACGTGCACAAATCGTTGGACGAAACTCAGCGCCACAATTTTCTCAGCACCAACGCCGCTGCACTCCAGGTGTTCTCGCTGCTGCTCCATAGCACTGCGGAGGTGTTCTCCATGAACCCTTCCGTGCTACACATCTTTTACGATCCGGACAGTAGTGCGATCGCCTTCAACATGACCGGCTCCATCTTCTGCAACGTCAGCTTCTTCCTCCAGTTGCATGCCCAGCATGTGGCCGAGAAGCGCTGGACCGCGGACGCCTTCACGTACTGGTGGGTCACGATATGCCACGAGCTTGCGCACAACCTGGTGCACGAGCACGGAAGCAATCATTCCTTTTATTGGTAAGCCCTCGCCCCGTTTACCCTCCAATGGATGCACGAGATATTTAACGGTGGGAATTCAGTGAGTCATTTGTCCATGAGTACTTCGCCAAGGCCATGGCCAAGGTCATAGAACTGCAGAATGGACCTCCGCCTGCGTACAAGTCTTAGACTAGAGAATGGACACCCGCCCACACACATGCAAGCTTTAGAACCAGAGTAGTGTAGAAGGTAGAGGTGGCTTTTTTTTTCCTTTCATGATTGGAACGAATGCATGTTTGAGGCTCATCTTTTTTTTTCAGCCGGGGGTTTTTTTTGATGGGTTTTCATGTTCTTCATTAGTAGTGTGTAACTAGCCCTCTGATTAAGTATCTTTTGGAACATGACGTACCATACACACAACCCCCCCCCCCCCCGGTGCCATCACACAGTGGTGACGGATCTTGTACGTTTGCGCGTTGTATCCATTCCTCCTGGCGACTTGTCTGCGGTGCTTCATAACATAGGAGTTACCTTGCAGTCTAGTCCACGACCCATCACCCGTATCCGTCGCCCCCCTCCGATTTATTTTTTCTGGGATGCGATTATCTACTCTCTACGGAAAACCGACTTTCAAATCTCACACGGAGCCACTTATGTAGTTGTAGCCGCGCGAGCTGCCGACAGTGTACATACACAGGTACTTAGTTATGTATGTACAGTGGCCTCTCATGGAGTGACAGCATGTGCACTGGGGAGATGGAAAGAACAGTATTCAGCTATAAAATATTGTGACTGCCAACAGATCCCGTCCACACTATGCCGGGCCAATCGTTCCGACGAGCCAGGCGACGCCGGCCTCGACGCCGTCGATGACGACGACAGACCTGCCCTCGGCGGCGGCAGCGTCGGCGACGACGTCGCGCAGGCCGACCATGCCGGCGCAGCCGAGACAGATGGCCTCGGCGGCGGCGTCGGCGCGGAGGAGGCGGGTGGTGGCGTGCGCGATGCGGCGGTGGAGCTCGTCGCGGCCGACGCGGTGCAGCTGGTCGGCGTCGAGGCCGGTGCTGGTGACGCCGGCAAGGCGGCCGCGGCCGCCGAGGAGGGCGCCGACGGCGACGGCGAGCAGCGGCTCCCACGCCGCGCCCGTCGTCACGATCCCCAGCGTCGCAGCGGGCGCGCGCAGCTGCGCCAGCGCGCGGTACACGCTCGCCTCGAGGATGCCGAGCACGGGCTTCGTCGTCGCCGCCCGCAGCTGCGCGACCAGCGGGTGCGCCGAGTAGCACGCGATCAGGACGCCGTCGTGGTCGGCCAGCAGCGGCAGCAGCAGCGGCAGACACTCGGCCGCCGACGTGGCCGCGTCGGCGTCGTCGTTGATCGACGGCGGAGAGGACGGCGGGCCCGTGAAATAGTGCGCCGCGAACGAGGCCGGGAGGAGTGGCGCCACGATCGGCTCCAGCGCCGAAGTCATTGCCGCCGTCGAGTTGGGGTTGACGATCAGGAGCGAGCGCTTGGGAGTGGCGGACATGATTGGGTGGTGGTGTGTGGGATATCGGGTGGTGGTGACGCTGAGGTGGGGGTGTGTAGTGATGGAGTGACGTCGACGGTAACAGGGTTCCAGGTGCTATGTACCCCACGAGCCTCAAAGTACCGAATTTGGTGTTCGGCCCGAGGTAGAGCCACAATGGCCAGCGCGGTCCCGCCCGTTTTCGGGACTGTCACCTGTTCTCACTCGCCGCGCGACCAACCCGAACGAAATCAGTCCGCCCTCCATCCCGATTAGATTAAGGTCTTAATGAATCATCATCCATCCCGATATGCCGGTCCTCACTCGGTTTCTACTGGCTGTTACCTCCGTAGGACAGATTCGATACAAAAAAACCTCAACCACCAGCGAGCAGGCAAGATCCAGTGGGAAGGGGAAAAAAAGAAGAAAAAAAAGATGACAGCTAATAACGATGAATCAATCTACCAATGCAACCCAACGACGCAACACCGCCAACACCAATACAGGAGGACAAAGACGGACCCCCAAGCAGGCAACCAATCCAGAGACTCAAGCCATCAGAAATAACGCAAGGAGACCAGAAATAACCGACAGACCGACGAGGCGTAGATGCTACCGGATGGGAGAAGGTGTCAGAGGGGCGGCAGGAATTTTGCTTTCACGAGGCCGATGAACCCTATACCGACCTCGCAAAAAGCAGGAGAAATGAATTCGGGATCGCAAGACGAGGCTCTGGTACGAGAGAACAGCGGATCCGTGGCTCCCACTAATAGGCGTCAAAAAAAAAACCTTGGGAGATCGCGACGATGAGGATAGGATGACGAAAAAACGTAGAAGACATGAATCTCCCCCACGTTCAAAGAGTTATGCTGCGCTAGCCCACTATGTCTAAGCCGGCACCCTGCAGCAACCGCCGCGCGAGAGTCCGAGAATCCGGAGAGAAAAAAATCGTAGTCGAAACCAAAGCCAATAAAAAACGAAACGGCAACTGGCAAACCAGACGTAGTCCTATAGTATCCTCCGTGGATCCAGCTGTCTGATGTCCGCACTCTTCGCCTTGCCGTCGAAGATCATCTCGGATAACAGCAATCCGGTGGCCGGCGCATTGTTGATGCCCCAACAGCTGTGCCCGCTCGCCAGATACAGCCCGTCAACTCCCGTCTGTCCTATCAACGGACCCCCCGAGCCCCCGATGTTCAGAACCGGCAGATAGCAGGCCTGTTTCCGTGTCACCCTTCCGAGCCGGATGTGGTCGCTTATGGACGACACTTGAGCGATAAGCTCGTCGCAACGCGATTCATCCACCTCGACGTCCGCCGTGGTTTCCGGTACCTCGATATCCACGTCTCCTTCTCCGCACACATATATCTCGTTGTTGGGACGGGCATATATCTCTGGCGAAACGGGTCCGCGGTGCCGGGACTCAGTGGAAGCAGGTATCGAGATCTCCGTGAAGAGGGCATAGCCACTGACCGGCCCGACGGGGGTGATGGTCACGCTGTGGGCGCGCAGTCCGGTGATGGGTGCCGCAGGGAACAGCCGCGCCGTCCAGGGACCAGCGGCAAGAATGACGTGCGATGCTGGCACGGTTACCGGCATTTGTGTTTCCTTGTCGATGTACGTCACGGATTCCGCCTTCTTCCGGCTTCGGGAGTGTGACGTTGACGAGAGCGATGATGTGGAGGGCAACTTGTCCCTGCTGCGTCCGATGACTGGCGGTGGTGTTGACCTCGGCGACGAGACATCTCTGTAGTTGATGTTGGTGACGGATCCGATGACCAGCTCCGCCCCGCTCGCCTTGGCCAGATCGATCAGGGACATGGTGAAATAGTACGGATGCACCTGGGCCGTCTCTCTGCTTCCGCCCATCTTCTCATACCCTTGCACCAGCTCCGGCAGGATCCAATCCAGATCCTTCGGCAGCCCGGTGCCAGACCACGCTTTCCCGCCCTTCTTGGCGTCTCCCGCCCGCTTTCCCAAGGAGAACCCAGGAGTCGCACCGAGACCTTCCAACTCGCTGCGCTTGCGTCCGTGCGCCTCCAGATTCCCACACGACACCCGTCGATACCCCCACCTCTCCTCGCCACCGTGTTCCAACGCGAGGTCCTGGTGCAGCTTGAAGCTCAATGGCACGATGTTGCTCGGGTAAGCCCATATCGCCAACAGCCCTCCCGCCTTTCCGGAAGCACCTCCGGCGACTCGAGTGGCTTCGACGACGACGATCCGATGCTTTTTCCGGTCGTAGGAAGGATGCCGGGTCAGGTAGTATGCTGTGGCACAGCCGATGATTCCACCGCCTGCTTGCGTGCGCGCGCCAGTCAGCGATCACGGTATAGCTGGTAACAACCAAGTGGGTGTTTTCTGTGGGTGAAGAAGTTGTGATGGAGTGTTGCAGTGGCTCTCGGGAGAAACCAATCATACGCACCAATTATGATGATGTCCTTCCGCCCGTCATTGCCATCCATTGTCATGCCCCCCCCCCTTTTTTTTTTTGCGAGCGCGCGATTTTCTTCTGGAATGTCGCGCGATGCGTTTCAAAGCCGAGACCAAGGTTGTTTTTTCCCCGGAAGGTAGTGGTGGCGTTCACGGGTAACAGGAGTGCGTATGAGGAGAGAACGATGCGAGCAGCCGAAGAGCAAGAGTCAAGAGGCCGGGCGATTTCGAGGATCGAAAAACCACGAACGGGCCGAGGAAGGGAGAAGAACACGGGAGGGAGGCGGGAGGGGCCCGGAAGATTGACGTTTGGTGGGAGCCGGGGGGGGGGGGGGGGGGGGGGGGTGTTGCGGGTTAAGGAGACGCTGTGCGGGGTGTGG
>Ga0307508_10002029_pt1 | contig 21943 bp, 29 predicted proteins | sample 9_EM_MG_FD_203089 | JGI IMG/M metagenome (GOLD analysis project Ga0307508, IMG submission 203089) | Populus trichocarpa ectomycorrhiza microbial communities from riparian zone in the Pacific Northwest, United States - 9_EM | ecosystem: Host-associated > Plants > Roots > Unclassified | place...
ACATGCGTCGTCCGGATGCCATTTGCCCTGACACGGCTGCGTCCAGAAGGAAAATGCCCTGACACGGCTGCGTCCAGAAGGAAAATGCCCTGACACGGCTGCGTCCAGAAGGAAAATGCCCTGACACGGCTGCGTCCAGAAGGAAAATGCCCTGACACCGTGCGTCCAGAAGGAAAATGCCCTGACACCGTGCGTCCAGAACGAAAATGCCCTGCCACGCTCCGTCCGGTAAGCAGATGCAGTGGCGAGCTGCGTCCGAATTCACATTGCCTGTGCGTTTTGCGTTGGGAGCGGTATGTGCGCTGCCAGGGTGCGTCCAGAGCGTCCCGAGCGCCTGGTGCGTCAGGACGCAGCCTGTGCGTCCGGACGCAGATTTTTTTTCCTGATGTTATTTTTGCAGTGGTTTTGGATAAAGCGCTGGTCCGGGCTCATAATCTGTTGAAAGTGATGAACGTATGTATTGTCTAAGTAAGGCTGAAGCCTCCAGAGAAAGGAGAATATAGGGGCAGGTCCATGCCTGCCACCATGACTAAGCAACGAGTGAGATATTACAACACTTTTTATCCATGAGCGCACGAGTGAGAAGTTGTGATCCGGACCGTACTTTTTCTCGGGGGAGCGTTGTGTCTTCTCCTCGAGGTACGGGTGGGTCGGACTTGGATTCCTCCGAGGTGGTTGCAACTCTTTGGAACGTGGGCAGATTCATTGGTCATGGCCAGGGTGTAGATAAGGGAGATGAGTTTCCATTTGTATTGCCGCATGTGTGATGCGGCCGAGTGGGGACTCCGGCCCGAGAGCTCCCCGCTCACCCTGAGGTGAGGTGGTCTGCATGAGGGCCATGCAGCTGAACGGGGTCTCTGGTCCAGAGCTTCCGTTCACCCTGAGGCGACGTGGCTTCCCCTCCCTGAGGTAGTGGGGCCACTTCCGGAACTGCATGAGGTGCAGCTACTCGTTTATGCAAATTGTTCCCCTCATCTTCGGAGTTCTAACTCCTGCCGCCCGGGTTTCGACCGAGGGCCAGACTCTGTTTCCTTATCTCCCACCTAGACTCTCTGATTCCCTAGCCACGGCCTGAGCCTCCTTCGTCTTTTTAGCCACAGGATCTTCTCTTTCTAGCTACCTACTCATGATAATTCGTTCAGGTGTAACACTACCTCCCCTCTCCCTTTAGCCTCGTCACGAGTGCTAATTCTTTTCTCTAGGTAGCCCGTTTCTTTCTGTGTACGTTTTTTCCCTGGCTAATCTGTGATGTGGTTGCCTTGACTGTAGTCCTCCTCCCCTACAGCCCTCCCAGTCACCGGATCAGGGCATGGCTCTGTAATCCGTCGTGATGACTGGGCCCTCTGAGTAGGCCGGTGCGTACTCATACTGTCGTGTAGGTTTGTACTGGGAGCGGCGCTCAAGCCTAGCCGATTCCAGTCTTCGGGTTCGCACGTTCTTGCTGCAAGGAACAAAGGTGGACCCTGCGGTCGAGAGGGACATGGCGCTTCCTCGTTCGGCAATCCGGCAGGGGCCGAAACAGTATTCCCAAGCGTGCCGGATCCTGTGTTTTCGACGAGGAGGTCTTCTGGGTACCATCGTTGAGAGTCCTTGTTCCAGAGGGCGGTCCCGTGGCACATCGCTAGGGCTGGCCAGCTGTGATTCTTAGCCGCACCTTCCGTCGCAGTGCTCGAAGATCAATCAGGAGACGAGACTGTTTTTCCGTCTTTTCGGAGTTCCCACCACCTTGCAGAATGCCATGGGCTTCTGGATGTCTTCCTGGTCGGTCGTCGGGGCCGCCCGGGAAGCGGGTCCCTTTTTTTTCTCGGTCTCGTGGTGGGTTTTGGTGCTGGAGTCCTCCGCCTCTTCAGCCCGCTACTGCCAGGTCCTTGGTGGAACTGGTCTAGCCCTCGGTGAGCCGGTAGTCCTTCGGTGCGTCTGGATTTCATTGGTGAAATTCCCGAAGTTTCTCCAGGCTACCTACTGAAAAGTTGTCGAATGGTTCTTCGGTCCAGTCTTTTCGTTCCGGATAGTCCAGCCACTTGACAAGGTATAGCATTCTTTTGTTATTTCCTCGGCCGTGTTCGATCGAGGACATAACTTCGTCGACATCGTATTCCTGCGATTGTTCGATGTCGTCAGCCTCTCGCAACACCATAGATGGATCTGGAGGCACTCGGCGCTCGCTGGTTCGGTAGGGTTCGAGCAGTGATACATGGAAATTGTTGTGTATTTTCCACTTGCGGTGAAGCGTGAATCGTACCGTGAGTGGTGAGATGATTTTCTCGAATTGAAAAGGACCGTGATTCTTGTGATCCAGCTTCTTCGAGGGCCGTCACGTTTTGATGTTGCGCCCGCTGAGCATCACCAAGTCCCCTACTTGGAATGCTAGGGGTTGCTTCCGTGTTGGGTCTGTATATCGCCGCATTCGTTCCTGTGCTTCTTCCAGCCCTTTTCGGGATTTGTCGTGTATGGTGTTCATCCAATGGGCGTACACTTTGCTGGCTGGGTTGAGAGGCTCTGTCGACGCCGGGTCCATGGCCATCGGGTGAAAGCCGTAGTTAGCGTAGAACGGAGACATACCGTTTCCTGCTGTGACCGAGTTGTTGTATGCGAACTCCGCCATTGGCAGCAGTCGTACCCAGTCGTTCTGTTCCTTGCCGACAAACACGCGGAGCTAGGCCTCAATCGTCTGGTTGAGCCGTTCTGTCTGTCCATCGGTTTGCGGGTGGAATGGTGTCGACATCCGGGGCCGAATTCCGGATAGCCGTAGAAACTCCTTCCAGATTTCGGAAGTAAAGCGGGAGTCTCTGCCTGACACGATATCTGTGGGGAGGCCGTGGAACTTCCATATTTCCCGGGCGAATACGACCGCTAAGTCTGCCGCCGTCTTTCCTTCCATCCATAGTGGGAGGAAGTGTGCCATTTTGGTGAACCGGTCGATGACTACCCAAAGCTGGTCGTATCCTTCCAATTCCGGGAGCTCCGTGATGAAATCCATGGCTATCGATTGCCAAGGCGCGTATGGGAGTTCCAGTGGCGAGGATAGTCCGTATGGCTGATGTCGAGAGGCTTTGTTCTGCTAACATTTCGGGCAGCCATTGGCGAAGTCGATGATTCGTTCGTTCATCTTCGGACACCAGAAGTTTCGTCGGATTAGTTCGATAGTCTTGTCCTGGCCCATGTGCCTGGCCACCTTTGTGTCGTGTTCCGATTCCATTATCTGTTGTATTAGACCGTTTGGGATCCAGAGTAGGTTTCTTCAGTATACCAGGCCGTCCTTGATTCTTATTTCCTTGACCTTCTGGTCCTTCGGTGCCGGCTCTTCCGCCATTGCCTCCTGTTTTATTGCTTGCTCGTAGTTGTTATCCTTTTTCCCTTCTTCCTTGACTTTTTCTAAGAATTCTTTTGTCCATTTTCATGTCGGGAATGATGATAATCGGGCTGATGCGCAGATGAAGGTGCTTGCCAAACGTTCTTCGAAATGGTTTTTTCTCAAAACCGACATCATTGGCTGGTTTTCTACCCCCCCCTTTTCAGGGCGGTACTCCGAACGGCTAGAAAGGGCATCCAATTTTCCATTTCGGGTTCCCGGTCGGTAGTAGATTCTGAAATCGATGCCGGCCAGTTCTTGAGCCCAGCGGGCTTGTCGTCAATTCAGCACTTTTGTTGTTGTGAAGTATTCCAGGTTTTGGTGGTCCGAGTAGAACTGGACCTGGTGAGTCGCACCCTCGCAGTACCGTCTCCAGTGTTTGAAAGCGTCTACTATGGCCAGAAGTTCTTTGTTGTGGATTTCGTAGTTGATCTCTGCTGGCTGGAACTTTCTGGAGTGGAACGCCACGGGATGTAGGCGGTTTTCCTTGTCTTGTTGCGATAGCACGGCTCCGATTGCGAAATCTGATGTGTCAGTTTCGATGATTACTGGCTTTGATGCGTCAAAGTGTGCTAAGACTGGCGCTGTTGTAAAGCGCTGTTTTAACTCCTTGAAGGCCGTCTCTGCTTCTGGATTCCAAGTCCATTCCTTTCCTGCCTCCTTCTTGGTCAACTCCGTTAGGGGTCTTGCTACTCGGGAGTAGTCTTGGATGAAGCGCCGCTAGAAGTTAGCGAATCTGAGGAACGATTGGACTTCTGTGAGGGAGTTTGGTCTTTGCCAACTTAGCACTGCTTCCACTTTTTCCTGTGACATTTTGATCCCTTCTTGACCGATGATGTAGCCCAGGAATTCCACCTCCTGGGTTTTCCAGATGCATTTTTCCGTCGAGACTGCTAGGCCGTTTTCCTGCAGCCTTCTCAGGACCTTTCTTATGGTATTGTCGTGCCGTTCCTCGGTGTCGGTATAAATGAGTATATCATCCATGTAGGCCAACACACCGACGTCCAACATGTCGGAGAATATGTGGTTCATCATGTTCTGGAAGGTGGATGGAGCGTTCGTTAACCCAAACGGCATTACTCGAAACTCGAAGAGTCCGTAACGGGTCCTAAACGCTGTTTTCCACTTGTCGCCTTCCCAAACCCGGATAAGGTGGAACCTGTTCTTGAGATCCATTTTTGTGAACCATCGGGCTCCTTGGACTCGATCCTGCAGTTCCTGCATCAGTGGTAAGGGATAACGGTTTGGGATTGTGATGCGGTTGAGCGCCCGATAGTTCATGCATAGGCGGAGTCCTCTTCCGTGAGGTTTGGGTACGAAGAGGATCGGGGAGCCCGCAGGGGATGTGGAGCGTTTGATTTTTCCTGTTCGCTCCATTTCCTTTAGCCATTCTCGGAGAGTTTGGAGTTCTACTTCCAATAGTGGGTAGATGGGTCCCCAGGGAGCCGTGCTGCCTTTCTGGAGGTTGATTTTGCAATCGTACGGGCGATGCTTGGGGAGAGTGTCCGCTGCCTCCTTCCCCATGATTCTCAAGTATTGGCGGAATTCCTTTGGTACTGCCTTGATTGGGTCCTGATCTGACGCAGCCGAGACGTATCCTATACAGCGGACCCTGGGTCCGTTGCTACCGTTTCGTCCCAGGTCAGGGAGAACTGCCCTACTTCGTGCTTGGTGCAGTTTTCCAAACATTGGGCGCTGTTGAACCGTATTTCGTTGTTTGTCCAGACGCCTTGTGGTGGGTGTGCCGTTATCCATTCGAAAGGGAGGAAGATGTCGATTTCTGGATCCATAGGTGAGACTTCGAATTTCTCCATGGAGTAGTGTCTTTGGTGCTGGAGCAGCATAGGCTTTGTATAATATTGGCCTGCTCCTTTGACTGTTTCCCCTGTGAAATTCTCGATGCTGCGGGCGTGCTGGTGTTTCTTTCGTTCCAGGCTAAGCTGGGCCACTGTTTGTTCGTTGATCAAGGCTATCGAACAGCCTGTGTCTAGTAATGCCCTGATCCGGTGCCCTATATTGCCTTGGTGTAGCACCATTTCAATTATCGGGCGAGTGCCGCTGCAGGGTATCCTTCTCAGTTTCTTAGGGGTTCCAACGCTTGGTTCCTCGTTTTTCCGTTTTCGGGATGCCCCACATATTGCATGGGCCAAGGGTTGCGGCGGAACCCTGCCCTTTAAAAATCCGACTCGGAGTCCTCCCAGAGTGGTCGTATTGCGTCCGCGTCCATCGTTTCGACTGCCGCAACCTTCTGCTGCTTGCTGGCAGGTGCTGACTCCTCTGGTTCTTCCGATCGTTTCCGTTTTCCCTGTATTACGGCCGAGGCTTTCCAGGGGGCCGGAGGTAGTGTGGTTCCCTTTTTGGTGTTGAAGGAGAAGCATTCATAGGTTTTGTGGGTGCTTCTGCTGCATCTCCAGCAGTCATCCCAGTTCCGGCCGTATTCTTCCTGTTCTTTTGCCGGTACTCCCACTAGCGCAGTATCCTTTGAGGCCCATCTTGCCTGTCCTCCGTACTGGCTTTTTCGTTCCGTGACATTGTCCTTCCGGAGGTCGGATTCTTTTGCATTTTCCTTGCCCCTTCGGGTATTGTCAGAGCTTCCTTTGCCCTGACCGTGCTTTTTCCGGTTGTCCTTGGGTGGCTGTGTACCCTTCACCAGCTCTCTTGCTCCTTTGAGGGCTTTCTTCTTTTCCACTTGTATGCCTGCTCTGTAAGTGGCTTGTAGGAACTGCTCATCTTCCACGAGGTCTTCCGGATTCTGGTTGAACCACATATCCAGTATGCTGTCCGGCATTGCTAAATCGATCTTTTCTTTCAAGCCTTCTCCCATAGCTCGTGCGAAGTTGTTGAGCGCCCGGAATTCCGTCATGTACGTCCTGATCGACCCTTGGTATTTCAATTGTCCTAACTTGAGCTGGGCATCCGCCGCTTGTCTTTCATTATGGTATTCGGCCCGGATGGCTGCCGCGTAGTTGGTCCATGTATCGTTGTCCTGGAGTTCACGGTACCGATGCAGATGCCAGGCGAAGGCGGTGTCCGTTAAAAGCGTTCCGACCCAGGCGATCTTTTGTAGGTCCATCGTCTCGGGGTAGAATCCCAAGTACATGGTGACCGCTTCCCACCACTGATTGAAGGTGGTCGAGCTCTTTCCGTCGAAGGGTTCTAGGTTCTTCATTTTTAATCGGGCAATATTCCCTTGTTCAGGTCACATCGGTCGGTCCTGCCGTGCCCGTTCCACTCCTTCTGCCACTAGCCGTACGAGGTCCTACGTGGTGATTGTCGGCACGGGATTCCTAGGTGGTGAAGGAGAGCGGGGGTGCCTGGCAGGCGGTCGAGGTGATTCGGATGGCGGACCCGAAGGAGGTCCTGCGGATGATCCAGGTGGTGTCGAAGGGGGATTTCCTCCTTATCCTACCCCGGGCTCGGGTGCTGGTCGCCCTGGGGATATGTGGCGTCTGAGTTGCTCCAATCGTTGCCTCATTTCCGGTGTTGTGGGTACCGCCGGGGGTCTCTGTCGTCGAGACCTTGGTTCCGGGTTCAGTTGTAGCGGGCTTCCTAACACTGGTGCGGAGTGAGCCGACGGGGCACTGGTACTGATCTGTCGGATGGGACTTCTCCATGCGGGTGGTCCCGCCGGCACTGGTGGTGTTGCGGGTAGCGGGATTCTGGTCGCAATATGTTGGATTTCTGCCCTCGCTTCCCGGAGTTGGATTTCCAGGGTGGCTACTCGATTCTGGTGGGCGGCTGCCCATAGTTCCATGTTCCCCTGAAAGTTGGCTAGGTGTTGATTCCGGGCAATGTTAGCTTCCGCCAGAAAGGACAGGGCATCATTTACCCGGGCCAGCTGAGTGGCCTGACATATTTGTCGCTCGTTGGCCTCGTTGGTTCGCTCGATGATGGCCTGCCAGATGTTTCTGGCGAGAGATTGGTACGCATTCGCCGCTTTTGACAGCTCGCTACGTACCCATTCTTCCACTATTTTTTCGTTAGCGTTGACTCTGTCATATACTTACCTAGTGCCTTCTGCCAAGGTTTGGTAGGCTTGTTCAATTTCCCGCGTTCGTCGGTCGGGTCTGTCGTAGGCATCACCCCACAGCTCTGTGAGCGGTTGTAGGTCATTCTCGGCCTGCCACTGCTGGTTCACCAGGCTCCTGACCCAAACTGCAGGGTTGGCTATCTCCACCACTTGTTCCGGCCTTGGTGTTCCATCAGTGATTTGGAGTAAGTCCCGGGGGGCCTCGAGCCGGAGCATGTTGAAGTCCGAAGAGATCATCATGGCTCAATAGTGGTCGAGGAAGTGTCCTGTGTAGATGGTTTCATCGTCGGTGAAGTGATAGTCACAGAGATCCCGGAGCTCGTCTTCTGTGAATTCGGCGTTTTTGTGGCTGTGGGCGCAGTTGAGCCAGTATTGCGTATACCAGTTCCAGGGTTCGTGGTCGCCTTCTTGGTAGGGTGTAGGAATAGGTCCGTCGCTGAATGTATCCCACTGTTCGTAGCCGGCTAACTCACTATCGATTGACTGGAACGTGTAGTCGAAGGAGTACTGAGACTTAGGTTCCAAGAAGGTAGATAGTTCGAGTAGGTAGAGGTGGTCTTCGAAGTAGGTGTCGTCGAAGCCAGTCATGAAAGCAGGGTGATTTTGAGATCAAGATTATAGTGTGACACTGGGGTGGTATTCGTAACCAGAGTGTGGAGAGAATCAAAGGTAATCAGGCTACTTTCGATAATTCACAGCGGAATAATCTTAGATCTTGTGTGTGGGTTCGGTGGTAGTGTAGGTGAGGATGTTCGTGCTGATTTCTCTCCGTTGAGGCGAGAAATCTTCTTCCTTTTTATCCACGAGCGCGCAAGTGAGAAGTTGTGATCCGGACCGTACTTTTTCTCGGGGGAGCGTTGTGTCTTCTCCTCGAGGTACGGGTGGGTCGGACTTGGATTCCTCCGAGGTGGTTGCAACGCTTTGGAGCGTGGGCAGATTCATTGGTCATGGCCAGGGTGTAGATAAGGGAGATGAGTTTCCGTTTGTATTGCCGCATGTGTGATACGGCCGAGCGGGGACTCCGGTCCGAGAGCTCCCCACTCACCCTGAGGTGAGGTGGTCTGCATGAGGGCCATGCAGCCGAACGGGGTCTCTGGTCCAGAGCTTCCGTTCACCCTGAGGCGATGTGGCTTCCCCTCCCTGAGGTAGTGGGGCCACTTCCGGAACTGCATGAGAGATGTAGCTGCTCGTTTATACAAATTGTTCCCCTCATCTTTCGAGTTCTAACTCCTGCAGCCGGGGTTTCGACCGAGGGCCAGACTCTGTTTCCTTATCTCCCGCCTAGACTCTCTGATTCCCTAGCCACGGCCTGAGCCTCCTTCGTCTTTTTAGCCACAGGATCTTCTCTTTCTAGCTACCTACTCATGATAATTCATTCAGGTGTAACAGTCAGTTCCATCGGCGTGCTACGCCAGAGCGGCGAGAAGCAATTCCAACAGGTACGACTGTTACCATTGGCTGAGTTCACGTACAATGCAGAAAAACATAAAGCCATGGGCATGCATCCGGAAAAAAAAATCTCCGTTCCAACGGAGACCGACGTTAGATGCGTTGAGAGCGTTGGGAAAAATCTTAGATTCCAATTTGGCGTTGATAGGCAGTTGGCATGCCAGTAACAGCCAACACATCAGCAAAAACTCGAAAATTGCTCCTGGTGCTCCTGGTGCTTCTGTAAGCTTTATTAAGCTTTATTAAGCTTCTGTAAGAGAGAAGTTATATTTTGCTCCTGTAAGGATTTGGAAAAAAATAATCTCTTTTATTTCAACTAAAACACCGAGAAAGGAAATTTAAAATTTGTGTCTCACTTCGAAAAAAAGCAATATACCTCAACTTTTTATTTTTTTTGCTGATGCACGTAGCTTCTCCATCCAAACGCTGCGCCAGGCGTGGCATCTACTATCCACGCAGAATACCTTACTCATTTCCGTTGCAAGGTAGTCCGGAGGTCGAATTATCCTATCCACGTAGCGCTTACGTCCAAATGCTACGCCAGGCGGTGCATCAACTACCCGTGCAGAATACCTAACTCATTTCCGTTGGAAGGTAGTCCGGAGGGCAAATTATCCTGTCCACGCTGCGCTTCCGTCCAAACGCTACGCCAGGCATGGCGTCTACTATCCACGCAGAATACCTCACTCATATCCATTGGAAGGTAGTCCGGAGGACGAATTATCCTGTCCACGCTGCGCTTCCGTCCAAATGCTACGCCAGGCGTGGCGTCTACTATCCATGCAGAATACCTTACTCATTTCCGTTGGAAGGTAGTCCGGAGGACGAATTATCCTGTCCACGCTTCGCTTCCGTCCAAATGCTATGCCTGGAGGCGCATCTACTACTCGCGCAGAATACCTTACTCATTTCCGTTGGAAGGTAGTCCGGAGGTCGAATTATCCTGTCCACGCTCTGCCAAATGCACCACCTGGTGGAGTGTGTATTATTTTGGCAATACGTGCCTCTCGGCCATTAATTCAATACTTGACGCATGGCATTTGGCACCACAAGGTTGTTTTTGACGTAATACAATACAATAAGGTAGCTGACTACAGTCAAAACAGAGCAATCGTTCAACACAAGGAGAAATGCCATTCCAGAGGCTAGTAAACCTCATTCCAAGTAGCTAAATCAATGTGGCTGTTCACTATCCATCCTTTATTCACGATTCCCGAGCAGTCGGGTTCTTCTGGAATTAGATGCGCTGTGCCAGCAATGGTATCACTGCTGATCACAGCGTAGCCTCTGCCCGCTGAAGGTGCAACCACTTTCACCATACCAGACGCTCTTTCAGGCGTACCGCCTGCAGCTGGGGTCGTTGTTTGGATGAATGCGCACCAAAAGTGTCCTCCACTGGCGGAAAGCTTGAAGAGCTTTAAAAGACGGTACGGCACGCACCCTTGAAGCGCGCCATATGCCGGTTCGTGATCATGACGATGGTTGGAAGCCTTGACCCATACCCAGTCGTGGCGAGCTGGTTGACCGTACCAGGTTTTTTCACCTGTGCATCGAATGTATTGAATCTTCTGCTCACCATACATATTGCTGATGGGGACTCGTATTCCGTGGTAAATGTTTACCGCACACTGGAGCAGGTCTTCGGAACCAATTTTGATCTTCCTGGACTGAAGAAAGTGATTCGTCTCGTGGCATATCACATTTTCAAGGTGGTCATCATGTACAGATTCGAGTAGTGTAGCGAAGGTGACGATCTTTGCCTGTCCGGAGGAGCACTGTTCCGAGGTAAATTTCACAAAAGGTAAGGAATCTTCAATGGTGTCTCTACCACTCTCAGTATTTTCGCCTCTCGTCGCAGCAATATTGAGTCGCCGTATTGCAAATGCATCACTCCGTTGGTAGTATTCAATTATTTGTCCGTAGATATCGCCAGACTGGTTCGACTTGTTGTATGGATCCTTCAGTTGAGTACGGTGCGAGCTTTCTCCAGTCTCGGTAGACCACTGCTTGAGAGATCCATAGCGTCGTATCTGCTCCCCAAAATGAAGTAGCTGATGAACCTTGGGAAAGTTAAAATCACTACCTTCCTCATGGTATTCAACCATTTCAGCGTTGATAAACGTCTCCCACTCCTTGCGAAGCCTTCCCTGTTCGGTGCTCGCTTTTCCTTGCATCACCGTATCTCGCTGCTGGATCAACCTCTTCCGATGCTCCTTTCCCTGATCGGTTACCTTCTTAGTGACCCGGAATTGGCGGAAGACATGCTTCGAGATGTGGAAGCGTTTCAGAGCCTCGTCCATGAGTCCCAATGTCTCTTCATCATGTGATTCGTATTGAGCATAGAAGTAGAACTCCACAAGAGCTCGGCAGCACTCGATTGCCTCATTGAAAACACCACGTTGGGAAGGGGATGGATTTCGTAGAGCGCAGCGTAACACCCCAACAAGAAACCGAAACATGGTTTTGATCTCTTTACCCTGCCAACTCGACACCTCCGCATATGCCTTCTGAGGTTGCGCCATATCCAGATATGGCGGTACCGATAGCCAGATGTTGTTGAACTCCTCAAGACGTTTCTGCTGCTTGAGAAAGTCCTGTAGCCATCCCAGGAGGTGCTTCAACATTCCCAGTTGCAGTGTATGCAACAAGTCGGGTTTTGGGAGGTCACTGACAACGCAGTCGAGATGCCAGAGAACATTCGAACCTTGGTGGACCCCGTGATGAGTAAGACGTGCCTTTGCTGCTGGGGTATCCAAATCACAGAGCCTTCTGTACAGGGTGTGATCCCGACGCTCACAAGGTTTGACCGGAAATTCGCCCATTTCTTCGGGTGGGCATTCGCACCAGTAACAAATGCCATTCTTGATGTTGTGAAGGTCTCGGTGTTCTGGGTAGTCAGCGATCCAGGCAGCAGGCGATGCAACACAACGCCTGAAGTAGTCATCGGCACATCGTACGTAGAATACGCAGCTTTCCGCATCCATTAAGGGTCCGAGAACATGACGTAAGACGTGTTGCTGTATCATTCGATTGTGCTCCTTCTGAGCATTGTATCGAGAGATGGGAATGTCGCACATCTTAATCGGGATCGGTAGAAGAGCTATTAACAATATGCCGTGGTAGCTTGGCGCCATTCTGATAGTGGTGGATAGGTTTCCGATCGTCATATATACTGGCCACGCTTTCTTGTCACCGGAAAAATTTGTTAGGTGTGTTGCATCGGAAAAGAAAATCATCGGTACGACGGTATCGCCGTCTTCTAGGGTGCTCTGTACGCTTGTCAGAAACCCATACACACCTCTGAGAGTACTGACTACTAGGGAGGGTTCCAACCTGCCGTTCCCACCACCAGTCTGCAGTGTGCATCTCGCCATATGTACGTCTTCCATCCTCTTCAAACCATTGCTGAGGAGCGTATGAAAGATGATCCGCATATGCTGGCTGCTTGAGAAGCCATTTCGCACACTCGATAATGTCTCGATGCCAGAATTTGATCGGCTCTTTGGCATGCTGTGCGTTCCAAACGACATTTTCCAAGTGGCTTCTTTGCCATGAACTGGCTCCTAGTCCGTCCTCCATTCGATCGAGCATCTGCCGTAGACAGTAATTGGACTTGAGCGAAGCCTTTATCTCATCCTTGACTCCAACACTCCCCTTTAGCATTTTGTCGATGCTCTTTGCGCTGAACTTGTCAACTATCACCATCTCGGCAAAGTTGAACTCTTCTTCGTTGGTAAATGGGTAGTACGGATCTTCGTTGGCGTGGGTGACCTCATCATGTCGAGGGACGTAAGCGCAGGGAAGGCCGGCATTGGGGTATGTGCGGATGGTCGCGGTGGCATCAACTAGCCCGTTCGCGGGTTCGTTTGCGGGTTGAGTGCCAACATCGTCGTCGGCTCCATAACTAGAACCGCTATCCCAGGGGAAGGAACGGGAGGAAGAGTGTATGTACTTCGTGGGCTGATCTTTGACGGGCGGAGAATCGGCTTGTCGCTTTTTCGACGCCCAAAGTTCTGCCCAGTATTCTGGATGGTCTTTTTCGATGTGTTTGTGGAGCCATGTTCGCAGTGTAAATCTCTTAAAACAGTATGTACACAGTAGGCTCGAAACCCCTTTTTGCGACATAATTCGGGTGTGATGGGTGAATGCTGAAGAGAGTTCGTGATGCTTGGATAGCTGCACTTTAGAGGCGAGAGTGTTGTTGGCGAGTGGAGAAGTTGCATGATTTTCTTTGTTAAAATTATGAGGAGTTTGATTATTAAACAATATAATTCCTAACTGACTACTAGTACTAAGTGGGTAATAGTAGTAATCGGTACTAAACTGATCAAGACGACTCTGTCTAATTAATGCTAGACAACGCACTTCAGAGTATCCCAAGAAAGAATAAATGCTATTCCAGGCGTCATTAATGCCTTTATTCAAGTTATTCCAGAGACGCAGTGCAGTTTGCTATTGCAAGCAGCGTGCCGGAAAGGATCCCGATTTCCGACGCCGGACAAGTGCTATTCCAGGCGTCATTAATGCCTTTGTTGAAGATGTTCCCGAGATGCAGTGCAGTTTGCTATTGCAAGCAGCATGCCGGAAAGGATCCCGATTTCCGACGCCGGACAAGTGCTATTTCGTACGTGTTGAATAGCATCGATTCAATTTGAATCTACCCAGTCTGTGCAATTTCCTCAGATGGATGAAGCTCCAAGAAGAATGCCAATGCCGGACAAGTGCTATTCCAGGCGTCATTAATGCCTTTGTTCAAGATGTTCCCGAGATGCAGTGCAGTTTGCTATTGCAAGCAGCGTGCCGGAAAGGATCCCGATTTCCGACGCCGGACAAGTGCTATCATCTTTCTTGCTATATAAACCCCCAGATCCGCCCTGCCACCTCTCTATCTGTCCAAACCGATACTGAATCTCCTGTACAATCATCTATCTGTTCCGACTTAATCGACAGTACTTCCCAAGTAGCGTCCATTCATCGACACCACAAAACAACCCTAAACCAAGACATGCCGCCGAAACGAAGGTTGCGGGCCGCAGAGCTGTCGGAGCCGTCAGGGTCTTCTAAGTCACCAGAGCCAACCCCGAAGCCGACGCCTAAAGGTACAAAGGAATTGGAGCAGAATAAGAAGCCAACTTCCCATGGCGTTAAGAAGGACGGAACGCCAACAGGGACAGCTAGAATCTATGCGATCCTCAGATTCGAGAGCACGAAGGCGCGAGCTCTGCAGGCAGAGCATATCCGGACGTTAATACGGCAGTCCGGATGTACAGGTGTAAAACATCAGAATGTCCACAATCTCATGTACACCATTCTCTTTGGTGACGAAACCACACTCCTCCACTTCCGCCAATTCCAGGGCATGTGGGAATACCGATCGCTTAGCCCTGCGGCGGGTGGGCCACGGGCAGAATGGTGGGCGGCCTTACGCTGGTTCCTTCGCGACTGCATTTCGAAGGTGAAAGCACAAATCAACAAGTCGGGCTATAGCCTTCCCCAAACCTATAGCGATGAAGTAGGCAAATTAATGCCTGCTTTAGCCACTTCGGAGGGAGATAACTGAACGAAGGGCAAAGGCCGGTCCAGAGGTGAGGAAGCGGACATGCCAATTCAAGCAACACAGCCGGCGTGGCCACTTGCACCGTCAATAAACCTCTTGTCGGCTGGAGGGGAGGGAAGATATGGGTACCAAAATGATCCGCCGCCAAGAATCGGCATGCCCGGAGGCAGTGGGAGTAGCCCACATGCTTATGTGGCCGTCATCATCGACCCGGATAAGGCTCGACACAGCTCTTGGAATGGTGTCTATGATATGTACGACCCCTTTGGCTCCGCAGCGAGCCGGACTTTCACAAATGTCACCAGTCTCACGCTGCTGGCTCTTTTCCAGTCAGTAAAGAGATTGTCATCTGACCGCGAACCTCCTGCGATTTACGGCTGCCTCGTCCGACCGCGCAATGCAGTCGGCACAGTCGATGAGGATGGTGTCCCGGATCCCATATAGGAACAGAGGGCTTGTGAGATGGAGCAGACCTACTTGTTGGGAGAGGACGACAGTACCCTTCTCTGGTCCGACAGGACCGTGAAATTATTCTTCTATACGGTTCAAAAGCCACCGTGGGTCCTTGTCATCCTCCGACGCAACCCCGTCCATGGAAGAGGTGATACACCACCAAGAGGTCCACAGGTCACTCTGGATACCGTGGGAACTGTGATCTCGGCCCCCCCTATGCCTGCATCTCCGCGGGCCACTCCGATTACAACACGTGACATCATTGCCGTTGTGATACTGGGGTTGTCTTGTAACCGGAGTGTGGGTAGAATCAAAGGTAATCAGGCTACTTTCGATAATTCACAACGGAATAATCTTAGATCTTGTGTGTGGGTTTTCGGTAGGATTTGGTTTGGTAGTGCTGGGGGTGATGTTCGTGCTGATTTCTCTCGGTGAGGTGAGAAATCCTCTTTCTTTTATAAAGAAAGAGCCATTGTGAGATTTGATGACTTCGCGTGAGAAGTGGTGACTCGGGTTTGGATTCCCCCGAGGTGCATAGACCTCGTGGGTGGATCATTGGCCCTGGTCGGGGTGTAGTTACGGGAGATGAGTTCGTCATGCAACTGGGCGGGGAACTCTTGCGTCTAGACTTGTGCGTGGCTCCCCCCGCAAGGATCCAAGCCAGTCCCCGTGAGGACCCAGATTCTCTGCGTACGTGGCTCCCCCCACAAGGGGCGACCAGCGTCTGGTCTCTCCCCGCAGGGAGTCAGACCATATCTGCTAAGACCACTTCATTTGCACTCAGAACCCCACCTTGGAGCTCCTTCGTCCGATCCCCGCAAGGTTCGATCTCCCCCCGCGAGGTTCGACCTCTCAGCCGAGTGCTAACTCCGGTTCCTTTTAACTCCGGCCTAGACTCTTGATCCATCATCTGTCACCCGATAGCCCTCCTACTACTCTATCGCTAAGTAATCTAGATACTCTATATACTCCGTGGAATATTCAGGTGTAACACTACCTCCCCTCCCCCTTAGCCTCGTCCCGAGCGCTAATTTCGTTCTATCTAAGTAGCCCGTCTCTTTCTTGGATCGTGAGATTCTTTCAATGCTGAGTTTCTTTCAACGTCACGGACTGCAGTCCTTCTCCCCTGCAGCCCTCCCAGTCACCGGATCAGAGTTCTTCCCTCAGAACGTGCCTGTAATCCGTCGGTATGACTGGGCCCTCAGAGCAAGCCGGTGCGTGCTCCTACTGTCGTGTCATATTGAGTCGTACTCGCCGCCGCGCTGCGCCAAGGCTTGGCCGGCTCGGTGAGGTTCCGCGGTAGCAGTTGGCACAGGGAATCGGGAGAGGCATCGTGTCCTTTGTGCTAGTAACCCGTATACTCGGCGGTGACCGCGCCCACGTCCTTCCGGGGGGAGACTAGTATGCTGGAGCAGTGACGGCGCTGTCGGGGACTCGCTTCACCGTTTTTGTGCCTTCTGTGGCGGTTCCGCCGGTCCGAGTCGGTCGCCGAGGGGTCGATACGTCTGTTCTGAACGGTTTTCCTGACTCTCAACGGTTTCGGCCACATGCACTCCTCGTCGGGTGCCGGGTCGGCGGCTTTTGTCGGGGTTGCCTGAGAAGCGGGTCCTTCTGTCGATCGTGATGCTTCGGTACTGAAGCCCTCCTCCCCTTCAGCCCACTACCACCAGGTCCTCGGGGGAACTGGTCTAGCCCTCGGTGAGCCGGTAGTCCCTTGGCGCATCGAGATTTCGTTGGTGAAACTCCTGGAGTTTCTTCAGACCGCCTACCGAAAAGTTGTCGAATGGTTCTTCCGTCCAGTCTTTTCGTTCCGGATAATCGAGCCACTTGACGAGGTAGAGGATTCTTTTGTTGTTTCCGCGGCCGTGTTCGACCGAGGACATTACTTCGTCGACATCGTATTCCTCCGATTGCTCGATGTCGTCAGCTTCTCGTAACACCTTCGATGGGTCCGGAGGTGCTCGGTGTTCGCTGGTTCGGTATGGTTCGAGGAGCGAGACATGGAAGACGTTGTGGATCTTCCACTTCCAAGGTAGCGTGAGTCGAACGGCCAGCGGAGAGATGATTTTCTCGACTTGAAAGGGACCATGATTTTTGTGGTCCATTTTCTTTGATGGACGCCGGGTTTTGATGTTGCGTCCGCTTAGCATGACCAAGTCTCCTACTTGGTATGCCGGGTGGGGTTTTCGGCCTGGATCGGTGTACCGGCGCATTCGCTCCTGTGCGGCTTCCAGCCCCTTGCGGGACTCGTCATGCACGCTGTGGATCCAATGCGCGTAGACTCTGCTGGCCGGGTTGAGAGGTCCGGTGGTAGCACGGTCTATGGTAACCGGGTGGAATCCGTAGTTGGCGTAGAACGGGGACATCCCATTGCCGACGGTGACCGAATTGTTGTAAGCAAACTCAGCCATTGGCAGGAGGGTGACCCAGTTGTCCTGTTCTTTGCCGACGAACGCTTGGAGGTATGCCGCGATTGTCTGGTTGAGGCGTTCCGTTAGTCCGTCGGTCTGTGGGTGGAAGACAGTTGACATTCGGGTTTGGATCCCGGACAGCTGGAGAAATTCCTTCCAGACTTCCGAAGTGAACCGGGAGTCCAGCTCGGAAACGATATCGGTTAGAAGTCCGTGGTACTTCCAAATTTCCCTTGCGAAGGTTACTGTCAGGTCGGCGGCAGTCTTATTTTCTTTTGGCAGTGGAAGGAAGTGCGCCATTTTTGTGAACTGGTCTATAACCACCCACAATTGGTCGCAATCCTCCGACAATGGCAACTCGGTGATGAAGTCCATTGCGATAGACTGCCATGGAGCGTAGGGGAGCTCCAGAGGGGATGACAGTCCATAGGGCTGGTACCGTGTCGCCTTGTTCCGCTGGCATTCCGGGCAGCTTTGGACGAAGTCGATGATTCTCTCCTCCATCTTCGGCCACCAGAAGTTTTGTCTAACGAGCTCAATGGTTTTATCTTGCCCCATATGGCCCGCCACCTTTGAGTCGTGCTCTGACTCGAGAATTGTTCGTTTCAGGGGTACGTCCTCCGGGATCCAGAGCATGCCCTTTCGGTAGAGCAGCCCCTCCTTGATCTCGAGAATTCCCTCGGTCCTAGCCTTTCGGCTCCTCCGAGTGACCTCACGTGGGCCCCCGGCTACCTCCTCGGCCTTTCGGCTATCTGCCACAGGTTCCTCCTGTGCTGCTTCCTGTTCCACCCGCTTCCAAGCCCGTTGGTATTCCTCGTCGTCCTGCCCTTTTTCCCGAACCATCGTTGCAAATTCCTCTGACCATTTCCTTGAAGGGAGCGAAGCGAGCTGCGCAGAGGAGCAAATGAATGAGCGCCCCTGTTTTTCAGTTTCTGCAAAGTGATTTTTCTGCAAAACCGTCGTGATCGGCTGCTTTTCTACCCCCCCCTTTTCTGGGCGGTACTCCGAACGCCTAGAAAGCGCATCCAGCTTGCCGTTCTTCGTTCCTGGTGGGTAGTAGATGCAAAAATCCATGCCGGCGAGCTCCTGTGCCCAGCGCGCTTGTCGGCGGTTGAGTACTCTTGTTGTAGTGAAGTACTCAAGGTTCTGGTGGTCTAAAAAGACTTGCACCTGATGGACCGCGCCTTCGCAGTATCGTCGCCAATGTTTGAATGCATCGATGACCGCGAGAAGTTCTTTGTCATGGATTTCGTAATTGATCTCCGCAGGCTGGAACTTCCTGGAGTGGAAGGCTACTGGGTGTAGTCGGTTCTCGTTATCTCGTTGGGATAGCACGGCTACGAGAGCAAAGTCCGACGTATCGGTTTCGATAATGACCGGCTTTGTTGGGTCAAAGTGGGCCAAGACCGGTGCCGTGGTGAACCGTTTTTTCAATTCTTTGAAGGCAGCTTCTGCCTCTAGGTTCCATTCCCAACTTTTTCCCGCTTCTTTCTTTGTGAGTTCCGTGAGGGGTCGTGCCACCTTGGAGTAGTCCTGTATGAAGCGTCTGTAGAAGTTGGCGAATTCTAGGAATGATTGTACTTCCGTCATGTTTCCCGGCCGTTCCCATTGCAGGACAGCTTCCACTTTTTCTGTCGACATCTTAATTCCGTCGCGACCGATGATGTATCCTAGGAATTCCACTTCTTGAAGTCTCCATAGGCATTTTTCCGGAGCGACCGCCAATCCGTTTCCTTGGAGCCTTTTGAGCACTTCTTTGACAATTTGGTCGTGCTCCTCGCTGGTTTTCGAGTAGACCAATATGTTGTCCATGTAGGCTAGGACTCCTACATCGAGCATATCGGAAAAGACATGATTTATCATGTCTTGGAAGGTGGATGGGGCGTTCGTAAGTCCGAATGGCATTACCTGGAATTCCCACAGGCCATAGCAGGTTCTGAATGCTGTCTTCCATTCGTCTCCTTCCCTTATTCGGATGAGGTTGAACCCATTTTTTAGATCCATCTTGGTGAACCATTGTGCTCCCTGTACCCGGTCTTGTAGTTCTTGCATTAGGGGCAGTGGGTATCGGTTCAGGATGGTAATGCGGTTCAACACTTAGTAATCCACGCACAGCCGGAGTCCTTTTCCATGCGGTTTTGGAACGAACAGGATTGGTGATCCTGCAGTGGATATAGACCGCTTGATTTTGTCTGTTCGTTCCATCTCCTTCAGCCATTCCCGGAGTGTCTGTAGTTCGATCTCGGAAAGAGGGTAAATAGGGCCCCAAGGCGCCGTACTTCCTTCTTGCAAGTCGGTTTTGCAGTCGTATGGTTTGTGCTCCGGTAGGGCGTCTGCGGCCTCCTTGCTCATGATGTTCAGGTACTCCCTGAACTCGAGCGGGACGTCGGGTGCTTCTGGGGTGATTGCTGCCACAAATCATATGGTTTGGGCGTCTGGGTCCAAACTTACCGACTCGTCCCAAGTTAATGTGAATGCACTTTGTTCAAATTTGGTGCATTCGTTTAGGCAGTGCTGACTGTTAAATCGGACTTCCTCCGCAGTCCAAGCCCCTTGTGGCGGGTGTTTGGATATCCAGCTGAAAGGGGGAAAGATGTCGATCTTGGGGTCCATGGGCGTTACTTCGAATTTTTCCCATGAATAGTGCCTTCGGTGATGGAGGAGCAACGGCTTTGTAAAATATTGGCCGGCTGCTTCGACCTTTTCCCCCATATAGTTCTCGATTCCTCGAGGGTGTTGGTGGTGCTTTGTCTTGATTCCCCGTTTTTCCACAGTTCTTTCGTTGATTAATGCAACTGAACATCCGGTGTCCAGCAGCACTCGGATTTGATGGGTCTTTCCGTCCTGGTGTACCATCATGTCTATTACTGGACGGGGTCGCTCAATTTCCTTTCCTTCGAGGTTTCGGCCGATGGTTCCACGGCTGGACATTTTCCCGATGTACCGCAAATTATCGTAAAGGCCTCAGGTCGCGGCTGTTCCTGGCCTTTTAAAAATCCGACTCCGAGTCCTCCCATAGGAGGAAGCTGGCTTCTGTGTCCATGGTTTCCACCGCTGCTATTTTTTGGTTTTTTGAGGTGGGTTCCGGGGTTGGATCGTCGTTTTCCCTTGGTCTCTTGGGACGGGGTGCCGGGGCGAGGCTTTTCCTACCGCCGCGGCCTTCCAGGGGGCTGCTGGTAGCGCCGTTCCTTGTACTGTTTGGAACGAGAAACATTCGAAGGTTTTATGGCCGGTCCTTCCACATCTCCAACAGCCATCCTGGTTCCTTTTGTGGGCGTCTATTTCCTGCTGAGGCACTCCTTTCAGGGCTGCCGCCGTATTCTCCCATTTTGTCGATCGGCCTCCGTCCTTTCTTGCTTCTTGCCGATCCTCCTTGCGTGGTGGTCGCGGGTCCTTTTTCCGGTCGTCCCTTTGCTTCTCTTCGGTTCGGGTCGCGCTCCCCGTCGGTTTTCCTTGCTCCCTAGCCTGCTTCAGAGCTTTTTTCTTTTCCACCTGTAGCACTGCTTGGTAGGTGGCTTCTAGGAACCCTTCGTCGTCTGCGAATTCCCCCATGTAATGCGCGAACTGCATATCTAGCACCGCGTCCGTCATTGCTAGGTCAATTTTTTCCTGCAGACTTTCGCCGGCGGCCCGGGCGTAATTATTCAGGGCCCGGAATTCCGTCATGTAGGCCCTTATGTCACCCGAATACTTGAGCTGGCTTAGCTTTAGCTGGGTGTTGGCTGCCTCCCTGGGGTCGTGGTATTCAGTTCCGATATCCGCTGCGTAATTGACCCAGGAGTCGTTTTCTCCCAGTGTGTCGTAGCGGTGTAGGTCCCATGCTTTGGCCGTTCCAGTCAATCGTGTCCCTACCCAGGCTATCTTTTGCTGGTCACTGGTTTCCGGATAGAAGCTCAAGTACTTGGTGACCGACTTCCACCAGGTGTTGAACGGGGTGGAGGGCTTTCCATCGAAGGTCTCGGGATTCGTCATTTTAAGATGCGATGTTCGTACCGGGACCGGCGCAGGGTTAGGCTGGGTGGCCCGTGCCATTCCTTCTGCTACCGCGCTGGCCACTGTCCGGGCGAGTTCTTCCGTAGTCAAGGTTCATCTCGCCGGAGTAGGCGTCGGTGAGTTCCGTCGCGACCTTGGGGGCGGCGATGGCGGTGGTGGAGACGGCAGGGGCCGATTTGGCGGTCGCTGGGGTTCTCCTCCTCCCCCAAACATTAGAGGCCTCGGTGGGGACGGGGACAGCGCTGGACGGCGAGTTCTTCGATCCGGCCTGGGTGGCACCGTCGGTCGCTGGATCCTCGTGGATCGTTCGTCCGCGGGTCCTGCGCGGAGTTGTCGCAGGGCGCTGGCTAAGCTGGACGTGGATGGTGGGGCCGGACTGTGCCATGCTTCTGGTTCTGGCGTGGAGTGACCCGATGCCAGAGCCGGGGGGAGCGGAGTCTCTGGGATTCGGATTTGCGCGGCCAATTGCTGTAGCGCTGCTGCCTAGCACTGCGTTTCTTCCCAGGCTTCCAGCAATTGCCGCTCCAGGTATTCCACTCGTTTCTGATGTTCTTCAGCCCATAATTCTACATTAACGTACCGTAGGGGTTTACCGGCCACTACCCCTTACCCGGACACCTTAGTAAGCTGTGATTTAGCCTGTAGCCCCACCCTATAACCCCGCTCAACCCACTAAAAAATCCTCAACACCTTTCACC
>Ga0307508_10002030_pt1 | contig 21943 bp, 19 predicted proteins | sample 9_EM_MG_FD_203089 | JGI IMG/M metagenome (GOLD analysis project Ga0307508, IMG submission 203089) | Populus trichocarpa ectomycorrhiza microbial communities from riparian zone in the Pacific Northwest, United States - 9_EM | ecosystem: Host-associated > Plants > Roots > Unclassified | place...
CGGCGAGCCGGCTCGCACCGATGCTGACCTGCTCGGTCACGACGTTCCACACGACGCCCTGCTTCGCGACCAGGCCCTCGGCGCGGAACGGCCCGGTCGTCGGCAAGGTCACGCGCAGCGGATCGCCGACTGCCGCGAGCGACGGCCCCTGCACGCTGAAGCGGCCCTTCAGCGCGGTGAGGTTCAGCGCATCGGTCGCCGTGCCGTTGAAGATCAGCCGCGCGCCACCGACGCGCGCGTCCAGCCGCACCGGCAAGGCCCGCTCGGCCGCGTCCGGCGCGATCACCGGCAGCACGCCGCTGGTCTCGAGCTCGACCTTCATCGGCAGCTTGCGGTAGCTGCCGGCGGCCTGCAGTTGGAAACCCGCGGCCGACGCCGCGCTGGTTGGTTGCGCCGCGCCATCGACGAGCGAGAACGTCGCGTTCACTTCTGCGGCGATCAGCGCGTCGCGGTAGGCCATCGTGCCGGAGTCGACCTGCAGCAGCCCGAACACCGGAACGCGCGACGACTGCTCGGCGGTGTCCGGCACCTCGGACTGCTTGCCGAACTGCCACGACGCGCGTCCGTCGGCCAGGCGCTCGACCTGGCCGTCGAGCCGCGCCGCGCGCAGTGCGTGGATGCGCAGCGGCTCACCGCGGCGGGCGCGCCACAGGTCGGCGTAGCCGAGCGTCATGCGGGCGTCGCGCGCGAGCAGCATGTGCGGCGCACTGCTCCAGCGCGGCGCGCCGATCATGATGTAGGCCGCCGAGACATCGATGCCGCCGAGCAGGTGGGTCGTCACCTTCGGCTGCGTCGCCGGATCGGCGCTGAACGCGACCGGCCGGTCGAGCGTCTTGCCGATCCAGCGCTGCAACGGCGCGGCCAGGAACGGCCAACCGATCGCCTCGCAAATGCCGAGACCGACGATCACGGCCAGCAGCGCGCCGGCCCCGACCAGGGGCCAGCGGACCGGTCTTGTCCTTGTCGTGCCTTGGCTCATATGCGAGCGATGCTGGCACGGCGCCAACCTGGCGTCTGTAGTCGCCCCCGCGTTTTGCGCTGTGGGCGCGCTCCTACAGCGCGCTCGTGTCGACCGGCTGTGTCAGCCCAGAACTTCGGGGTTCAGCGGTGTCGGCGGCCGCCCCTTGTTCGGGCCTTCGCCCAGTGCCGCGATCAGGTTGTCGACCGCCAAATTGGCCATCGCACGGCGCGTCGGCAGGCTCGCGCTCGCGATGTGCGGCGTGAGCACGACGTTCGGCACCTGCAGCAGCCCGGGATGAACCGAGGGCTCGCCCTCGAACACGTCCAGGCCGGCGGCTGCGATGCGCTTGTCGCGCAAGGCCTGCGCGAGTGCCGCGTCGTCGACGATGCCGCCGCGCGCGATGTTGGTCAGCGTCGCGCTCGGCTTCATCAGCGCGAGTTCGGCCGCGCCGACGAGGTGGTGCGAGGCGGCGCTGTACGGCACCACGATCACGAGGTGATCGGACTCGCGCAGCAGCTCTTCCTTGCCGACGTAGCGCGCACCGAGCTCGGCCTCGGTCGCGGCATCGAGCCGCGAGCGGTTGTGGTAGATCACCTTCATGCCGAAGCCGAGCGCGCCGCGCCGCGCGATCGCCTGGCCGATGCGGCCCATGCCGAGCACACCCAGGGTCGCGCCATGCACGTCGCTGCCGGCGAAGCCCTCGACGCTCCACTTCGTCCACTCGCCACGGCGCAGAAAGTGTTCGCTCTCGGCGATGCGGCGCGCCGTCGCCATCATCAGCGCGAAGCCGAAATCCGCGGTCGTTTCGGTCAGCACGTCGGGCGCATTGCTGACGAGCACGCCGCGCGCGGTGCAGGCCGGCACATCGATGTTGTTGTAGCCGACCGCCATGCTGCACACGGCCTTGAGCTCGGGGCAGGCCTCGAGCAAGGCGGCGTCGATCGGCTGGGTGCCGGTGACGAACACGCCGGCCTTGCCTTGCAAGTGCGCGATCAGCTCATCGCGCGTCCAGACCACATCGGGCGGGTTGTCTTCGACGTTGAAATGCTCACGCAGCCGATCCACGATGTCGGGGAACACGGCGCGGCAGACGAGGACGGACTGGTTCATGAGGTCTTTCTTTCAACATTCAGTGATGACTAATTCTTCAATGCGGCACATCCGGGTGCCAGCCGAGCGTGAACAGCAAACAGGCGAACCCGATCAGGTAGCCGACCGCCACATGCCAGCCGCCGACGACCCACGCGCCCACCGAGCGGGCCTGCGGAAACATGCCGGCGAGCGCGACACCGGCCGACGAACCGAACCAGATCATCGAGCCGCCGAAGCCGACCGCATAGGCCAGGAAGCCCCAGTCGTAGCCGCCCTGGTGCAGCGCGAGCGCGGTCAGCGGGATGTTGTCGAACACCGCCGAGACGAAGCCCAGGCCGAGCGCCACCGGCCACGAGGCCGGCGGCAAGTGCTCCACCGGCATCATCGCCGCGCACAACACCAGCGAGAGCAGGAACATGCTGCCGCGCGTCGCACCGGGCAGCAGGCTCCAGTCGGGCCGCCTGATCCAGCCGGTGAGCGCGATCGCGACCCACACCGCGAGGCCGATCACCGGCACGTGCTTCAGCAGTTCGGGGTGGCGAAGATTGACGTACACGTTCGCGCCGATCGCCGCGAGCAGGATCGCGCCGACGATGACCAGGCGCCAGGCGTCGATCGCGAGGCCGGCGGGCGCGTCCTTGACGATGGGCTGGTAGGCGTGCTGCTGGCGCGCCGCGATGACGCTGAAGAAGATCATCGCAGGCACCGCGGCGACGTACGCGTCAAGCACCTGCAGCGGCGGCACGCCGGCGATCCACATCATCGTCGTGGTCGTGTCGCCGACCACGCTGCCGGCGCCGCCCGCGTTCGAGGCGCCGACGATGGCGGCGAGAAAACCGATATGCAGCCGGCCCTTGAACAGCGCCAACGCCATCGTGCCGCCGATCATCGCGGCGGCGATGTTGTCGAGAAAGCTCGACAGCACGAACACCAGGACCAGCATCACGAAGCCGCCCTTCCAGTCGTCGGGCAGGTAGCGCGGCAGCAGCGCGGGCAGGCGGCTGTCTTCGAAGTGCTTGGACAGCAGCGCGAAGCCGAGCAGCAGGCCGAACAGGTTCGCCAGCGTGACCCACTCGTGGCCGAGCAGCGCGACCAGCCCGTCGACGCCGGGAACACCATGGAACGGGCTGAATGCCAGCTTGTACGCCGTGATGACGACGAGCCCGATCACCGCGACACGCAAGCTGTGGTGATGGAAGATGGCCACACCCACCAGCGTCAACGCGAACAGGATGAAGTCGACCGGGATGCCGGCGAGAGCAGGCATCCCCGGCTCAATCGAGGAAGTGTGCGAACGCGCTCACCGGGGCGCGCTCGGTGACGAGCGTGTTCTCGGGTGCCGACGGATCGGCATGACCGAGCGACATGCCGCAGACGACCTGCTCGTTCTCGGGCGCGCCGATGTGCGCGGTGATGATGCGGTGGAACTGCATGAATGCGGCCTGCGGGCAGGTGTCGAGCCCGCGGCCGCGCGCCGCCACCATGATGCTTTGCAGGAACATGCCGTAGTCCAGCCAACTGCCCTGCTGCATCACGCGGTCGATCGTGAACATCAGCCCAACCGGCGCGCCGAAGAAATCGTAGTTGCGGCCATGCTGCGCGTGCATGCGCGCCTTGTCCGTCTTGCCGATGCCGAGCAGCCCGTACAGATCCCAGCCGACTTTGCGCCGCCGGTCGATGAACGGCGACTTCCATTCGGTTGGGTAGTAGGCGTACTCCTCGGTGTGGGTGGCACGTTCCTGCGGATCGTCGTGCGCCGCCAGGATCTTGCGCGAGAGCTCGGTCTTCGCGCGGCCGGTCAGCACATAGACCTTCCAGGGCTGGGTGTTGGTGCCGGAGGGCGCGCGCGATGCGACCGCGAGGATCTCCTCGATGATCTCGCGCGGCACCGGCGTGGGCAGGAAGGCACGCAGCGAGCGGCGCGTGATGATGGCGGTGTCGACAGCGGCGATGTGGTCGGGCGTGGGCGTGGATGGAGTGGTCACAGCAGTCCTTGCAAGGCGTGAGCGAGCGGCGCAGGCAGCGCCACCGGGCGGCGCGTGTCGCGATCGACATACACATGAACGAAGTGGCCGCAGGCCGCCGCCAAGGGCTCGCCGGCGGCAAAGAGGCCGATCTCGTAGCGCACGCTCGAGGCGCCCAGGCGCGCGACGCGCAGACCGGCGTCGACCTTCTGCGGGAACGCGAGCGACGCGAAGTAGTTGCAATGCGTCTCGACGACCAGCCCGATCACCGGGCTGCGTTCGATGTCGAGCGCGCCGGCCTCGATCAGGTAGCGATTCACGACCGTGTCGAAGTAGCTGTAGTAGACGACGTTGTTGATGTGGCCGTAGGCGTCGTTGTCCATCCAGCGCGTCGCGATGGTCTCGAAGTGGCGAAATACGCCGCGCGCGGCGGGCACGGGTCGGGGGCTGCGGGTGTCGCTCATTGGAGTACCTTTGTGCTGCGCACTCCGGAATTCGCCCTTGGGGCGGCCCGGCGTGCTCATTGGAGTACCTTCAGGCTGCGCCTTCCGGTATTCGCTCTTGGGGCGGCCCGGCGTGCTCATGGACGCGCATTGTTCCATTGCTGCCAGCTTGCCACCGCCGCCCGGATCGTGCCGAGGTGGACCCGCACCGTGTCCTCGATGACGCGGCCATAACCACCGGCCATCGACAGCGCGACCGGGATGCGGCGTTCGCGCGTCGCCGCGAACACACGCCGGTCGCGTTCGGCCAGGCCGGCGGTCGTGAGCTTGAGCCGGCCGAGGCGGTCGCCCTCATGCGGATCGGCGCCGGCCACATAGAAGATCAGCCCCGGCGGCGCGGCCGCGTGACGCTGCCACAGCTCGGCCAGCGCCGCATCGAGCGCCTCGAGGTAGGCCTCGTCGGTGCAGCCGTCGGGCAGGTCGACATCGAGGTCGCCGCGCTCCTTGCGGAACGGGAAGTTCTTCGCGCCGTGCAGCGAGAGCGTGAACACCGTCGGGTCGTCCGCGAAGATCGCGGCGCTGCCGTTGCCCTGGTGCACGTCGAGGTCGATGATCGCGACGCGCAGCAGCTGCCGGCGCGAGCGGTGCCATTCGGCCTGCATCAGCCGCGCCGCGACGGCCGCGTCGTTGAACACGCAGTAGCCGCCGCCGCGGTCGGCGCTCGCATGGTGCGTGCCGCCGGCCAGGTTGGACGCCAGGCCGGTGGTCAGCGCGGCGCGCGCGGCCGCGATGGTCGCGCCCACCGAGCGGCGCGAGCGCGCCACCATCGCCTCGCTCCACGGGAAGCCGATCTCGCGCTGGTGGGCCGCGCTGAGCGTGCCTTCGGCCACCGCGCTCACGTAGGCCGGCGTGTGCGCCAGCGCGAGTTCGCCATCGGAGGCCGGCAGCGCCGGCTGCAGCAGCAGCCCGGGCTCGCCGTCGAGCCGCTCACGCAGCAGCCGGTACTTGGACATCGGAAAGCGGTGCCCCGCCGGCAACGGCAACACGAACTGATCGGCGTAGAAAGCGTGCATCGGCATGGAGGTGATCGATTGTGCCGGGCGCGAACGCTTTTCATCGGGCGACACACCGCGCGCCCTGCGGGGACGCCTCCAGAGGCCGTTTTCAGCGCTTTGATGCACCGCAGCAAAATAAGTTTGCAATCTGCGAATTCACCTCTATACTTCGAGTCATGTTGCAGTGCAGCATTTCCGCACAAAAGCACATCCATCCCGTGTCCTCAACCATCTCTCGGAGACTCACTCATGTTGACCGCTGAACAAGTTATCGCTGCCCAAAAGTCCAACGTCGAAACCCTTTTCGGCCTGACCAACAAGGCGTTCGAAGGCATCGAAAAGCTCGTCGAACTGAACCTGCAAGTGGCGCGCACCGCGATCGGCGAAGTCGCCGAGAACACCAAGGCCGCCTTCTCGGCCAAGGACGCACAAGAATTCCTGGCCCTGCAAGCCGGCCTGCTGCAGCCCGCCGCCGAAAAGGCTGCCGCATACAGCCGCCATCTGTATGACATCGCTGCCGCCACCACTGCCGACATCAGCAAGGTCGCCGAAGCCCAGGCCGCTGACGCGCAATCCAAGTTCCTGTCGGTGGTCGACACCGCCGTCAAGAACGCCCCGGCCGGCAGCGAAAACGCCGTCGCGCTGGTGAAGTCGGCTGTCGCCGCCGCGAACAACGCGTTCGAAGGCGTGCAGAAGGCTGTCAAGCAAGCGACCGACGTCGCCGAAGCCAACTTCCAGGCCATCAGCGCCCAAGCGACCAAGGCCACCAAGGCCACCAAGCGCGCCGCCTGAGTTGAGGCCCCTCGTCGAACGAAGACGTTCGACGATCCCCGAGGGGATGCGGGCCGGCTTGGGGCGGCCCGGTGCCCGGCCGCGTCATTTGAGGTTGCAGGCGCGTAAATAGTTGTTGCGCGCTTGAACTTTCCCGAGCGACTTCCATCTGTAGCTGACCATCGGCGATGCCGGTGGTTTTCCTGAAGGTTGTCTCCTCGGTACCTCTGATCCCCTCTTCAAGGTACCTTTCGGCCCGGTGTTCGCACCGGGCCGCTTGTTTTTGCGGCGACGCTCAGTGCGTCTTCGCGACGATTCGCTCGCGCAGGAGCGCCAGCTGGGCCTGCGCCGCCTCGCGGCCGGCCAGAATCGATCGCTTGCGAGTGCTGAAATCGGCGCCGCCGACATTCGGCAGCTTCGGTCGCAGCACGACATCGGCCTCGTGCAGCTCGAAACTGTTGATGCTGCGGCCCATGATCGCGAAGGTCTGCAACAGCATGCGCATCGCGTCGCCGGTGGCATTGCCGTCCGGCACGGCCGAGATGTCGACCGCGATCACCAGCTCGGCGCCCATCTGGCGCGCATAGCGCACCGGCACCGGCGCCACCAGCCCGCCGTCCACGTACTCGCGACTGCCGATGCGCACCGGCTGGAAAACCGCCGGCACCGCGCTCGAGGCGCGGACCGCGACCCCCGGGTCGCCGACCTGGAACAGGATGCCCTGGCCGCTGTCGAGGTCGGTCGCGACGATCCCCAGCGGAATCCGCATCTGCTCGATGTGCCGACCCTTCGTCTGATCGCGCACGTAGCGCGCCAGCGCCTCGCCGCGGATCAGCCCGCGGCCGGGAAAAGCCCAATCGGTGAACGCCGACTCGTCCATCGACTCGGCCAAAGCGCCGAGTTCCGCGCCGGTCTTGCCGGAGGCATAGAGCGCGGCGACCAGACTGCCGGCCGAGGTGCCGGCCACGATGTCCGGCCGGATGCCGTTCTCCTCCAGCACCTGGATCACGCCGATGTGGGCGAAGCCGCGCGCCGCGCCGCCGCCGAGCGCCAGCCCGATGCGCGGCGGGCGGGGCGGCGGTTTGGCCGCGGGCGGTGGCACCTCGATGGCTGGCGGTGCGACGGCCACCGGCTTCGGCGGCGTCTGGCAGGCCGCCAATGCCGCGCTCATGCCCAGCGCGAGCCAATGGCGGCGCGTCAATCCACGATCAGTCATGGGCGGGAATTCTAGGGCCCGGCCTGAAATGCATATTCCGCATTAGGATAAGCAACAAACCAAAATGTACTTTTCTTATATATGAGGGCTCCGTACATTCCCTGCTCTGACTTGGGCCCTGCATGGACTGGATTGCGATCGTGAGTGGTTTCGGTGTCGGCGCCATCGTCGGCATGACCGGCGTGGGTGGCGGCTCGCTGATGACGCCGCTGCTGCTGACGGTCTTCAAGCTGCATCCGGCCGTGGCGATCGGCACCGATCTGTGGTTCGCGTCGATCACGAAGACGGTCGGCTCGATCGCGCACCACGACGCCGGCCACGTGGAATGGCGCATCACCCGGCTGCTGCTGGCCGGCAGCATCCCTGCCTCGATCGCCACGGTGGCGCTGATGCACTTCACCGGCATCACCAAGGGTTGGGCCAGTGCCCTGACCTTCTCGCTCGGCATTGCGCTGCTGCTGACGGCGGTGACCGTGGCCTACAAACATGTCTGGCAAAAAGTGGGCATGCGCCTGGAGCGCTGGATTCCGGAGCAGCGCAAGCCGCTGCTGACGGTGGTGTGCGGGCTGCTGCTCGGTGTGCTCGTGTCGCTGAGCTCGATCGGCGCCGGAGCGATCGGCGCGACGCTGATCATGCTGCTCTACCCGCGCCTGAGCTCGCACCGCATCGTCGGCACCGACATCGCCCATGCGGTGCCGCTCACGCTCGTCGCCGGCATCGGCCACGCCACGCTCGGCCACGTCAACTGGGGCCTGCTCGGGGCGCTGCTGATCGGCTCGGTCCCCGGCATCTGGCTCGGCGCCACCCTCACCAAGCGCATGCCCGAAATGCTCGTGCGCGCGCTGCTGTGCATCTCACTCGTGAGCGCCGGCCTCAAAGTGATCTACTGACATGTACCAATACACCGAGTTCGACCGACACTTCGTCCACCAGCGCGCCGCGCAATTCCGCGACCAGCTCGAGCGTCACCTCCGGGGCCAGTTGCCGGACGAAGATTTCCGCGCCTTGCGCCTGCAGAACGGTTGGTATGTGCAGCGCCACGCGCCGATGCTGCGCGTCGCCGTGCCGTACGGCGAGCTGAGCTCGACGCAGCTTCGTGCGCTCGGCCGGATCGCGCGCGAGTTCGATCGCGTCGACATCGGAACCCCGCGCGAACGCGGCGGCTTCGGCCACTTCACGACGCGTCAGAACCTGCAATACAACTGGATCCCGCTGGAGCGCAGCGCCGATGTGATGGACGTGCTCGCCTCGGTCGACATGCACGGCATTCAGACCAGCGGCAACTGCATCCGCAACACCACCAGCGACTGCTTCGCCGGTGTCGCCGCCGACGAAGGCGTGGACCCGCGGCCGTACTGCGAAGTGCTGCGCCAGTGGAGCACGCTGCACCCCGAGTTCGCGTTCCTGCCGCGCAAGTTCAAGATCGCGGTGACCGGCGCGGCCGAAGACCGCGCCGCGACCGCGTGGCACGACATCGGCCTGCACGTCCTGAAGAACGAGGCCGGCGAAGTCGGATTCCAGGTCCGTGTCGGCGGCGGCATGGGCCGCACGCCGGTCATCGGCACGGTGATCCGCGAGTTCCTGCCGTGGCAGCAGATCCTGGTCTTCATCGAGGCGATCGTGCGCGTCTACAACAAGCACGGCCGGCGCGACAACATGTACAAGGCGCGCATCAAGATCCTCGTGAAGGCCGAGGGCCAACGCTTCATCGACGATGTCAACGAGGAGTTCGAGCACATCCTGCGCGACGACGTCGACGGCACCGCGCACCTGATCCCCCAGGCCGAGCTCGATCGCGTCAGCGCGAGCTTCGTGACGCCTGCCGGCGTCAAGCCGCGCGCCGCTGGTGCGCCGGCCTGGCAAGCGCAGGCCGGTGCACCCGCCGCGTTCAAGCGCTGGCTGGAGCGCAACACCCACGCGCACAAGCTGCCCGGCTACCGCGCGGTGACGCTATCGCTGAAGCGCGCCAGCCAGGCCCCTGGCGACGCGACCGACGTTCAAATGGACACGGCCGCCGACCTCGCCGACCGCTACAGCTTTGGTGAGCTGCGCGTCTCGCACGACCAGAACCTGGTGCTGCCGTGGGTCCAGGAGACCGACTTGTTCGGCCTCTGGAACGCCGCGCGCGACGCGAGCTTTGCGACACCGAACATCGGCCTGCTGACCGACATGATCGCCTGCCCTGGCGGCGACTTCTGCGCACTCGCGAACGCACGTTCGATCCCGATCGCCGCCGAGATCACCGAACGCTTTTCCGACATCGACGAGCTCTACGACATCGGCGACATCGACCTGCACATCAGCGGCTGCATCAACTCCTGCGGCCACCACCACAGCGGCCACATCGGCATCCTCGGCGTCGACAAGGACGGCAAGGAGTGGTACCAGGTCTCGCTCGGAGGCTCCGACGGCTCCGCGCTTGCGACCACTGCAGTGCCGGGCAAGGTCATCGGCCCGTCGTTCGCGGCCGATGAAGTGGCCGACGTGCTCGAAGCCGTGATCGAGACCTACCGCGCCCAGCGCGTGCCGAACGAGCGCTTCATCGAGACCGTCAAGCGCGTCGGCATCGACCCGTTCAAGACGGCCGCGAACGCGACACGCCGCAGCACGGCGCAAGTCGCTTGAACTCAGGAGCACGCGCATGAAGTTCATCGACTCCCGCGACAAACCCCGCGACCCCTGGCACACCATCGATGGCGACGACGGCCCGATGGTCACGCTCACGCCGATGCCGTTCAGCCTGCTCACGCTGCTGCAGTGGCGCGGCGTGCGCAGCCACTGGCCCGACGGCATGCCGGTCGGGGTGCTGCTCGCCAACGACGTCGAGGTGATCGAGATCGCCGACGACCTGCCGCGGCTCGCACTCGTCGCGCTGCAGTTCCCGAAGTGGATCGACGGCCGCGCCTACAGCCAGGCCCGGCTGCTGCGCTCGCGCCACCGCTACACCGGCCAGGTCCGCGCCATCGGCGAGGTGCTGGTCGACATGATGCCGCTGCTGCAACGCACCGGTTTCGATGCCGTTGTGATGCGCGCCGACCAGTCGCGCGACGCCGCCGAGCGCGCGCTCGGCTTCTTCGACGGCCACTACCAGGGCGACGCGCTCGACAACCGGCCGCTGTTCGCGCTGCCGCCGGGCGAGCACAAGGCCCGCGAGCATGAGTTCGTCAACGCCGGAGCCTCGATATGAGCGCGATCACGCTGTACGCCCGCGAAACCGCGGGTTTCGAGGATCGTGTCGCGAACGCGCTCGCGGTGCTGCAGCGCGCCGCCGCCGAGCACCCCGGCCAGATCGTGCAGGCCACCAGCCTGGGCGCCGAGGACATGGTCATCACCGACCTGATCGCACGCCACCAGCTGCCGATCGCGATCGGCACGCTGCAGACCGGCATGCTGCATGCCGAGACGACGGCGCTGATTCCGGCGATCGAGGCGCGCTACGGGCTGGACGTCGAGGTCTACGAACCGGCCCATGAATCGGTCATCACTTTCGTGCGCAAGAACGGCGAACGCGCGATGTACGACAGCATCGAGCTGCGCAAGAGCTGCTGTGCGATCCGCAAGCTGGAACCCTTGTCGCGCATGCTTCAGTCCCGCAGCGCCTGGGTCACCGGCATGCGACGCGAGCAGTCGAACGACCGCGGCACGGTCGCGTTCAGTGAACTCGACGACAAGGGCCGCACCAAGTTCAACCCGCTCGCCGACTGGAGCTGGGCCGATGTCTGGCAGTACATTGCCAGCCATGCGGTGCCCTACAACCCGCTGCACGACCAGTTCTTCCCCAGCATCGGCTGCGCGCCGTGCACGCGCGCGATCGCGGTCGGCGAAGACTTCCGCTCCGGCCGCTGGTGGTGGGAAGCCGAAGGCGCCAAGGAATGCGGCCTGCATGTCCACGGCGCAAGCACCGACACAAGCGCGCAAGTTTCGATGATCGGATCACACGCATGAACGCCCCACTGAAGATCGAACAACTGCTGCCGCAACTCGACCACACCCACCTCGACTGGCTCGAAGAAGAAGCCATCTTCATCCTGCGCGAGACCGTCGCCGCATTCGAGCGGCCCGCGCTGCTGTTCTCGGGCGGCAAGGATTCGTGCGTCGTGCTGCGCCTGGCCGAGAAGGCGTTCAAGCGCAAGAACGCGAGTGGCGAGTACGAAGGCCGCCTGCCCTTCCCGCTGCTGCACGTGGACACCGGCCACAACTTCCCCGAGGTCATCGAGTTCCGCGACCGGCGCGTCAAGGAGATGGGCGAGCGCCTCGTCGTCGGCCACCTTGAAGACTCCATCAAGCGCGGCACGGTGCGGCTGAGCCACCCGCTCGAATCGCGCAACGGCCACCAGACCGTGGCGCTGCTCGAGGCGATCGAAGAGCACCGCTTCGACGTGCTGATGGGCGGCGCGCGCCGCGACGAAGAAAAGGCTCGCGCGAAGGAGCGCATCTTTTCGCACCGCGACAGCTTCGGCCAATGGCAGCCGAAGGAACAGCGCCCCGAACTCTGGACGCTGTTCAACACCCGCATCAAGCCCGGCGAGCACATGCGCGCGTTCCCGATCAGCAACTGGACCGAGCTCGATGTGTGGCTCTACATCGCGCGCGAAAACATCCCGTTGCCGAACCTGTACTTCGCACACGACCGCCAGGTGATCCGCCGCAAGGGCCTGCTGGTGCCGCTGACCGAGGTGACGCCGGTGCAAGCCGGCGAGACGGTGGAAACTGCCGAAGTGCGCTTCCGCACCGTGGGCGACATGACCTGCACCTGTCCGGTGGAAAGCAGCGCGAGCGACGCGACCGAGATCGTCGCCGAAACGCTGCAGGTGACGGTGAGCGAACGCGGCGCGACCCGCATGGACGACCGCACCTCGGATGCCTCGATGGAGCGGCGCAAGAAGGAAGGGTATTTCTGATGAGCAGCAGCAACAATGACGCCGCCCTGGTCGCCGAGCACCGCGACAACGTCCCAAAGTGCGCGGATCACCGCGCGCTGCGCTTCCTGACCGCGGGTTCGGTGGACGACGGCAAGAGCACGTTGATCGGCCGCTTGCTGTTCGATTCGCGCGCGATCCTGGCCGACCAGCTCGACACACTCGAGAAGCGCGCCGCCGGCAGCCCGATCGACCTGTCGCTGCTCACCGACGGCCTGGAGGCCGAGCGCGAGCAAGGCATCACGATCGACGTCGCCTACCGCTACTTCGCGACCAAGCAGCGCAAGTTCATCATCGCCGACGCGCCGGGTCACGAGCAGTACACCCGCAACATGGTGACGGCCGCGGCCGGCAGCGATGCTGCGGTCGTGCTGGTCGACATCACCAAGCTCGACACGCACGCGGTGCCGGTCAAGCTGCTGGACCAGACGCGCCGCCACGCGCTGCTCGCGCAGCTGCTGCGCGTGCCCAGCATCGTGTTCGCGATCAACAAGGTCGACGCGGTGGACGACCCGGCGCAGGCCTATGAAGCCGTGCGCGCCGCGCTGCTCGCGTTCGCGGACCATGCCGGGATGGAAGTCGCCGGCATCGTCCCGGTTTCGGCGCTGCGCGGCGACAACGTGACGCAACCGTTGGACGCGCCGTGGTACCAGGGCCCGTCGCTGCTGCAACTGCTCGAAGGCCTGCCGACCGCACAGGAGCGCACCGTTGGTGACCTGCTGATCCCGGTGCAATACGTCGCCCGTGATGGCGACGGCGTCGGCGACCAGCCGCGCACGCTGTGGGGTCGCATCGCGCATGGCCGCGTGAAGGCCGGCGACGAAGTGCAGCTGTTCCCGAGCCGACAGAAGGCGACCGTCGCCGAGGTGCGCGTGGCCGGTGCGCTGGTCGATGCAGCCGTTGCGGGCCAGTCCGCAGGTCTCGCGCTCGATCGCCAGCTCGATGTCTCGCGCGGCGACTGGATCGCGACACCCGACACGGTGAAGGACACGAATCGCTTTTCGGCCACCCTCGCCTGGCTCGACACCGAGCCCGCAGTGATCGGCCGCAAGTATTCGGTGCGCCACGGCAACCGCTGGGTGCAGGCGCGCATCACCGCGATCGAGAGCCGGCTCGACATCCACACGCTGGAGGCGACCGACGCGCACGAACTCGCCGTCAACGAGATCGGCCACGTCGTGATCGAGACGCAGCAGCCGCTGCCGGTCGAGGCCTACGCGACGAACCGCGTCGGCGGTTCGCTGATCATCGTCGACCCGACGAGCAACCGCACCAGCGGTGCGCTGCTCGTCAAGGCCGCAGCATAAATGTCAGCCCCCACGTCACTTCGTTCCTGCCCCCCGAGGGGGCGCTCAGCCGCCTTGGGGCGGCCCGGCGGCGGCTGACCATGAGCGCAGGCCACGTCATCTTCATCGGTGCCGGCCCCGGCGCGGCCGACCTGATCACCGTGCGCGGCGCGCGGCTGCTGGCGCGGGCCGATGTGGTGTTGTTCGATGCGCTCACCGACCCGGCCTTGCGCAAGCTCGCACCGAAGGCGAAGTGGGTCAACGTCGGCAAGCGCGGCTTTTGCGACAGCACCGGCCAGGCCACGATCAACGCGCTGCTGGTGAAGCATGCGAACCAAGCGCGCACGGTCGTGCGCCTCAAGGGCGGCGACCCGAGCGTGTTCGGCCGGCTCGAGGAAGAACTCGATGCACTCGCGCAGGCCGGCATCGCCTGCGAGGTGGTGCCGGGCGTGACCGCGGCGATCGCGGCCGCCGCCGCGACCCAACGCCCGCTGACGCGTCGCGGCGGCGGCCGCAGCGTGAGCCTGACGACCGCGATGACGCGCGAAGGCCAGCTGCACGCGCCACGCACGGCCGACACCGAAGTCTTCTACATGGCCGGCAAGCAGCTCGCCGCACTGTCGCGCCGCTTGCTCAGCGCAGGCTGGGCGGCCGACACACCCGTCAGCGTGGTCTCGCGCGCCGGCTGGCCCGATCAACTGCACAGCGACCACCGCGTCGCCGACCTCGGCCGCGCCAGCATGCTGCACGCTGGGCGGCCCACGGTCGTGACGGTCGGCGCCGGTGCAGCGCCGCTGGCCCGATCGAGTGCCGAAAGCCGCGCCGGCGCCGCGGCCGGCATCCCGTCCTAAAATCTGCCGATTGACGCACCGGCACGTCCGGCCGCGACGCATCACCACTACAAACCAAGAGCTGCCCCATGACCCACGTCGTTCTCGAATCGTGCATCCGCTGCAAGTACACCGATTGTGTGGACGTGTGCCCGGTCGACTGCTTCCGCGAAGGCCCGAACTTCCTGACCATCGACCCCGATGAATGCATCGACTGCGCGGTCTGCATCCCCGAGTGCCCGGTCAACGCCATCGTGCCCGAGGAAGACGTGCCCGGCGACCAGCAGCACATGATCGCGCTCAACGCCGAGCTCGCGAAGGGTTGGCCCAGCATCACCAAGCGCAAGGCCCCGCAGCCGGACGCCGACGACTGGAAAGACAAGACCGGCAAGCTCGGCGAGCTGATCAAGTAGCAGCAGCACGCCACCGTGACGCCTACCGCTGCGGTCGATGCACTTGTCATAGGCGCCGGCCCGGTCGGCCTGTTCCAGGTGTTCGAGCTCGGCCTGCTCGGCATCCACGCCCATGTGGTCGACTCGCTGCCCGAGCCTGGCGGCCAGTGCATCGAGCTCTACGCCGACAAGCCGATCTACGACATCCCCGCCACCAAGGTGTGCACGGGTCGCGAGTTGATCGCCCGGCTGATGGCGCAGATCGAACCATTCAAGGCGGACTTTCATCTCGACCAGCAAGTGAACGTCGTCGAGCGGCAAGGCGATGGCCGCTTCCGTGTTGAAACGTCCCGCGGGACGCAGCTGCTCGCGAAGACGATCATCATCGCCGGTGGCGTGGGCTCGTTCCAGCCTCGGCGACTGAAGATCGATGGCATCAAGGCGTTCGAAGGCACACAGCTGTTCTACAGCGCGCCGGATGCCGGCACGCTCAAGGGCAAACAGGCGATCGTGATCGGCGATGCCGATGCGGCGCTCGAATGCGCGATCGGCCTGGTGCAGCAGCAGGCCCAGGTCACGCTGATGCACCGCCGCGATGAATTCAAGGCCGCAGCCGCGTCGATCGACGAGGTGCAGCGGCTGCGCGCAAGCGGCCGCTTGCGGTTCATCGCCGCACAAGCCACCGGCATCGAGCAGGCCGGCGGCCGTCTCATCGCGCTGCAGGTCGCCGCCGCGGATGGCATCCAGCCGGCGCTGCCGCTCGACGCCTTGATCGTGCTCACCGGCCTGAGCCCCAAGCTTGGTCCGATCGCCGACTGGGGCCTGGCGCTCGAACGCAAGCAGCTCGTCGTCGACACGTCCAGCTTCGAGACCAACACGCCAGGCATCTTCGCGGTCGGCGATGTGAACACCTATCCGGGCAAGAAGAAGCTGATCCTGTGCGGCTTCCACGAGGCCACACTCGCGGCGTTCGGCGCGGCGGCGCATGTGTTCCCGGGGCAGCCCTTGCATCTGGAGTACACGACGACCAGCCCGCGCCTGCATCGCGCGCTGGGCGTCGTCGTCACGCCTGCGCCATAATTCGCACTGCTGCGCGGCTGACCCGCGCAGCCTTCGCTAGGGGTGTTGAACCTTCCCAAGAGGTTCGACTGAGAAAGTCCCTTTGAACCTGATTGAGGTAATCCTCGCGCAGGGAAGCATGGTCGACACGCCCGCGCACCGCGAAGCGATCGGCCCGCCGACCTGCCGTCGCTCCACGGAAACACGATGGCACGCCACTCGACCCTCACACGCTCTTCGATCGCTGCCGCCGCCTGGCTGGTGGCCGGCCAGGCGTGGGCGCAGGCCGCCTTCGCGCCCGCGTCCACGCCGTCCACGCAGCTCGACGCCGTCACCGTCACCGGCCGTGTGGTGCCTGCCGCCGCGGTGAGCGGCTGGGGCGACATCCCGCTCTCGAAGACGCCTGTGCAGGCCAGCGTCTTCAGCGCCGAGCAGTTGCGCGACCTGGGCGCGCAGCGCCTGTCGGACCTGGTCGGCATCGACCCGGCGCTGGGCGACGCCTACAACAGCGAGGGCTACTGGGACTTCCTGACGGTGCGTGGCTACGTGCTCGACAACCGCTTCAACTACCGCCGCGACGGCCTGCCGATCAACGCCGAAACCTCGATCCCGCTCGACAACAAGTCGCGCATCGAGATCCTCAAGGGCACGAGCGGCATGCAGTCCGGCACCAGCGCGCCGGGCGGGCTCGTGAACTACGTCGTGAAGCGGCCGCTGGACACGCCCTTGCGCTCGGCGAGCCTCGAGTGGCGCCAGCCCGGCACGGTGATCGGCGCCATCGATCTCAGCCAGCGCTTCGGCACCGACCAGGCCTTCGGCGTGCGCCTGAACGCTGCGGCCGCGCACCTCGATCCGATGCTGCGGGACGCCAAGGGCGAGCGCCAGCTCGTCGCCCTCGCCGCCGACTGGCGCGTCAGCAGCGACACCTTGCTCGAGGCCGAGGTCGAATGGAGCCACCGCTCGCAGCCCAGCCAACCGGGGTTCAGCATGCTGGGCAACACGGTGCCCGCCCCGGGCGATCCGCGCCTGAGCCTGAACAACCAGCCGTGGTCGCTGCCGGTCGTGTTCGACGCCACCACCGCATCGCTGCGGCTGCAGCAGAAGCTCGGCGCCGACTGGAAGTTCATCGCCCACGCCGCGACCCAGCAGCTGCGCACCGACGACCGGCTCGCCTTTCCGTTTGGCTGCAGCGACACCGACGGCACCTACTACGCCGATCGCTATTGCCCGAACGGCACCTACGACCTGTATGACTACCGCAGCGAGAACGAGCGCCGCCGCAGCGACAGCCTCGATCTCTCGCTGCAAGGCAAGCTGCAGACCGGACCGATCGCCCACACGCTGACGACCGGCGTGCTGCAGAGCCGCGTGCGCAATCGGTTCGAGGGGCTGGCGTTCAACTTCGTCGGCACCGGCAACGTCGACGGCACGCTGTTCACGCCCGAAGACCCGACTCTGACCGGCACCAACACCGACCGCGACGAGCGTTCAACCGAGTTCTATGTTCGCGATGCCATCGCGATCACCGAGCGTCTGACGGCGTGGCTGGGCCTGCGCAACACCCGCGTCAACCGCGACAGCATCGGCACCGATGGCGGCGCCGACCCTTCGCACTACGCAAAGTCGTTCACGACGCCGTGGCTGGCACTCAGCTACGCCTTTGCGCGCGATCAACTGGTCTATGCCAGCTGGGGCCGCGGCGTCGAATCCAGCGTCGCACCGAATCGCGACCGGTACACCAACGCCAATGAGGTCTTCACCTCGACGAGCCGTCAGGCGGAGATCGGTGTGAAGGGCGCGAACGAGGCCTTCGAATGGGCGCTCACGGCGTTCGACATCCAGCAGCCGGTGACGGCGGATTTCGGCCCGTGTGATGTGGCCAACAGCTGCACGACCCGCCTCGACGGCACCAAACACCACCACGGCATCGAAGCCGTCGGGGCGTGGCATCAAGGCGCGTGGACGCTGCGCGGTGGCAGCCAATGGCTGCACGCGCGGCGCGAAGGCAGTGCCGATCCGTCGATCAACGGATTGCAGCCATTCAACGTGCCCGCGCTGACGCTCAAGCTGCAAGTCGCCTACGACGTGGCCACGATGCCCGGGCTGAACCTGCAGGCCACCTTGCAACACGAGGGCAAGCGCATGGTGCTGCCGGACAACAGCGCGAGCATCCCCGCGTTCACCACCGTCAACACGGCACTGCGCTACGAAACAAAAATGGCCAGCGCGCAGTGGACCTGGCGCGCCGGCATCGACAACCTCTTCGACAAGCGCGCCTGGCGCGAATCGCCCTACCAGTTCAGCCACGTGTATCTCTACCCGCTCGCGCCACGCACGCTTCGGCTGTCGGTCCAGGTCGATATCTAGGGCGGCCAGAAAAGCTGGCTATAATTGAGGGCTGTTCCTCGATAGCTCAGTTGGTAGAGCGCCGGACTGTTAATCCGTAGGTCCCTGGTTCGAGCCCAGGTCGGGGAGCCAAGATAGGCGGGGGTTAGCTGATAAGCATCAGCTAACCCCTTTGTCTTTTCTGAGTGCCGTGTCCGAACCGTGTCCGAAATTTCGCACTCCGCTTTCGCAGTGGGTCGGACGCAACACGCCAACCGTCGTGATGGGCCTTCGCAGCGACGGTGAGGAGTTCCCAGTCGACGCCTCGGTCTCGCACCTGAGCGCCGATGGCCGGCGGCTGTATACGGTCATCTTGCGCGACGCGCACCGAAAGGCTGCGCGCCGACACTGCGCTGCGCAAGAGCGAGGCCCTACTGCGCCGCCTTCTGGCGCTGCTGCCCGAAGCGGTCATCGTCAGCAGCGGCAGCCGCATCAGCTTCGTCAACGAAGCGGCGCAGCGTCCGCTCGGCGCCGATGAATCAGCCCTGCTCGGGCGCTTGTTCTTGGAGATCATTCACCCCGATTCGGCTCAACTGGTGAAGTCTCGATTCCTTGCGCTGCACGATGGTGCCTCGACGGTCCCTTTGGTCGAAGAAAAGATCCTGCGATCAGACGGTGCGATCCGGATCGTACAAACGATGGCGACGGCGTTCGAGGACCGTGGCGAGACATCGATCCTCTCGGCCACGCGCGACGTGACCGAACTCAGACAGGCACGTGCCGACCTCACTGTTTCGCGGGAAATGGAAGAACACCTCCAGCGCCTTGCACGTGTCGGGTGGTACTCCGACGAAGATTGAAGAACTGCGATCTGATGCGTGGGGCCCCTCCTCCGACGAAGCTGATACCTGAGAAGTCCCAGTGGCCACACATATCTTGAAGGAAGCGGCGGCCGGCAGTCATGTCGCCGAGCGAGGTCTCTCCTTCGATCTGCCGAGGGCGACCCGGAATTCCTCCAGTTTGACTTCGTATCTTTCTGCTTCGCCGTAGTCCAGAAAGCGGTTGTAGCGCGAGTGGGCTCCCAGGATCTTGTGCGCATGCTTGATGGGACAGAAGTATTCCTCGGTGCGGGCCACGATCTCACTCACGTAGGCGATCAGTCCGTTGGCGTACTCGCAATACGTGCAGTGGAACTTCTCGATGAAGTTCAGGTAGCCGAGGTGGTGTCTGTCGTAAGCGAAGTAGTCGCCGCGCCGCACCTTGGCGATGCCATAGATCGGAAAACACACCCATTGGTAGAAGTTGACAAACAAGTCGAGCATGAGCAGCGGAACCGCCATTGCGTAGATGATCGGTCCCGTGACGAGATTCTGGGGACGGTCGATCACCAGCCAGCGAAAGAAGTTCGTCTTGAGCTTGACGTGCGCCTCTCTGACGGTCCGCTCGAATTCAACCCGCTTGCCATTGATTTGGAAGAACATGCGGCTTTCCTGCTCATGTACGGCAGTCCGCAGTTCGTCCTCGAGTGCCACCATCTGGGCCAATAGTTGGGATATTCGATCATTCATGGGACTGAGAGCATAGGCCTCAAGAGGCCCGCGCGTGCGGGAGTTTGAGAACGCTTTGCATGCTGCGGCTCCGGATCATGGGCGTCGATGAAGGAAGGCGCACAACTATCACACGACTACGAGCGATCGACTCTGAGTCCGTTGGTGCGCACGGGCAGAGGGCGGTGCCTCACTGAGGCAGAGCTGTCCTGCAAGCCGGAGGGTGGGCTGAGGGCTGCGGCGGCGCCGGTCAGCACCGAGTTGACCGGAGGCGGCGCGACCGGGCCGCCTCGCGCCCCTCTTGTCGGCGCATGCAGACGCTCAAAGCTCGAGGTGCCCGGCATGAGCCGGTTTGCCCGGCAATGTCCTCCGACGGTCGGACGCTATCCGTCCTTGCGCGAGGACACCAAAGTCCTGCGCTTGCTTCTTGCTCAGTGTCCTCAAAGCGATCAGTGCAGGCAAGTGCCGAACTCTTCCGTCAGTTGGTGAAACTGGGGTACTTCCAGGCGTTCGCAGGCAGAAAAGCTGCAAGAACCAGCTGAACCACAGCGCCGCGTTGATTCGGGGAACGAGGCACCGGAGGACGCAGGCTTGACCCCGGTCAACAACGTCCGCGCCTCGAGCACTCACCATCGGCGAAACCTCAGGAGCCATATGACTTCCGCCAGGCAGCCTCTCCTTTCCTTCTTGATCAATGCACCGCGCTTCTTGTTCTTCACCGGCAAGGGGGGAGTCGGCAAGACGTCGCTTGCTTGCGCCTGCGCGCTTGCCTTGTCCGAAGGCGGCAAACGGGTGCTGCTCGTCAGCACCGACCCGGCTTCGAACCTCGACGAGATGCTCGGCGTTGCGCTGTCCGACCACCCGAGCCCCGTGCCCGACGCGCCGAACCTCGACGCCCTGAACATCGACCCCGATGCGGCGGCTGACGCCTATCGTGCTCGCGTTCTGGATCAGATGCCGAAGCAAAGCACGCAGGCTGAGCTCGACACCGTTCAGGAACAGCTCTCGGGCGCCTGCACGACAGAGATTGCGGCCTTCGACGAGTTCATCGGTCTACTCGCCGGCGATGCCGACGGCTACGACCATGTCATTTTCGACACGGCGCCCACGGGCCACACATTGCGCCTGCTGAGCCTGCCAAAGGCGTGGACGGGCTTCCTCGAGGGCAACGACCGTGGTGCCTCCTGCTTGGGCCCCCACTCAGGGCTGAAGATGCAGGAAGCGCGCTTCCGTGAGGGCCTGCAGGCGCTGTCCGATCCGGCGAAGGCCACCATCGTTCTGGTCACGCGGGCTGACAAGGCGGCACTGCGTGAAGCTTCGCGTACGCACGGCGAGCTGCTCCTACTCGGACTCGCGAATCAACGCTTGGTCGTGAACGCGGTGTTCCGCGCATCCGTCCCTGACGACCCCGTGGCGACCGCACTGCAGGCCATCGAATCGGAAGCGCTCGCAGACATGTCAGAGTCGTTGAGTGCACTGCCTCGTGACGAGGTTCCGTTGCGTTCGTTCGACATGGTGGGCCTTCCTGCGTTGCGCGCGCTTCTGCAGGTTCAGGTCGACAGCCCGCCGCTGGAAATGGCCGCGACCCGTGTCCCCGAAGGCGTGGCGTCTCTCAAGGCATTGGCAGACGAGCTTGCAAGCCAGGACAACGGATTGGTGATGGTCATGGGCAAGGGAGGTGTCGGCAAGACAACCATCGCCGCGGCCCTGGCGGTTGCTTTGGTTAGGCGCGGCAAGTCGGTCCACCTCTCGACGACCGACCCGGCCGCGCATCTGGCTTCGACACTCGAAGGCCAGATGGCGGGTCTCGATGTCGGCCGCATCGACCCGGTAGCCGAGACGCAGCGATACATCGACAAAGTGATGTCCAGCCGCGGCAAGGACCTCGACGAGGCTGGTCGCGCACTGATGCTGGAAGACCTGCGCTCCCCGTGCACCGAGGAGGTCGCGGTCTTTCATGCGTTCTCGCGCACCGTGACCGAGGCGCGCAGCGCATTCGTGGTCCTCGACACCGCACCCACGGGACACACACTGTTGTTGATGGACGCTACCGGCGCCTACCATCGCCAGATGACCCACGCCT
>Ga0307508_10002031_pt1 | contig 21926 bp, 20 predicted proteins | sample 9_EM_MG_FD_203089 | JGI IMG/M metagenome (GOLD analysis project Ga0307508, IMG submission 203089) | Populus trichocarpa ectomycorrhiza microbial communities from riparian zone in the Pacific Northwest, United States - 9_EM | ecosystem: Host-associated > Plants > Roots > Unclassified | place...
GGTGCGTCCAGAATCAGCTTGGCCAACTGCTTGACATGACCGAAAGCACCCTCGAGGGTGGCGTCATCGGCAAAGGTAGTGCTAGCGACAATGATGTTCAGCTGGGCCTGAATGGTGGCTGAGAGTTTGCGGTAGATCGGGGGGGAGGGGGAGAGGTTTCCTCAACATTGCCGGAAGGCATCTCGACATTGCCGGAAGACATCTTGGGTGACAATAGTAGTTCCGCTCAGAGGGTTGTTTGCTACCTGAAGAGTGGTTGACGCAACAAAGTGTAACGGCTGGGCCGACAGGGCTTTGGGTAGCGGGACAAGGACGAGGTTGGCGCGCGGCAGCGGCCGAGGACAGGATCGGACAGGACAGGAACGGCGCGCGGCGGCGGCCATGGACAGGATCGGACAGGACAGGAACGGCGCGCGGCGGCGGCCGAGAACAGGATCGGACAGGACAAGGGCGGCGCGCGGCGGCGGCCGAGACAGGACAAGAACAAGAGCGGCGCGCGGCGGCGGCCGAGACAGGACAAGAGAAAAGGGGTTGTGGCAAGATGCTTCTATTCGAGAAAGGGGACAAACAAGTTGCTGCGTGAGGAAGGAAAAAGGAAGAAAGAAAGAAAGAAAGAAGTGGGCGACGGCTCCTTTTAAGGATATCCGTCGCCCGCTTGGCGTCACTACACATTCCATCCTCCCGCTCGGCGTCACTCCACATTCCTTCCTCCCGCATTCCAGACGGCGCCAAGGGTCGAGGCCTAGTAGCTGGCACGAGCCGTGACACAGGTGCCTCTCCTTAAGTCCTCTCGTCGTGATTGGGTGATGCGATTGGGTTGCGTGTAGGGTTGATTTCATTACTCGACCGGAGCCGTCAGCAATGAGCCCTCAACCATTCCAGCTAATCCTTCTCGGCCGCAACGGGCACCAAGGTATAGCTCTGCCCCATATCGCTCCCAACAGACTCTCGAACTGTTCCTGAGGTGCGGTCCTGTAGCGGCGTTTGCACTTTCCCGAACACAAGCCAGTACTTGGTCTGGGGCTACCCAGCGCTACAGGATCGGCTTGAAGTCAAGCCTCAAATTCAGTATTCGGTCAACTCGACGTCCCTCGCCTTGGTGCGGCGTATGCCCTGCATCATAACCGTTGTAAGCATCTCGGATAAGTGGGGGATACGCTCACGCTGTCGTGCGCTGGCAAAGCCCAGAGTTCATCGCCATAATCGGGTGTCAATGACGAGGATGCAAGTGATAGCATCATCCCTCGTGTCTCCTGACCACGGGGTGCAACGGTATCGCCTCGTGCCTTCGAGCCGTCTGCGAGGATACACCGATTCCCGACTCGTGGTGCTGTTCCTCTGGGCCGTACCTCTGGAGACAGCCCCGCTCCTATTCCGCGATCTAGACTCGCAGCTCCTTGCGTTCCCATTTTCCTTCCGATTGCTTGTCCTGCTTATGATGACCACCAAGGTTGTCTTCCTCCACGGCAGCGCTTGCGCTTTCCCGGTCTGCGCCGGTACTTGGCCCAGGGACCTCCTGGTGCCGCAGAGTCGGTTGACCCAAGCCGAGCCCCGACAGTGTCGGTTGCCCGGTCTCGGGATGCCGTCCTAAGACCGTGTGACGAGTTTACGATACCTTCCTGCCCTGTCCGTATCCGAACGTCCGACCCGTAATATTTAGGGTGTAACAGCGAGGGAACTCTCGGCAGCATCGACATGTTCTGGACTCTGTTGAATTGGGTTTCGTTGACATGTTCTGGACTCTGTTGAATTGGATTTCATTGACATGTTCTGGACTCTGTTGAATTGGGTTTCGTTGACATGTTCTGGACTCTGTTGGATTGGGTTTCTTTGACATGTTCTGGACTCCGGCGGGAAAGGAAGTTTATGTTGCGGAGGTCGAGACATTATGCTGACATCGCCATCTAGGCCAGGTGGCCGCTGCTGTATATAACGTCTCTCATTTCCGCTCTCATAGATTGACAAGTCCTTAGTCTTCAATCAAATCGCAAAGCACTCTTCCTCTCCTTCTCTTCTCTCTCTCTCTCCCGTATCAAATCTTCTAGTTTCCAAACGACTCCCACTTCCGCAGTGCGCCCATAACTACACTACCTGTTCGTATCCTTTGATAACAAGCCTAGCTTTATATCTTAGAGTACCGTCAGGGTTCATCTTGGTCTTATATACCCACTTGCACCCTATAGGCTTGCTGTAGGTTTATTCCACGGGAGTAAAAGTATGGTTCTCCAACAGAGACGCGTACTCCTGCTGCATATAAGCCTTCCACTGACGCTGAAGAGGGCTATTCATAGCTTCTCTGTACGATTGTGGGTCGCCATCAGTCGATACCTCAGCAGCCAGGGTTGTACCGGCCCTGGCTGCCCGTCTTGACTGGCTCCTGGTCAGCATGCGAGGCTGAGAAGGAGAAGCGTTTGGAGCCCCGTCGGGCACGCTTTGTGGATCTAGCGCAGATGCTTCTTCCACTGACCCCATTCCCGCTGGAAGGGGTATTGTTTTTTTGCATGGATCTAGCGCAGATGCTTCTTCCACTGACATCATTCCCGCCGGAAGGGGTATTGTGTTTTCGGGTGGATCTTCTATCACTTCGGTGATCACTGGATCCTCTTCCGGCAATCCGAGTGGATCGACGCTATGCTCATTGTCGGCCATGCATGATGTATCGCCCATCTGGCTCTCATCGAAGTAGACATCTGAGCAGTTGATGGGCTTGCCGAAATCAGGATCCCAAATTCGCCAGATCTAGGTGGTCATGGACGTATCCGAGCATCATACAGGCTTTTGCGCGGGCACCCATCTTTGTGTCCATTATTTGACATTTCGGGATATGCTTCCACACCACACATCCGAAGCGCCAAAGATGATCCAGCGTAGGTTTATCCTTGGCCGACGTCGTATTGTCTTGTTCCGGCCTCGTACTCAGACCTTCTGAGTTGCCGTCGAGGGCCGTACTGACACATGAGTCGCCGAGCGCCGTACTCACGTGCGAGTCGCCGAGCGCCGTACTCACGTGCTGTGAGTTGCTGATTGCCGTATTCACACGCTGTGAGTCACCGAGCGCCGTACTCACGCGCTGTGAGTTGCCGTTTCGGTACAGCCGGCGATGGCCTTTCAGCACCTCGTATGGTGTTTTCCCGTCGAGGGACTGAATCGGAGTTCTTCGATGCAGATAGCAAGCGGTGTTGATAGCCTCGGCCCAGAACTGCATGGGGGCTTGCGAATCAAGCATCATGGCCCTTGCCTTCTGGGTTAGGACTCCGATCATCCTTTCTGCGATGCCGTTCTTGTGTTGCATATGTGGTGGAGACGGCTCAAATGCAATACCTCGAACGGCGAGGATGCTGTGGAAGTTTTTGTTGTTGTATTCACCGCTTCCGTTGTCTGAGCGAAACCTTCTAATATCGTATCCCCAGCCATCCACTTTGGCTTGAAACCATTGAAAGGCTGCAGTGCAGGTTTCGGCTCATTTGTCGGGTAGGACGGTGATCTCTGTATGACGAGAGTAGTCGTCAACGTAGATGATGAAGTATTGAGTGCCGCCTGCCGAGCGTGTAGCAAATGGTCCACATAGATCTGAGTGGACTAGCTCGAAGGGTATGGAGGTTCTTTGAACTGGAACGCGGATTATCTTTGTTCGAAGATTTGCCTGGATACATACCTCATAGGTACTGCCATCGTCCACATAACCGTTGATAATGGACTTTATCGCTGCGTCTCCAAGGTGGCCGAGGCGTTTGTGCCATATCCTTGATTCAGCTATCGAAAGCTTTTTCTTCCCTTCCGAGGTGACGATAGCTGCGAGTATTGAGTCGGGGGCACAGTAACTGGTATTGAGCTCGTAGAGCATGCCGTTCTTTTGCCCCGTTATTATAACTGTTTGGTTGGTGGGATCGCTGATGAGATATCTTCCGGTTTTGAATGAGGTGCGATAGCCATGAATGTCGAGATCTCCCACTGAGAGTAGCAAATAACGGAAAGTTGGTTGGTGTAAGGCATCGATCCAGCGGTTTCGTACTCGAACAAGGCCTTCATGGGTGGTCTGGACCACGGTGTTTCCGCCCAGCCTTATATCGATTGGTTGCCATAGACGGGAGTAGGTTAGGAGTCGATTCTGAGAGCCATTACACATGTGATGTGAGGCTCTGGAGTCGATGATCCACGTTGAGGGTGCTTTCTCGGCGGCCAACGCAAAGTAGCCGGTTTCGAAGGTGTTTTCACCGTAACTTGTCAGCGCTCGGCTCATTTCGTGGCCGGTTAGTCAATCTAGATTGGAACGGAGATCATCCTCTTCGACATCGGCTGCCATGGCTCTTCCCTTAGAGCCAAATTGTTTCTCGTTTCTCCTGGCTTTGAATTCTTCCGTTCTCTTCTTGAGTGGGCAGTTTCTCTCGGTATGTCCAGTTTGCCAGCAGTGCCAGCATTCGATGTCATCTCGAGTGCGCTTTCTCCCACTGGTTTGCTGACCGTCCTGGAACCTACCGAAGTGGCCGTCCTGAAACTTACCGGAGGTCTTCTGGGCATTCTTTTTCTTTCGACAGTCATTGATATGGTGTCCCTTCTTCTTGCAATACTTGCAAACCGGAGTCTTTCCACCATTGGAGTAGAGAAGGGTTCCAGCCGTGTTGTTTCCAGGATCGCCGATTTGATTGTTGGCTAGGTGGTTCCTTTTGAATTCGCAGAGTTCGTCGATAGCGTCTTGCACCGAGATAGTGCTCTTCTTCTTACGTAGGTCATGGGTTGTTTGGGTGAATACAGGGCCTGCATTATTGAAGAGGTGCTGGAGCAGGACAGAATCCGATATCGCTTCATCGGTTCCATCGACAGGATCGTGGTATTGCAGCAGGCGTTCGCAGTTATTGCTGATATGTTCATCTGGGTGAGGTTTGACGGTTTACAGATTGCCCGCGTGGATGGAGCGTTGGGTTTGGGAATTGGTTCTGTTGAACTGGTTCCCGAGCGTGACCCACATCTCGGCTGGATCCTGCATACGACAGAGCTGTTTTTGGATCGTACTTTTGACGGAGAAACGAAGGATGGTTTCCACATCATTTTTTCTCTGCTTGAAGGATTCGATGGCAAGCTCAAGGTTGGCAAGAGTAGGAGGTGTTTCGATTGGCTCCTTTTTCTCGCCAGTGACGATTTCCCAAGCTCTCATTGACTTGAGGATGCTTTTGACGTTCATCTTCCAATCAATGTAGTTCGTCAGGTTGAGGTGTTCGATAGATCCCCAGTTGGTTCGGTGGACATCCTTCTTGATGGTATCGGTGGCGGACATTGTCGTGATGTTTGATCGGGCATTTTTTTTTTTGGTGTTGCAGCTTAAAGAAAAAAAGGTTTGTTGGACAGGGATGTCTAGTGCTAAGGCTGGTTGGGGACAACAAGATTCTTTGGATAGATAGAAGTTTTTTGATAAAAGCGATCAATCCGGGCTCATAACCTATCAAGAAAACAGGTTACGGTAGAGATATATGGGTGGAGATGGTAGACAGTAGATTCGATAATCCTCCTCTTTCCAGGCGGCAGAGACATCTCTCTATACATGATCGTCTCCAACTTCCTCCGTGCCCAGTTTCTTGCCACCAAAGGCTCCTGACACAGAATCCGCATGGACTGCCTCTTCTGCGTAGTCGCCACCGTCTTATGCACTGACGCGCGGTGTTGCCACCGTCTTATGCACCGACGCGCGGTGTCGCCAGCGTCTAATACACCGACGGCGTCGACTCATCTTCTCATCTTGACAAAAAGAAAGAAGTTTTCTTGTTTGAATGAGAAAACCAGCACGCCCAAACATCAATACGCCTCCACACCCTACCACTGAGCCCACACACAAGATCTAAGATTATTCCGTTGTGAATTATCGAAAGTAGTCTGATTACCTTTGATTCTCCAAGCACTCTGGTTACGAGACAACCCCAGTGTCACAGGCAATCTCTTCCTTTTTCTGCGTCTGAACACTAACTCCCATTTCATCCATCTTGCCCAGTCCTCCCAGTCTCCTCCTCCTCCAAACAAGTCCCTCTCTCCAGTCTCCAGCAATAACAAATAACAGTCCCTCACATCACTCATCAACCCCGTCGTCACTCCGGACTCGGGCTTTACTACCCTTATTCCTTCCTGGCACGCCCACTCTTCCTTCTCAGTAGTCCTCCTCTTGTGATTTTCTCCTCCTCTGATCTCAGCTTTCCCTTTCCTCGCGGTCTCGGTATTCTCGTCTTGTCATACCCCAGTAGCGCGGGGATGACAGTGAAGGATTCGAGTAAAGATTCGTGGATAAAAAGCTCACGCCGTAGGCGGCACAGCAGTGGCTAGCCTACTGCAAGCGCGCACTGTGTCACTTGTCCCTCGACGCCACCGGACGATTCCGGGCCAAGTATTGGTCTAGAACTGAGAAAGCGCAGACGCTGTCGTCGAGGGAAAGGCACTCCTGCAGACAAAGACTGCATACCAGAAACGGATCAAACGGAACACCGAAAGGGAATGAGAGTTTAGGCCGCGGGGTCGAGGAATGTGGGACGGCAAGCGCACCATGTCGGGACGACCGAATGGTAGCGGTGCACCCGGACACACTCCGCCCGGGCCAGGACGAGAGTTCTCGAGCCAGCGCGCTCACACCGAGGAATCACCATACCTTCCGAGAGTTGGATGGGGGCGCCGGCGCAGACGGTACCACTGTTACGCAGTCCATTCCGGAATGACAGGAATGTCGGTGGAGGCGGGAACGCGAGTGCCCCTGGGAATCAGAGGGCGAAGCGGGCGAACAACGAAGGAGCGGCGTTCGCCATTCTCAATGGCAACGCACTGCTCTGCAAGTGTGCTCTGGAAGATTCGCCCTCACTCCTTCGTCGCGCGCCTACCCGGAGCCGTTCTATAAGTTGACCTGCGCTCACATCACAGACGGAAGGCGGCATCGAGAACATCTACCGAAAACCAACGAACCGAAACCCTTGAGATTATTCAGTTGTGAATTGACGAAAGAACCTGACTATCGGAATTCGGATACGTGATCCTTCGCCTCTACCGTGACTCTAGTGCCCCGCCGGACTCCAGTCTCACACTATAATCTCAACGGACAATAGTCACCTTCTTCGAGAAACTATGTCGGCCTCAGGACGCGCCTCCTCTAGCGTCGATATCTTCACCTGGAATACCCCAGAACGGCTATGGACGTTGTCACCAATGTCCCTGCCAATAACGAGTCGGTGGACCTACCTAATCCCCCGGCCTGGATCAGACAAATGGCAGTCATGTACCGACAAGCCCAACGCAATCTCCTGCAGTACCAGTGCCTACTTGGAGACGCATACGATCGTAGCAGCGCCCAAATCCAGACAATCGAGCGTAATTACAACGCGTTGACCGATGCCATCCGATACCTGTACCAGCAATCACAAGCGGACCAAAGCGCATCGCAGGACTGGGTACAGACCGAACTTATTCAAGTTGCCAATGCAGCTCGCGATTTCACCACGGATGTATGGCAGGAAATGGCAATACACGCAGAAGACATACCCAGGGCAAACCACTACCAGGCCGTCCAACTCACCCACCTGGATGACGCGTTAGCCTTGCTTCAAAGCGCCAATCACCACCAGAATCAGCAACAGGCCGCCTTCCAAAGCAATGTGGAAAACTGGGCGGTGCGTCAAGAACACACCACTACCCAGCTGGCGGTTGGGCAGCGCCGGCTAGCTACAGAACTCGCGGCAACCCAGGCGGCCTTGCAGCGTACCCCTCAGCAAGGAGCGGAAGGAGGATCAGGAAACCGGCCCAGCCCCGGGGACCCCCTGTTGTGGGCTCAGCCAGCCCCTCTGAGTCCAGAAGGACGGTCCCAGGAGACCTGGAAACCTTGGAGCAACTCATCGCCAGGACAGTTGCCGCCGCAGTGGCCGGCGTCCATGCCGCCGCCCCCCAAGGAGCCCCTTGTGCCCAAGGAGAAGCCATGTTAATGGCCCGCTTCAAAATGAGGGATCCAGGCGAGTTCGACGGCAAACTAAAGAGCGACTTCAGGTCCTGGTGGCGGATGGTCGAAGCCTACTTCCGCTGCTACCCCAACACACTGGATGCGCAGTGTATAGCGTTGGTAGGTTCCCTTCTGACTAATGAAGCCCGGGAATGGCATTTGGCCCGAGAACTCCGTACGAGGCTACAGGATACCTGGAACACGTATTTCGAAGCCATCCAGAGGCAATACCTTGACCCGGAAGAAGCCTCCATGGCCTACGACACTTTGGCGACACTGCGGTACAAGGGTGACATTAAGGCTTACCTTGTGACGTTCGAAGCGCTAAACCACCAGGCTGAGATTACCGGGCAACCGCTGTGTAAGATGGTCGACCTGGCGCTCCCGTTGGAAATCATCAGCATGAGATTCAACCAGAACCCCAGGCCGCTACTGGAAGACGGCCCATTCCTAAACGCGACGTACAAGGCAGGACGACACTATGAGAGCCTGAAGAAACTGGCGCAGCAAAAGGCGACGTTCAACAAGGACCATACCAGATCCAATACTGGACCAAGCAAACCAGGTCCCAAGGAGGGGAAGGGGAGCAGTAAGGAAGGCACCATGGATGGCCCCCCAAAGGTTCCCTTTCCCAGCAATGGTAAGAAAATATACGCATCTTGGAAGGAAGTCCTCGTGGGAGTACCCGCGGTGGACCTGGCGGCCCACAAAGCGGCCAAGGCTAGCTGCTTCCGCTGTGGACGGGACAACCACCACTCTACTGAATGTTATGCCAGGACAACAACAGAAGGATCCGCACTGCCACCGGCCCCCGGGGCGATCTCAGCGGCAGAGGTCCAGAATCGTAAGGCAAGTGACCCCGTTGAAGCACCCCCCGAGAAAGCCGTCTGTGCCACTGCCGCTGCAATCCAGCATGACGGAGAGAGGGAAGTACCCCTTTGGCAGCAGGACTCGGAGGACGAGGATTTTTAGCTATGCGGGACCCGCCACAGCCCGACGCAATAATATGTGGTGCATCTAGCAAACGCAAACCCAAGCAGCAAGGAACCCCAACGACAAAACACCCAAAAACGCCCAACGAACCATACTGCGGCGACCGTCCGATCGTCCCCATGATCCTCGAATGGGAGGAAGACGGCAGCCACTGCCTCACAGTGAATGTCCTCCTGGACAAAGGCTGTACAACAACGCTGCTCAGTCAATCCTGCGCCGACCGATTTCATATACCACGAGTGCACCGGGAAGAAAAGGTAGGTATTCGCAACTGCGCCGGGGAGCTCGTCAAAGGTGTGGGAGAAGCGTACTCGGTACCGGTGCTATTACGCCACAAACAACACTACACCAAGAAGGTCTTTGAGATCGCCCCCTTGGAACCAGGCGTTGACCTATTCCTCCCCTTCTGGTGGGTTGTCAAGCATGCCCCGCAAGGAGCATGGGATAGTACAGCTCTACGGTTCACTAGCGACAGCTGCCGACAGTACTGTACCCAGGAAGCTGCATCGGCGTTTGCACTTCAGCTAGATCCCGACGTCCTACAAAACCCCGAGGCGCAAGTGATTGGGTATGTATCCACGGCCACTGAGGCCGACAAAATCGCACGACTACCAGTACAATTTCGACCCTTCCTCGATATTATGGGAAAAGAAGCGGCCGACGCGCTACCGGAACACCACTCCTATGACCACGAGATCCGTTTAAAGGAAGGAGAGACTGCCCCTTGGGGACCAATCTACCCGCTCTCGGAAACTGAGTTGGAATGAGGGGTCGCGAGAAACATGTCCATTCTAAAGAGGGGAGCACCAGACACTTATACAAGTGTCCGTGTGCTAGCGCTAGTGTGTGACTGTCTATCTACAGAAGCCCTTAGGACAGACATCTGCTAAGTCCCACAAACTCTAGAAGCCATGCTAGTGGCCATGCTAGCCACTCTAGGCGTGGCGTCCATGACGCCCGGAATCCTCCTCCTACAACCACTTCGCTCTCAATAAAACAAGCGCCACCCCTAAACCCAAAAAAAAAAAAACAACAAACCCAACTTATAACAATAACCCCTCTCACAATGCTCAGCTGACACTCGCGGTCACTCCTGTTCCATCCACTGGTAGACTCGCAAGCCATTCGCAGCATGGTATTCACCCAGCAGCTCATTGCTGCTGCCCCTCAGGTTTGCCAGTGGTTCCCACATAGGGTCAACGTAACCGACCCATTTGACCAAATATTCGAGGTCTTGAACTGTGGTACCTCTGTGCTCGCGGATCAACTCAACCTCGTACTCGACGGTAGCGGTGGAGCATAGTGGTGGTAGGGGCGGGTGTTCACGGGTTCTGTCGACTCTTGACAGCTTGAGGCGTGCAACGTTGAAAACCGGGTGTAAGCGCCAGTGCGCCGGGATGTCGAGAACGAAAGCATTCTCGCCGGCTGACTTTAGGATTGTAAACGGACCGGCATATAAATGTTGAAACTTTCGCGAATTGGCACTGTCGTTGGCAGTGGAATTGACATTGGCCTAGACGACTGGCAGCAAACGGGTGTCCAGGAATACCGAATCACCTATCCGAAACTGGTGCGGCTGATGATGCTCATTCGCTTCAGTCACCATTGTCAATTGGACTTCTTCCATTCGCTCTCGAAGCATCCGTAGGATCTTGACGAGCCGTTCTGCGAATTCCGTTCCGGGTCTCGAATTTGGCGTCTGCGGACCTGGTGACAGTAAATCTAGTGGGAGCCTCAGAATGTATCCGATATCCGCCTCGAATGGTGACATTTCTATAGCCTTGTGCTTGGCTGCATTGTAAGTGAACTCCGCCAATGGTAACAACCAGCTCCACTACTCAGGGGATTTGAGTTGCGATATTTAGGCCTTCAAAAAAGTTTCCAGAGTGGCATTCGCCTTTTCCGCTTGACCGTCCGACTGTGGGTGGTATGCTGTAAACATGCGGAGCTTAATCCCGAGTTGTGAACACAATGATTGCCAGAAGCTGTAGGTATATCGGGTGTTCCGGTCAGATACTATCGATACGGGTAGCCCTCGTAATCGAATGTAACCATCAATGAACGCTGTTGCAAACTTTTCTGCGGTGAGCTCAGCTTCCTTAACAGGAATCCAACGTGCTCGCTTCGTCAGGGGATCGATAATTGTCGCCACAGCATCGCAACCGGCTTCCGACGTTGGTAACTTGGTGACGAAATCGATGTTCACCCGTTCCGCGCGTTCTAGTGGAATCGGTAGTGCCCGCAGGAGTCCATACGGCCTGTCATTCTTGTGCTTGATTCGGTAGCATACGTCACATCCAGCAATCCATTCTGTGACCAAATCTGTCAACTTTGACCAGTAGTACCGAGACCCAACCGCTGCTGCTGTTTTTGCGATGCCGCTATGTCCACCGCCCAGAATAGCGTCGTGTGCTTCTCGAATGACGTCCGTTCTCAAGAATTTTGGGATACATAACCTTCCACCCGACGGCTTACGGTACAGCAGGCCTTCTTCGAGTGCCATGAATGACTTTGCTCGTTCCTTAACACGGCGAGACTGCTTCGAACTTGTCTTTTTGTCCTCGTTTTCGTCGCTATTGCTCAAATATTCTAGAACTGGACCGAAATTGTGTCCTCCCCGTAGCCTTTTCGAACATCGTTCAGCCACTCGGTTGAGGCTGACACCCTCATTTCGATGACATTGAGGTACTGTGGATTGACCTTTGGCTGCTCTTCCTGCGTGTAGGCAATTCGACTGAGTGCATCTGCCACAACATTCGCTGCTCCAGGAAAGTATTTGACCTCGTAGTCGTGCTGTTGGAGCCTGTCAAGGTGATGCCACTGACGGCTCGTCAGCTTATTTTACCCTAGGATATGCTGCAATGATGCATGATCTGTATAGATGGTGGTACATTTCCGCCCATGAACGTAGCAGGCCCAATGTTCCAGATTTGTGCTGATTGCAAGAAGCACTCGGTCGTATGCTGGATACCTCACCTCGACCGCATGGAGCTTCCTCGAAAAGTATCCCAGTGGCTGTTCCACTAACCTCCCTTCAAACATCTCTTGCTGTGCTAGAATGCCACCAATAGCGGTGTCCGATGCATCCGTACGCAGGATGAAGTCGGTGTCTGGATCCAAAGTTGCCAACACCGGTGAAGATATCAAGGCCTCCTTGACGTCCTTGAACTGATCCGCATGTTGGCTGGTCCATACATATTCACTTCTGGGTTTCGAGGCGAGGTCATGTAGCAGATATGCCCGGTGGGCGAATTTTGGTACAAATTTCCTGTAGTAGCCTGCCAATCCCAGAAACCCGCAGAGTTCTGTTGGCGTTTTGGGTGTTGGCCAATCCCGTACTGCCTTGACCTTCTTTTCTTCTGTGTGAATACCATGTCTATTCACTTTTAAACCAACAAATGACATTTCCAGAGTACCAAACACGCATTTGGTCTCACTGAGACGTAACCGCGCGTTGCGTAATGCCTGTAACACACCTTCCACATGCGTCTTGTGTTCTGCCAGCGTTTTCGAAAAAATCAAGACATCATCGAGATATACAATTGAATTCCGATGATGTGGGTGCAATATTTTGTGCATCATACGCATGAACGTGGCTGGCGCATTTGCAAGTCTGAACGGAATGACCTTATACTCGTAGAATCCATCTGGTGCTATGAACGCGGTCTTGTGGCAGTCATCTGGGTGAACCCATACTTGGTGGTATCTGCTTGCCAAGTCCAGCTTGGTGAATACACGTGCTCCATGGAGTTTATCCAGCAAGTCCTCGATGTATGGCAACGGATACCGGTCTTTGGCGGTTATTGAGTTCAATCCGCGATAATCGACGCACATTCGGAGCGTGGCGTCTGGCTTTTTCACAAAGGTTATCGGTGCCACATAACGCGAGTGAGAGTCCGTTACCGACCCCTTTTCGAGCAGCTTTTTGATCTGGACCTCGAACCCGTTCCTTTCGGACTGTGTCATCCGGTACGGCTGGCGGTGGGGAATTTTTGCCATTGGGTCGGTATGAATGCAGAGGTCGTGCTCCACTGGTGGCGGAACACCACTCGGCGGTTGAAAGAGATCATCAAAATCGCGTCTGATTTGAACTCTCCACTTCCCCAGATCTGCAAGAACGGAATCATCCTCACCGAATTCATCACCCATCCGGTGTTCCCGGATGTCAATCACAAAAACCCTATCACCACTCAATCTTGACATCGCCCGTCTCGTTTCGTCTGCAGATATCAGATTGATGGATGCCGCTTTGCCTACTGCTGCACAATGGTTGTGAACTTCCCGGTAGCGGCCTTGGTGTGGTCGAAGCCCTTTCAATGCCAGTTTAGGTACAAATGCCCGTCGTCCATCCATTAGCAATGTCCAATCGGCATCCAACAGGTGTAAAATGTTGTCTGAATCCTCCAGATGGCGTGTCTTCGAGTGCCAAATTTTTCCAATAATAATGTCGTAGGCGCCCTTAAGATCAAACACAGTGTACCAACCGGTAACATCTGCGTAATTCCCAGTGATGCCGCGTATCCGTCCATTAAGCCAAACTGCAGTGGTACCTATCTTCGGGGGGATGTTTGGTTCCAGCTGCGATAATTGACATGCGTCCAGCATGTCAAAAGGGTAAACCGAGCTGTTTTGCGAATGCGGTATCGATATAACAGTGTGACGTACCAGGGTCCATTAAGGTGTAGGCTGAGCGAGTTTTGGAATGAGAGGTTTGGACTTTAGCATAAAAACATAACAAATCACTTTTATCAATAATGTCTTTCCGTATAACATTAAGGTTTGTCAAATAAAGTCTTGCTCCCTCCCGTTCCCCAGTTGGAGGATGCTCTGTCACTTCTCTCTTGTCTGGCCAACCTCCTTTGATGTACACACCAGACTTTGCCTCCGGATTGTCAACATTGTCAAGATGCTTGACTGGGATTTGCCAATTGGGTTGGCTGGCGCAGTTCTGTGACTGCTGCGTGGGTGGTGGATGTTGGGTTGGTTGATACTTCTGGGGTCCGTCGCGCCCTCCATGGCATCCTTCTCAAGGCTCGAATCGCGATTGTATCTTTCCATCGACAATTGTATTTACTTCGTTATTTTCGGTTGGGTTCAGGACTAGGATGGCACTTCCGGATGGCATCGGCTGAAACGGGAGCATGCGCGCGGTGACGATATCCATCATACTGGATAGTGTCATCTGGCTGCCATTGCCGAGGATGTTCATGAGGCGTGCCTGCTGGGATATATCGTTTTGCTTTGCTTCCGGCAGCTTGATCAGGTATTCCCCCCAGAGTGGATTTTCCCTGGTAATGGTGAGCGACCCGCCCAGAATGGTGATCAGTTCCAATGCTCTCTGGTTGAACGACAAAACCAGCTGGTGGCTGAACTTCAACGCATACCATTCGCGGCAGATTACCGAGATAGCCCGTTCTGGAACGTACTGGCGCTTAAAGAGGACCTTCATGTCATCCCATGTGATATTGTAATTGTACTCCTCTGGAGGAATAGCGTCCACACCCTGTTTCTTCATGCTGTTCTCGAACCAGTGGAACACCTTGCCTGTGAGAAAACGCCAGAAGGTGTCGATCTTCTGGTTGTCTTCAGATGCACCTTGACAGACTGCTCCACCCTGTCGAACGAAGTGCTGAACATCTTCAAGATATTGAGCGACAACCTCCATGTCCTGGGAACCATCAAATCTCTTTGGCTCATGCAGTTTAATTTTTTGAACGATCAGTTTTTGGCTCAAGGTCCCACCATGTAGTTTTGTGGCTTGTCCACTGATGACCAAGAGGTGATCGCAGCGCCGCTTCCAGACTGCCATCTCCACAGAGGCTTCCCGGTGACTCTCGTATCACTGAGCATAGGCATTCAGGACCACTTCAGCTGAAACAGCTATAACTACCGAGTTTTCGTCGTGCGAGAGGTTCGCCTCACCAATCCACTCGAGTAGCTCGCCTGGCCCCGGCCAGAATTTCGGGGTGTTTGACATTGCTCGCTGTTTCGGCATGCCCTGCTTGGCTCGCCACGCTTTTGGAAATGCTCGCCGCGCTTGGGAAATGTCCACTGCGCTTTTGGAAATGCTCGCCGCGCTTGGGAAATGTCCGCTGCGCTTTGGAAATACTCGCCGCGCTTGGGAAACGCTCGCCGTGCTTTGGAAATGCTCGCCGTGCTTTGGAAATGCTCGCCGCGCTTGGGAAATGCCCGCCGTGCTTTGGAAATGCTCGCCGCGCTTTGGAAATGCTCGCCGCGCTTTGGAAATGCTCAGTGCTTCTGCCCGATGAATGGGTTATATAGGCAGTAGCTCAGCCCGGTGAACGGGTAGTTGAGACTGCTGGATGGCGTATGTGTACGGCGTGTGTGTACGGCATGTGAATACAGCGTGTGAATACGGTGTGTGTGTACGGCGTGTGAATATGGCGTGTGAGTATCTTTTTCTTCAAGGTCAGTGCACTGTATGTGACTGGAAACAGCTTGGTGAGACGTAAGGTATGGGCCCCGAAACGCTGGCCCCCGTGCTTACCGCTCGCCGCGCGCTTCCGCAGCTACCTTTCACGCAAGAGTCCGTTTGCTGGGCCGTCCCGTGTCTAGTCGCTCGGTTTCCTCATTTTTCTCGATTTTCACGTTGTCCTCTTGGGATCTTGAAAATGCTCGCCGCGCTTTGGAAATGCTCAGCACATCTGCCCGATGAACGGGTTATATAGGCAGTAGCTCAGCCCGGTGAACGGGTAGTTGAGACTGCTGGATGGCGTGTGTGTACGGTGTGTGTGTATGGCGTGTGAATATGGCGTGTGAATAGGGTGTGTAAATACGGCGTGTGAATACGGTGTGTGAGTATCTTTTTCTTGAAGGTCAGCGTACTGTATGTGACTGGAAACAGCTTGGTGAGACGTAAGGTATGGGCCCCGAAATGCCAGCCCCCGCGCTTACCGCTCGCCGCGCCCTCCTGCAGCTACTTTTAACGCAAGAGTCCATTCGCTGGGCCGTCCCCTGTCTCGTCGCTCAGTTTCCTTGTTTTCTCGATTTTCTCGTTGTCCTCTTGGGATCTTGTTGTTTCTGCGCCCTCCTTCTGCTCACCACTCATCACACAGTGCAATAAAGAATGCTCGCCGCTGGTCGTGCGGGGCAGGGATAATAAAGAATGCTCGCCGCTGGTCGTGCGGGGCAGAGAAAATAAAGTGTTGCTACCAGTTGAGGGGTCGCAAGAAACATGTCCATTCTAAAGAGGGGAGCACCAGACACTTATACAAGTGTCCATGTGCTAGCGCTAGTGTGTGACTGTCTATCTACAGAAGCCCTTAGGGCAGACATCTGCTAAGTCCCACAAACTCTAGAAGCCAGGCTAGTGGCCATGCTAGCCACTCTAGGCGTGTAGTGGCCATGCTAGCCACTCTAGGTGTGGCGTCCACGACGTCCGGAATCCTACTCCTACATGGAAACCCTACGAGAATGGCTGAAAGAAATGCTACAGACAGGGAAAATCAGCTGATCCACGTCAAGTGTGAGCTCTCCGATTCTATTCATCCCCAAAACGCATGGCCACGGGTTACGGCTCTGCGTGGATTATAAAGGATTGAACCGGGTTACCATCGCAAACCGCTACCCACTGCCTTTAATGTTGGAACTGCAGGACCGGATCTGGGGAGCCCAATTCTTCACGAAAATCGACCTCAAGAACAGATATCACTTAGTACGAATCAAGGAAGGTGACGAGTGGAAAACCGCTTTCCGAACCCACTACGGCTTATACCAATTTTTGGTAATGACTTTCGACCTATGCAGCGTACCGGCCACATTCCAGTACAGATATGATCAACCACATCTTCCGGGATCTACTCGACCAGGGCCTTGTGGCTTATATCGACGACCTGTTGATCTACGCCAGTACCAGAGAACAGCACAACCAAATTGTCACCGAAGTCCTTAAGCGGCTACGAGACAACTGGTTAGCGGTATCCGCGGAGAAATGTGAGTGGGCCAAGGAAGAAGTGGAATTCCTAGGATACGTAATAGGACGAGATGGGATCAAAATTTCGCAAGAAAAAGTGGAAGGAGTACTGGAATAGAAGTCCCCCAAATCGCTCGTTGAAGTCCAGCAGTTCTTGGGATTCGCTAACTTCTACCGACGCTTTATCTGAGACTACTCCCGGATAGCCCCGCCCCTAACGGAACTCACGAAAGTAGACGGGAAAAGCTGGACCTGGACCAACGAAGCAGAACAGGCATTCACTGAGCTGAAGCATCGCTTTACGACAGCCCCGATCTTAGCCCATTTCGACCCAACCCGACCAGTAATTGTTGAATCCGATGCCTCCGACTTCACACTGGGCACCGTCCTCTCGCAGCGGGATGATGAAAACCGACTAGACCCCGTGGCATTCCACTCACAAAAGTTCTCCCCCACCAAGATCAATTACGAAATTCATGACAAAGAGTTGCTGGCAATCGTCGACTTGTTCAAGCACTGGCGGCGGTACCTCGAAGGGGCAGCACACCAAGTGCAAGTGTTCTCGGACCTCCAGAACCTGGAGTACTTTACAACCACAAAGGTGCTCAACTGCCGCCAAGCATGCTGGGCACAGGAGCTAGTGGGTATCGACTTCAAAATCTTCTATCGACCCGGAGTAAAGAACGGCAAACCAGATGCACTCTCCAGGCGTCCGGAGTATCGCCCTGAGAAAGGGGGAGAGGAAGATCAACTGATCCCGACGGTGTTGCACTCTATGCATTTCGAACACAGCGCTGCAGCAGCCCAATGCTTAATCATCTCAGCCGCGCGAATGAAATCAATCCCAGCGATCAGATGGAGCAAGGACTTCCTCACGCTTGTGAAACAGGCAGCAAAAAAGGACATGGAATATAGTAAGGTAATGGCGCTGACAAGGACGGAGGGGAGGACAAGGACGGAGGGGAGGACAAGGACGGAGGGGATCTTGGAGATCCGGGAGGGCTGGGTATATAGAAAGGAGAAGTTGTGGGTACCGGAGGGAAAGGGACTGCGGCAAGGGATTCTGGAATCGGAGCACAACACGAAGGTTGCCAGACATATAGGACAGGACAAAACGATCGAACTAATCCGCCAGAACTTCTGGTGGCCTAAGATGGACAAGGACATCATCGACTTCGTCCGCAGCTGCCCGGAATGCCAAAGGAATAAAGCAGCGCACCACCAGCCTTGCGGACTACTCAACCCACTGGAGCTTCCCTACGCTCATTGGCAGTCGATCGCCATGGATTTCATCACAGATCTACCGCTCTCGGAAGGATGTGACCAGTTGTGGGTAGTCATCGACAAATTCACCAAAATGGCCCATTTTATCGTGCTCCCTACGAAGGGCAAGACGGCATCCGACTTAGCAAGGATATTCGCACGAGAGGTCTGGAAATACCACGGTCTACCAGCGGACATCGTGTCAGCTCGAGACTCCCGCTTTACGTCCGCAGTATGGAAGGAGTTCCTTTGGCTGTCCGGAATTCGATCCCGAATGTCAACAGCTTTCCACCCGCAAACGGATGGGCAGACGTAACGCCTAAACCAAACCATTGAGGCATACCTCCGATCCTTTGTCAATTACGAGCAAGATGACTGGGTGAACCTCCTACCAATGACAGAGTTTGCCTACAACGATTCGGTCACCACAGCGACAGGACTATCACCATTTTACGCAAACTACGGCTTCCACCCCACCGCTGCGAACCCATCAGCGACCGGACCACTCAATCCAGCGAGTAAGGTATATGCCCACTGGATGCGTTCGGTGCAAGAGGAAGTCACCAAGTCACTGGAAGCAACACAAGAGCGCACGCGTCGCTATGCAGACCTCCACCAAAAGGATCCTCCCCTCTATCGAGTCGGAGACCTAGTGATGCTGAATGGGAAGAACATCCAGACACGTCGCCCATCAAGGAAGCTGGATCATAAGAACCACGGCCCCTTTCAAGTGGAGAAAATCGTGTCGCCCTTAGCGGTCAAGCTCACTCTCCCACGGAAATGGAAAATCCACGATGTCTTCTATGTCTCACTCGTGGAACCCTACACAGTTGGTCCGCGGGAGACGCCTGATCCGTCAAAAGTAGTCCGAGAAGCTGACGACATCGAAAACAGTGAGGAGTACGATGTCGAGGAAGTAATGGCAAGCATCAAAAAGGGGCGACGAGTGCTATATCTCGTGAAGTGGCTCCACTACCCGGACAGATGGGACTGGACGAAGGAACCTTTCGACAACTTCTCAGTAGGCGGTCTGGAGAAGCTGCGGGAGTTCCACCGAGCGAATCCGGACGCGCCGAGGGACTACTGGCTCACAGAGGGGTGACGCGTATTACGGTCAGGAAGGATCGGCGTCGTCGCTCGAGCGGTAGTAGGGACAAGGGGCTGGAGGACTTCTCTCATTTTTTGTATTGTCGAGATAGAGATAGCAGGGCTGAAGCTTCGAGGTCGAAGCTGGAGAAGGGGGAGATAGTGTCATACCCCAGTAGCGCGGGGATGACAGTGAAGGATTCGAGTAAAGATTGGTGGATAAAAAGCTCACGCCGTAGGCGGCACAGCAGCGGCTAGCCTACTGCAAGCGCGCACTGTGTCGCTTGTCCCTCGACGCCACCGTGTCAGAATAAGGTGGCGTCCGGAGATGAGGAGGCGTCCAGACATGACTGAGTCCCCGAGCACCGGCTCGGGGGGGGCAGTCTTCCGTCCTTTGTCCTGACGGCCTTCCTGTATATAGAGAGATCTTGTGCCCGCATAATACTGTAACACAATCTTCACGTTTATCCATATATTCCAACAGGTTATGAGCCCGGATTGAACGCTCTGCCAATCCGATACCCATCGATAATCGCACCTGCCGTACTTGCCGCTTTACACCTCGCTTCTGTGTCTCATCCCTGCGCTCTCGTTTTTTAAGCCTCAACTTTTGGAGCCGCGTCGCGTCCAACATCGCCATGGTCAACGCGTCACGTTTCGCAGTCACCAGTCTTTACAGCGCCCGAAACTACCGCTCGTGGAGAACGACATGAGATCATTCCCTACTGCTGAGGCCATGGCTACAGTCAATGCGACGACCGCGCTGCCTTGACGATCTACCTATCGGTTGAACCCACGATTCGAACCTGCATCCAAAGTCCTCCCGCAAACGAAATTGATTCTGCAGCCCGCGTCTAGGAAAGCCTTAGCCAGGACTACGATTCTGCCTTCACGATAATCTGTCTTCGAATACATCTCGAGCCTACTCGCCGTTCGCCAGGAATTGGCCGCAAGTGACGAAGCAATCTCGGATACCACCGTTTGCCACCATCGCCGGCATTATTGAGAACAATCTCGATGGCACTCCGTAACGACCAAGTTGTATCCTCGGCATAGAGGGGCCTACCGGCCAACGCGACTGCCCAGGCTTGAGCCTTGCGCACTGAACAGTGGAACCATTCATCGATACGACGATCGCATGAGCAATTGCACGAGCAATCCTACCAGCGATTCTACGAGCGAGCCTACGAGACCGAGCGGTCCTACGAGCAATCCTACGAGTAATCCCACGAGCGATAATACGAACGATCCTACGAGCGATCCTACCAGCGATTCTACGAGCGAGTCTACGAGACCGAGCAGTCCTATGAGCGATCCTACGAGCTATCTGAAAAAGAAGCTGTCGACCTACAGAGAACTACTCGGAGATTTCCACTACTCTAAGCGCGTTTGACAGCTACTGTGGATTCGGCCACTTCAAAGGATTTGGCGACTTCGGCATAATCGCTACTCGAGTAATTTTCGGCTTTGCTCCTAAGTGGGCTCTCCACTGAGATACCGATTGAACAAAGACCATATGTGGAATCCATTCCAAAAAAGCTGAGTATTCATTCCAGACATGAAGACATCTACTGAAATACCCAGTTTCAGAACAGTCTCGCTGCTCAGACATAAACTACATCCACACCGGATCTGGGTGGAAGTGCAACCGGATTAAGCAGATCCGTCAAGCAAGTGGATGTCCTCGGAAGCTCCTATCACTGCCCCGGCCGGCGTACCAAGAGTGGAAAATAGCAAGAATTATGGCGAGACCGATATCGACGGCGAGACTGCCATTGATGTGGAGCCAATATCCACAAAAAGCCGATGTTGATACTAGGACGGCATCAACAGCGAAGCCAAGAACCGATACAAGACCCCCATCGGTGACAAGTCAGATATCGTTGACCCTTCAATACTAATAAATGGACACGTACTCGCATACTTCAGCACAACTGCGGAAGGCCTGCAGGGTGGATGTGGACTTGTCGTCCCGAATGGATGTGGACTCGTCTCGGACGGACTCGTTACCACGATGGTCAGACTCGATGCCACGACGATCGGACTTGATGCTACGACAATCGGACCCAATGCCTCGGCGGTCGGACTCGGACTCGGCGCCTCGAGCGAACTCAATTCCTCGGGCGGACTCAGACTCGACGCCTCGGCGGCCGGACTCGGACTCGGCGCCTCGAGCGAACTCAATTCCTCGGGCGGACTCGGACTCGACGCCTTGGCGGTCGGACTCGGACTCGGCGCCTCGAGCGAACTCAATTCCTCGGGCGGACTCGGACTCGACGCCCCGGCGGTCGGACTCGGACTCGGCGCCTCAAGCGAACTCAATTCCTCGGGCGGACTCGGACTCGACGCCTCGGCGGTCGGACTCGGACTCGGCGCCTCGAGCGAACTCAATCCCTAGGGCGGACTCGGACTCGACGCCTCGGCTGTCGGACTCGGACTCGGCGCCTCGAGCGAACTCAATTCCTCGGGCGGACTCGGACTCGGCGTCTCGAGCGGAAGTCTTGCCAAGTTGGAAGGAAACACCGGCCGGTATGATCTTCGGAAGAGACCTAGAGCGGTCGCCCACCGGATCCGGGTGGAAGAGGAACCAATGGATTCTGCAGATCCGGTGTCCTACTGGGAAGCCATTGCGCACCCGAGGTTTGGCCAGAAATGGTCTGATGCGGTTGATGAGGAACTCAGATCTTTGGCTGA
>Ga0307508_10002032_pt1 | contig 21922 bp, 20 predicted proteins | sample 9_EM_MG_FD_203089 | JGI IMG/M metagenome (GOLD analysis project Ga0307508, IMG submission 203089) | Populus trichocarpa ectomycorrhiza microbial communities from riparian zone in the Pacific Northwest, United States - 9_EM | ecosystem: Host-associated > Plants > Roots > Unclassified | place...
TCTTTTTCTGTCACGCCTGGCGACTCAGCCGCCTAAGCGGGAAGGAAACCATGGTTAGTCGACGCGAAGCACTGCGCGTGCAGCCGCTGCTCCCCGCCTACATGACCATGGGCCAAGACGGCATGGGCGAGATGGGTGAGATGGGCATGCCGGTCCCGAAGAACAGCATCCCGATGGGGGGCGCGGCAGGGCCGCACGGCTACATCTCGATGGGCGGCATGTTCACGCTGCTCAAGGTCCGCGAGGGCCTGACGAGCTACGCCGACCCAGGATTCTACAAGAGCCCGGCCGCGGAACGCGCGGACCTTGCGAGCGAGGCCGAGCTCAAGCGGGACGGAATCAAGATCTGAAACTGAGGAACAACACCATGCGAAGCATCATCAATACTCGAGCGCGTGTCGTTTTCATGAGCATTCCGCTGCTGGCCACGGCTTGCGTCTCGACGCGGCTCGAGCCTTCGGGCGATCACCCAGCCAATGCCAAGCTCCGAGCAGCGCCGGTGCAGCTCGGCTCGATTCTCGCTTCGGCGCCAGCAAGCGCAGGAACCGACACGACGGAGTCCGATCCCGATCACGCAACGCCGATGGCCGACACCTACACGTGTCCGATGCATCCGCAAATCGTCAGAGATGGTCCCGGTAAGTGCCCGATCTGCGGCATGAATCTCGTCAAGAGAGAAGCTCCCTCGCCGCACGGAACTGCCCACTGATGAGGCCTCCGCGCGATCCTCTGGTTCTCGGCGCCGCGAATTTGCTCGCGGCGCTCGGCTTGCCTTAGGGCTGCATGTCTCAAGGCGTCGGCTACCAAGACGTGCGCAAGGTCGTGGAGAGCAGGACCGGGCACGAGGCGCGCTGGACTCACCTCGAAGGCGATAGCGCTTCTCATGGCGCGGTCCGTGAAATTCTGGCCAAGCCTTTGAGCACCGAGAGCGCGGTCACATTCGCTGAGGTTACGACAGCGTCGAACGCGGCAGTGTTAAGAACAATCAAGGACAAGCGCCGGAGCAAGTCAGAGCGAAATCGTCGATCCAGAGATCGAACATCGCGCCTTTGTCTCCAACGAAGAACTCGACGCTAGTAAGCTTCACTTGACTGAGTCCGAAGGCCGCGAAAGGCAAAGTGAACTGTTGCCAAGTGTCGCCAGGGGTCAGCGACACCGAGGGCAGCGTCGATCTCCCATCTAAGGAACCCGAGCGGTGCGAGCCGTCATTCAACGACACCACGACTGCACTCGGTCCGCTTGCAAAGCGAGCCCAGAACTCTATGCCAGAATACGCGCTGAGATCCACGGCGGAACTGTGGAGATGATCGAACTGGAGCCAAAGCACGGCGCCCGACGCAAAGCCTTGCCCGCTCGCGCGTCGCGCTTCTGTGCTGTCCCCACGTGGCGGCTCGATTGGCTGCAGAGGAGCGTCGTGTACCTTGTCGGAAGTCACGAGCCAGTTCCCAATTCGCCAACCAGCGCTGTTCGATCCCCAGAAAAAGTCAGAGCTGTTCGGCGGAGGAACGGGACGTCCATCGCCAGCGTGCTCGTCGTCGAGGGTCCTATAGCCTGCCGCTCCGCCCTGCGTGCTGCCGCCGCCCTGCGTTGTGCCACCGGCTTGCGTGCCGCTGCCGGCCTGCGTTGTGCCACCGGTCTGCGTGCTGCCGCCGGCCCCGCCAGAGATGTTGCCCGCGCGGCCAGCAATCGCTCCACCGCTCGCAGCACCCGATGTTCCCACCTCGTTTGCTCCGTTGCCGGTCGCTCGACCTCCACAGCCAATCAACGTGAGGCTGATGAAGGCGAGATCCGCAAATGGTGACGCCCTCCGTCGCGACATTTCCGTAACATAGCAGAGTTATTGGTTGCGCGGGCCGCGAGCGACGCGCGCGTTGCACAACGACGCCGCTACGCGGGCCCGTCGGTGCTGACGCCGACGGCGTCTTTGCGGGCTCGACCGCGGCCTCCCGGGCTGGCTGGGCTTTGCAGCAGCCGCAGCAGCTCTTGGGCGTCGTGGGGATCGGCTGCTCTTTGGTTTGCTGCTGTTCCATTTGCTCTCCTCCCTGCTTGGGTCTTACCAGCTGCAGACGCGCCACCGGGCTCGCCATTACACTCAAAGAAACACGGGCAGGGGGGCGTCACGTGGCGCGCAAATCCTGCGCCAGGTGAGCACCGTCAGCTGCAAATCGCGTGCAAGGCGGTCTGTCGCGCCGAGGCTCATATGAAATAGCCGCGAACGGCCCAAAACGGACCGCTCAGCACGTCGCAAGAGAAGCTCGCGTCGTTGCCCGCCGCCGCGCTCGTCCAAACGATGTGGCCGTCGGCCAAGGTTCCGGCAAAGGCTCTTGCGTCGAGGTCGACCTGCGTGAACGTGACCACACCCGTAAGCGAACCCGCGACCGGCTCGCCGCCGATGCTCACCGCCTGCCCTGGAGGCCCTGCAGGCGTATCCTTGAACGGAATCTGTTCGGGCATGTTCAGCCAACCGGGGACTCTCGTGAGTGGCAACATGAACGAGATCGCGACGCCGGTTGAATCGCCTACCAGGTTGCACTCGACTTCGTGGAACCCGGGCTTCTCGGGGTCTCCGGCCAAGTTCGCACCAATGAGGCAAGGCAGTTGCAGCGCCGGCACATCGCTGTGGTCGGGGCACAGTAGAGGCGCCTGTGCTGGCAAGTCCGTCATGTCGATGGGGCCGACGCCAGCGACAGCCGTTGACGGAGCCCCTGCTTCGGCTGTGGGCGCGACCTGCACCTGAGGAGCTCGCTCCGTTTGCCCGCAGCCGCAGGCGAGCGCCACCACAAGAACGCCTAACGAACCCTTCATCCGATTGGTAGTATGGCTCGACCGCGTTGCCGGAGTCCAGACGCGGCTGCTCGAAGGAAGCGGCGAAGTCTTCCAGCTGATGCGCGGGGTGGTACAGTTGACCGGGTATGCGCTCTCCTGGTTCTAGATTTTTGGGGCCGCGTGACGGTAAAGAGGCTTGCCCTTTCGTCGGTTTCTGGCGAGCGTTCCCCGGTGGACGAAGAAGACCAGCTAGTCCAGGTCTCCCCGCGGCACGCCGTGCGGGTCGGTGCCGAGTATGCCGTGTGGATCAAGCGCGCTCCGCGCCAAGACTTCGTGGTGCGCACGATCATGAAGCGCGAGGCCAACGGCATGCCGCTGATGTCGGCCGACATTGTGATCGCCGGCGAGGAAACGCGCAAAAACCACCCGCTCGCGCAGAGCTACCCGCTGCACTTTCGAAAAACCTATTACCCCGGCCGCCTGCACGGCGATCCGCGCCAAGAGCGCGATCGCCAGAACGAAGCCGCAGAAATCTTGGGCATTCCGCCGGCCATCGGCGCCACACACCAGGTCTTTCGCAGCTGCTTTCTGCCAGGCAGTCCGTACAGTCGGCTGTCGCCGTTCGGCGCAGAGCCGGAGGAAGCCAACTTGCCGCCTGCCAAAAAACTGAACCTGGCGACCGCGGCGGGCCTGTGGCGTTTCTTGCAAGACGCGTTCGACGCGCTGCACAAGCTGCACGCCGCCGGCATCGCGCACGGCGATCTCGAGCTCCACAACCTGATCGTCTGCGCCTCGCCGCTCGAATGCATCCTGATCGATTTCGAAGCCACCGTGCGCAAAGACGAGCTCGAAGCTGCGGCGTTCGACAAGCGTTGCCAAGACGACTTCTTGCCGATGTTCAAAGAAGCCATCTTGCTGCAGTGCGCGCTCGGCGCCCAACCCGGACAAATGGCGGAGCAAGCGCGCGCACAAATCGCAAAGCTATTCAAACGTCCCGAGCGATTTCTGGCAGAAATCAATGAGCAATCGCGGATCGGCTAGGATGGATTGGGCTGCCACGCCGCTGCCCAAATCGCAGAAACTTCCGTGGCGTCTCCAGGCAGCTCCGGCTAATCGCTCATCGAGGAGTCGTTTCGCTTTCCGCCGAAATTCCGTGATCGCATAGCATCAGTTGATTCTATGCGATGTCGCGATCTTGCTTCAAAAATCTAGGGCAAAACGCCGGAACCGAGCCGGCGCAAGGCTAGTAGGCTCGCCCGAGCGGGCAAAATGGCAAACCCAGGCAAGACCAATACTTGAGCAACCGCTAACCTTTCCCAGCCCAAGTGACTCCGCGCTCCGCGCCCGCACCCGCTCGACACGCCCCACGCTCCGCGCCCGCGGCGCCGCTACACGCTACCGCTCGCCCACGCAACGCCCGGTTGTACCGAGCGCCGCCACAAAAGTTTCTGCGAGCTGGGCCGCGCCGCGGCAGCCCCCTTTCAAAAGCAGGGCAGGCCTATTCGCCGTGCGCCTTGCGCATCTTTCGCACCAGCGCGTCGGTGATGCCGTCGAAGGCGTCGCGCATGGCCCAGGCTTGTGCGCTCGGATCGTTGAGCGTGGCGGCGTTACTGCGGCCTTGGCTGAGCGCGGCTTTGGGACCTTGGCACTGCTTGGGTAAGCGATGCTCGATGTCGGACGCCGCGCCCTCGTAGATGTGATAGCAAGCCGCGTAGTTGCCGTCGTTGTAGAGCGGCGCGCCGACTTCAATGGCTTCGCCGATGCCGTGACCGACCAGCGCGAGCGCGGCGTCGTCGCAGCCGTTCCAAAGCGTCAGCTCGTGATGGGGAATGTTGCGTTTGACGCGCGGCAGGTTCGGCTGCTGGCTCGGCACCACGCGCGCCGCGGCGAAATCCGCGAGCCGGACGGGCGCAGGGCTTTGCATCAATTCTTGGACGTACTTGACCGGCATGCCCAGGTTCAGGTTCTGTCCGCCGCGCAAGATCGCCGTTGCGACCCCGATCACTTCACCCTGGTCGTTGAACAACGGTCCACCCGAAGACCCGGGCGCGATCGGCGCTGAAATCTGCAGCGCCGTGAGCGCTCCGACTTCGCGCACGGCGCTGACCAGACCGTTCGACACCGTGTCCTCCAAACCGAGCGGGTGCCCAATCGCGACGACGGCGTCGCCGGCCCGCACCGCTTCACTCTTGCCGAGCCGCAGAACCGGCAAGCCTTGGCCTTGGATCCGCAGCAGCGCCAAGTCGTGGGCGGCGCTGGCGTTCACGACGTCGAGCACCGGGTAGCTGCGCTTGTCCGACAGCGTGACACGGGCCTCGGCCGCGCCATCGATGACGTGCAGATTGGTCACGACCCAGCCGTCGGCGCGCACCAGAAAGCCGGTGCCGAGCCCGAGCGGAGTGCGAATCGAGACGATGGCTGGCGTCGACGCGGCGGCGATCTGCGCGGGCGACAAGCTGCCGCGCGCTGCGTTCGGTGCCGGCGTCGGGGCGGCTGCGGCTGGGTTGGCGGCCGGAGCCTTGGCCTGGCTTCGTGGCTGCGTCGACGCGCAAGCTCCGAGCAGCGACGCCACAACACTCAGATGGATAACGCCGACGCGCACTGCCTGGAAGGGTAGCAGACAAAGCGCAAACGCCCCTCACGTTGCCGTGAGAGGCGTTCGCGGCGCTAGCAGCCGCTTTTCAGCGGATGAACAGCATTTCTTGGTAGGTCGGCAGCGGCCACAGGTCGTCGGCGATGATCGACTCGAGCGAGTCGGCCGCGCTGCGCACGTCGAGCATGAGCGGCAGGACGCCGTCCTTCAGGTGCTTGGCTTCCGCCTCGAGCCCCGAAGACTCGTGAGCCAGCTGCTTCTCGAGGCTGGTGATGCCCGAGTCGAGCTTGTCGGAGTAACCCGCCACCTCGGCCAAGAGCTTCTTCGCGGGACCCGACGTCGGCGGCGCGGCGGCCAGCTCCGTCGCGTAGCGGATGGCAGCCGGCAAGATGGTGGTCTTGGCCATCTTCACCACCAGCTTGGCCTCGACCAGCACGGTCTTGACGTACTGCTCGAGCGAGATCTCGTAGCGGCTGCGCAGCTCGCGCGGCGACAGCACGCCGTACTTGTCGAACGCCTTGACCACCTCGGGTGAGTTCAAGACCGGTAGCGCGTCTACCGTCGTCTTCAGGTTCGGCAGGCCGCGCTTCTCGGCCTCGCGGTGCCATTCGTCCGAGTAGCCGTTGCCGTTGAACACGATCGCCGAGTGCTCGTTGGCCAGCTCGGTGAGCAGGGTTTGCACGGCGCTGTTGAGCGTCTTGCCCGAGGCGACGGCCGCTTCGAGCTTGCCCGCGATGTAGTCGCAAGCCTCGGCGACTGCGACGTTCAGCGCGATGAGCGGGCCGGCGATCGACTGGCCACCGCCGACCGCGCGGAACTCGAACTTGTTGCCGGTGAAGGCGAACGGGCTCGTGCGGTTGCGGTCGCCGGCGTCTTTCGGCAGCTTGGGCAGCGTATCTACGCCGATTTCGAGGGTGCCGCGGCTCTTGGACGACTTGGCGCCGCCGGCCTTGAGCTGGTCGAACACGTCGGACAGTTGGTCGCCCAAGAACACCGACAAGATCGCCGGCGGAGCCTCGTTGGCGCCCAGGCGATGGTCGTTCGAGGCCGTGGCGATCACGGCGCGGAGCAGGCCGCTGTGCTTGTGGACGGCGCGCATGGTCGCGGCGCAGAACACCAAGAACTGCGCGTTCTCGTGCGGCGTGTCGCCCGGCTCGAGCAGGTTGCCCTGCGTGGCGTTGCCGAACGAGAAGTTCACGTGCTTGCCCGAGCCGTTCACGCCTGCGAACGGCTTCTCGTGCGTGAGGCACTCGAAACCGTGGTGCACGGCGCAGCGGCGCATCAGCGCCATCAGCATTTGCTGATGGTCGGCGGCCAGGTTGGCCACCTCGTACACGGGGGCGAACTCGAACTGCGCCGGGGCCACCTCGTTGTGGCGCGTCTTGACCGGGATGCCAAGCTTGAAGGCTTCCTTCTCGACTTCGACCATGTACGCCAGCACGCGCTCGGGAATGACGCCGAAGTACAGATCTTCGAACTCTTGGCCGCGCGGCGGCTTGGTGCCGAACAGCGTGCGGCCGGCGTTGAGCAAGTCGGGACGCGCCAAGAAGAAGCGGCGATCGATCAGGAAGTATTCCTGCTCGGCACCGGCGTTGGCGAACACCGCGGCCGGGTTCTCGTGCCCGAACAGCTTCAAAATGCGCTGCGATTGGCGATTGAGCGCCTGCTGCGAACGCAAGAGCGGCGTCTTGGTGTCGAGCGCCTCGCCCGTCCACGACACGAACGCGGTCGGAATGTAGAGCGTGGTGTCGACGATGAACGCGGGGCTGGTCACATCCCAAGCCGTGTAGCCGCGCGCTTCGGCGGTCTGGCGGATGCCGCCGCTCGGGAAGCTCGAGGCGTCTGGCTCACCCTGAATGAGCAGCTTGCCGGAGAACTCGCTGAGCGCGCCGCCCTCGCCGTCGGGCGAGAGGAAGGTGTCGTGCTTCTCGGCCATGGCGCCGGTCAGCGGATAGAAGAGGTGGGCAAAATGAGTCACGCCCTTGGCGGACGCCCACTCGCGCATCGCAGAGGCCACCACGTCGGCCATTCCGGAGTTCAGCGCTTCGCCCTTTTCGATGGTGCGCTTGAGCGAGCGGAACACATCCTTGGGCAAGTGCTGCTTCATCGCGGCCAAGCCGAAGACGTTGCTGCCAAACAGCGCGTCGGGGCTCTCGGCGTACGGCGTGTAGGGAGCGGGAGGCGCCGCGGCGATGTCGGCGATGGCTTGCTTGCGAACGCTAATTCCAGTCATGACTCTTGGTTCCTCTTCTACTTTCTTGGGGTTGCCGTGGGGTGGCTCTTAGCGGCGCCGTCGAGAAGGCGTGGCTGGAAGACACGTGAGGCCGCTTGGGGGTGGCCTCGCGCGTCCTCTAGGTCCGCGCGGCCCAACTGGCGTAGCTGCGCTATTTTTTCGGCAATGTTTCCAAAAAGCGTCGAGTTTCCTCGGTCCGTATATAGATCTCTAAATGTCTGAAATCGTGTCGGTTTCCGGGCTGGCTGGATCGGCTGGGGATCGCTCACACGACCAGAACCGGTCGTCGCAGGCTAGGAATGGCCCCAGGCGCGGGTCCGCGTCTCCGGCATGACCGGTTGGCGCCGCGGGGCAGGACGCATTGCGCCTTGGGCGCATCTTGGGACCTTCGCGGCACAAGAAGGCGCAACAACGAGTTGCGACGGAGCGGGGGGCCGGCCGAGCGAGGTCCTCGGCTCGTGGCAATTTGATACCTTGAGAGATTAGGGTAGCGCCCGTGTTTTGGAATCGGCGTGTGCGTATCGGCGTCGTTGTGGTCAGTAGCTTGCTCTTCGGGGTTGGGTTTGGACTGAACGCCGCAACCTCCAATCAACTGGTCTACCTGCTGCGCTCGGTGGCCTTGCTACACCCCGAGTTGTTCACGCGCGACCTCGCGCTGAGCTCCTTCGACTTCCATCATTTGTACTCGCTGTTGTGCGCGCTGATCTTGCGCGTCGACGCCTCAGGCTGGCTGATCGCCGTCGCCAACGTGGCCGCCGCCTGCTTCGGTGCGTGGTGCGTCTACCGTCTACTGCGTTTGTTCTTGGACGAGCCCGAGGCATTTCCCGCCTTCATGCTGGTGTTGACGTGGGCCGGTGTGTCTAACACCGTGGCAGTGGGCGGCTCCTACGTGTTCGCCGACATCTTCCAACCGTCCACTTTGGGATCGGTGGGGCTCCTCGGCGCGAGCTTGGCCTTCGTTTTGGACCGGCCCCTGGCCACCGGCCTGTGGCTGGCCTTTGCCGGTGCGTTCCACTCGAACTATCTGCTGCTCACGCCGTGCGTGTTCGGCGTGGCGTGGCTGCTGTGCGGTGGGCAGCAAATGCTACGCCGTGGCCTGTTGATTTTCGGGCCGTCGCTGCCGATCCTGCTTTTTCACGTGCCGTTTTTTCTGGCCAGCAGCGCCGCAGCACCTGCGGTGTTGGAACGCGTGCGTCACCTCTTCATGGATGTTCGCTCTCCGCATCACTACTTGGTGAAGCCCGCAGACTTCGCGCCTTGGCTGGGCTTTCAGTTGCTGGCTGCCGCCGCGCTGTTCGAACCTGCACGCCGCGGTGCAGTGACCGAACGCCGGCTGCTCCGGCTGCTGATCGGCTTCTGGGCGCTGATCGTGCCGGCCGGCGTCTTGTCGAGCCTGTTCGGGCTGCGCTTCTTCATGCAGCTGTTCGCCTGGCGCATCTCACCGCATGCCGCTCTGTTGGCGCAGGTGGCTTTGGCGGCCTGCATCGTGCGCAGCGTGTGCAATAACGGCCTAAGCTGGCGCGAGCTTTCGCGAGCCGAGCGTGGCTTGAGCGTACTCGGGATCGCACTATTGCTGCTGGGCGCGCTACTGAACAAATCGCGCGACCTTTCGCTGCTCGGCGTGAGCTTCGCCCTACTGCCGCTGCTCGTCGGATGGCTGCGTGAGTCAGTCTCACTGACCGGCGGGCGCTGGCTCGGCATCCTGAATCCGCTTTTTTGCATCACGTTTTTGGCGGGCGATTTCGGCCACCTGCGCGGTGTCTACGCCAAGAGTGACCTGCTCGGAGGCCGCGATCTCGACGTGATGGCCGTGTGCAGCTGGGTGAAGCGCAATACCGCCGTTGACGCGCTGCTACTCATTCCGCCGGTCGAGGAACAGATCCGGTTTCAATGCCAGCGGGCCGTCGTGGTGGACTGGAAGGGCGCTGGGGTGTTGCCGAACGACGTGATCGAGTGGGATCGGCGCTTGGAGGACGTGACCGACCGGCACCCCTTTGAAAAGGAGTCGCAGCTCGACGGCTACGAGTCTCTCGATCGAGACCGGCTCGAACGTCTGCGCCAGAGCTACCACTTCGACTTGCTGCTGGTGCATCGCGACGCCAAGCTGTCGCTGGGCGTCGAACCCGACTTCGCACAAGGACGCTTCGCGGCCTACCGCATGCCGCGGCCGTGACGACCTGGCGTCTCGAAACCCGGCGCTCTCGGGCCGCCGTCGCTTTGTCACGCCGTGCTTAGTGTCGCGTCCGAGCTCGTGACTGCGCCCCGCACGGGCTGTACACGGCTCTTCAAGAACGCGATCACTTCGTCTTTGCTGCGCAACGGGGCGCCCTCGAGGTGCACGAATTTATCAGCCAAAAAGCCCCAGCGCCCGCACATCATGTTCAGCCAAATGCCGAAGTAGTCGACGCCGTCGAACACGATCGCGTCGTGCGAAGCGTATTCGGGCAGCGCCTTTTCGAACTCGAGCGGATGCTCGGTCCAATGCGCGCGCGGCTTGATGTGATGCAAAATGTGATAGCCGTCGTTGAAGCAGCGCCGGTTGTAGCGCGTGTTGATGCAGGTGATGCTCGACTGAAACGGATCTTCCGGGTGCTCTTGGCTGATGAAGCTGTGCTGCGTCCAGTTGCCCATCATCATCAGCGTGCGAATCAAGACCAGCGGAATCAGCAGCACGACCAGCGTGGCTTGCGGCCGCAGCCACAGCCCGAGCCCGACGATTGACCAGTAGCTGCCTTCGCCGACCAGCACGCGCCCCAGCAGCTTCCAGTTCTTGCGCTTGAAGAAATACAAAAACAGCTCAGGCAGACCTATGAACAGAAAGCGCAAGTAGTAGCGTAGCCAGTGTGTGATGCGACTACGCGTGAAGCGCATGGTCGAGCTCAGGTCGTCGGGCAGGTTCTCTTCGCGATGATGCATGCCCATGTGGTGGGCGAAATACGTGTTCGGCGTTTGCCCGAAAAAAGGCCCGAGCAGCCAGGGAATGACGTGGTTTAGGCTCTTGTAGTCTTTGTTGAACAGCTGCCGATGCGACGTGAAGTGCAGCATCAGCGTGAACCTATCCATCACCGAGCCCATCACCAGCGCCCAGTAGATGGGCGCCACGTACCAAACCGAAACGCCGTACGCGTGAGGCCAAAAGAACAAAGACACGCCGACCCCCGCGACGCAGGCGCACTGCAGCATCAGCCACACCACGTACGTGTCGCGCGCGTCGTTCAGCATCTTTGCTGTCCCACTCAAGAAAGACGGCGCAGATGCTGTGCGAGGGTCGGTCAGATTCATTCGCTTGGGTTACGCTTCGGGTCGGCTTACTTATTCGTCAGGGCGGCGACCCCGGGCAGCACTTTGCCTTCCAAGAACTCGAGCGAAGCGCCGCCGCCGGTCGAAACGTGGCTCACTTTGTTGGCGACGCCAGCTTTTTTCACGGCCGAAGCGCTATCGCCGCCGCCGATCACCGTGGTGGCGCCGGCCTCCGTCGCCTTCGCGAGCGCGGCTGCGATGGCCAACGTGCCCTTGGCGGTGGCGTCGATCTCGAACACGCCGACCGGGCCGTTCCAAATCACCGTCTTGGCCTTGAGCAAGATCTCCTCGAACTTGGCGATGGTCTTGGGGCCGATGTCGACGCCCTCCCAGCCCGCCGGAATCGCGTCTTTGTCGACCGTTCGCAGCTCGCCGACCGTGCGTGCCTTGAAGTCGAGCTTGTCGGTCACCACGAAATCTTCGCCCAACACCAGCTTGTCGCCGGCTTCGGCCAAAAGCTTCTTGGCGAACTCGACCTTGTCGCTTTCGCACAGGCTCTTGCCGATCTCTTTGCCCTGGGCCTTCAAGAACGTGTACGTCATGCCACCGCCGAGCAAGAGGTAGTCGACGCGTGGCAAGAGGCTCTGAATCACGTCGATTTTCGACGAAACCTTGGAACCTCCGATGATCGACACGAACGGCCGCTTGGGATCGGTCAACGCGCCGCCCAAGTAATCGAGCTCCTTCTTCATCAAGTAGCCAGCGGCCGCTTGCGACACGAACTTCGTGATGCCTTCCGTCGAGGCGTGCGCGCGATGCGCGCTGCCGAACGCGTCGTTGACGTACACGTCCGCCAGCTCGGCCAGCTGCTTGGCGAAGCCGGGGTCGTTGGCTTCTTCTTCGGCATGGAAGCGCAGGTTCTCCAGCAGCAAGACGTCGCCCGCGTTCAGCGCCGCCACGGCCTTTTTGGCCGGCTCGCCCACGCAATCTTCGGCAAACTTCACCTCGATACCGAGCAGCAAGCCGAGCGCCTTCGCGACGGGCGCGAGGCTCTGGTCGGGAACGCGCTTGCCATCCGGACGGCCGAGGTGGCTCATCAGAATGGTCTTGGCGCCCTTTTCGCGCAGGTACTTGATGGTCGGCAGCGACTCTTTCAAACGCTTGTCGCTCTCCACCACGCCGTCTTTGAGCGGCACGTTGAAGTCGACGCGCACGATGACGCGCTTGCCCGAGAGGTTGAGGTCTTCGACGAAGAGTTTGTTTTGAGTGCTCACCGAGAGCGCGGTAGCAATTCTCCCTGCAGGGATCCACGTGGCCCATTTTGAAACTTGTAAGTTGACGATAATGCTGAAGAATTCGTTTTCGCGCGGCCGCGCAATCGGGACTTTCGCGGCGCTTTTGGCCCTCTCGGCTTGCCAAAGGGAGGCCGAGTCTTCCTCCGTGCGGAAGCGGGCGGCCGCCGTCGCAGCTGCGCCGGCTGTCGTGGCGGCGCCGGGCGCAGCCGTCGAGAACGAGAGCGAGACGGATGCAACAGGAAGACGCGAAGGCGCGAAGGATCTGAGGGTTCAGCAGGCGGGCGCGGACCTGGTGCTCACTCATGTGACTGCGGCGCAGTTGCTGGGGGCGATCCGGGCGAGTGGGAAGAAGGGGACGATCGTGAATGCTTGGGCGTCTTGGTGTGGTCCTTGTCGGCGCGAGGTGCCGATGCTTCAGGCGCTTTCGGTCAATTTGAAGCCAGAGGGCGTGCAGATCGTGCTCGTGTCGGTCGACGAGCCAAAAGACGAGCCGAAGGCGCTGTCGTTCCTGAAGGACAACGGCATCACGCTGCAGAGCTACCTGGTCCTTGGCGACGTGGCGGACTTCAAACAGGGCATCAATCCGAGTTGGCCCGGTATGTTGCCCGCATCGTTCTTGTTCGACCGCGCGGCGCGGCTCGTCCACTTCTGGGGCGGTGAAGCCTTCGAGAACGAAATCACGCCCATCATCGACGACTTCGTCGCCGGTCGTCCGATAGAGGCCGAAACCCGCTACGGCCTCGCACCGGGTAAGGTCGAGTAGCAGTCTTCAGTTGCCAGCCGTCAGTTGAGGCCCTCTTCCTCTGACAACTGACGACTGACAACTGATAGCCCAGTCTCACGCTGGGACCTCAGCTCGAGACGGTGCGTTCCAAATTGAGGCAAAACCGGAAGCAAATACGCAAAATCACGCGCAGGGCACGCTGGCCCAACCCTTGCGATGAGTAGGGACCATGCGTGACTTGGCGCCCGTCGTTGCTCCCAAATCTTGGTCGTTCGAACCCACAGGTCGCCTGGTGCATCTGCGCTGGGCCGTCGCCGAGATCGCCGTCGGCATCGAGACGCACAGCGCCGGGCTCGAGGCGGCAGAGCGCGCGCTCAGCATCTTCAGCCAGCGCGCGGTGGCGCTGCTCGAGGCGCTCGACAGCGACTTGATGGCGGACGCTTGCTACACGGCCGAGCTCAGCATCGCGGAGGTCCGCGCGGCGCTCGTCCCCGGTAGTCAGCTGCGCGTCGAGCGCGCCCGCTCGCTGCACGCCGCCAGGCGCAAGCTGCACCGCGCGTTGATCGTCGTCGCCGAGGCCATGGCGCGTGAAGGTGGCGCGCGCTGCGCGGCCATTTCCGGCTTCGACGCGCCCGAGCTCGCCTCGCTGCTCGCGCTGCGCCAGATGTTCAGCGCCTTCGGCGGCTGCCTGATTTCGGCGGGTGAAGAGCGGGCGCGGCTCAGTTGGGCGCTGGAAGTGGCGGCGGCCGAGCTTTCGGTGCTTGTCGCCAACCCGGTGCTGAGCGATTTGCCGCTGCGCTCGCAGCAAGTGGTGCACGAGCTTTCGCGACGCGTCACCGCTTGGGGGCTGCGCGAGCCCGATCCGGTGCTGGGCCGCGCGCTGTACCGCGAAGCGTCCACGATACCGGCGATCGCCGGCGAGCTGTCGGCGCACCCGCTGCTGATCGAGCACGACGAACAGTCGCTATCCGAGCTGTCGGTGCTGTTGGCCCACGAGCCCTCAGGCGCGCTGCTCGAAAGCAAAGTGCTCGGTCACCTCTGCGCGCTGCGCGGCCTCGACGCCGAGCTCGATCGGCTGGAGCTTAACCTGATCTACGGCGCGCCCGGCGTGCTCGGCAGCTTGAGCCTGCGCGTCGCCGACCTGAGATCGCGGCTGTCTCGCCCTGCGCGTAGCGCCGCGTCGTGGTCTTGATGAGGTAGTGAGGCTTGAGGATTGCGTTAGACTTGCGGGGCTCATCGCGAAAGATTGCAACCGTTTCGGTCGCAAATGGCGATTTCTTCGACGGAGTACGTGGGGGCGCCTGCTTTGTGCTCAGCGATGGACGCAGCAAGCTCGCGATGTAGTGCCGCGCGTTCCTCGTCGTCGAGGTCGTCCCAGTCGTCAGCAATCTCAAGCGGCACGACGCTGCCTTCTGGCAAATCCGTCGGCTCATCCAGCGTGAGTCGGCCGTTCTTTACTTGAGCAACGTGCATGTCACACATCTTATCGCTTCTCGGGGGCTTCGCACGTCGTCGGGGGCAAGGGCGCACGGAAGCCGCCGGCAGGGCGCGGCGACCGGCGGCCGAGTCGCACAGCTTGGGGGCGGGCGGAGTCCAGTGCCGGGCAGCGCGCCGCCGCGCAGCGCCTGCCGGTTCGTAGGCATTGCATGGTCCTACGACGACGGGCGCCGACCCTCACGCCTCGCTACTAAAGCAGCGGCCCAGTCCAGTCGAAGCGACGCTCGTAGGCGGCAGGCAAACCCTGCTCGAGCCTGTCCATGGCTTCGTTGCCGAGGCGGTCGACGTGCTCGTTACCGACGTGGCCGGAGTGGCCGGCGACCCAGCGAAACTCGACGTCACGCGGCGTGAGCAGCTCGTCGAGCTTCTTGAGCAGGTCGAGGTTCTTGAGCGGATCGCCTTTGCGCTTCCAGCCGTTCTTCTTCCAGCCCGCCATCCACTGCGTGCAGCAGCCGATCAGATACTTGCTGTCGGTGACTACCAAAATCTTGGTATCAAGCTTCTTGACCGCCTCGAGCGCAGCGATAGCGGCGCCCATTTCCATGCGGTTGTTGGTGGTCTGTTGCTCGCCGCCCGCGCCTTCGAGCGCCTTGCGCGTGGTGGTGTCGACCAGCACGAAGGCCCAGGCGCCGACACCCGGATTTCCGCGGCAACCGCCGTCGGTGAAGGCCACGACTTTCGACATGTCCCAGCCGAGAGTTGCGTAAGCAGCGGCGACGCGCAACCGGCCCTCGGGAAGGTCACAAATGGGCTATGAAACGAGCAGCAGCCCACCAGAACGGAGCACCGATGACCGACTTCGATCCCGAGTACGTCTTCTCGCATCATTCGGCGACGCCGGAGAAGCTCAAGAGTTACGAGGCCATTCACGCGGCCGCCAAGCAATTCGCCGACGTGATTCTGAAGAGCGTGCCCGACTCGCCCGATCGCGACAGCGTCCTGCACCTGCTGCGCGAGACCTCGATGCTGGCTTGCTCGGCGATCTCGCTCGACGGGCGCTTGAAGTAGCCCAAGCGCCGCTTCAGGCGAAGGTCCGCTCGACGCGGCGTTCGGGCAACCTGGCTCGAGCGCCTCTTCAGCTGCCCGTTGGTCTGATCTCTCAGCTGCCCGCCCGCTAAGCCTGGTTTCTGGCGAGGCTTTCGCGAGGACCAAGTGGGCGGGCCCACCGCCCGCGGAGTGTACGTGGGTACGTGAGCACCGGACCGCAGCGAAAACGAAGCCAGGAGCCAGGATCAGCGGGCGTTGTCACCAGCTGAAATGGGGCCAATGACGAGGCGCCTCAGGGCGCCGGGATGGAGTGGTAGAGCGGCAAGCCGGCGGGTGCTGGATAGAACGCGATCGGCAGCTCGACATCGATGCTGCTGCTCTTGATGACGACGGCAGGAGTCGTGGGCTTGGCTGCGGTCGAGTTGACGCCCAGCTGAGCCGGGCTCAGCCGTCCGATGCGGCCCGCGTCGAGCCCTAGCCACAAACCGTTTCCGTCATCGAACGCGGGTTGGCTGAGCAGGGCGGTGATGCCGATGGTGATCGAGCGTTCCGCGATGACGTTCTTGCTGCCTGTCTGGCCGAGATCGGCCGCAGCTACCTCGAACACCGCGTTGGCGGCGAAGTCGGTCGCCCACAGGTTGCCGGCTTTGTCGAAGGCCAGAGCGTTGCCGACCAGGGCCGCCAAGCTGTCTTTCACGCTTAGCTCGAGATCGGCGGGGTCCGCGCTGGAGTCGCCCAACCGCGCGGCGTCGAAGCGCCGCAGGGCCGCGCCGCCGCCCACCCACAAATTGCCGTCGCGATCGAAGGCGATGCCTTCGGCGTCGGGCAGCGCATTGTCAGCGACAAGTCCGCTAATCGCCACGTCGGCAATTTTGTCGTGGGAGGTTTTCAGATCGGCGGCGGCGATGCGATCGACTTCGCCTCCGCACGGGCTGCTGAGCCACAAGTTGCCGTCGGCGTCGAAGGCGATGCTCGTCAGCGCCGGCACGCAGGCGATCGCCGGAACGTTGAAAGAGACGTCCGGCTCGACGGGACCGGAGGCACCGAGCATCGCCGCCGGGAAGCGCGCGACCATCTTGTCGCCGTCAGTCGGACCGAGCGCCCACAGGTTGCCGTCTTTGTCGAAGGCGACAGACTTGCTGCCCGGTCCGTGGATGGCGACCTCCGCGACCTTCGTGGCGCTGGCGCCGAGCTGTGCAGACTCGAAGCCCGCCAGCTCGTCGTCGAGGGCCGTCGGCATCCACAGCTTGTTGCTGCTGGGAATGGCCGTGTAAGTAACCTTGACGGTCGCGCTGGCACCGTCGCAGAGGGTGAAGGTTGCCGCCTCGACCGTGCCGTCGAACACCGTGCGCACGATCGGATCGGCGTCGAAGACGCGGTTGACGGTCACGGCGTAGTCACCAGATTGGACCTTCTCGAGTGCGCCTGCCTCCGTGGCATCGAGCATGTCTGGGCCGGCGATGGAGACGTCGGGCATCACGCCGTCGGGCAAACCGCTCACCTCGACCACGACCGTACCGGTCTTCGCCGTCGTGCACGCGCCGCCTGCGCCGCCAGTCGGGGCTTCGCCAGCCGCGCCGGCGGCACCTACATCGACCACTTTGTCATTGCTGCAAGCTGCGGCAAGAACCGAAAAAGCAGCGAACCCAACCAGCGGAACCAAAAAGCGTAAGCGCATCATGTAACGTTTCCTCCAAACCCGATTGTTAAGAAGCCTCCGCTGCGGAAGCAAGCTTGCCGACCTACGTGGCGTATCGCAGCGGCGTCGCGACCTCCACGTGCCCGAGCCGTTACGAAGTTCGACGCAAAAGCCGGGCAGATCTTCAAATCCCCCATTCAACTAGCCCACCCGCCAAGCCTGGTTTCTGGCGAGGCTTTCGCGAGGACCGAGTGCTCGGACCGGCGGGTGGGCGCTACCAGCGACCCTGCACATTCCCCATGAAGCCGTAGGGATAGCCAAGCTCGAAGGCCGAAGCGTCGTCGAGCCGCTTGAGCTGCTCGGCGCTCAGCGCAAGCTCGGTCGCCTTCACGTTGGCTTCGAGTTGGGGCAGGTCGCGCGCGCCGAAGATGGCGGCGGTGACTTGAGGCTTGTGCAGCAGCCAGGCAAGCGAGACCGCGGCGGCCGTCGCTCCGACTTCCCTGGCTACTTCTTGCACCGCGCCCAGCGTGCGCCAGCCGCGCTCGTTGTCGAAGCGCGCGTAGCGCTCTTTCATTTTGGCCAGGCGCGTGCCTTCGGGCGGCGGCTGCGAACGGTCGTATTTGCCGCTCAAAAAGCCGCCGGCCAGCGGCGACCACGGCAAGATGCCCAGGCCCATTTCGCGGCACAGCGGCACGTGCTCGCGCTCGATGTCGCGGGCGACCAGGCTGTACTCGGCCTGCAACGTGACGAAGCGCGCCAGGTGCTCCGTCTTGCTCGTCCACAGCGCGTTCATCAGCCGATACGCCGCGTAGTTCGAGCAGCCGATGTAGAGCACCTTACCTTGACGCACCAGATCTTCGAGCGCGCGCAACGTCTCGTCTTCGGGCGTGTCGATGTCTTGCATGTGGATCTGGTACAGATCGATGCGGTCGGTCTTCAGCCGCGCCAGGCTGGCTTCGGCGCAGCGCATGATGCGGTAGCGCGAGGCGCCGCTGCGATTGGGGCCGTCACCCATGGTGAAGCGGAACTTGGTGGCGAGCACCACGTCGTTGCGGCGCTTTTCCCGCTCGAACCAGCCGCCGATCACGCGCTCGCTGAGCCCGTCTTGGCCGTATACGTCGGCGGTGTCGATGAAGTTGATGCCGAGCTCGAGCGCCCGGCTGAGCACCCTGAACACGGTCTGCTCGTCGCTGCCGATCTTGTGCATGAAAGACTTTTCGTCGGCTTCGCCGAACGTCATGCCGCCCAAACACAGCTCCGAGACCTTGACACCGGCGTTACCCAGCCGCTTGTACTTCATGGTGACCCGGAGCTTGCTCCGAACTCCGAGCCACCGCAAACACGGTCTCAGGCCGCCGGCGCGTGCTCCATGGTGTTCGTAATCCACTCCGTAACGACGGGGCTGGCCAGGGCGGGAATGCGGGCTCGCAGCTTCCTCTTGGTGCGCGCCTCGAGCTGGCGCGCGCGTTCGCGTGAGACGCCAAGGCTGCGGCCAATGTCCGCCAGTGAGAGCTCTTCCGCCGGGTCGGCCATCAAGCGGTGCTCGGCAATGTAGCGCTCGCGTGGATCCAGCTCGGACACGGCGTGCGCCACGGCCGTCTTCATGCTGCCGCCCACTTGATGCTCGAACAAGCTTCGCTCCTGGTCGTCCGGAGCCGGCAGCAGGTCCAATAGCTTGACCGGCGAGTCGTCGAGCACCTTCACGTCTAGTGAGACGTCGCGCGCTTCGAGGCGTAGCATGAGCTTGCTCAGCTCTTCCGGCGTTACGCCCACGCGCTCGGCGACCATGCGATCCGCCGCCTCGCCTTCGCCCATCAAGTTGATGGCGCGCACGCGCTCGCGGCGCAGCTTGAAGAACAAGCGCGAGCGGAGCGGCCCGGAACCGCCGCCGACCATGCTCCACGACTTGATCACGTGATCCAAGATGTAGGCGCGCACCCAGTGCGCCGCGTAGGTGACGAAGCGGATGCCGCGCTCCGGCTCGAATTTGCCGAGCGCATGCACCACCCCGAAGTTACCTTCGGCGATGAGCTCGCTGACCGGCACGCCGTAGCGCCGGTACTTCATGGCTACCGCCACTACGTGCCGCAGATTGGCGCGCGCTAGGGCGTCGCCAGCCGCGCGGTCGCCGGTTTTCCAGCGTCGAGCCAGGTCCATTTCTGTTTCTCGTTCCAGCCGCGGAGCGCGCTTGGATTCGGCGATGTAAAACGCCACGTCGTCGTTAGGGGAATTCATGACAAATGCCTTTGCTCGGGCCCCTCGACCGGAGCTTTCAAAAACCTGTTACCGCTACCCAATGGCAAAGTTCGTGCCCTCAGCGTTGAGGGCCGTTCAATGCGTCGTCGATCTTGCTCAGGGCCTCGTCTAGTGCGAGGCGAATGGCCCGCATCGTGGCGGGCGACATGCGGCCGCGATGCGCGCCTTTGCGAAAGGTCGACATCAAGCGCCCGACTCGTTTCATGAGCTCGGCGAAGTCCTCGGCGTACGACTCCCAAGGTTGATCCTCGGTGAATCGCGCATAAAACTCGTCCACGCTCTGACGATTCGTCTCGAGGTCGGTCTTGCCGAGATCGGTGATGGCGTAGACCTTCTTGCCCTCTTGCTCGACGACGCGCGCGTGCTGAAGCTCTTCGAGCATCTGCAGGGTGGGGTAGATCACGCCCGGACTCGGGCGATACGAGCCACCAGCGCGCTGCTCGATGTGTTGAATGATTTCGTAGCCGTGACGAGGTTGGGCGACGATGGCCTCGAGCACTAAGTAGCGGACACCTCCGCGTTCGGCGCGCGGCGGTGGCTCGCCCATTGCTTCGGCCCACCAGGGGCGACCGCCTCGCCCGCCGGCGCCGCCCCAACCTCGACCGCCAGCGCCGGCGCCCCAGGCGGCTCGACTCATCCACCAGAACTGCTCTGGCCCACAGGCGGAATCTCGATGCATCTTCATCTTCTCCAATAAAATCAGCTAGTTACTAACTCAGAATCGCTTTCGATATGTCTCGCGATATGTCGTTAGATATAGCTATAGATATATCTAGCGCATCGTCAAGCGCTGGGGGATGAAGTTTTGTGAGCATCGGGCGTGAGCCGGAGAAGTTTCCCGAAACGGCCGCAGAGGGGGGCAATGCTTCATCCGTTGGTTGAGACGGTTCCGTCACAGGGCGCCACACGCGACACAACGACGAACGGAGGACACCCGTCCGGACATTTGTCCGCATCAACGGCCCAAGCGTCCGCGACGTGATTCGATATGCTTCAGGCTGAGCGCCACACCACCCAATCGAAATTTCCGCGCCGACACGAACCTGGAGTTCGTCGACTGCGGCACCATCGTGCCGGAACGGCCCAGGTAGCAGCCAGCGCGCCGCGCGACGTGACGCGGCCGCGCGCCTACTCCGACTTCTTGGGCTCGGCGGACGACGACGGTGCGGGCGTCGCGCCGCTGTTGCTCTTCAGCTTCTGACCGGCTTTTTCGAATGCCTCGCCCGTTGCGTGGACTGCCTTGTGGGCGGCTTCGTCGGTCTTCTCGGCGGCCTTCTGCAAGCCTTCCTTGGTCTTTTCGGCGGCGTTGTCGACGTGCTTGCCGGCGCGCTCCATGGGACCTTCCGCGTCCTTGTTCTTGTGGCAAGCCACGGCGAGCGACAGCAAAATTCCCGAGATGATGAGGCGGTTCACACAGCAACCCTAAGGCGAACGCCGGTTTGTGCCCAGGGGCAATTGTTGCCTCAGCCGCAACATGACGGTGCAGGGGGCGCTGGTTGTGGGGGTCGACGGGGCTGCTTAACCTCTGCCGTCGAAGGAGAGACTGATGACGACAACCAGAATTAGAGAAGCCGAAAAGGTCCTGTCGTCGCACCGCCAGCTGGAAGGCGCTGGTTTCATCGTGCGGCGCCCGCTGCCGGCTCCCGGCCTTTCGGCGCTGGATCCGTTTCTATTGATCGACGAGCTTGGGCCCGTCGAATACAAGCCCGGCGAAGCCGTCGGCGCACCGGACCATCCGCACCGCGGCTTCGAGACGGTGACCTACGTGCTCGAGGGCGAGGTTATTCACGAAGACTCGGCCGGTCATCGTGGCAGCATCAAGCCCGGCGGCGTGCAGTGGATGACGGCCGGTGGCGGCATCGTCCATTCCGAGACCCCGTCGGCCTCCGTGCTGGAACAGGGTGGCAGAGCGCACGGTTTTCAGATTTGGGTAAACCTGCCCGCGCGCTTGAAAATGACGCGGCCGCGTTACCAAGAGCTCGGCGCCGAGCAGATCCCGGCGGCGAAAACGCCTGACGGCTTGGCCCGCGTGAAGATCATCGCCGGCGCTGCGCTGGGGGTGAGCGCCGCCATCGCTACGCACACGCCTATCGTGTACCAAGATTGGTCGCTCGAGCCAGGGGCCGACGTGACGGTCGCGCTCGACTCCGCGCAGCGCGCGTTGGTGTACGTGTTTCAAGGTAGCGCGCGAGTCGGCGACGACAGCACTGAGGTGCAAGATGGCCAGCTCGCCGTGCTCGGCGAGGGTGACGCCGTGCGGCTGCGCGGCTCCGCTGACAGCGCGCGGCTCTTGCTGCTCGCGGGAGTGCCGCTCGGCGAGCCCGTCGCACGCTATGGCCCGTTCGTCATGAACACCGAGCGCGAGCTACTGCAAGCCTTTCAAGACTACCGATCCGGCCGCATGGGCGAAATCACGCGCACCGCGCAAGTCGGCTGAGCAGCTGTTCGGCGTGGGGCCAACGACCGCGGTCCCACGCCGGCACGAACAGCGGACGACGTTGGTTCCACCCGGGCGCGAGCCACAGGAAGTCGGAGATGGTGGGGACCGCCGCCCTGATGCAACGAAACTGGCGTATGGGCCCTGCCCAAGGTGGGGTTAGAGCTTCGAAAGTCACTTCGTATGCGCTCAGGATTCGTCACATCTGGGACCACGTCCCGCGATCTTGGGTTTTGGCGAGGGGGGCGGGGGTAA
>Ga0307508_10002034_pt1 | contig 21885 bp, 20 predicted proteins | sample 9_EM_MG_FD_203089 | JGI IMG/M metagenome (GOLD analysis project Ga0307508, IMG submission 203089) | Populus trichocarpa ectomycorrhiza microbial communities from riparian zone in the Pacific Northwest, United States - 9_EM | ecosystem: Host-associated > Plants > Roots > Unclassified | place...
TTTCACAGGAAGTCGGAGATGGCGGTGGACCGCCGCCCTGACGCAACGAAACCGGCGTACGGGCCCTGCCCAGGTGGGGGTTAGAGCTGCGAAAGTCACTTCGGACCCGCGGACCCGACGTGACTTTCGAGACGCGCGGAGGGCCCCAAGCCACACGAATTTCTTCCGAGATCAGAAGGACAGAAGGGCACGCAAAGTTGGGGCGCCGCAACGGTTCGGCACCTGCGTCGCCCTCGAGCAGCTCCGTTACGGATCGCCGCGACGCGACGCAAAGGACGCGACGAATTGGCGCCCCCCTCTGACCTTCTGTCCTTCTGATCTTCTTGTGAGAAAATCTCGAGCCGGGCAGCGTCGTGTCAGCTGGCTTCTACGAGCGGCGCGTCTGCAAAGCGGTAACCGACGCCGCGGACGGTTTCGATGTAGTCGCGGGCGGCGCCGATTTTTTCGCGGAGGCGTTTGACGTGGGCGTCGACGGTACGGGTGGAGATGCGCGCTTCGATCCCCCAGACGTGGTCGAGCAGCGACTCGCGCGACTGGACGCGGTTGCGGCGGTCGTAGAGGGTGACGAGCAGCTTGAACTCGAGCGCCGTCAGCTCGACCTCGGCGCCGTCGACCCACACGCGGTGCGCGGCGCGGTCGATGCGCAGATTGCCGAACTCGATGGTGGGGGCGTCGCTCGCGGTCGGCACCTTGCGGCGCAGCACCGCGCGCACGCGCAGCACGAGCTCGCGCACGCTGAAGGGCTTGGTGATGTAGTCGTCGGCTCCTAGCTCGAAGCCCACGACGCGGTCGATTTCTTCGCCGCGCGCGGTCAGCATGACCACCGGCAGACTGCGCGTCTGCGGGTTGTCCTTGATGGTGCGACACACCTCGGTGCCCGGGATGTCCGGCAGCATCAGGTCCAAAATCACCAGCTCCGGGCTCTCTTCGCGGACCAGGCGCAGCCCATCGAGCCCGCGTGCGGCTGCCGAAACTTCGTGCCCGGCGAGGCGCAGGTTGTAGTCGAGGACCTGACGAATATCAGCCTCGTCTTCGATCACCAGAATGCGTGACATGGCGTTTGCGGGGACGAGCGCAATCGTTTAGTGAGGTCTTGTGACCTTGGGGTGACGACCTCGTGCCACCTTGCGAAGATGCGCGCGTCGTTGCGAAATCTGCTGGTCGCATGACTTTTTGATGACTACCTGTGGATAACTGTCCCCCCCGCGGCGCCGAGGCGCGGCCCACAAGACAGCGGCCAATCAACGAGCCCGCGGCCACATCATTGCGCCATGCGGCTCTTCCCGATCGACAGCCGCCGCCACATCGAAACGGCCGTGTCGGGGCAGCCGACCCGGAACTCCCACGAGCCCGCGATCCCTGCGGGTGCGTGATTCCGTCGAAACGCCGCGAAACCCAGGCGTTGGAAGAATTCCGGCGCGCTGGTCGTCAGCAGGTACAGCTCGGTCAGCCCGGCCGAGCCAGCCTGCTCCACGACTTCCTCGACCAAGCGCCTCGCGATGCCTTGGCCGCGGCAATGCTCAGCAACCGCGACGCTCCGCAGCAGACCATGCCTGCCATACGTCTCGAGCCCCGCGCAGCCGACTATTGCCTCATCGCGCCGGGCGACGAACAAGCTTGCGTCCTCCGCGCCTGTCACGGGTAGGGCCGCAGCGCTGAGCAAGCCGACGATGGCCGGCAGATCGCGCCTTTCGCCGGCGGAAATGACCACGGCGGTGGTCATCTCGAGCTCAGCCTTTCGGCTCCGAGGCGACGGCTCGAGGGGCGCAGCAAGCAGGCGCGGCGGCCGCCGCCGGCTTCTTCGCGATCCCGACCGGAGCGCAACAGGCGCTTTGCTGCGCCATCATCACGGGCGCGTCGGCTTTGACGACGAAGACTTCCCAGGAATTTCCGTCGGGATCCTCGACCCAGACTTTGTCTTGAATCGCGTAACAGCAAGCAGTGTCTTCTTCTGAAAACGTCGCCAAGCCTGCGGTCTCGAAACGCTGCTTGGCCTCGAGCACGTCTTCGGTGCTGGCCACCTGAATGCCGAAGTGGCTGGCGTTGACGCCGGTGCGCGGAGCCTCGGACATGGTGAGGTTCAGCGACGGCAATTCGAGATCGAACTTCGCATAGCCCGGTCGCCGCTTGGTCGCCGTGACACCAAAGGTCTTTTCGTAGAAGGCGACCGAACGCTCGATGTTGGAGACGTTCAGGGCAACATGAGGCTTCAAGATTTGCATGATTCAGCTCCAGCCTTCGAGCTTCAGCAGCTCGAGCACGCGGTCCTTGATTTCTTGCCTGATCTCTCGCACCCGCTCGACCGGCTTGCCTTTCGGATCCTCGAGCGGCCAATCCATGCGGCGCAGACCCGGAATATGAGGGCAAGCCTCACCGCAGCCCATCGTGATGAGCATGGCGGCGTCCTTGGCGAGGTCGTCGGTGAGCTTGCGGGGCGTCACGCCCTCCAGGTCGATGCCGACTTCTTTCATCGCTTGCAGCACCTCGGGGTGGACGCGCACGCCGGGCTCGGTGCCCGCGGAGATGCCCAGCGCTTTGCTTTTGTCCGCCAAGGCATTGAACCAGGCGGCGGCCATCTGCGAGCGGCCGGCGTTGTGAATGCACGCAAACAAGACGGTCTTCATGCTGCTTCCTTTTCGGGTACTACGCGCTCCACGCGCTCGCCCGTACCAGCGTCCGCGGCCTTCGCCGGTAATAGAAACCGCCACAAGGCGGTCGCCGCCAGCGCGCCGACCAGCTGCGCGCCGATGAAACCCGGAGCGTCGAGCGGACGAATGCCGGCGAACGTGTTCGTCAGGGCGCGAGCCAGGGTCACGGCAGGGTTGGCAAACGACGTAGATGCCGTAAACCAGTAGGCTGCAGTGATGTATGCGCCCACGGCGAACGGCGTAAATTGCGGCTGTCTCCGCGACACTCCCCAAATCACCGACAGCAGCCCGAAGGTGGCGACGAACTCGCTGAACAGCTGCGAAGGCCCACTGCGGACGTGCTGGGAAGCCGAAAAGAGCGCTTCTCCAAACATCAAATGGGCGGCCGCCACGCCGCCCAGGGCGCCCAGGACCTGCGCCGCGATGTAGGCTGGAACGTCGCTCCACGGCAGGCCGCCCTCCCAAGCGTCTGCCAGCGTCACGACCGGATTGAAGTGAGCGCCACTCAAGGGGCCAAACGTTAGAATCAACGCAACCAAGCCAGCGCCAGTCGCGAGCGTGTTGGCGAGCAAGGCGATCGCGACGTTTCCGCCTGCGAGCCGCTCGCCCATGATGCCGGAGCCGACCACCGTCGCCAGCAGGAGGGCTGTGCCAAGCGCTTCGGCCAGCAATCTTCGGTTCTTAGTCACGGGGGTCATGGGTTCATGCTCTCGAAATTGGCGTCGACGCGCAGCGCTACAGCGCGGCGACCAGCGCCCTCAAACGTCGTAGGCCGCGCGGCTCGACGCAGTAGCAAACGCGCGGACCATCCACGTCGCCGCGAATCAAACCGGCGTCTTTGAGGATTTTGAGGTGCTGTGAGACCGTTGACTGCGCCAGCGGCAGCTCGTCGACGATCTCGCCGCAGATGCAATTGTTGCGCAAAATTAGCAGCCGCAAGATCTGCAGGCGCGCTGGGTGCCCAATCGCTTTTGCCAGATTAGCCAACTCTTCATCGGCGTCTTGCCCCTCGATCGGGCGCAAGTCGGGCGCGAGATCGGTAGGCGGGCAGCAGCCGGAATCGGGCTTGGGGAGGATCTTCATGACGAAAGGCGCGGTTCCGCCTTAATCGTCGATCTACGATACGTTTCTCGAAAGGTCAAGGGCCAAGCCACCCACTTGCCAATGCCCGCTCAGGCGGGAGTCACTCCACGTCGACGACGTAGCTCTGCCAGTCCACGCCACCTCGGCTATCGCGCAGCACGACCCAGAGATGGACGGGACCTGCGGTGTCGGGGGCTGTCCAGCTGCCGTCGCTGAACGTGTCGAGCTCGTCTTCGCGCCGACCGGTGTGGTCGTCGCCGAACGAGCCGGCACCGGCAAACCAGGCGACGCGCATCGCCTCGCGGCGATCGATCAGTGAGCGCGACAACGGGTCGTAGTAGACGAACGTCTCCGCGCCCGCGCAGCCTTTGGGGGTCACGCAGTCGCCGGCGCAGTCTATCGCGGTCTCGTCTTCGCCGCAGATGCCGTCGCCGCACACCGATTCGCTGGGGCAGGCGGGCCAGGTCGCCCTGAGCGTGATGCGCTCGCTCGGTTTCACTTTGACTGGTTCGGTCGTCCCATCGTCGACGCTGAGCGGCGTGCTTTCGTCCCCATTGACGAATACCTGGGAAAGCAAGGGGTGCTCGTTCGTGCGCACGCGCTTTTGGAACTCGAACAGCTGCTCCCCGGTGAGAGCCGGCAAGCCACAGATCAAGCCTACTTGGGCCAGTGACAAGATTGGCTCGGGCTCGCTCGGCGCGATGACGCGCACCGGTTGGTAGTAGCTGCCGGTGCCATCTGGATCGGTGGGGCGGCCTGCCGCCTCGCCCGGCATGCTGGGCGGAACGTCGGGTCCGAACAGGCGGCACGCATCTTTGGGCATGGAGCCTGTGATGCTGGACTTGAGCCCGAGCTCGACGAATTGCTCCCCCGATCTGGCGAGGCAGGCTGCGCTGACATCGTTGGTTTCAGCCACGGGCTTGGGCGCATTGCAAAATGCCCAATCGAGTGCGAGATGGCGCAAGGTGCCGCTCGGCTCCACCACGAGCGCCGTAAAGGTGACGGCTGCGCCAGGCTTGGTCTCCGCCGGCGAGGTCTTCACCGCCAGCACGCGCCTGGCGAGCACCTGCGAATTGCGGTCGCTAAACGTCGGCTCACAGCCCAGTGCGGCGGATAGACCAAGCGTCAGCAGTAAAGCTCGGCCAGGAGTGAAACCAAAAGCTTCGTTTACCATTCGAACCTCGCGCCAACGACCGGCAACACCGGCAAACCGCTGATATAGCCACGTTTTTCGTAGGTGTAGTTGTAGACGATCTCTTCCGGGTTGGAGCGATCGGTCACGTTTTGCACATCTACGAAGACCTCGGCTTTGCCCCACGACCACTGAAAGCGCTTCGCGAAGCGAGCGTCGAGTTGCGCGAACGCGGGAATGCGAATCGAGTTGTGCGCGCCGAACACCGGCTCATAGAGATCACGACGAGCGCTGTAAAAGGCGCCGACGACTGGCGTACGCGGATAGCCGGTCGAATAGCGGAAGCGAGCGCCAAGCTCGAAGCCCTTGCCGAGATCGTAGGAGCCGACGATCGCCGCGACGTGCGTCTGGTCGTAGTCGAACAACCGATACTCCCCGCCCGGATGGTCGAGCCGCTCGCTGCGCATCAACGTGTAGCTGATCCAGCCGAAGAACCTGGCGGACAGCTCCTTGCGCAGCAAGAACTGCACGCCGTAAGCGCGGCCCTGGCCTTCCTGCACCAGCGCTTGCGCCAGCTTGGGTGTGCTCGAGTCGCTGCGCACGGCCAGATCGGTGGAGTGTGAATAAAACAGCACTTGCTCGAGCGAAATGTCGTCACGCAGCTTGAAATTCACGCCACCGAGCACGTGAGTAGCGTGGGCCGCGCCGAGCTGCGGATTGCCGAAAACCGCCGACAAATCGTCGCCAACCGGCGCCTGCGCGTACATGCCGACCGCGCCTTTGAAGCCGAGTCGGGGCAGCATTTGGTAGATTACGTTCAGACGTGGCTGTGGCAGCGTCGTCTCGTGAGCGAAGCCGATCGACGGCGTATTGCCGACGACCGGAGTTTGCCGGCTACCGCTGACGACGAACGGCTCGATGCGAAAGCCGGGTATGACGTGCAGCTTGCCGTCGAAGAGCGAGGCGTCGAGCTGTGCATACGGCGCGATCGAGCCGATCGTCGCAGTCCAGTTGTCCGCGTTGACTTGATCACCAGGCTGTTGACCAAAGACCGCCAGGTCGCCTTCGCGGGGCGGCAGCGTGACGGCGCCGCGTCGCGCCAAGCTCGAGTGGCTACCCTCGGCGTCGAGACCGACGACGATCGCCACCTTTTCGGCGATGCGCCCGCGCCACTGGGCGCGCAGGCCGAATTCGGCCGACTTGACGTCGAGCACCGTGGGCGTGCCACCGAACGACGACAGCGTGCGCGAGTGATCAGTCCCGCCCCAAGGCGTGAAAGTCAGGTTGGTGCCGTCTTCGAACTGGCGCCGATAGGTAACGCCGAAACGGTTGAAGCCGGTCAAGGTATCTTGCGTCTTGACCTGCGCCGGATCGGCGTTCGTCACCGTGCGCGTCAGCGTGTCGCGCGAAATGATGCCGATCGCGTCGACGCTCTCGTTCTGCCGCAAATCTTGCTGAATCTTGAACTGAGCGTCGTAGTAGTTGGGGATCGGAACGAAGTCGTTCACGTCCTTGTTCGTGAAGGCGTTGATGGTGTCGGCCAGATAGCTCTTGCGCGCCGCGATCGCGACGCGAGTGTGCTCGCCGACCGGCGCCTCGAGCATGGTAGATGCGTCGATCAAATCGGCGGCCACGTAGCCGTGCACGCGATCATTGCGCAGCTGGCGGGTGTCGATCGTGACCAGGCCGCCGAGACCGCGGCCGTACTCGGCGCCGTAGCCGCCCGGCGTGAGGTTGATGGCGCGCACGAAGTCGCTGTTGACGGTCGAGCGCAGACCCCCACCGTGGTAGAGCAGCGGAATCCGCACGTTGTCGACGTAGATGCGCGTGTCGTTCGGCGCCGCGCCCCACACCACCAGCTGCCCTGAGCCGAAGGACGCGCGAGCCACGCCCGGCAGGTTCTGCACCACCTTCAGCGTGTCGCCGCCGGTGCCGGGAATGCGCCGACCTTCTTCGGCCTTGATTTCGGTAGTCGTGATCTCTTTCTTGATGCGCGGCGCCACGACCACGACCTCGAGATCGCTCTCCTCGCCGTCGGCCGCCTCTTCCTTCGGCTCGAGCGAATACTTAACGCTCAGCTTTTGTAGCGGCTCTAGCTTCTCGTCCGTCGAAACCACGGTCAGGCCGGGCGCGTCGATCGTTACCTTGATCGGACCAAGCGGCACTTCTTTGAACTCGAAGTGACCGTCCGCATCGGTCGTGGCTTCGCCTACGCCCTCGACGGTGATCTTAGCGCCTTCGATCGGCTTTTTGGTGAAGCGATTCATCACCACGCCGTCGTAGTTGACGACTGGTTGCTTCGGCTCTTCTTTCAAGACGAAGTCATAGCGATAGGTGATCTTGACCGGCGCCGGCTTACCATCGACCTCCGCCGGCTCGAAGCGGAACTGCGCCACCGCATCTTGCGCCGCTTTGTCGAAAGCGGGCCCCGCCGACGTGATCACGGCAACGTCTTCGACCGTGCCCTTATCTGTGATGGCGATTTGCAGCACCACCGACGCCACCTTGCCAGCGGCCTTTTCCGACTCCGGATAGGGCGCCTCCACGAACTCCACGAGCTTTGGCAGCTTCGTGAGCTTGCCTTGCCTACCCGGAGTCTCGCCTGAAGCGCCCGTGGTCTGGGCGAGGACGGTGGGGACTCGCACACATATTCCGAGCGTCAATAGCGCTGCGACTAAGCCAAGCCTTTGCAAGCCCTTACTCTCCCAATCTGAACGTCGTACCGGCTTTGAAAGTAGATGCAACGGGCTTGTTGCACAAAGTGGCAGGCGAGAATTTCAGGCGTTTCGCGGTCGAGATAGCCGACTCGTCGAGACCGTGACCGAGCGGATTCGATAGCACTTGCACGTCCGTCACGTTGCCTTGCGCGTCGATCGTGAGCTTCAAGAACACACGCCCCTCGACTTCGGCCGAGCGAGCGTCGTCAGTGTAGGGGGCATTGAACGAGCCCATGAGCTTGGCCTTGACCATCTCCTCTGTGCACGGCGAGTCGCCCTGGGTGGCTTCCTTGACCGTGCCGAAGCTCTTCTCTTTGGGGGGAGCCGCGGTCAGTTTGCTGACGGACTTGCCGCCACCAGGGCCAACCGGAATACCAACACCCACGCCCGGGCCACCGGGCGCTGCCATGCCCGACAGATTGATGCCGTAATCCGGCATTGCGTTAAGGGCAGCGTGCTGCTGGGGCGCTGGATCGGGCGGCGGCGGCTCCGGCGCGGCTTTTGGCGGCGCTTTGAAGGTCGGCTTGTGCAGCAGCTCGGGTGGCGCCTCGATCGGCTTGGGCTTGTCCTCGTCGGGCTTCGGCTTCTTTTTCTGCTGAAGCATCACGCCGATACTCTCGGTGTTCTTGTGCTCCGGCGTCTTGAGCACGACGATGCCGCCGAGTACCGCGGCGTGCGCAGCGAGACTGAACACGTAGACCGCCTGGCGCTTCACCAGCGGCGACAAAAGCCAGCGGAACAGAGGACTCATGATGACTAGTTATTGACTTCGACGTTGATGGCGAACTTGAAGATGCCCTCGCCACGCGCCACGTCGATCACATGCACGACCTTGCCGTGGGGCACTTCCTTGTCTGCGCTCACGATCAGGTTAACGTCGGGATTGTTGGCGTGGGCCTCGTGCAGCTTGCCGGCGAGCTCGGATTCCGCGATCGGCTTCTGGTTGTAGTAAACGCCGCCACCCTTCGCGATCGTCACTGCGGCGAGCGACTGCACCGAGTCGGCGCCGTTGGCCGCCTTGGGCAACTCGACCTTGAGACTCTGCGACACGATGTACGTCGCCGAGACCATCATGATCACCAAGAGCACGAGCACCACGTCGACCATCGGGGTCACGTTGATCTCGGTAATCATGCCCTTTTTGCCTGCTTTTAGTGTACCGGCCATGACATGCTCCTCAGCTGGGGGCGCTGACTAGGTCGTGTTCGGGAGCGGCGGACTGGGCACTTTTCGGTGCCGCCTCGCCCAGCGCGTTCAGCTCTTGCGCTTGCTTGTGCTCGGACTTCAACAGCGCGAGCATCTGCTTGGTGATGATCGAAACGTTGGCCTCGATCTCGCCGACCTTTTTCTGCGCCAAGTTGTAGCCAACGACGGCGGGCAAGGCGACGAGCAAGCCGACCGCGGTCGCGACCAGCGCCTCAGAAATGCCGCCCATCACGTTGCCCATCGCCTCGTGGTTTTGGCCGGCGGAGCCGAGCTGGTGAAACGACTCGATCACGCCGATGACCGTGCCGAGCAGGCCGACGAACGGCGCGTTGTTGCCCAGCGTGCCGAGGAACGTCAGGCCACGCTCGAACTCCTTGCGCTCGCGCGTGATCGACGCGTCAAGCACTTCGGACACGGCGTCTGGGCCACCGTCGATCCAGTCGAGCGCCGGCCTGATGATTTTGGCTTCGATCATCGTGCTCTTGCTGAGCAGGTCCTCGGCCCCGCGCCGGTCCCCGTCGCGCAGCTTGCGCACCAGATCTGCCGCAAGCTTGTCGACGTCGCCCTTGCCTTTGCGGAAGAACAGGAAGCGATCGAGCATGATCGCCAGCGAAACGAACGACAGGGCGATGAGCACGTACATCACCCAGGCGGCGCCGAACAGCGCGAGCTTTGTTAGATTGTGGATCAGCATGATGGGTTTCCTTTGATCTAAAAACTGAATGTATTCATGAACAGGCCGGGGCCCGTGCCGTTGTCCGCGTTGATGTCGAGTAGCTGCCCGACACGCTGAAACGTCTCGACGCCGTCCTCGTGCAGCTCGAGGCTGAAAGCCGTCGCGGGCTCGCCGCAGTTGTCGAACAAGTCGACCCAGACCAAGTAGTCGCCAGGAGCCGGATCACCGGTGAAGACGATGTCCTCGCGCATCAAGCCGTCGAACACGCAGCGCGCGTTCGAGTCGCGATCCAACGTCCCGGAGCCTTCGATGCCGCCAGCGGGGATTTTGTGATCCTTGGGCACGTCGCTGGTGTTTGGTCGTTTGGCGCTCGTGAGCTTGCCGTCAGGGCTCTGCACCTGCAGGTCGAGATCGGCGTGGTTGTGCCAGACCAGCGAGATGACTTTCTTGCCGTCAGGCACCAAGCTTTTGACGGTAAACGGTACTTCCGTGGGCCTACCGAACCTGCCTTTTCCGTCGCTCTGGGCTGCGAGCAGCGGCTGGTCGCCGAGCGGCGACTCGCGCGTGAAGCGGAACTTCAGCGACCAGTCGATGCCTGGATCCACCAGGTCGGGCAGCCCAACTGGCACCACCCAGTAGCCGCTACCGGCGTTCTTCAGTCGCAACGCCACCGCGTAGGCGCTGAGGGTGGCGCGACCGGCCAGGGTCTTGTCCGGTCCGCCAGCGAAGGCCGAGCCACTCATCGAGGTCGTGAGCGGGAGCGCAGCGCCACCGTCGTTGGGCAGAGCCCCGGAGTTGAACGTGGCGCCGACGACCACGATCGGCTCGGTCGTGCCAGTGCCGTCGCCGTACGAGGAACCGCAGCCGAGCGCCAAGCACGCGCTGGCGAGACATGCAATCGCGGGCGCAGCCGACGACATCACAGCTCTCCTTGCAATCGAAACGTGACGACGTTGTTCTTGCGATCTGCCGGTACGCCACGAGCATCGATCGCCAGGTGATCGCGCACGATGTCCCATTGGGCAAAGAGCTTGACCCGATCGGGAAGCCGCACGCCAACCAGCGGCGACATGGTCTTGATGGTGGCCTTCGTGGGCACGACTTTGCCGTTCTTGTTGGTGAAAACGTCGGCTCTGGGATCGTAGTAGTCGTAGCGAAACCCGACCAGCGCGTGGCGCGTGATGTCTTGCAGGATCTCGGCGTAGTAGCCGAGCTGTCGATCGTCGTGACCGCTGGTGACCGGATCCGAGATGATCAGGCCGCGATCCATGTTGTTGCCGAGCATGAGCTCGCCCTGCAGCTCGGTCTGGCCCAAGCCAGTCTTCAGCACCACGTCGGCGTCGGCGGCGATGGCCCAGTGTTTGAAGTTCGACGATTTGCTCGGCGACGAGCCCGGAGTCGCAGAAAGCTCGACCTGACTGATCTGTCCGTCTTCGTTGAGATCGGTCCAGTTCAGCACTGCCTTGGTGCCGTCGGTACCGCGGAAAGTGCTGGTACCGTTCAAGAGCGAAACGCCGCCCGCTGCCTTGACCACGCTGCTGACGTCGGCGGCGACGCCGAGTCGGCCAAGTATGTCTTTGGCGGCGTTGGGATCGCGCAAAGGAAAACCTGCCGGCTGCCCCGCGGGCTCACCGTTCAAAACAGCAACGCCATACTCGAAGAACCCCAGCTTGCCCGAGAGTTGCAACCCAAGATCAGGCTCGGAGGGGAAGAACGCGCGTGATGCGACTGAACGTTCGAGGAAGGGCCGCAAACGCGGGCTCTCGGGCAGCTGCCGACCAAACTGCGGCAAGAGCACGCCAGCCGTCAGCGCGATCAACGGGGCTTTGTCACTAGCGGCCTCGGGGCCCCGGTAGACCGCGCTCACTTCGGCGCGCTGCACACCGAAAGTCGGCCCCTTCACCGTGTTGCCATCGAGCTCGAGCAAGAACTCCGCGTAACGGTGCTTGGAAACGGCCATCAAGCGACCGCGCCGCAACAAGAAGCGGTTCTGATTCAGTGGCTGACCACCGGGCGCCAGCTGGTCCTCGGAATCTTGATGAAACTCGAGCTGGACCTGGGCGTAGCCGCTGAGCTTGATGCTGTCGTACCAACGCGGCCCGGGCGTCGGCTCTGCCTTGGGCGTCGCAGGCGTGGCCGCGCGCGATTTTGGCTCGACGTCGAGCCGTTGATTCACCTGAGCGAGTTGCTCCTCGAGCGCCTTGAGACGCGCGTCGCGCGCGCGATTTTCGGTCCGCTGTGCCTCCGACTCTGCCGCGGGTGTCGAAGTCGTTGACGCCGCCTCCGCAGTGGCAGCAGACGGCCCCGCCGCTGGCAGGGGCTCGGCCGCGGTCGCCCTCTGCGACAGCAGTAGCAGGGCTCCGACGGCTCCAAGACTTTTCGACCAAACGTTCTTCACGAATTTCACCAATCAGTAGAAAAAAAGCAACAGAGTCGCAGGCATGCCTTCGCCACCGAATGGCTGCCCATGCGGTGGCGAGCTCTAGGCTGCGAAGCGCAGGGAGAACGTCGGATGTGCGCTCTCCCCGGCTTCATTGAGGCTCAGGGGAGATCGGGCAGCTTGCCTGCCTTGATCGACGTGAGCTTGCTATTATCGAACGGCTCACAGCCCGTGGTGGGGCAAGCGTTCAGGAACTGTGTCAGCGTCTTGGGCTTGCAGCTGTAACAGCCCCTGTCCGCGGCATCGATGCAGCCGGCGCCGGCTGCACCAGCCATGCCGCCTTCGGGCATGACCGGCCCGGCGCCAGCGCCACCCATCGCCGGCTCGTTGCCGCCCATGCTGCTCTTGCCGCTCGTGGCGCCCGTGCCACCCTCGCCGGCCGCGCTGCTCTTACCGGCGGTGTTTTTGGTGCCACCGCTCGGCGTCGGGCCGCTGCTGTCGTCGTCGTCGCCGCAAGCTACCGCGAATGCCATCAAACAACCGATGGAGGCGAGCAGCAGTGGATTCATCAAGAAAGATTTGCGCGTTTTCATCAGATTGCCTCGCAGAAGCCGTAGCTGCAGGTGAGAGAGTGGTCCGCGCACGGAGTGGCGTCGTCGCAGGCGACGCAGCCAGTGAACTCCGCGCCACCGTGAAGGCGCTGGCTTTCGTAGAAGCAGCCGCACGTGGGGTTCACGCTCTGCAGCGGCCCGACTTCGGTGTCGCGGCTGACCTGCATGGCGCACTTCGGAACCAGATTTTTCTTGACCTCGAGCTTGACGACGGCGAGCCCGTCATCGCCCGCGACAGCCTTGCTGCCGTTCACGTAGTCGACGAAGTCTGCCACGCCGTCAACCGTCGGCTTGCCTGCGTCGTCGACGGCCGCGTACATGTGGAGCGCGCCCCACACCTGGTACTTGCCATTGCGGATGTTGGCTTTGTCCTTCGCGCCGGAGGTTGAGTCCGGCCAGTAGCCGCAACTCTGGTCGTAGCCCTGGAAGGCCAGGCCCCGCACCTTGTCGCGGTTGTCGTCGAGGTCCGTCGACGCCAGAATACCGATCGTGCTGTCGAGATTGGTGGCGCCACCTACGCGCGTCAGGATCTCGGTGCTGCCATTGGCAACGGCGTGCTTGATCAAGGCGCCATCGGTGTAGTTGTTGAGAGCCCAGCTCCCAGGCAAGACCTTGATCGCCGCCGCCAGCATGCTCTGCGTGCCGGATCCCGGACCGCGGATCCAGATGTCGTCTCGCGATGTCCACGGCGTACCGTCGGCGTAAGACTTGCCGGTGTCCGCGTTGGTCGTAGAGGGGTCGAAACCGAAGGTCAGGTAAGCGGCTTCGGCGCTAATCGACTGGATGCCCGCGTCGGCACCCTTCGGCACGATGAAGTTCATGATCTGAATCGGGCCTTGGAATTCGCCTACGCCCGCCGGAACCGCATCGACGCCGTCGCAGCTCGTCGCAAAGACGTCGGATACACCGACGTCGGCTTTGGTGTCAGCCGGCACCGTACACGTGTCGGTGGGCCCGATAATGCCAAGGTCCGCGCCGGTGGGAAGCAGGTCACCGTGCAACGCGTCGCTCACGCCGACGCACGAACCCTGTGACACGTAGATCACGACCTCGTCGGCCGCCAGTGCCGTGGAAAGCACCTGAATGAAGGGCTTGATGGCCGTCGAGCCGGCAACGTAAAGGTGCGGTTTGGCCGCATCGTAGTCCGTGCACGACACAGCGCGCGCCGCGCCGCTGAAGGCCAGGACGCTCGCGACGGCCCCGAGGCCCAACGATGTCTTGATTAGGTTAATGTTCATGTTTCTCCAGTGCCCACCAGAAGCGGGAGTGCGGGGACATTGGCGAAGGCCGATGACGTTCCGGTGTCGGTACGGGAAAAAATACGCAACTGGCGCCCCGGAAACTCCACAGACGTCTCAGTAATTGTCACACGAACGACACGCGAATCCGGTTCTCTCCTTAAACCCCGTTCGCGAAGAAGACGGTGCGCCGACTCCACTCCCTCATGACGAAACGGTGGAGCTGTCGTTGATGCGACGGCTCGCCGCTAAAAAAATCCAGAAGGCCCTTGTCGGTGGCCATTAAAGGCGTCGAGCAACGCGACGTGCAGTCGATAGCCACGACCGCGCTCGCACTGAATGCAACCCGCCGCGGGGCCGAGTTTGACTCGCAGTCGATTGATCAAATCGCCGACGACCCGCCGCTTGACGTCGGCCCGCGGCCCCCAAATCGCATCGAATAGCTCGTCGCGGTGGCAAACCCGGGGCTGCCGTTCGAACAGCGTGATGAGGACGGCGCTCTCGAGCTCCGTCAAATCGATTGTCAGTCCGGCAACCTGTGCACGGCGCTCGTACAGCTCGACGACCAGCGAACCTGCGACGGTCAACCGAACATCGGGCGGCTTCCTAGTCACCCTCGTCCTCCAAGCGCAGCCAGCGGTTGAGCGTCTTGGAATCGATGCCCAGGGCCTCGCAGGTCGCCATCTTCGCCCCACCGAGCCGCCGCAGCGCCCACGCGACGTAAGTGCGCTGCAGCTCACGCAGCGGCACGACCTGGTTGCCGAAAGCGGCCTCGCTCGCGTGCTCGGCTCCACCCAGCACGCTCTCCGGCAGGTCCCGCAGCGTCGCTACGCCTTCCGAGCACAGCAACGTCAAACGCTCCACGAGATGCTCGAGCTCTCGGACGTTGCCCGGCCAGGAGTGGCGCAGCAGGACGTTCATGACCTCCGACGAGATGCGCAGCGGGGGCGCTCCCGGGTTCCTGCGCGCCGAGTTTGCAGAGAAGCGCGCCACCAGACCTGGCATGTCGTCGAGACGGTGCCGCAGCGGCGGCACCTCGACCGAGAGCACGTCGAGGCGGTACATCAGGTCCTCTCGAAACAGCTTCTCGGCGATGCGCTTCTTCAGCGAGCGATGGGTGGCCGCCAGAATGCGCACGTCGATCGGGCGCTCGGCGCTGCTGCCAACCGGCCGAACCTTGTCGGTCTCGAGCACGTGCAGCAGCTTTGCCTGAAGCTGCACCGGCATCTCGGCGATCTCGTCCAAGAATAGCGTACCGCCATCGGCCTGCTCGAACAGCCCGACGCGTTCGCTGGTCGCACCGGTGAACGCGCCGCGCACGTGTCCGAACAGCTCGCTTTCGAGCAACGCCTCGGGAATTGCCGCGCAATTGACGACCACGAACGGTTCGGCGGCGCGCCGGCTCTCCGCGTGCAACGCCCGAGCGATGACGCCTTTACCGGTGCCGGTCTCGCCGAGTAGCAGCACGGGAGCGCTGGAGTTTGCCACACGACGCACCAAGTCGAAGACGTTGCGCATGGCGGGGCTGTCGCCGACCACGTTGTCGAGCGGACTTTGCAGCGCGTGGCGCAGGCTGCGCGCTTCTCGACGCAACGCCGACTCGTCGAGCGCCCGGTTCAAGAACAGCGCCAGCTCGTCGGCGCCGAACGGCTTGGTCACGTAGTGATACGCGCCGCGCCGAATCGATTCGATCGCCGTGTCGATGCCGCTGAAGGCGGTCATCACTATCACCGGGCTCTCGGGAGCCGCCGCGCGCGATTGAGCCAACAACTCGAGGCCGTCCGTGCCGGGAATGCGCAGGTCGGTGACCAGCGCGTCGTGCTCCGCGGCCGCTATCGCACGCATGGCCTGTTCGGCAGAGCCGATGGCGACGCCGTCGAAACCGCGAGAGCGCAGCCCGCTGGCGACGGTTTCGGCCATCTCCAAATGGTCGTCGACAACCAACACGCGAGGCCGCTTGGCTGCGTTCGCCATCAGACGCTCTCTGCCAGGCTAACGGTGGCGCGCGTTCCGTTCGGACCGCCTTGCCCGCCGGCGTCGCGCCGCTCGAGCTTCAGCTCGCCGCTGTGATGAGCGACGATTTCCCGGGCGATCGCCAGTCCCAGGCCGCTGCCGCCTTTGCGCGCTTTGGTGGTAAAGAACGGCTCCGTCGCGTGCGCGATGATCGCGGGCGAAATGCCCTGACCTTCGTCGAGCACCGTGAACTCGACGTGCTCGCCTTTCGCCTCGACGCAGAGCTCGACGCTTTGACCGCGTTCGGAGGCTTCTAGCGCGTTGATCAGCAAGTTCACGATGACTTGCTCGAATAGTGCGGGCTCGCACGAAACCAGGCTGGCTTCGGCGCCCTTCACGACCACGCGCAGCGCGACCGCGGCCGTAGCGAAGCGATGCTCGACGAGCAACGCGGCCTCGCGGGCCAGCTGCAGCGCAGAGACGCGGGTGAGCACGGGCGCGTCGCCGCGCGCCAGGCCCAGAAAGCTGCGGATCACCTTGTCGATGCGCTCGACTTGCTGAGCGGCGCTGGTGAGCAGCCGCTCGCGCTCGCCGCCGTCTTCACCGCGCTCCACGAGCTCCTCGATGCGGCCGCTGATGATGCCGAGCGGCGTGGAGATTTCGTGAGCAATGCCCGACGCGAGGGCGGCCATCGCCGCCATGCGATCGGCCCGCGCCAGCTCGACGTCGCGCTCGCGTTCGGTTTGGTGCACTTCGACCTGGCGCTGGAGCTCGAGCTCGCGGCGCTGGCGGCGCAGCGCGACGCCGCCAAAGCCCAGGATCATGGCGCTGACCAAGAAGGTGACCAAGACCGTGCGCCATTCGTCGCGGCGCTCACGATCACGCTCCTGGCCGGCGCTGCCGACCACCGCAATGCCAGCCACGCCGCCGGCGGGCCAGCGAAGCCGCGCCACCCCCGCGACGGCCACGCGGTGCTTCAAGCCCAACAGGGCGGCCGCGTCGCGCGCCAAGGTGGTTCCCGGTTGACCACTCATCAAGGCAGCCTCGAGCGCCTGGTTCCCGAACACTCGGCCGTCCGAAAGCACGAAGCCGGGTCGATCGGGGGTGTGCAGCATCGTCACGACGTTGCCCTCCGCTTCCAAGAGTCGTGCCATCGTGAGCAGCTCCGCCACGGCAGCGCTGCGCTGCTCGCGTTCCTGGGCCGAAGACCCTTCTTCGGGGAAGCGCGTGGCCAACGCAACGGCGAGCAGATGCTGGTCGCGTACGAGCTGACGCAGCTGCTCGTCAGCTTGTCTCTGGGCGTCCCACAGCCCTGCCGCGACGACGACCGCTACGCCGAGCAGCGTGGCCAACAGGGTCTTCGAGCGCCGGGGTAGGCGTTGCAACCGAAGCAGAGGTCGTTGAGGCACTTGGCAAAACTCCGAGCGTGATTCGGAGAAATTCCGAGTCGCGCCATCAACACTCAGCAAATCTTGCTGATTCCAGCCGGCCGAAACTGGCCTGGGCTTTGCTAGCACGCCCCGCGCCATGCCTATCGCAGGACGTCGTGGACCAGCGCTGCTGCTCGTTGCAGCCCTGGCCACGCGCGCGCTCGACGCTGGCTCGGCCGCGGCCGAAGACGCCGAGCTCGCGACCGGCAGCGTGTCTCTGCGCACGGCTATCGGCTTCGCGCTCTCGCATCAACCCGAGGTGCTCGCCGCGCGTGCCCGCCTACGCGCTGCGCGCGCCGAGCTGGACGTGCCCGGCGCCCAATGGCGACCCGCCGTAGGAGCCGTCGCCGAGCTGGTGGGCGGTTCGACCAACAACTCGACCGCCTCAATCGTCTCGAGTCGAGTGCTCGACCTCCCGCGCATTGGCGCTACGAGCGTACAGGACCAGCCAAGCGCGCGACCCTATCCAAGTAGCCTGATCGGCATCGGCGTTCGCCAGGAGCTGTTCGACTTCGGTCGCATCGCGGCGCAAACCGCGGCGGCCGAGGGACTCGCCGCGAACGACAAGGAGCGACTGCGCGGCGCGCGGCTGGATGCCGTGCTGGCGGTGACCGAGGCCTATTACGCGGTGCTGGCCGCGCACTCCGTGCTGCAAGTCGCGACGGAGGCGGTCGACCGAGCACGCGTCCACCGCGAGTACGCCGAGGCATCGGTTCGCTCCGGCCTGCGCGCCGCAATCGAGCTTACCCGCGCCGAAGCCGACGTCACGCGCTTCGAAGTGAATCGTATTCGAGCCAACGGCAACCTGCGCGTCGCCAAGAGCGTGTTCGCGGCCGCCGTCGGCTACTCCGGACCCGAGCTCGATGCCCAGGCCGAGCCCGACGCAAGCTTCGCGCTTCCGCCGCGTGGTGACGTTCAGGCCCGGGCGCGCGATGCCGACCCCATGGTTCGTGAGTCGGTGTCGATGGCCCGCGCGCAACACCTGCAGACGGCTGCGCTGGGCGCCGACGATCGCCCGAACGTGTTCGTGACTGCAGCTGTTTCTGGGCGGGGCGGCGGCGCTCCGGCAACCAACGGCGTCACGCCCGATGGGCGCGGCTGGCTGCCCGACGTTCCCAACTACAGCGCCGCGCTGGTTCTGGAGTGGCCGCTGCTAGACCCCGTCAACTTGGCGCGCGCCAGGGCCTCCAAGCGTCACGAGGAGGCGTTTCTAGCTCAAGTCGACGTCATGCGGCAGCTGGCCACGACGGGGGCAGAGCAGGCCTATCGCAACGCGGAAGCAGCCCTGCAAGCGCTCGGCGCGCTCGAGCGCGCGGCGCAGGCGGCCCGCGCCAACCACGAACAGGCAGAGGCCCGCTTCAAGACCGGGCTCGGCACCAGCACCGAGCTGGCCGACGCCGAGATGCTGCGCATCGACGCCGAGATTCAATTGGCCATCGGCAAATTCGAGATTGCCGTCGAGCGCGCCAAGTTGGCGCGCGTCATGACGGAGGAACCATGAGCGAACCACCCGTTCCAGAATCTGCGCACCCAGCGCCGGGAAACGACGAGCTCGTCACACCAGCGAAGAGACCCCGAAAATCCGGACGTATCCCCGCACTGCTGGTCTGCATCGTTGTGGCTGTGCTGGCGGCCGGTGCGACGCTCTTGCGCCGGGCAGAGGCCAACACCAACTCGGTGGCGCTTTCGAGCACCCCGAAGGGTGTTACGGTGGTGACCGCCAAGGCGACGACTTTCCGCGAAACTCGGCGCTACGTGGGCACGCTCGAGCCTTGGCAACAGGCGCGCCTCGGCCCGCAGCTAGTATCGGCTTACGTGAGCAGCGTGCTGGTCCGGCCAGGCGCAGCGGTCAAAAAGGGCGAAACCGTCGCCACTTTGGACTGCAGAAACAGCTCGAGCGCGAACCGCTCGGTCGCGCTGCAAGCGCAGGCGCTGCAAGAGCGGCAACGCGCGCTGGTCAGCGAGACGTCGCGCTTCCAGAGCCTGCTCGACCACGGCTTCGTATCGCCCAACGAGGTCGAGCAACGCCAAGCGCAAACCGCCTCCGAAGGCGCGCAACTGGCCGCGCTGCAAGCGCAGTCTCAGGGTAAGCGGCTCGAGGTCGATGATTGCGTGCTGCGCGCACCGTTCGACGGCGAGGTCGCGACCCGAGCCGTGGACCCCGGTGCATTCGTTCGCCCGGGGACCGCGCTGGTGACGCTCGTGGATCGACACTTGCTGCGACTCGTGACCGATGTGCCCGAGACGGACTTCGACGCCGTCGCCGTCGGCACGCCCGTCGACTTCAAGTTGCTCTCGAACCAGCTCCGCTTGACTGGAGCGATCAGCCGGCGCTCACCCATGGCGGACGGCGCGACGCGCACCGTGCGCTTCGAGGTCGACATCGACCCCCGGGGTCGCGATCTGGCCACGGGCAGTACCGCGGAAGTTGCGATCGAAGTCGGCCAACCTCAGCCAGCAATACAGATTCCGCTGGTGAGCGCGAAGGTGCGGGGGTCACAAGTGACCATCTTCGTGGTCGACGGCAACGTAGCGAAGAAGCGCACGGTGTCGCTAGTCGGGGAGCGCGCCGGCACGCTGTTCGTGACCAGCGAGCTGCCGGCCAACACGCTCGTCGTCAGGGAAGGCCGCGGACAACTGCTGGACGGCGACAAGCTCGTCTACAAAGAGGAGGCGCCCGGCGAAACCGGCGCGACCGCAAAGTGATCCGCGCCGCGCTCAGGAATCCAATCGCCGTGCTGATGCTCAGCGTCGCGCTGCTCGTGTTCGCCACCGTTGTAGCGCCCCGCCTCAGCGTGGACACGTTTCCTGAGCTGACGCCACCCGTCCTGGTGATCGGCACACAGGTGCCCGGCATGGGACCGCGCGACGTCGAAAAGACCATCACCTGGCGCCTGGAAAAGTACGTGAGCGCCACGCCAGGCGTCGACCACGTTCAAAGCGTATCGCGCAGCGGGCTGAGCGTGATTTACGTTTGGCTCAAATGGGGCACGGATCTGAACAGTGCGCAGACGCTGGTGCAGCAACAAGTCGCCTTCGCGATGTCGTCGATCCCCAAGAGCCTCGGCGTCGTGCCGCCGTTCGTCTTGCAATACGATCCGACCAACGCGCCCGTGCTGCAGGTCGCCGTGTACGGCGGCGGGCTCACCGGCCCACAGCTCTACGACTTCGCTGCCAACAGCATCGAGCCGGTGATCGAAGGCATTCCCGGGGTAGCGAGCGCGTCTCCAAACGGCGGCCGCGAGCGTCAAATCAACATCGTCGTCGATCCGACGAAGGCTCAATCTCGCGGGGTAACGTCCGCCGACGTGGGCGCGGCGGTCTCGCGCGCCAACGCGCTCTTGCCGTCGGGACGCTTCATCGCCCGCACCTTCGACGCCAACGTTTACACCAACGCCGTACCCAAGCGCGTCGCCGACATCGGTGACGCTTTGGTCAAGCTCGTCGACGGCCGCCCGGTGCAGATCCACGACGTGGCCCGCATCGAAGACGGCGGTTCCCCGGACACGCAAGGCGTCGCCATCAACGGCCAAGACGCCGTCTACCTCAACGTGCTCAGGGTTCCTGGCGGCAACGTGATCCAGATCGTCGACGCGATTCGTACGGCGCTCGGCACGCTGAAAGACGTGCCACCGGGCATGAAAGTGACGCCCGTCTTCGACCAGTCGACCTTCGTGCGCAGCACCTACGACGGCCTGAAACGCGAGATTTTCCAGGCATTTTGCCTGGTCGCGGCGGTAATTCTGCTGTTCCTCCAGAGCCCGCGCTCGGTGCTGATCGCCGGCATCTCGGTGCCGATCTCTTTCGCGGCCATCCTGATCGTGCTGTACGCGACCGGGCAGACACTGAACGCGTTCACGCTCGGCGGACTGACGCTGGCGATGGGCCCGCTCGTCGACATCTCGGTGGTCGTGCTGGAGTCGGTGCACCGGCAACGCTTGGCCGGAAAGAACGCCTTTCAGGCTGCCCGGGACGGCACCAGCTTGGTGGCTATTCCCGCGCTGGCCGCGACGCTGTCGACAATCGCGGTGCTCTTGCCCGTGGTCTTGCTCGCGGGGCTCGCGAAGAAGCTGTTCGCGCCGCTGGCGCTCACGGTCGCGAGCGGCATGATCGCCGGCTATTTGGTCAGCATGAGCGTCACGCCCGTGGCGTGTCGTTACTTGCTCGGCCACGCCACGCCCGGGCGCCTTGCGCAAACCATCGAGCACCGCATCGAGGTTTTGGCTCAAGGCTACGCCAATACGCTGGCCCAAGTTCTGCCTTACCGCTGGTGGGTGCTGAGCTGCGCCACACTGCTGGTCGGCGGCGCGGGCTGGTTCGCGTCACGCCTGCCGAGCACCTTCTTTCCGGAAGTCGACGAGGGCATGGAGCGCGTGTACGTGCGCTTTGCGCCCGGAACGCCGCTCGAAGAAGCCAATCGAAAGCTGGCACAGATGGGCAAGCTGCTGGCAGATCGCCTGCCGAAAGGCAGCGTCCAGCTCGTGCTGACCAACGTCGGCGCGCCCGGCAAGGCCCGCAGCGCCATGAACAGCCCCAACGCCGGACCCCACATGGGCTTCATTCGTCTGGCGCTTTCGGATCCCGACAGTCGCGTCGAGACACAGCGTGAGCTGGCCGACGACATGCGTGCCTTGCTGAGCAGCTTCTACCCAGGCACCGATTTCCTGGAGGCTCCGGGGGGTCTGGTCGCCAGCGTGTTCGCCAACGGCTACCTGGCCCCGATCGTGATCGAGCTCCGTGGCGACGACCTCGACACGCTGATGCAAGACTCGCGCAGCGTGGCGGCCGTGGCCCGCGACGTCGCGGGTGTG
>Ga0307508_10002036_pt1 | contig 21872 bp, 24 predicted proteins | sample 9_EM_MG_FD_203089 | JGI IMG/M metagenome (GOLD analysis project Ga0307508, IMG submission 203089) | Populus trichocarpa ectomycorrhiza microbial communities from riparian zone in the Pacific Northwest, United States - 9_EM | ecosystem: Host-associated > Plants > Roots > Unclassified | place...
CCTCCCAACCTCCTAATTAGGTGACGTTGTATAGCCGCCCCCACGCTAACCCGAAGCGCGCTAGCGCGCGTTACACCGCGCTAAACCCGTTTCAAAAAGAGGACTCTTATCCGAGATAATACGGTAGGTAGTTAAATCGGCTGTGTGGGTGTTGGAGCTGTTGGTTCACATTACGTGTGTGCTTGGGTCTGAAGGCGGAAAAAGCTGATAAGCGACCAAAAGGTGTAACTGTCATGTGAGAGACGAAAAATTGGGGCACGTGGAGCACAATACTCAGTGGTGGAGCATATTCCAGAGGATTTATGTAGTAACGAAATCTTCTCACGTTCTGCATACGAACGCACACAGCATTCCCCCCCTCATACGTGCAGCCAGCTGGCAAAAGCCCATTTAGCCAGCGGGCGGGTTTCTGGCGGGTGGCTTACAGCCCAGGACGGGCTATGGCTGACGGGCTGTCATAGCCCACGCTGAGCTGAGCGGGCTGGATTTTAGAGTACAGTAGAGTAAAGTACGGAAAGTTACACGTGCGGCACGGAGAAAAGAAAGACAGAAGATCGCAGAAAGGAATTAGGCTCGTGGCGATACCCTCAAGGAGACAAGAAAATAGACAGCCAATTAGAAAAATTTCCCCTAATAAACGCCCCAATGCCGCAAGAATACACATGCTTTGCTGATCTCCTTCAAGGTGTATCGGCGGTCAGTCACTATGAGCTTAGCACCACTAAAGATCCATTCCACCTCAGTAGACATTGCAGTGATACCCAGTATCTTTATATTCTTGGCTTTGGGCGTTTGGGGAGTGGATTCCATGTTGATGGAGTGGAGCTGGATGGTTGTACGGTGAATGATGTCACGACGCCGACAACCGCAAGAGAGAACCAACTCATCATATGTCACTGGATCAGTCGGGCTGGCCCAGCTTCAGGCTAGCCTGCTATGGGCTATCACGTCTAGCCCAGCCCGGCCCTAGAGTTTGAAGCCCGCCCACCGGCGGCGTGATTTCGGCTGGGCTATCGCCAGCACTCTGTGCGGTTTGCCTACAGATGTCGATCCGCCATCCAAAGCCGTAGCAGATTGGACGGTGTACAACGAATGAAGGTGCCCTTATGTGCGACGAAGGCCTAGAGCCCAGACAACACACAACCTCCTAATCGGCTGGCTCATCCAATCGTATTTCACTCTTGCTGGTTCTGCAGGAACGGAGTGGGTGACAGTTTGCTCATTGCACCGTTCGTTAGTGGTGTGCGAGTGCGGCAGCGAATACGGTTGAGGAACTCGGGGCTGTGTTCCGTATCACCAAAGGGATCGAACTATGTGTGATAGGGGCAATATCAGTTAGTTGGAGTGCGGCGAGGCGAGAAAACTATGTAGTTACAAGAAAGTACCCTGGAATTGAAAGTTTGGCGGAGCAACCAACTACCAAACAGATTAGAAGAATGCCTCTCTCTCAGCCTCCGTATCCTGGCGCTAGTTACGAGTAATTACAGTACTAGAGCACACAAGCGCGTGTATTCCAGACTGCTCATTTGGCGCGCTTCAAATTCACGACCCAACCTACCAGTCCGGTCGCTCCCTCTCAGAGTTCCCAAGATCCAGCTTAGACAAGGCCTTGCTTAGAGCGCTTCCCTCCTCTTTGTCGACGTCCCAGACCCTGCCCATCCTCTTTTGCGCCCTCGCGTTCCTATTCTCGAGCTCGGCTTCCAGATCATCGACGCGCTTCTTCCATTCGATACTCCATTTCCTCCACTCTTTGATCTCGCGCCTCCACTTGGCCAGCTCGGCTTCGCCCACCTCGTCGCCGAAAGCTTCCAAAGCGGCAACCCTACCTGTCGCTTCCTTCTCCCTGCCGATAAAAGAGAGCATCTCTCGCTTGAGCACGTTGAGCTGCGTTTCGAGCACTTCATCGCTGGGCCTTGACGAGACGGACTGCGGGTTCGTAGTGATGCGGTTGATCACTTTGTAACACTTGACAGGCGGAAGTTTGTTGCGGATGTGGTGAGGCGGGGTGACCGGCCTGACAGTGCCAGAGAGGATGCGTCTGCTGCCGTACGTAGGCGGTGAAGGAGGAGTGTCCGAAAAGAACGGCAGGGACGAGGGCAAAGCCTTGTCGGGGGTCCTGATTGATTCGCGCGTCCTGGACGAGAAAGGAGTTTCTGGACAAGGAGAGATGGTCGCCTCGGGCGGAGGGATTGCAATCCGAAGAGGTAATTCGGAAATGCGCCCAGTGGAGGGCTCCATGACTGCGGTGGTGACCGTGTTTCCTGGCGGGATCTAAGCGTTACCGGAGATTATGCGTCTGCTGCCGTGTGTTGGGGGAGGGGGAGGGGGAGGAGGGGGAGGAGGGGGAGAAGGTTCCTCGGACGGCAACCCATGCATCTTGTGGGACCTACGCTTCTCTCTGTGGCCCCTTCCGGGGGTATTGGTTGTTGATGAATCGCGATTGGAGGGCTGATCGTCTCGCTCTATGTCCGAGAAACACATCATGGGAGTAGATGGAGGTGAAGATCTCAACAGTAAATATTGTGGGTTAGGCGGTTGTGTTCATATTGCAACGAACTGGGTGATAGGTATTGAAGGTCATACTACCCGACAAATTGAAGTCGAGCCTTGCCCAAATTGAAGAAACCCGTGGGTCGAGTGATCTCGACTCGGTAGGTCGTTCATTTAATATCACTCTAGACGAGGGTTTGATTCTTGTAGCGTTCATCGTTGTGGACCCCTACGAAATGAGACGAGAAACCCACACAAACGACTAGTCAAAAGTCCACTTATAGCCGACGGTAACGATCCCCTTTGTTCACCTTCAGCCGCTTTGTCGCTCAATCTTCACCTTAACGTCTCAATCACCAACACCAACATAATCACAAATACCATGATGCAGCGTCATATCCTTCCCAAGCCCGCGAGGAAGACGCACTGCCATTGGAAAGACTGCCACGGGTCCTTTGACTGGTACGAGCAACTTCAAGTATGGCTTCCCGTATGTGCAAGACGTACGGACTCGTATAGGCTAACAAACAATAGCTCCACATACAGAGCGCACACATACCACCCTCGCACCCATCCGATCTCTGCCTCTGGAGGAAGTGCGATTACATGAACAGCGATCGTTCTGAGCTTCTTGCTCACACGCAGTTGCATCACAAATTCGCTCCTCGGCGCAACCTTTGCATCTGTGGTGCAATACACATCGCCAACATCACGCAGGCCAGAAGCCATGTCGCCAGCTGCCGCTATGCGAAAGCTGCTGGGCTGGACTGGGAGGAGGCCAAGAGACGTATCGTGGCCGGGGAGACTTTTGAAGGGACCAGGAAGCTCAAAAGGAAGAGCACGGTTTGTAGTGCGTCGTCGCAAGTGAGCAACATGGAGGCAATCAGGTTTGCGGACCGCTCTTCGCCCGCCAACAGCCAAGACACCGATGTGGATCTCCTGCCGACCCCGAAGCGAGCTCGGGTTGTGCGGCTCCTCGACCCTTCGGACCCGAAGAGCAAAGATGGGACCTCCCCTGCCCCCAGCCGGCCGTGGTCCCCCCTCCCCGATAGCCTCAAATTTAGGGCCATCAACTCGGAGCACCCCGGACTCGCACCTCCACCCCCCTGCCCTTACACATCATATTACATTCTGACCAGCATGCGTATGGCTCTTTCCCGTTCTTCAATTGTTCCTACAGCTAACGCCTATAGCCGCCAAAAAAAATCCACCGCCTACCCAGCACGGCCTCCTTTTCGGGGACCGGGCGATTCATCGGGAAGATTTCTACTCGAGGGAAACGCAGAGCAACACCCCCCCGACGAGGGAGGATGACGAGAGGATTGTCAATGAGGGAGAGTGGGGGTACGGCAAGAAGTATGGATACAAGGACTCGGTCAACCCGGTTTGCCCTGTGTACAGGAGGGAGATCGCCAAAAGGGTTCAAATATGCCTCCGAGCCCTCCAAGACTAAGTGGGACTGTTGCGGGGGCGTGTTTGTCTTGCGGGGGTGGATGGTATCATGATGAGCGGCTCGACGTTAGGCCACACGGTGTTGATCCTTGGGCGATAATTTTCAGGTATCTACACGTTTGTAGAGTAGCAGGTATGTAAGTACATACCTACAGAGAAACCTGTTCAAGTCTGTCGTCATCACGATCAAACACCATAATAATCCTAATAAACGTGTCAACTATCCCGACAAAATCACGCTTATCACTCAGTTTTTTATTTTTCTTTGCCATTTTATGTATGTGCAATGGCTAGCCAGGTGAAGTGCGATGCCGCCACGGGTCGCTTATGTGTGCAGTGCGGACGAGTGGTGTTGCATTGGTTTTGTTAGTCATAGAAAAGAGGCGACGAGGATTCGACAGCCACGTCCGCACGTGTTGTGCCACACGCTAGCGTCATGGCCTCTTGAAAAGGATCCCTGAAAGTCTGCCAGCCCACGCCAACACACCTCGGCTACACGGCGGGCCCCGCCTGCTTTTATTCTTTCTTTTGTTCTTTCCTTTGTGATTTTTCTTGGGGCGCAGCTACGTTTTCTGGGGACAGGCCTGGGCGGAGGGCAAAGGGGAGCTTGCAACGAGTCGCCAAGCGCGGACTGCGGACTGTAGATACATACCCTCGCCATGATCCAGCTACATAGGTCGCATGCGAGTATCTATGCATAATAATGAACAAACAAAAAAAAAACCTCGGCTACAGAATGACCCCGGCCCTGTCTGCCCAGCCACCAATTACCACCGCTCGGTGGTCGCGGGCGTCGGCTTGCGCCCCACACCACACCTTTCTGGCGGTCGCGGGCTTCGGATTGCGCCGCCACACCACCACGCGGTCACGGGCTTCTGCATGCGCGACCATCATTTGTTTTTCCTATTGAGATAACTGGAAGGCGAGCCCGGGCCTGTATACTTTCTTGCCTTCGGGCCATAGCTAGATGGGTACTGCGAGGGACTGCTCGTAGACTAGCAGGAGGAGGCGGGCAACTCTTTAGAAAGATGGGAGCCCCACGAGGGTGGTACGGCGGGAGGAGCGCACATAACCTGTCGTGTTGAGCGCGATTGATCTAAGTTGCATAGGTATTATCTCCCTTCACAAACCCACCTCTCTTCCGAAACGGCGCTGCGACCAAAACATACGAGAACCACAGCAACAAGACTGATATTACGGGCTCTGAAGGCCATCCTTAGACACACGAGTAACGTGAGTACTTGCCCGCGCCAGGGAGCTGATAAGCGGGAACAGCTCGAGAGCCGAACTATACCTGCAGAGCAGACGAAAGCCCTACAAAGTAGGCCGGGAACGAGGAGCTACGTTGCCTGTCGAGCCAAGACAGAGAACGGAGAGACACAAAGTATTCCTCAGGAGTCTCTTGTGCTTTGTTTGTGGTGATACAAAGAGTGATCGCGTTCCGAATAAGGAACCGGTGAAACCAGCCCCGTGAGAAGCGAAATTCAACTATGGAATTGGGATAGAGTTCATGGCGTAACTGCTTTGCCGAACAATTTACGGCGTACCACTTGGCCCATAAGTCGACGCTCAGCAAAGGTGACGAACAATGCCTTTTCCGGAGCCTTCCGTCGAGGGGAGCTCCGGCGGGTCCGTCGAGCTTTACTGGCAGCCTGCAATAGATCTGCCTCCACCTAAATTGCAAGGGCAACAAGTCATTAAATGTTCCTATCAGATGTTGGCACGGCATGGATTAGAGTTACCCTCTCTCTTCCATCGCGATATCTGATCCACGCTCTTCAAACCGAACTTACACCTAGTCTCCTCCCTTGTTGGTGCCCTCTGTTTACCTGGACTGGGTGTCATCCGCGTGTGGTGAACCCATGCAAGGACTCCCAGCTTGAATTCAACTGTGCGCGAGCGCTTTTCTCGGGAAGGTGTTGCTGCGGGGGGTGGAATCTATCGTGGAGCTTTAGCGACTCCGTTTTTATGAGGGCCTGGCCGCTGCGTGAACTTCAGAGGGGAACGGAGATCCAGTTTACTAGCCAACTCATCCTCGGTGGCGGACCGCAAGTTGATGGCAGGGAATATCTTTGACGGGTACAGGTGGTACTGGGAGTCGAGAAAGGAGGTGTGGTGAACAAGGGGCCCGGTGCAGGTGATGGTGGGAAGTCGACAGCGGGGGCGTGCCGGCGGTGGGGAGCCATGATCGTGGATGCTGACCTGGCACCATCAGCTCTCCTATCGGTATTTGTATTCCCATATCGTCCATAACACATCCTGTATCGAATGTCACAATTCTACTCTCGAGAAACGCGTTCTTTCGGCCGAAAGTTGAGTCCCGTGACATCAAAAAAATCCACAGCGCGCTAGCCATAAGTGCACGAAAACGCGCTTATTCAGCGCCAAGACAGCGCTTACCGCCAAAAATCCCATGCATATTAAGTGAGATAATATGGTAGATACTCTACAGACACATTCGACGTCATGTAGACACCATACATTTTCGGGCAGGCCACTAGTCTCATTTGGGCACCCGCTTGACTGCATGCGGGAGCCGGTAAGGAGTTGTATCATCTACCAACCAATCGGGCGACGAGTGTGGTAGGGTTGATGGATTCATTACCCATGATATTCGGCAACTTGTACAGGAGCCTTGCGTCCCTCGCTTCTATCACACCACAATGGAGCACCTGCCGATCGAATGCCAACAATCCTCCGGATCTGCGCAGACACCTGAGGCAGAGGGACCGACCTTAGAAACTCTTGAGGCAATCCTCCGGGGTGAAAGCCCCATTCCTGACTACATAAGATTCAGCAACATCGATGTCCCCACGTCGAGTGATATGCAGGTAATTTAGACCCAACTTCCGTATTCACCCGCGCAAAATATCTGACACCTAGCAGGGCGGGGACGGGTGGGATCAATCTGCAGGTTACGGCGATCTAGATACACAGGCTTTTGGTCCGAATGTCATACAGGTCATACCGCCCTTCAATGTTCTCCGCAGTGCAGCATCTGATGTGTAGTAGAACCGGAACAGCGGTCCAAATGCTGGTCATGTTAATTCACCATATGGCTTTCATGATCCCCACGTGAGTGCCCCCCAAGGCAATTGATCCCTTCCCATTCTGATACCCAATCCAGTATCCCGGAGAATCAGCTCGCACGGTGACCGAACCCTGTCACAGTACCGGGGCACAAGGACCTGCTGGGAACGTATGTACTATCCTCTACCGGAAGCCAAACACCCCCAGATTATCGATTGATCCTCTATAGTATTTTTCCGAGAGATCAGACCTTCCGTACCAAGCCGCCGAGGTATCTTGCACAGCCCATGGGACTGCTGCCCAGTCGACCTTTGTTTTCCAAGACTCGAATGGAAACTCTCTAGACGTGAGGAATTGGAATATCTATAGTTCCATGCTCTAACAGCCAAGGTGCTAATTGAAGGTAGAACCACATTTCGGTAGAGACCCAGCAGTCGTCGCCGTGTCTACCACGAGATCGAAGCTTGTACGGTTCGTCGGTATGTAGTGAAAGATCCTTCGGCTCATCCTCAACTATACCCGGCCGACGGAAACCGAAATTACGATGGGAACCGCGAAAAGAGAGTCCCAAAGGGACTCCAGAAGCCAAGCCTTATCAGTGCACCTTCTGCATGGCGGTGTTTCCGAACGCACCCAGCTGGAAGCGCCACGAGAGTACCATACATTTACTCGACCAGGTCTGGATTTGTTCCCCAAGCGGAGCTACGAACCCCGGAGGACTGTGTGTCTTCTGCCACCGCAATTCTGCCTATTGCACAGACTCATGCGGTCGGGGATGCTCGGATAAACCCCCCGAAACCCGCTCCTTTTCCCGATCAGACCACTTAAAACAGCATATGCACAGGATCCACAACTCATCCCCCGATCCTCATAACCACGGGTGTCAACAAATGGAACTTCCATACAGTTCTCGTTGCGGATTTTGCGGGAAGGAGTTTTCTCAGTGGGACAAAAGAATTGATCACATCCAAAATCACTTCCGCGAAGGGGAAGTGATGGATAACTGGCACGGTGATTGGGGTCTGCCCCCGGAATGGAATAAACGAGTGCTGGCGGAGGGCGCCATTCTTCCGAGCAATAGACAACAGTACCCATCCTCCCAACGAAAGCGGCCAGCAAATTCAGATTCCGGGGAAATTCTGAGAAAAAAACCGCGCCCTATGCAAAAGAGGAATACCAGAATTTGCAGCAACTGCCAGGAAAAGAAGGTGAAATTTCAAGTGCCCAAAGGGCGCTACCTTTGATGATCGTGCTGACGATTTCAACTAGATCAAGTGTGTCTGGACTGATGAGAGCTACGATAAATGTCAAGGATGTGTGCGATCTAACAGTCTTTGCGATTCCATCAGCGCCCCAATTGCGGAGGAAGGGTTACGGACTTCCGGCGGGGGAGGCACAAGCACCGGCGGTGCTTGCCGTAAGGAACGCCCTGTCTTCAATGCAATTGGTGAGGCTACCGTCCTCGATTTCCACCGTGTGGCCAGTCCAGACGAGGTGTTGAAGCCCTCCAACACACCCGAAGGCAAGTTACAAGGGACTTCGTCGTGTACTTTCCTAGCTGACTGTGATACAGAACAAAGTCACGATTCCGTGAAACGACCTCACTCTGCGGGGGTGAATGTTCCAGGCTGGGCGGGGCGTGTTTACGCTCCCGGCATTGCTGTTCGCGAAAATTCCACTGAGGCCGAGCTGTCCCGTTTTGATAGATTGTTTCATAGTAGGTAGCGCGCACAGTTGTTGATTGCTACCAGAGCCGGCCTACCATGGTCTGGAACCAGCGCCATTTGTGGTGGCTTTGGGAGTCGGGTGGCGCTGGATGGATGGACGCGAGGGTAGATATATGAAGGAGATTTGTATGTGTATGTGGCTGGGCTCCGAGGCGGACATTGCTCTTCCTTTGCTATTGCGCTGTCTCTTGGTGTCGTTGGTGCGTTGCTGTACCTCGCAATCATTGCGTGCATGGCCGGGTTCCTCGTGCTTCGTGATTGCGCTTGCGGGGTTGCTGGTTTTGGGTTTCCAGCAGGCTACAGTTTCGAGGTTGCCCGTACTGCAATACGACTAACTGTGTTCCTCTGATCGCCGCTTATCCACCACGTCCCCCACGACCTCGACCACGACATAAGGCGTAAAGTCCTGTACCTGAAAGATCGAATTAATAACCCAGTAGTCCGCTTGAGGATTGCAATAGCGGTCTTGAATTCGGGTGGCCCGGTGGTGTAAACGCGGGTTTTTAGGGCTTCAAGATTCCGATTTTTCTTCCGCTGAGCCTTGCAGTTGAAGTCGGTACGCTTGAAGACGTGCGACACAGACGCCAATGCTTTCACCAGTGATGCATTCCGAAACTGAGTGACGGCAGCCACGCGTCTCATGAAGGTACGTGGTGGTCGAGTCGAGTCTCTCCTTCTTCTTCTTCAGTGCAAGAGAATTGGAGGCCAGTTGTCATATAAGCTTGTCGTTTCTGGTAATCGGGTACAGCGGTCCTGGCAGCAGCAGTGTTACCGGCTGGAGGTTCTTCTTCTTCTCCGTTGACGATGGCTAGTGCGCTATTACCTTCAGGATAACCGCTATGTCGCCTCCCCACACCGCATTCGTTTAGCTTCATAATCGCTCCGAACTTCGACGTATAATGTGGATCCTCGAAGACTGGTCGCTGGAGGCCATTGAATGGAATGAATAGCGGGTTTTCGGAGATAAGGTGATGCGTGGGGTTAAGAGGGAATAAGGTTTCCGATCAAAAGAAAATCGATTAGATAGATACATAGGTTAGATAGGTGAGGATATTATCGAGAAGATATGGCGCTGGGCCGTCAATGGATATAATGGATGGAATCGATGAAGTCTGATGGTATGTGTATGCATATCGTCGTAGCGAGAAAAGGAGAAAGGTGTGCACTTCTACATGACTAAGCAGAATAAGTGAGATTGCAACGTTCGTGCTGGAGTGGCAGGGGTGGGATATCTAGCCGCCCTCTTTGGCCTCGGCAGAAGAGGAGTGGGCAATTTCTTTTCGCTCAGATCTACATCTTTGGACAGGTCAGGGCGGCAAGGGGCCGGCACAACGAGCCGCAAGGACAGTGGAAAACTGTGTATCGACATGATCTTGATAGGTCGCGTACGATTAATGAGTAAACAAAAAAAGGGTTGGGATATCACAGCGATCATGGTCCTGCCATGAATGCACTTTGGCATCGTGGCACAGGCTGCGCGCGGTTTGTTTGGTGTTGCGGTTATAAGATTCGGAGACAACTGTAGTTATGGCGGGAGCTCTACGGAATAGCGACAGGCCAGTTTCCTCCTGGTTCGTGTGCGTGCGTGTGTGAGGGGTGGAGAGAAAAGGTAGAAGACTTAGACTATGGCGAAATGCTGCAACGCACATATGGTTCCGTTGTTGAGGTGGAGGATGAGTTGTCATCCAATCGGATCTAGGAGATACACGAGAACCAAGAATGACTCGCCGACGCCGACGCCGACAGCTCCCTTTATTGGAACAACTTTACCAGCGCCTGCCCAACGCGATTCATTCATATGTACAATTGGGCGATAAACCCCAGTGTTCGAGCGACTCATCGTAGTTTGTTACGAGTACAGAACCACCAGATCGATGCATTGCATTTGTCCACCTTACGATTCACCAATGACAAGTACTCCATACAAGGCCCCCGATGTCACACCCTAATATCTCGGCGTGGACATTTGGATACGGACCAGGCAGTTAGGTATCGGAAGCTCGTCACATCGTCTTAGGACGGCATGCCGAGATCGGGCAACCGACACGGTTGGGGCGCCCGGCTCGGGTCAATGAACTCTGCAGCACCTGGGGGGTATGTACGTCCTGGGCCAAGTACCGACTCAGTCGGGAAAGCGCACGCAGGTACGGCTATCGGTAGGCAACGCAAAGAGCTTCCGAATCTAGATCGCGATCGGAGAGGGCTGGTCACCACCCCGCGACCGGAGAAAGGCCAAGACCTGAGAGGCTTGGGACCTTGGCGACTTGGCGCTTGGCGTTAGGACTATGTTTGCTGCCGGGAGCAGCCAGGCTTGCTTCTTCTCGCTCGTCAGACATCAACAGATACTTCTCCCCACACTTTCGGGACGGTCCGTCCCCACGTTTCTCTCTCGTGACTCTCTCTCCCCGTGCCTCTGTTGCCGGAAGCCTTGAGCTTGCCGGTTGAGCGGTCCCCTCACACCCTGAGTTCTGCTTTGGGGAACCTGCACATTGTCGGCTACGCCACAATACAAATAAACTCTAAGTACTAACATCCACCAGTAAATACCTGCATGGCCCCCAAGTCAACCACACCACCACGTCTATGATGTCCACACCGAATACTATTCCTTAGCCCAGCAAATGCTGCTTGCCTTTGGTGGTCTAATATCCCAATACCAGAGCACGCTGCACGACAAAACGCCCTACCATAGATTAGAGATGACTGGGGAAAAAATATGTCGAGTATCTTCTGGAGAGCACGACTATTGAGGTCTTGTGTAGGCCACGCGAATATTTTTGGCGCTGCGCGATTGATGCCTGTGGATAGGAGGACTCATCCGCCGAGTCTGTGGATAAAAAGGAAGGGCCACGTCACCGCTGTAAAAAGCCAGCTCAGAAACTACATAGTTAGCTTTCATGGTGTGGCGTGTTGTTGAATATCTGGGTTGCCGAACGGGGTCGTCGGGGGACATGAGAGTTGGCACCTGCAGCTTCGGTAACCTTCAACTCCAAGGTTTGAAAATGCTGGTCGCAACCGAACAAGCCCTTAACGTAGACACAACCGACTCCGCACGCCTGTACCGCCGAGAGAACTTACAGGCACCAACTCCAGCCACTCGCTAGGAAACGGACTGTACATGCTCCTCGTCATGATCTTACTAGGTCGCATACGAGTAATGAATAAACAAAAAAAAATAAAAAAAAAACTCCAGCCACTCAAGCGCCACTTTCCGATCGGATTATCCCTGTCTAATGCCAAGGTGACGAGTTTTCGCTCAGCGGTGCGGGGTAATTGAAGCACGTGACTGCGCCGAGTCGAATACTTATATGACAACACGCCGCGAGCGGGGATGAGAAGACACGGACAATCAATCGATGAAGCCACCGGCCACCAGGTCGCCAAGTCAACCAACATCTCCCAACGAGCGAGACGAGCGAGCCGTGGACAAGGGATACGAAATATCTGTCACACCCGCCGCACGAGATGGGCGACCCGTTGAACAAGACGCTTGAGCGAGACGACGAGCGATCGGGAAGGAGACGGAAGGATACGCGGGGGGTCATAAGAGTCCCGATTGTACTGGAGAGGGGCAGGCGGTCACTGGCTTCCACTCACGTCCTTTGTCACGGGCACGCGGCCGGGACGATTAGCTCTGCGTCGGGACGATTAGCTCTGTGTCGGGACGATTAGCTCTGTGTCGGGACGATTAGCTCTGTGCTTGCTAGTGCAAAAGGACGTACGCTGGTAACCACGCAGCCACGGAAACCCGAGGTGCGCTGAGCGTGAGCGTGTTACCTTATCTAACCCGTGAAGCTGTCGTTGAGCGAGCCGTCGAGCGAGCGCCGCGCAAGCTGTTGCCGAGCAAACCGAACCGCGGGTGGGCCGTCGCTGTGAACCACGAGCGCTCCGTTACGCGAGCCATTGGGCAGGTCGCCGAATGATACGAAGAACCCTTTGCGCAAGCCGTCGGGCCACCTGCGGCGAGCGGAACCACGAGCGATCCGTCGCGCAAGCCGAACATCGAACCGAACCCCTTAAGATTAATCGCTGTGAATCCCTTAACGGTTGGGAGTATTGAAGCGGTGTTTCTATGTGAGGATTTATCTTTTAAAGATAATTTGGACTCCAGCGATGACCGCGCGTCCTAGCCTCGTGATTGTGAATTATCGTATCGGAAAACCTGACTTGCGATACTACCGTGACTCCGACGTTGACCAGACGTTTCAGTCTCACACTCGAAGCGTTGAAGCAAGGAAGGCAGCCAGAATGGACGACTATATAAGTTGCTCCCACATAGCCGCTCGGATCGTCATCTTGTCCCGTCCGCATTCCACGGCTCGCCAGATCCTATCTAGACTATTCGGATTCTCGTCACGATACGTCCGTATTCCTTGGATCGGCAAACCCGAAGATGTCGACCACCGAGCCACACCTATGGCGTAGATGCCTTGCCCATTTAAACTACTCATCAGTGATCCCAGCAGCTGCCTCCCTTCCCCGATCTAGATGTGAATGTTTTGGGTGATAGCAGTCAAATGACTGATATTACATCCGTGGGGAAACCCTCTTTTGGGGATTGGCAGCTTCTGCTTCAAGCCGCAATAGGAGGAGCTTTGTGTGGCATCCGATTACTGGGGAAGAGGTGTTCACGGAGGATGAAAGAATGAGGTGGCGATGTAAGAGATGTAAGTCTTTTGTAATTGGTGTTGATGTGTAGAAGCTGGCAAACTATGAAGCAGGTTCGAATATCCGTACAGTAATAATCTTCGGAGTCGGCTTAACGGAAAACGCAATCGGACGTCTCCTTCCCTCACACTTCGTCAAACAGAATGCGGATCTGCGACCAGCTCCTCCGCTTGACCACAACCCTAAACCCACTCACAACAGAAGATATGCCCTACGGATTTCGCTTACAACTCCACCGTCTCTTCTCCGATTAACAGAAATTTTAGATAATCTTGTTCGCCTTATCTCTCCGGTGCTCTTCCGGGCCTGTATGATTCTCTGTCGGTTGCTGTGGTGGCGGCCGAAAGCTCCTAGTATTGGCCCAAACCCCAGAAACCCACCCACCGCCGAAGATATGGTAAGACGCTAGTGGATCATGAGATCTCCCTCGTTTGCACCGCTCGCAGGCCGACCCAATCCAGACCAGGTCGGCTCCAAAAAAGCCCGTGTGAACGCCGGCCGTGAACTAGCGTGGACTATTTCTCGCGGAGTAGTCTAGGTAGAGGCCAGCGCCGGCCCGGCCGGACTATTGAGGACCCCGGAGCTCAGACGACCAGACAAGACAAGAAAGAACAAAAGAAAGCCGTCCCCACGTCTACCCCTCTTCTGCGGAGACCATGAAGGGATGCGAGAAGGAAGAGTGGTTGTTCCTTGTCCCCGGCCCCCGGCTCCTCAGTATCTTGCTTCCTCCCCTCTTCCCTTTCTCTCCGCCATCAATCTAAAAGGGGGTACATACATACATATTTACAGTAGCAGGAAAAATCGGTGCTAGTGTGGCGCAATTTGTGCGTAATAGGGCGGCATCGAAGGTTCTAATGCTCCATCAATACCGTTAAACACCGCATTGCTATGGAGCCGAGCCGACAATCCACCACCTCACTCCCAAAATATCCATCCAACTCTCTACCTCCACCCCCACATCACCACGCTCACTCCCTAGCCACCCGCTTTCCACGCAATGTGAAGAATAGCCGAACTTTGGGCAGGCTGCTAGCGACGAGCCCAGCACCGAGCTCGGTGACGGACAGCAAGTTCAACTGCAGAACGTAGTGGCGTAACTCTAGCTTCCGGAGCCGCTGACGGTGAGCACGACGTCCCCCGCCGTCGCAATCGTGACGCACACGCAGCCGGTCTCGAGAATGAAGAAAACGGCGAGCGCTTCGCGCCAATGCTTGCTCCGCAGCTGGTGCAGAAGCCAGAGCAGGGACAATAGGATTATGCGCGCAACTGGGTGGGTTAGTGGTGGGCGTCGTGAAAACGGAAGGGTGGAACACACTCATCAGGTCTGATGTCAGGTTGTAGATATAAGAAACCATGACTCTGGGGGTGCCCGGCGCGGTATCACTGGTTATCCCTAATGGCGTATCCCTGGATTGCGGTGATCGCCAACGGTGCGAGCACCGTGAGCCGGCGGATTCGTTACCAGTTCATGCTGACTGGCTGACAAAACATGAACAGGACCGCTTCCAAGTTCACTCAGATGGTCACCAACAGTCTATCACCCTTGAGCGGGCAACACTTGTATGATGGCAGCGGAGCGACGGTGTAGTTCCGAAGGATTCGCATAGGAGCTGGTGATAAATCTCGACAGAGAGTACCGAATGTCGCAAATAGTTGACCGCGTGCGCTCTGTTATCGCTTGCTCCCTTGATTTTTTTTTTGTTTATTCATACTCGCATACAGCCTTGCCAGACTACGGCACACTTTTAATCCAGTTTTCCCGCCCGCTGTCCGCGAGGCGGCACATTGCAAGCTCCCCTTTGCCCAGCCTGTCCCAAAAAAATGTGATGCGCACCAATAAAATCACAAAGGAAAGGAATTCTGACCAAATACAGGACAAATGAAGTCGTAATCAAGAACCAAGGAATGAACGAAAGAAATCGTAGCCCTCCCTTACCATTCCCCAGCAGACGCCATGAAAGAGGGCGTCGGAAGGAAAAGGGTTCCTCCCCCCTGGCACCCAGCTCCTCCGTCTCCACTCTCTTCTCCTCTTCCCGCTCCCTGCGTTCGCGGAGCCCCCACTCGGACACCTTGCTCCCGGCGTCTTCCCCAGCCGGAACTAACCTTCTCACATCCGTAGCGGAGAGGAAGCCTAGTACCGCCTGGCTGCATCTCCCATCGGCAAGGAAGTCCCGGATCTTGAACCGGCTCTTCCCCTCCCGCTTTTTTTTCCCCACTTTCCACAGTTCTGGGTGGTGGCCGGGCCGAATGCACATCCAAACGAATTGCGTGATCCGCTGTTTGTCCCACTGCCACAGTGTTCTCCATAGTCCAGTCCGTCCGTCCTGGGCCTCGGACGGGACTACGTAAAATACACGCCGTCCGTCCAATCTCTGGACTGGACGGAGCCCGTCCGGAGCATCCCTAGGACGGGACGGACGGCGGTCGACGGCGGTCGACTGCCAAATTGTAGAAAAAAGCAAGGTAAATTGTAGAAAAAAGCAAGGCAATAAATTCAATCTCGTTACACTAAGCCAAATCCTCCTCGCATAATGCGTTCAACATGTCCTCAATAACTTTGATATCCTGCTTCGCAGCGGCAATCAAGCCATCCCTCTGCCAACTCTTGAGACACTCAAGGGCCTCGATGGCATCGTCACCCATACGACATCTCCGGTCAGTTAAGGTGATCTAAATTTTCATGCACTTATCGATTACGTGCACATGACATATCTATTACATACGCCAACCCGCTTCGACCGGCACCTGCCCCTCCCCCCACTTATCTAGTACGCGCACGTGACATATTACATAAAGCTACTAGTGCCGTCCGTCCAACACTGAAGACGGGACCGGCCACCGCCCTCCCTCATCACGGACGGGACGGACTATCTCAGTACGGTCCGTCCAGAGCTCGGACGGGACTGCAAAAATCCCGTCCGGACGGCATGGACGGCCGTCCGGACCGGACTATGGAGAACACTGCACTGCCAGGTGTCAGAATAATGGGCGTCCGGACATGGCGGACCGGAGACGGCGTCCGGAGATGATGGACCGGAGACGGCACGTCCGGAGATGACAGCTGCCTGAGTCTCCGAGCACCGGCTCGGGAGATAGTCTTCCGTCCTTTCCCCTTGTCGAGTCCCTCAGGCCCGTTGTATATATAGAGAATGTTTCTGCCTTCGACTATGTATCAATCAATCAATTCACTATCTTCATCTCTATCGATCCCTATATTCCAATAACAGGCCACCTTGGTGATGCCCGTCGAGGTTATGTCGTCGCCTGGTGCTGAGGTTGGCAGCTTTTCCCAGCAGCGCGCCGACCAGATGCACACCCATCTGCTCGAAGGCCCGTCCCCTCTCCCGAGGTTTGTAGCTCCCTGGAGGACCCTTTGGGAAGCGCGCTGACAAGATCGCCTGTTCCCGCTCCTGGTGACCCACCGCAATGCTGCCGTCTTTGGCCACCAATGCTTGCCCTGCCTTGTCGATTCTTCGGGATGTGTACTCGGTTGCGTCCCACACTTCATTCCCCTCCGCCTCCTGTAAGAATTAGTTCCAGCATTCCCTCTTCACCTGCCAGATCGCCCTCCGCAGGTTCTGCCTGGCTTCCTGGACACGTCTGATGCCTGCTGGCCCTTGGCCGCTCGGCGCGCCATTCCCACCCGGTGTTCTACACAGACCAGACATGTTGGCAGACCGATCTAAGTCGGTCTGCCAAGGCGCAGGCCCGACCCAGGGTTGGTCGGTCCGGATAACATGAAGATAAACAATTATTTTTCCTTGGCAAGGGCACGTTTTTTTCCTGTTTAATCATACTCGCATATAGCCTTATCTAGACTATGGCGGCGAGCATATTGTCTGCTGTCCGCGCGGCGGCGGCACGTTGCAAGCTCCCCTTTGCCCTCCACCCAGCTCCTCCGCCTCCGCCTCCCTCTCCCCTTCCCACTCCCGGCGCTCCCGGAACTCCCACCAAGACGCCTTGCTTCCTGCGTCCTCCTCATCTGGCACTTTCCTCCCCACATCCGTGGCGGAGAGGAAGTCTAGTACCACCTGACTGCATCTCTCGTCGGCGAGGAGGTCCCGAATCTTCTACCGACTCTTCCACCTCCCGGTCTCCTTCTGCACCTCCGCCCACAGAATCTTCTTTTGGGCCTTCCACTCCGGACACACCTTGAAGAGGTTCTCCCGAGTCTGGGTCTGGGGGGTGGGCTGGTTTTTTCCTCCAGTGGAGGTACTGCCCGGAAAGGCAGTGCCCCGTCTTTATCTGGTAGCACCGTGGAGCAAGCCTCTTGTTGCTCCCGGTAACCGTGCCGTCCGGCCTTTGGCTTTTCGGCATCCGGTATTTTGTCTTGGAGGTCTAGCCCCCTAGCCCACTGGCGCGCCTCCGCCCACTTCTTCTCGGAGATCTCCCGCTAGAGGTGCACGAGATCTTGGGAGGGGCATTACGCGTGCCCCGTTCTGGTCCGAGTAGCTTAGCCATTCTACCTCGCGGGCGTCTGGCTCCTCTCGCCGTAATCTTCGCCCACTCATAGGTATTTTCGTTGCCGGCAACTCCCTTGTGAGCCGGGCACCACCGAATCTCGGTGATGATGCCTGGCCCAGCCTTATGCAGCATGGCGATGTGCTTCTTAGCCTGGAGCGCGTACTGTTGGCCGGGGCCAGGCTCCTCCGAAGCCATCCGTCTGATGGCGGCTTGGGCGTCCGTGAAAACCATGATTCGTCAATACCATCGGGCTCGCAGCGGCACCAGTTCGCGGAAAAAGACTGATGACGGCCTGTCTCAGAGGATACCCTGGTTGCCTCCCAGCAGTATACAAAGGATAGAGAGCCCTACGATGATACAGAGTCGGTGGAGGGGGTGGTGGACGAGGAAGACATCGGCGGCGTCGCCATGAAGCTTTCGCCGGGTGAGCGTTGTTCTGGCGGACCTATCCCGGCGTCGGCAGACTGACTTGACTTACGGTTGGTTGGTCTGGATATATCCCGACCAGACCCGACTTGCCCAAAATTATTCTGGATCGGTCTATGTAGAACATTGTTCCCACCTCTTTCCTCAGTTCTGTGAGGTCATCGGTCCGCCACCGCTTCGACCTGGTGCACCACCTCTTCTTCCTAGGCGCTCCAGCATAACTGTGCCAGGGGACAAGTATTGGAGGCGGTGTTGGAGACGGCAGTGCAGAAGGGAGCAGATCTGGTCCTGATCCAGGAACCACGCGGGGAGACAGAGAAGGACAGCACAAGGTCACACCCTAGCTTCCGATTTATCAGAGGGAAGGAGGGCGAGGCGGCCAAGTGCTGGGTGGCAATCAACCGGGAGTCTCAGTGCCTGGTAACGGAGCTGAAGGACCTGACCCGGGACTGCACAAACTATGCGCAGGCCCTGGAGGTCAAGCCTCCGAGCGGTGCCTCGATCATCATTGTTAATGTGTATGATCGCGGGCGGCAGGGGGGAAGTGGAGAGCGGCTGGCCCAGCGGGCAAACTGGGAGGTCATTACAAGGCACAGCCAGGTGATCATCGCGGGGGACATGAATGCCCACAGCCAGATGTGGAACGGGAGGGCGACATCGAGACGGAATGCACCATTTTGGGAGAACCTCATAAGCGACCACTCCCTGGTAGTGTGGAACTCCGAGGAGGTGACCCGGGTGGGCAGTGACAACCACTCCATCATCGACCTCACGCTCTCCTCACCCGGTGTCGAGCTCAACTGGAGTATCGACAGCGAAGAAGCGACCGGCTCGGACCATGAGGTCATTATGTGGGAAATTCTTGGAGGGACCCCAAACAGCCGAGACAGCAGCAGGGAGGTCACGGGGTGGGACATTAGTGGCTGGAGTGGGGCCGGAAAGAGCGAAGAAGAGCAGAAAGCTGCGAGGGAAAAGGAAGTGGCTGCCCAGCAATGCTTCCTAAGATCGGGGAAGGAAACATCAGCACTCGACGACACCAGCTCAGCGGAGCAGGTGGAGGAAGCAGCAGTGGCATTACGGGAGGCCATGGTAGGAACGCTCAATAGCCACGCCAGGGCGAAGAGGTGGTGCAGCAGATCAAAGCCATGGTGGACGGAAGAGCTGGTGGAGCTACGGAAGCAGCTGGGGAGGGCAAGACGACGGCCGGCAGGTATAGGGCGCGCACGGGATGCTCGACGCAACCTGCGGCGGGCCATTCGCAAGGCCAAAAAGGAATGCTGGAACAAGTTCCTCCAGGAGGCAAAGGGGAGGGAGGTGTGGACGGCAGCGAACCATACTGCACTCAGGCTCGACCGGACTGGACAGGCACTGGTAGACGGGGAGGGCAACATTGCGGAGAGTCAGGAGGAGAGGGAGGCAGCAATCCTCAAAGGGTACTTCCCGAAGGGGCCGCCAGGCACGTACGAGCCATCGGCGGGCGGGCGGGCATTTGAGCGGGTTGATGTTCACTTAGTCAGCTACCTGCTGGCCAAGGCAGCCAACACAGCAGCGCCAGACGATGACAGGATATCGGCGGTCATCTTGAAAGTCTTCTGGGAGTGGGACCGACAGCGGATCACGCAACTGGTATGAGCGTGCATCAGGACCGGCTACCACCCAAAGATATGGAAGACGGCAAAGGGGGTAGTCATCCCGAAGCCCGAGAAGCCAGATTACACCAAGGTGAGAGCATAAAGAGTGATCTCACTTCTGGATGTCATCGGCAAGCTGGTGGAGCGAACGGCAGCCCATCTGATTGCCGACCACCTGGAACGCAAGCGGGCCCTCCATGAGGGTCAGTACGGGTGCCGCAAGCGGCGATCCTGTGTGGATGCAGTGGCAGTCTTGATGAACCACACCCAGCAGGCGTGGGCAGGAAAGAAGGTGGCAGGTGCACTGTTCATGGACGTCAAGTCAGCATTCAACAATGTCAGCAAAACACAATTGGGCAAGCGCATGCAGGTACTGGAGATTGAGCCAGACCTCATCCGATGGACCAGCAGCTTCATGTCAGACCACCAGGTGAAACTCGTTCTGGACGGCAAGACAGGCGAGGCAAATCCAGTGGACACGGGAATCCCCCAAGGGTCTCCAGTGGTGCCAATCCTCTTCACCACCTATCTGTCAGGAATCTTCGACGAGGTGGAGGCAGCAGTACCAGGCATCCAGGGCCTGTCCTTCGTGGACGACATAAGCTGGTGGGCGGATGGCGCAGACAGTACAGCAGTGGCAGCAAAGCTCTCGGCGGCGGCAGCGGCCGCGATTGGATGGGCGGCGGAGAACGGAGTAGCGTTCGACTCCGGCAAGATGGAGGCAGCGCTGTTCCACAAGAAACGGTCAGCACCTAGGGCAACAGTGGCAGTCGGCACCAACAGCGTCCCGTTCAACAAGGAGGCGACCAGGTGGCTAGGAATCTGGCTCGATGCCCAGCTCTCCCTAAAGGAACACCATGCCACCCGAATGAACGAAGGCAGAAAGACTCTGACAAGACTCCGGCGGCTCACGGGGCAAATGGGACTCACACCAGCCAACTGCAGGAAGGTCATGACAGCGTGCGTCCAGTCAGCCACCATGTTCGGCGCAGAGCTGTGGTGGAAAGGAGACCATGCCACTGGCACACAAGGGCGGGCGGAGGAAATCCAGTGGCTGATCAACCAGGAAGCCCGGGCAACAACGGGCTGCTTCCGGACAACCAATCTGGGTACCCTCTCGATGGAGTCGGGCCTCAGAGCAGCAACTGCGCAGCTGGAGAACAGACAGCGGCGCTTTGGACTACGGCTGCTGAGCCTACCCCTGGGGGCCCAGGTGCGGCAGGTGGTGGGAGCCCCAACAGGAATCGGGAGGCGGCTCACAAACGCCCTCGAACACGGCGGACCGACCGAGAGCACAGTCCTACTTGAAGAGCCAGAAACCCTCGAGGCAGAGCTACTGCAAGAGGAGGAAGCCGAGGCAAAAGCAGAAGCAGAGAGGACCCGTCCTGGGCTGACCATGTTCACGGATGGCTCACGACTCGATGATGGGGCTACCGGGTACTCGGTGGTGTGGAGGTGGGGCCTGACTTGGACGGGCGCCAAAGTGCATATGGGCAACAACCAAGAGGCCTATGATGCAGAGTGTGCCACTCTCGCCCATGCTCTGGAACTGGCAGCGCAAAGAAGCTCAACCTCGGAACGAGTCACCATCTTTTCGGACGCACAGGCAGCCATCAGGCGGATGGCATCGGACGAGCCTGGCTCTGGGCAACAGTACGCCCTCCAGGCACGGAAACATATCACCACGCTACGCAGGGCCAGGAAGGGCATCGTCATCAAAATCCGTTGGTACCCAGCCCACAAGGGAGTCGTGGGCAACGAGAAGGCCGATGAGTGGGCAAAGATTGCAGCAGGGGAGCCGAACACCTGCGGGGTGGAGTGGCTGAGCTCCTCAGGCCGAACGAAGGTGCGGGTGGCGCATCTCCCACGATCTCTTGCCAGCCTCAAGCGGGAAATCTCAGAGAAGAAGTGGGCGGAGGCACGCCAGTGGGCTGGAGGTCGGACCTCGAAGACGAAGTACCGCATGCCGAAGAGCCAGAAACCC
>Ga0307508_10002037_pt1 | contig 21860 bp, 22 predicted proteins | sample 9_EM_MG_FD_203089 | JGI IMG/M metagenome (GOLD analysis project Ga0307508, IMG submission 203089) | Populus trichocarpa ectomycorrhiza microbial communities from riparian zone in the Pacific Northwest, United States - 9_EM | ecosystem: Host-associated > Plants > Roots > Unclassified | place...
CTCGGAGGGGGGATCTTACCTATCGCTGCGGAAACCGAGCAGGGGGCGATCCCGAGCAGGGGGGGGATCCTACCTACCATTGGATCCCGAGCAGGATTTTTTTTTTTTTTTTGTTTATTCATTACTCGTGTGAGTGATCCCAAGCAGGAGGGGGGGGGGGGGATCCTATCAACCATTGGATCCCAAGCAGGAGGGGGGGGGGCGATCCTATCTACCATTGGATCCCAAGCAGGAGGGGGGGGGGACATCATCCTATTTACCCATCGCTGCGGAAACAGAGCAGGGGGGGGGCTAAGCGTGAAAAGCGTTACCCACAGATTGATGCAAAAAAACCCATCTCATTGGATAAATCTGCTACTAGCAGAACACGTAATAGACTCCAGGCTGCCCAGGAGGCACATTTAAAGAACCGGCATCATAAGTTTGCCCACTCCTCCTGGCATAAATATAAAAGAGCACGATCCAGTTCCCCAGAGCGAAAGTATTCTCCTCAGAAGTTCCCGCCCAGCCCGCCCAAGCCACCCGCCGAAACCAGACCAACCAGCCCAAAAACACCCATCCGAACATGGCTCTCTCCCCCCAGAACACGACTCTCGCATCCACGGACACGGCTCTCACCACTGAGGCCATCATTGCAATCATCGGCGTCGTGTGCAGCCTACCACCGCTGTTCCTGGTCGTATGGCAGCTATACCGGCGGAGGGAACGGGGATGCAAAGAGGGTGCGGCAGGTAGGTCAATACCATCGCAGCACGTACTGTTAAAGGTGCTGAGACTTGGACTGGCAGCTGTAGGAAACGAGCCCGTGGTTGAGCGAGGAGGAACGTTTACCCTTCCGTCGAACGTCACGGGGGTGATAATAATGGTGGGAGAGGCGGATCTGGGGAGTCCGAGCAGTCCTAGTTATCCCTTGGAGGACTCCGCGGGATCAGGTAGCCGCTCGGGGCTTGACTGAACCTACGCACAACCAGTGCGCAGCAGCCGAGGCTCGGACTACTAAGTGTGCGTGAGTGTGGGTGTCTGGGTACTCATGTCGTAGATGTCTATTTTGTAGATCATGGATTGAAAGTTAAGATGCTTCCCGGGTTTTTGGGTGCACTATTCATCTGGTAGAGTGCAGGGTGCAGCAGCGATGCTAAATTACCATCCCATCGAATTCTTGTCGGTAATTTGTTCTGACGTACATATATTTTGGCGTTGATGATACGGTTAGTAAAGTTACCCCGGTTCAACTACCTCCACCCCCCCCCCAGCTTTCTGTTTTGTCCTGCCATTGGTCGCGTGCGACCTAAATAGATCATAGCGATACATATACATATTGTCCGTAGTGATCAGTCCGACCCGACCTCGATAAGTCTGCAGGCGGCTCGCAGTAAGCTCCCCTTTGCCCTCCGCCCAGGCCTGTCCCAAGTGTTGTAGATCGCACCAAGGAAAAGACAAAAGAGAAAGACGAAAAAAGACAAAAGAAACCCCGTCCCCACCGCACCCACTGCTCCCAGACCACTCACATGACCGCGAGTGATACTCAAGCCACTCACATGTCCGCGATTGATTGTCAAGCCACTCAAGTGACCGTGAGTGATTGATATAGGTAGCAGCGGATACCATGTCCTTTGTGGTTGACGGATGTATCTTGTTCCCTCGCATATCTGAAGCGGGAGATCACGGAGAAGAAGTGGGCGGATGCCTGGCGAGGAGCTGGAGGCCAGACCTCCAAGCAGAAGTACGGGATCCCGAAGAGCCAAAGCCAGAAGCCGGGCGGCACGGTGGCTGGGAGTTCCAAGAGGCTTGTCTCGAGGTTCTACCAGGTGAACAGTAGGCCACTACCTCACTGAGCAGTACCTCCAGTGGACGAAGAACTGTCCCAACGCTCAGTGCTGGTGGTGCTGGTGTTGAACGCAAACGCGGTACCATCTCTTCAAGGTGTGCCAGAGTGGAGAGCCCAGCAGAAAATCCTCTGGGCAGAGGCACTAAGGAGAGTGGGAGGAGGAACCACCGGTTCACGATCCGAGACCTCCTTGCCGATGGGAGGTACAGCGAGGCGGTACTATGTAGACTTCCTCTCTACCGCGGATGTCGGAAGGCTGGTCCTGGCCGAGGAAGACGCGGAAAGCGAGGTGTCCGAGTGGGAGCGCAGGATCGCAGCAGGGTTCCCAATAGTCTGTCCTGCCCGCTAGTACTATAGGCGGCTAGCGCGTAGTCCAGTCCAGGGCAGAGATTTCACGGACTGTACCTTATAGTCTATGAATCGCGAAGAACTAGGGGTGGCCGTAGACGAGACATTGCGCAAGACCTCGAAAGGCAGCAGGAAAGACTGGGAGCACGACGCCTCATCAGCACGAAGGGCTACGCCGAGGGACATCCTTAGACTTCACCTGAAAGAGCGGGAAGTACTTGCCCGAGCCAGTGAGCTTTAGAATAGGGCTCTAGTCCGGATTACCACCAGCGTATAGTCCAGTCCCGGGCTGAGATTCCAAAGACTACTTAGCCCATAGTCCATAAATCCTGAAGCCTAGTCCAGACTACCACTAGCTGTTAAAATTAGCGCTATCACACCTATCTCCTATTCTTCCTATTTCTTGTTTTCCTATGGTTAGTGGGATAGATTAGATATGTGGTGGCGGCGGCGCGGCGCGGCGCGGAGGAACTCCTGGCGGTGTTGACGCATGTGTTGGGTGTTGCGTATGTGGCCTCGGCACCAGTAGGTTTCGTTGATGCGGTCTGGTTCTGTTAGTGTTCTGTTAACGTGTTCTGGACTCCGGGGGGGAAAGGATGTTTATGTTGCGGAGGTCGAGACATTATGCCGACATCGCCATCTAGGCCAGGTGGCCGCTGTATATAACGTCTGTCTTTTCCGCTCTCATAGATCGATAAGTCTTAGTCTTCAACTCAATCCCTATCGCTCTGCCTCTCGTGTTCTCGCACAATTCCCCGCTTCGAATCTTCTAGTTTCCACGACTCCACTTCCGCAGTCGCTCAAAACTTCACTAGCGTCACCCAACAATGTGGGTCTGACCCTGTAACTGGCTTAAATTTGAGGGAATTTTTGACTGACCAGCAGCCAGCTGTTTGATGATTATTGCGTAATGTGGTGCACGAATGTAGAAGTTGATTCACGGGACCAAAGCCATCAAATATGAAGGTATTTCCGGTTATGTCCTCTAATCATCTATCTTCTATCGCCACAACCTCTGAGTATCTCCTCCCTACGCCCTCCTTCATGGCATCTGCACATGAGGATTGGGGGGCGGGATACGACTTCCTTTGTTCTTCCTTTTGTTCGGACTATTTTCCTCTGTGATTCCCTTGGTGCGCATCGTACCTTCTTGGGACAGGCCAGGGTGGAGGGCAAAGTGAAGCTTGCAACGTGCCACCTCCGCGCGGAGAGCGGACGGGGAACTGGGACAAAAAGTGCGTCGCCATAGACTAGATAGGCTGTATGAGAGTATGAATATACAAAAAAAAACCTCCAAGTATTCATCTCACATTTTTTAGATAATCATGTTCCGCTTCTTTTTCTGATACTCATGTGTGTACGTCCTTGTGTCTGTTGTGGTGGGTTTTTTTTGTTTATTGATACTCGCTTCAGCCTATCTAGGCTATGGCGGCGTACATTTTATCCGTTTTTGCTGTCCGCTGTCCGCGCGGTGGCGGCACGTTGCAGGCTCCCGTCTGTTGTGGTGGTGGTGACTGGAAGCACACTGCAATGCCATAGTTCTAGCCGATAGCCCAGAAACAAAAATACCAACTGGATTTCGCTTACAGTTCCACCATCTCTTGTCCAATGGACAGATTTTTTAGATAATCATATGTCGCATCTTTTCTGATACTCTCATGTGTGTGTACAACCTTCTGCCTGTTGTGGGCCGAAAGTTCCCTGCAATGCCGTGCAGTCGTAGTTGTAGCTCATAGCCCAGAAACCGAAATACCAACCGGATTTCCTTCACAGCTCCACCTTCTCTTCTACGAACAATGTTGGAAATGCTTCTCGTGGCGTTCTACGTATTGGGGTGTTTGCCGAGACCGTTGTTTGGATTTGGCGCTTGTGCCTTAGAGTTTATTGAGGACACGATTGCGTAAGGCGCAAGCGGGGAAGTGTGAGAGGAGGATCTTTGTTCTACGGGTTCTTTCCCTTCTTCTTCTGCTCTATACTATTGAATACAACGACGCTGTGAGCCATTCGAACGACCAGTATCCATACGCCTTGTGTATCCTCATCTCATACGGCATTCAGACTAATCGAACTCCTATCGTTCATTTCTATCTTCATTGCTGATCGGTATTACTTCAACAAACAACAGAATTTTAAGATACTCTTGTCTCTCTTTTCGATGCTCTCCTGTACGTGTACAATTTTCCTTCACTTGGCGCCATGGTGGTGATCACTCAACGCAAATGGATATGCATCATCAGGGCTCACTCGTAGCCCCGTCTGCCATGTCAATGTGTGTAGATGGGTGTACAGCGTGTATTCAGTGTCGAGCGAATGTGCCGGCGTGGGGCGCCCCATTATATCGGTCTCGTCTCCGAGAGTGTGCTCAGGCACCACCCGAGCCACGTCATGACGACCCGACCCAGGTGACTTCAGCACACTTTCATGACTGCCCAACTGGTTTCTGAGACACCTAGTTGCAGCTCTCTGGGGGTACCCGCCTTGCAGGGCTTCATTCGCTCACAAAATTTACATTTCTGGAAGCGTCATACATATCACTCGTCATACGCCCCACTGATCCGTGCAGTCCCACCTCTCCCAGTTAGGCGGGGGCAGCAGGATACGGGGTGGCAAGGAAGAGTGGGGACAGTTGGGTAGGGGTGAGGGCGCGTATGGGCTACAGCCAAGAAGCCTTTGACGCCGAATGCGCGGCACTCGTGAGAGCACTGGAAGTGGTAGCAAGAAGGCAAACATCGGCCGCAATCAGAAGAATGGCATCGGACGAACCAGGCCCGGCGCAGCAGTGCGCCCTGCAAGCGAGGGAATGGGTAAGGAAGTTGAGACAGAGAACCGGAACATCCGCATCGAGATCCGGTGGTGCCCTGCCCATTGGGGCGTGGCGGGCAACGAGAAGGCGGACGAGTGGGCGAAGCAGGCGGCAGAGGAGCCGGATGCACGAGGAGTCGAATGGATGGGCTACACGGATCGGTACGGCAAGTGACGAATGCCACTCCCCAGGTCACTAGCCAATTTGAAGCGCGAGGTGAAAAAGAAGAAGTGGGAAGAAGCATGGAAGTGGTCGAAGGAAAGGATCAACAAGAAGTATGGAATGCCGAAGATGCAGAGACCGAATGGCCTGGTGGATCGGGGATCGAAGAGGTTAGCAGAACGGTTCCACCATCTCCGAACGGGACACTGCCGCACCGGACAATACATGAAATGGACAAAAAAACTCGGACACGGCGGAGTGCAGGCGGTGTCAGTACAAGGTGCAGACAAGAGAACACCTCTTCAAGAACTGTGTCAAATGGAAGCGACAGCAGAAGAACCTGTGAGCGGAGGTGCGAAAGAAGACAGGAAGAGGGAAGAATCGATTCACCGTCCGGGACCTGTTTGCAGATGAGCGGTGCACACGACCGATTTTGAACTTCTTGCGGGAGACGAAGGTGAGGGCGAGGGTGGGGCCGCGAGGGCTGCCACCGGAACCGAAGAAGGTGGGAGAAGAACGGGGGGGCAAGTGAGGGAACGATGGGCAGGGCGGGGGTGACGCCGGCGGCAGGCGAGGACAGAGGAGGGGCGGAAGAGGTCGAGGAACTGGGAGACGAGAGGTTCAGGGGGCGGAGGAGGTGTTTCATTGGTCCGGTACTTCTTTTGCTCTCTCTCTTTACTGTCATTGTCACTCGTTTAGCGCATTTTCGGCTCTTTCTCTTCTTTCATTCTCCTTTTTCTCGGGAACGGATGGGACAGGCCAGGCGGGGGCAGGGGTAGTTGCCACGGGCCGCCGGCGGACTGTAAGAGGTCGCGGCGGACGGTGAACAGGAAAGGACTGTATATAATATCGTCATGATCCAACCGGGTCGCACACGATCAATGAATCATCACCATCATCACCTCTCCCAGCTAGTATTATATCGCCATGATCCAATAGGGTCGCATGCGATCAATGAGTCATCATCATCATCACCTCTCCCGGCTAGTCGGACTACAGGGCCCTATGGTCCGTCCAGTCCTCCCTCTCCCAGCCCTAGTCCTTATAGTCGTATATTTTGTGGGATTATATCGCTTAATCCATCTCAGTCCTTACATCGGACTGGACTGGGCGGATTATTGGGAACCCTGGCGGTCAGGCCGTCCGGAAGTGCGCCGACCACCGCCTGTTGCTTGCTACCTTCTGGCCTCCTCACATTGCCCTTTCTCCTCCTCTTCACAGCCGGCCTTCCCCTGGGGACTACAGTTAAAGGAGGTTCTGGCGCAACGATACCAGGAATGTTACCCATGTGTACAGCCTGATCACCCTTCAATTCTCCCAGTAAATCCTGATCGAGTGGGGTTAGATTTACGGAGCTGTAGGTGGATATCCAGCGCTCAACAGTAAGCAAGGGGGCCATATGGGCCCTCGGTTGCTGCCTGATGGCGTAGATTACCTCGATAGCCTAGCCACAGGGTACACCAGTATCCTGAAGTCGGTGACAGCAGGTTCTCGCCACTAGATCGATGATCCATTCACGTCCATTCTGTGAAACCGTTCTAGAATTGCCATCGCTCATAGCTACATCGAAGCTGGCAGCAAGACGCTCAGAGGCACGTAGCAATGCAGTTGCCCAAGGAGTGAAGAGCTGTGATCTCCACACAGCCTATCTTGTCCTTGAGTGCGGCGCGTACTCTGAACGTACACTCAGGAGTCCAACAAACGACCACGTTGGACTTGCGCTGTGATTTATCGTAGCGGATGTCGAAGCCGCCCGTGCAGGCCAGTTGGCCATGGCTGCCTTGAACTCGGCGAATCCCAAGAACCGCTGACCGAGGGTTAAAGCACTAAGAGCTGGCGGGATCGCCTCCGAATCGCTCGGGGTCCTAAACCAGACACGTTCAGGCGTTGCAGTAAGATGACTTGAGATGTGTGGGTTGTAAGATAAGGGAGAAATTTGTGTGGTCGACCCCATTAGCGCGGCTGTGAAATCACACTTTACTAACCAAATTCGTTTTTTTCTTGGGTTAAATAAAGAGACACGGTGATTTCAGAAAAAGAAATTCCCCATTAATACAAAACGCGATTTTTTGACCTTTCGGTCGGACAACCGAACAGCGCCTTGGCAGGAATTTCTTTCCTTGGCGGGACTAAAAATTATCTACTTAGTTATGTTCACAACGGGTTGAGTTGTCCTTTATACGTATATCTGGAAGATTCGTGTGTGTCGGAAAAAGCCACTACAGGACCGGATGTATGTACCTGAGTACGGACGTGCATAGTCGTGCCTGTGTGTGTGCGGCGCGATTGGATGGGCCGATCGGGTCTTGACCAACCTGCATGTAACCAGCGACGGCAGATCCAGCCCAACGAGCCGGCAACGGTACCGTGACGCTCGGAAGATTTGATGCCAATGAGCAAGGGGAAACAAAAGGATGGAAAATTTAGAACCTATATCATCCGATATTTTTCGTTTAGATGTGATCGACAAGAGATCTGTGGCGTTTTTTTCTTCTCTCGCCCACGTAGCGGCGCTCGCTTAGCTTAGGGGTGGGCCGGCATCGATTTTATTTCACACCTATTGGCCTGTTTAGACTACGAGAACGCCAGCAACGACTCTGTCCGCAAGTCTAGCTATGTGGCTCTCCTCTTGCCCCACCAGCTTAATCCGATACCAAACGCGAAACACCACCCCGTCATCTGTCTTCATTTCTATTGGACCACCGCGCGGGTCGGGTCGCATCACCAGGGCGGTGCCCAACACGTCTGAATGCGGACGCACTAACAAACTCATGTGCGTGACAGCGCGCGCACGATGACGATGGCCCGCCCAGATACGATGATGTGTGCATGTGCTGCATGCGGCCAGCATATTGACGATGTGCAACACACTTCATCTTGCGGGGCGCTAGTGGCAAACTGGGACGCATTCACGCTCTTGCCGCCAAGGAGGGCTGGTCATGAGGCGACTCCCAGCGGCTAAAAATAATTAAATATTATTTTTAATCGAACTTATTTCCAATTATGGAAATGCATTATCGCCAAGACTCATAAAAGCAAATTATGTAGCTACAAGTACACGGCAGTGTTCTACATAGACCAGTCCGGAATAATTTTGGGTAAGGTCGGGTCTGGTCGGTATATATCCCGACCAAAAAAACCATAGGTCGGGACTGGTCGGGACATATCCCGACCAATAAATTGCAGGTCGAGACTGGTCGGAATATATCCGACCAATAAATCGTAGGTCGGAACCGGTCGGGATGTATCCAGACCGACGAACTGTAGGTCGGGTCTGTCGGCAGACGTCGGGATAGGTCTGGTTAAAAAGGTTTATTTTGCAGAAAATTTATTACAGCTATACGGTGGTACTACGGTCTGCCGTACCGGCACCAGTGATTTGAAGTAACTCATCAATTCTTTGGCGTGCGCTATTGCTACACTACACCAGATCCTCCTCACAAAGCGCAGCCAACATCTGCTCAATCGCTTTAACATTCTCCTTCGTAGCCGCAATCATCCCATCCGGAGATCCGGTGGTGCCCCGCTCACAAGGGCATCACTGGCAATGAAAAGGCTAACGAGTGGGCGAAGATCGCGGCGGAGGAGCCAGACACCCGCGGGGTGGAATGGCTGAATTATGACTACAACGGCCGATCGGAAGTTCGGGCTATGCCCCTCCCGAGATCCCTCGCGAACCTCAAGCGGGAGATCTCCGCGAAGAAATGGGTAGAAGCGCGACAGTGGGCGGGGGGCCGGACCTCGAAGGCCAAGTACTGCATGCCAAAGAGCCTGAGGACAGATGGCGAGGTGGCTGGCAGTACCAAGAGGCTCGCCTCACGGTTCTACCAACTCAAGACAGGGCGCTGCTTATCTGGGCAGTACCTCCACTGGACGAAGAACCGAACCACCCCACAATGCTGGTGGTGCCGGTACCCTCACCAGACTCGGGAGCACCTCTTCAAGGAGCGTCCCGAGTGGAAGGCCCAGCAGAAGATACTGTGGGCGGAGGTGCGGAAGGATACTGGGAGATGGAAGAGCCGGTGGAAGATCCGGGACCTCCAGGCGGACGAGAGGTGTGGGCGGGCGGTACTGGACTTCCTCTCCACCACGGATGTTGGAAGGTGGTGCCGGGCGAGGAGGAGGACGCCGTGAGCGCGGTGTCTGAATTGGAGGTGTGGGAGTGGTTGGACGAGCAGGGAGCGGGAGTGGAGGAGGCGGGTACTGGGGGGACTCCACTGTTTCTGCTCACGCCCGACTTCATGGCGCCCGCAGGAACGGTTTAGGCGCTGGGCGGTCTTCTTTCCTTTGTTCTTTCCTTTGCCCTTCACGCTCGCTCTTCCTTTTGTAATCTCCTTGGTACGAACCACATCATCTTGGGACAGGCCTGGGCGGAGGGCAGAGGGGAGCTTGCAACGTGCCGCCACCGCGCGGACAGCAGACAGGAAACGGACTGTACATAATCTCGCCATGATCTGATAGGTTGCACGCGAGTAATGAATAAACAAAAAAAAAATCATCCCATCCGGCTGGGTTTCTTTCCCCAAGGACGCGGCATCCTGGTGCTGTGATGGGTGGGTGTTATGGTAATTGATGGCAGTGGTGGTGGAAGATTTATGGCTGTCAAGTTGTGTGGACTCTCGTCGCCACGCTTCAACTGGGCCCCGCCGGAGGCTAAAAAAGGAAAAGCTTTTTATATCTAGCGTTATCCCGACGTCGGCCGACGTCGGCAGACCTAGACAGGTGAGGTCGGGATCGGTCTACTTAAATCCCGACCGACCAACCCTTAGTCTGGATCGGCTTAATTTTATTTAGACCGACCAACCCGCAGTCTGAATCGGCTTGATTTCATTTAGACCGACCAACCCTCAGTCTGAATCGGCGTAATTTTATCCCGACCGAGAATTGCAGGTCGGGTCGGGGTCTTGGCAGACCGACTTAGACCGGTCTGCCGACACGTCTGGTCTATGTAGAACACTGGTACACGGCAGTTGCGATTCATCGTATCGGTAGAAAGCAAAAGAAACAAAATTGCTTCTGAGCTATGGTCGGGCAGGAACACGTAGTCTACAGACCAAAGTAACGGCGAAGGGATTTCTATGGCTGCCATAGGCTGACGGTGGACTCATGTGTGAAACCAAGCTACCATAGATAAAGACGCTCCGGAGCAACAGTGCCTTCCTCAGTTACCGCCTAGCTCGTCTAAAAGTTTAGATATAAAGAGCACGCTCCAGCTCCCTCCGGAACGAAAGCGATTTCCTCAGTTCCCACCCGGCTCGTCCAAGTTCACACACCCATTCGCCGAAACCGGACCGATGAGCTCAGGGAGCACCCATCCAAACATGCCTCTCTCCCCGGAGGCGATCACCGCACTCGCCGGCATCGTGTGAAGTCTATGACCGGCGATCCTGACTGTATTGCACCTGCGTCGGCGAAGGGAACGGAGACACGATAAGGGTGCGATAAGTAAGTTAACACCGTCACAACGCTTACCGATAGAGCATACTGAGACCTGGACTGGTAGCTGCAGGAAACATCACACAGTATAAAAATTGATTTGATGTTGGCGTTTGTTGTGGAAAATGGCAAGTGAACGCACATGGCACTTAACTTTCATCCCCATTACTACATACAACAACGATTACATCTATTTCGCATCTACTTTGCCACCCTATTCCCGAGAACGCCGAATTTTGGTGCAACAAATTATTTTATCTCCACACTCCTATCATTCCGACGCAGAAGAATTTGACACGTACCACTCATAAGTACAGTGTATACAAAACTCAGCAGTTGTACATCACAGCGGAGCGGCGAAGTCACAGTACAGAGATACGAGTGTCGATTAAGAGAAAGTAAGAAGGGGGCTAAACCTCTTCCACCGAAGGATGGGTGAAGAAACGACACGGAACAACAGCACGACAGCCTGGACTTTGTCGGGCAAGAACCAAAGTTACGCGCACGGTCAACAAACCAATCACTGTGAGGGAGTCGTTTGGGTGCAGAAAAAACACCAGCACGATCCGGCTAGAAGCAGGGAGATTGCACCTTCTGCACTCGCAATTCAACTAGCGACAGCGAAAGTATCAACCGGCACAAGTCACGAATACGTCGAAAAGAGTCAGCACACTCCAAATTGATTCGTTTAGAAAATACGTACAAAAAGGAGCACGATGCCTTCCCCGATCGGACGGATGTATACATTTGAAGACTAGCACCTTTCGGCAGGATGTTGATAAAGCGGTCAGTCTCATTAGGGAGAAAGGGTGGCTCATGAGGAGAATAACACCGGGAGATTGTTGAGAATTGGATGGGGTTGATAAACGAGCTGCCGGCTGATTTGTTGCCCGAACATATTGTAAAGAAGAATAGTAGATCGTGGGAATTATAATCAAAGCTTTTTTTTAATTCATAAAACTTTTGCGCTTGCAGGTTAACGGGTTGAGAGGGGAGGGAGTGATGAAAAATGGGTTCTTTCCGGAGTCCTTTATTTGGTGATAGTTTACTGCGTGAGTTCACTCTCTCCCTTTCCACAACAAACACCAACATCAAAGTAATCTTATCCATTTTTAATATGTGTGGCTGTGGCTGAAACAGTCGCCGAATTAGGCCGCCCCCGCAAGCCCACTGCAACCGATCGGCTCGTTCTTCTCCCGTTGGGAGGTGCTGGCCGTGCCCCAACACCCAGCTCAGATGGGATTGCCACCGCATTCACTGCAATCCTTTTTGCTACGTCAGTCACGATATGCGTATCGGGAAAAAAAAAGCTCAGTTTATTTGATTGGTTAATTGATACGGGCGTACCACCCAGTCTCCAGACTCAAGGAACGGTGAAGCGCTTCCACGGCCACCAACAATGTGGTGCCTCTCGACGATGGTTGACGGTAGACTCATGCGTGTAATCCTCCTTCCCTAGATAAAGATGCTCCAGTTCCCTTCGGAGCGAAAGAGCCTTCCTCAGTTCTGCCCAGTACGTCCAAAAGCTCGGATATAAAGAGCACACTCCAGCTCCCTCCGGAACGAACGTTATTTCAGCTCCCACCCAGCTCGTCCAAGTTCACTCACTCGTTCGCTGAAACAGATCGGTCCGCTCACAAAACACCCGTCCGAACATGCCTCTCTTCCCCGAGGCCATCATCACACTCATCGGCGTCGAGAGCACTCTGCCACCGGCGATACTGATCGTATGGCAGCTGTGCCATCGACAGGAACGGGGATGCGAAGAGGGCGCGGTGGGTACGTTAACACCATCGCAGCGCTTACCGATAGCATGCTGAGACCTGGACCAGCAGCTGTAGGAAATGAGCCCGGGAGAGAGCGAGGCGAAGCGTTCAACCTTCCGTCGATTTCTCCGCCGGTGGTAACGGTAGTGGGAGTGGCGGATCCGGGGCGACGGGGCAGTCCCAGCTATCCCGTGGAGGGCACTGCGGATCTAGTAGCCGCGAGGGGCTTGACTGAACCTGCATATGTATGTACATATGTACCACCAATGTGTAGTAGTCGAGGCTTGAACTTTTGGTGTGGGTGTGCGCGGGTGTCGGTAGCTACTCATGCCGCAAATGTCAATTATGTAGGAGAGATCATCGTTTGATAAGACTTCCGTACTTTTGGGAGTGCAAATTATGTAAGCACGTCAAGACAGGTAGACTAGACTACATATGAATATAGAAATCGACATCCCTGCATGCACCCAGCAACCGATCGCGATGCGCAACGGGAACCGCAGGGGGGGGTGCTGTGGGTTGCAGGGGGGTGCAGGGAGGCCTCCTGACATGTTATTACATAACTACGTCCAACATCTGGCTGCAGCGGGGGTGCTGGGGAGGTACATGGAGTGCCGGACACTTATCTAGACGGGTCAGGGTGGAGCAGGTTCAACGCGCTCCCCCCCAAACGCTACTCCTATTTGATATTGTGCTAGTCCTTAAGCGCGCTAGCAGCGCTAGTACCTATAATAGTGGCATTTATAGGGTGTACCTTATAAGTGAGATAATACGGTAGTTGGGTAAAGGTCGGCGGATGAGGGCGTTTTTCCAACCTTGCTTGACCGTGCAAGTGGGTTCCGCTGCTGATGGAAATGCTTAAGCTGCTTCCACCCCGTGTAACCTTGCGTCTGCTGGTTACGCGCTGACTAACGGGTTAGCCGCGTCGTGTGATCGCTGGGACGTCTACGGCCTATTTAATACAGCACCTCCCGTTTTCCGCACGGCGATTGACTCCCATAACACATACCCATTTATAAATGTTGTGTCAAGGTTATGATGGAGTTTGGTGGAGCGAGAAAGTCTTGTGTGTGTATTGTCTTCTCTTAGAGAAAGGCTGAAAAGGTGAAAAGTCTGAATACATGTATATGACGTGATTCTACGCATGGCAAAGCAAAACGAGTGAGATAGTTATTGCAACATATTGATTACGGTAGTGCCCGAGTGACAGCGTATGTATATTAGCCAGCAAAGACCAGGCCTGGCAGTCCCAATTTCCCTGATGGTTCTGCGGCTTCTGTTCCTCAGGATTGGTCTCCGCCGAAGTGGTCGCACACATTGGCGGCTCCTCCGTGTACGATTTGTCTTCGAGTGTGGTCATTGCGGACGCGGGGGGAGAAAAAAAAAGGAGTGTGCGAACGGATTGGCGGAGTGTTCTAGAGGCGACCGCAAGGTGAAGAATTTCTGTGAGGGGGACGGATTTGGCGCTGCAGTGAGGATGGCTTTTCGGCGCTGTTTAGCGGCTGAACGATGGAGCACAGAGGATTAATAGAGTTCGAACCCCCCCTTTCTGGCATGCATTCTGAAGCGAATGGAACATATGCATGTGCAGGGATTGGTCCTCCGTGGCTATCTCTACCCGGAGAACTTCTCGGCGTTGCAAGCCCCGGCACCCCTTGTCCTTTTCGCGTCACGTCAATGGATCGGCGTGCTCGTCTTCATCGTCTCGGTCCTTTGCACGTCGTCAAGAATGCGATCTCCTCGCCGTCGCGGAGGTCGTCCAGCAGAATCTCAAAGCGGTCGCCGCAGGGACACGGGTACGTGTACAACTACAGCGCCGCGTCGAAGGTCATGTCTTCGATTTCTATCTCGTCGTCGGAGGGCATTTGACGTGTGCGGACGCGGATATGCAAGGAGACTGTTCGTGTACAGGCCGGTTATGCAGCGAGCTGTGCGTGCGGATGCTGACCGCAGTGTGGATAGGGATGTTGCGCGGTGCCGCTACATACGCAGCGGATAGGGATGTTGTGCTGTGCGGTGTTGCACGTATCTATGGGTGCTGGCGGGGTGTTGGAGGTGTGAGGAAGGTTTTTTTGCCTTTCCCAGTCGGTGGGGCTGTGCACCTGCGTCAGCGCTAGTCCGTCGACAAATGGCTTGGCCCAGGCTCCTCGAGTGTTCCTTTGGGCCGATTGATCGTGACAACTCCTATGTAATCGAAGCTTGCAGAGCTCAAAGCTTAGGTATAAAGGGCATACTCCAGCCCGTCTCGGGTCGAAAGCGTCTCTCTTGTCTCCGGCCCTGCTCGCCCAAGTCCACTCACTCATTCGCCGAAACCAGATCGATCAACTCAAAAAACACTGTCCGAATATGGCTCTCTCCTCCGAGGCCATCATCGCAATCGTCGGCATCATGTGCAGTCTCCCATCGGTAGTCCTGATCGTATGGCAGCTCTCCCGGCGACGAGAACGGGGATGCAAAGAGTGTGCGGCGGGTAGGTCAACACCACCACAGAGTTTACAGGTATAGCATGCTGAGACTTGGACTGGCAGCTGCAGGAAGTGAGTCCGCGATAGCGCGAGGAGAGGCATTCTCCCTTCCGTCGAATTTCCCGGCGGTGGTAACGGTAATGGGAGAGGCGGGTTCTGGGAGTCCTGGCGGCCCTGACTATCACTTGGAGGGCTTTATGGGAGCTAGTAGCTGCGAGGGGCTGGATTGAACCTGTTTACCATTATGTATTTTTCTACTAGTTTGTTCGTGATGATAGCAAAACCTATGAATGTACCCTCAATGTTGTCTCGCTCCAGCCCCATCCAATTGTGGCGTTACGGGTTTAGCCGCTCGTACCTCGCTAAAACCCCTCCACCACCACTTTATTGTCTGGGTCTGGAAGTAAACAAGCCCGATATTCGACTCGTGTTCCCTCCCACCCAACCCCACCAAAAATAGAATTAGTTTCTTAATTATGTACCAAGGCATCGAGTGAACAAGTGACTAGACACCGAAAATATCAAGCCTCCATTCTTCCCATCCCAACTTTATATTCCTACTCTGACTGCTTCATCAACCTCACATTCAAGCTACCCATCTACCTTCGTTCTGACGTTCACAGCACATCCCAGTCTTACACCAGCAACACTCGGAAATATGCTCTGACGCCCTCGTGAAGGGAATACTCCAGACACCTACGTACTTCATATTCTCTCCGCAATGAAGTCATATGGCATGTCAGTCACCTCTTTCATGGAAGTGCACTTTGCCAGCACCGATCATCGAATTAAGTCACAAGTTGACTGGTTTTCTAAGCGCCAAGGCCTAATACATGTTTTTCAAGCGGTTCCCTTTAATACAAACTTTGGGCACCGCATTTTCCGGACAAGAAGAGATACAGTGCAGAACGCTGCTGCGCAAACAGGCATCCGGCACGCTGGTTGGTCGCGGCAGCTGTCCCTGCGGCGACGACGGCGATTGGTGCCGCTCCCAGCGGACGAAGCAGCCACAGCTCGGTCCCTGTCCCTTTGCGGTGCAGCCACTATCTATTGGAGCCACTGCATTCTGCCCATTCACGGTGCGGCTCCGCGGAATCTGCGGGCGAGTGGCCAGGCGCAGTGGCAGAGGCGGATTTTAACGGTGCATATCTAGTGACTGCACCGCAAAGGGACAGGGGCCGAGCTGTGGCTGCTTCGTCTGCCGGGAGCGGCGCCAATCGCCGTCGTCGCCGCAGGGACAGCTGCCGCGACCAGCCAGCGTACGCGTGCCTGTTTGCGCAGCAGCGTGCTGCACTGTATCTAGCTAGAGTGCCGGACACTTAGACGGGTCAAGGCTTGGCAAACCTACTAATCGTGCATTCTGGTGACTAATCCCGAGTGCTCGTCTATGATCCTGATAAATAACCCTGTATACCCGTTCTGCTTGCGATTTGACGGCGTTGAGATTGCGCCTATTTGCCGACCAGTGTGCACACCCAAGTTCAACAGCGAAATTTTACACCTGTTAATTTTACTTAGGATTGCTGAGCTTACCTTATCGAGTCCGATCGTTCACGCGCAACCCGCTCCCGATCCAACATTGCACGATACCAGGTCCTACTAAGAAAGTCCGTAAAGGCCGTATGTTCAGTCCTAGCAAGAACAGACAGTACTCGTTTCCAGAGCTGGAGAAGATATTGTTTGTCGCCTTTGACTCGGTGGAGCTGAAGACAATCCGGCGGTTCGCAGATCAGAGCGAAAAGTTGGATGATGGCTTATATAAATGCCCCGACTGTGGAATTTCATGAGTTCGCTGAAAGTACGTGGTCATATTATCACTCGAGCTAGCCTAATTAGGCAGCTGCGTAGTGTCAAGATCCCTGTGTAGGTACCTAAAAAATTGGGTGCCCGCCACCAAAAATTGCTCCACTTTGAACCCTTTTAGCACGAACACAACACCTTCAAATAGAAAAAGGAAAACACTAAGCTGTTCTCCACATGCTTCTCTTTAATGTAGTGTTTCTCAAATAATTTCTTTCTTATGTTGGGTGGTGTGCAAAAGGACCGAACTTTCGCGAGCATAGCGCTCTGTGCTTAGAATCTACTCAATACATACAGTATCTACACATCTGACTAAAACTCATCTGCGCTCCAACGAAAGTCGTACTCAAAGCCATCCTCATCTTCATCCTCATCACCCTCAGTGTCGGTAATTTGCGGAAGAGAAATAACATGACTGCGTTGAGCTTTCCCTACCGTCTACCAGCCTAGCACTTCGCCGAGTTCCTGCTGCTGGTGGTACGGCTGGTGCGGCTGGCTCTGGGCTTGGTACTGCGGCACAGCGTGCGGCCGGTGCTGCGGCTTGTGGTGCGGCTGGGGATGGGGTTGAGAGTGTGTAAGTCGCCATTTATGACCGCACTGCACAGTGGTGGAAGGTGCCAGGTGACCGGAATTTAGGTTCTTACACGGCCAGGTCCCCGACTCGCCCAGCCCGCCCTGCCATGACCAAATACACCACGCCTCCTGGCTTTTTCTCGAGTTGCAACAGATACTAAAGGCTGGCCTTGCGTACAGTGCGTTGATTCGCTTGAAGCAGTAATGCCTCGTTCTGTGAAGACTTCCATCCGCAACTTACCGAATAGCCTAATAATCTTAAAGCGTACCTTTTTCCATTCCAAGACCTGCTTCCTTTGCTTGAGCCCGAATCGCACTCGTACCTCCTGACATGTAGGTTTCCGTTGCCCACCATTTCCGTCACCCACCCGCCCGTGTTCTGCCCAGGACAACACTCTGAGCGTAAACTCAACTGTTCTGCATTTCCTGGCCCTGGATGGAGCGGCTGCTGGCAGAGGAACTCAGCGAGGGCCCACAGCAATTGGGTTTGCGAGGTCCTGGCCGTTGTTCGAACTTAACCGGAGAACGCTTGTCAGGGGTTCGAGGCGTGTCGGCAGTCGGCCGTAAGGAAGCTTACGAGAAGATATCTGTGAGGAGTTCTACCGGCTGCGTAGAGCTTGATGCTTGGTCGTCGATGATTGATAGCCGTATTTTTCTTTCTAACTGTTGAGATACCGTGTAGTTGGATACTGCCAGGTGCATCCGTTATTCAGTTAGCTGGGCTGATCACCTGACGTTGCAAAAAAAAAACTCGGTGCGCTAACCCTAAGCAGTCTAGCGCGCCACGACCTAAAGTTTTGGCGTTTATAGGGTGTACGTTATAAGTGAGATAATACGGTACTCCACAATCAAAAGAATTAATTTTAAACCCTGCAAAGCGATAGAATCCTATGTGTAGAACAATTCACTGGGATTCAAGTTGAGAATATATGTGGTCGGTGGCAGGCAGTAAAGGTCGAAAGTTGGCTGTTTTACAAGCGGGAGTTGATGAATCCTGCCAGCGCTAACCCAATAAAATTGAGCTAGTCCACAAAAGGCTGGAGCGAGTGATATACTATGTTGATAACACACTTGCCAATAACAAAGGTGTAGATTCGAGAAAATTTCAGGCAAGGGGGTAAGGAGGCGGAGGTGGGGAAACAAAAATTAAGTCAATGGGACAAAAATTGGTGGAGTAATTGCCAACTCTGCTGGAATCCCGATCAGATCATGGCGAGCCTTCGTATTCTCTTTAAACCAAATGGTCTGCAATAGGCAATAAAAGTGGAGTCCACCAAGGATTCAACCCGAAGAGGAAAACAAAATATACTGCCGAACCACAATGGGCCTGGGAAGCCATAAAACTCAGCGACCACTGCAAGACTAGCTTACCAGCCGAGTCTGGCTCTCCAGTGTTCTCCATAGTCCGGACTGCAGTCCAGACTGGACGGACTGCCAAGATCTGGTCCTATCCGGCCTTCAGGACGGACTGCGGAAAAGCGGTCCGTCCAGTCCACAATTTTCACGAACTGGGTCGAACTGCAGTCCGATATGCACTCGGTTGCACTTTTAATCAAAAAGGAATCAATTTATGGTAAAAAATCGTTATCCTGTAGAATATTGTTAGGTGAAGTGCATTACATAAACCATATTTCCAGTGTTGCAAGAATGCACATTCCCAGGTTGCTGTTGATAGCAGATACATGGGCATCGCTGCGACCCATAACCACGATCCCACTCGCAAGCAGAGAAATGCGGTATTGGCACATCACGAGTTCTTACTCGTTTTCTCGGGTATACCCTTTTGAGCATTAATCTTTGTCGCCATTGTGATACCACGCCCGCCACTACTCAGACGATTCCCTAAAGGTGACGGAGGGTCCTCAGAAATGCAGCCGGTGTTCAGGTACCGAAAATTCGGCTTTTTCTTCGTTTCTTGGCATCGGACTGCAGTCGACTGCGCGACGATTTTTTGGACTGGTCCGTCCGAAGAGTGCCGCTGGACGGACTGCCAAGATACAGTCCAGTCCAGTCCGGAGCTCAAGACGGACGGACTGGACTATGTAGAACACTGGTTCACTCTAATGAGGGGTGAGTTACGATGAAACCTCCAGACCCAGGGAACCCTTTGACAGGCTTTCTGGGCAAACCTCTCCAGCACCGCAAAGGATGCTAGCCTGTGGTAGGTTTGATCAGACGAATACTAAGTCAGGAAATTTTTTGCTATCTGACCAAAGCTAGCTTAAAGATCCACTTAGTCCAGATGAGGCTTTGATGCAGACTCCTATGCATGGATTTTAAAGTCTTCAATTGACCCCAGTTCTCCTCCAGAAGTGAGAACATCGCACAAAGCTCACTCTACTTCCTAGTAGTTAGAGGGCGTAGAAGATATCACTGGTTATCCAAGCCAGTCTGTATGATCCACCCATGAAATCCAGTAAAGAAGGCCTACACAGAGGACTTACTTCTTATACTGGGACCCCTCCCAATCTTCCTAGGCGCAGAGATCACTTGTTGCGTGATCCCTATTCTTCCTTCAGTGCATTGCTGCAGGGTGAGTTTTATGGCTTCCCAGGCCCAGAATCCCGACCCGTGTGAGCGGGGTATCACCCGACAGGGTACTTTTTGGTGGGGATTGCGCTCAATCCCCTAGCAGGTCCCCAAGGAGTGTGTTCGTAAAGACGCTCTTCGGTCTAAGTGTCCGGTGTCTGGCAGTGTGCCAGCGTACATGCTAGCGCACGGCAAAAAATTATTTCTTAAGGAGGAATTGCGTGAGAAGCCATAATGTATCCAGGCCAAATGCTAGGATGTGACAAAAAACATTGAGGGTACATAGGTTTTGCACAAAAAACGAATAAACCAGCAGAAAAACACACAATGGTAGATAGGTTCAATCAAGCCCCTCGCGGCTACTGGATCCAGCAGAGCCCTCCAAGAGATAGCTAGTGCCGCCAGGACTCCCCGGACCCGCCTCTCCCACCACCGTTACCACCGCCGAGAAATTCGACGGAAGGGAGAACGCTTCTCCTCGCGCCATCGCGGACTCGCTCCCTGTAGCTGCAGATCCAAGTCTCAGCATGCTATACCAGTAAACGCTGCAGTGGTGTTGACCTACCCCGCCGCACACTTCTTGCATCCCAGTTCTCGTCGCCGAGAGAGTTGCCATACAATCAGGACCACCGATGGAAGACTGCACACGACGGCGGCGATTGCGATGATGGCCTCGGAGGAGAGAGTCATGTTCGGACGGGTGTTTTTTGGAGTTGATCGAACTGGTTTCGGCGAATGAATGAGTGGGCCTGGGCGAGGAGGGCTGGAGATAAGAGGCGCTTTTGCCCCGGGATGAGCTGGAGTGTGTCCTATATGCCCAAAATTTGGGCTCCGCAATTCCACGGTCTGAGCTTCGATTGGATACGATTTGGCCGGTTGTCACGACGAGCACATGTGCATATGCATGTGCAGGGATTGATCCTACCTTGGCCAAACTGAGTTGTCAAAGATACATAGATATTGTGTGCACGTATGTAGTGAACGCAGAGCCCATTCGTGGGGGGCTGTGCTTGGTTCATCTTCCACTCCAGCCGCGGTGATTATACACTGTCACTCGTCCCGTTCTCCTTTGCGCTTCACTCCCGTCGAGCTAGGGGAGCTTGCAACGTGCCGCCACCGCGCGGACAGCGGAAAGGAAACGGACTGTAATATTCTCGTCATGGTCTAGATAGGTCGCATGCGAGTAATGATTAAACAAAACAAAACTCCCGTCGGGCTAGTCTACTTTTTGCTGTTATATAATTCCCTTTTTCACGATATTTCTTTTTTTCAGGGGAAGCTTCAGAAGTAACGGCGCTGGCTGCTAGAAAGCTTCACCAGCATCACTATCTACATTGCAGAAATGTCTACCAGTGAAACACGACTCCCCAACGGCGATCATCTCAACCCCTTTCCCAACGGCGTAGTAGATACAGAACTCATCCGGTTTTTGTGTACCTTCGAGATGTACAAGGACGAAATCATTCCTACAAAGTAGGATGCGGCAGTGGTGGCAGAAACGAAGGTGTCTATTTTCAAGTATCGGACTTGTGGACGGCGTTCAGCTGCAGAATATGGAAGACTCAACGGCTACTGTTAGATGAAGAGGAGGAGGTTTTGATATGGCGGTGTGATATTTTGCTGCGTGTGACTTTCCGCAAAGTATTAGAGACGTGACAGCGACCACAGTTAGAATTATGTGTAAATGCGAACCTGCTTCATATGCTAGTAAAGCTAAACATGGGATGGTAGTAGCTAGGGAAAATTGCCAGGAAGCTCGGAGTAAAACCTCGCAATACCTACGATGTCGGCGAGACCGGATTCGTAATGGGAAACACACAGTCCCAACGAGTACTCGATATCATGACATCTACGAACTTCGGATAGCCGGCGTTCCCCGGCAGATGATAGATCTCAAGGGACTACAGCTTCATCTGGTGTATGTGTCCAAGACGGTTCCCGTGAATCCGCTACTGTACTGTGCTGTAGTCCTATGCTGTATCTGCGCAGATGGCACCTAATTGGATACTTTCTGTGTGTCTTCCACCTCACACAATACGCCCCTCGCAGCCACTCGATGCTTGTGCTTGGGGGGGGGGGGGGGCGCGGGCGGGGGCGCGCGGGGGGGGCGGGGGGGGGGGGCGGGGGGCGGCCGGGGCGGGGGGGTCGGG
>Ga0307508_10002038_pt1 | contig 21855 bp, 30 predicted proteins | sample 9_EM_MG_FD_203089 | JGI IMG/M metagenome (GOLD analysis project Ga0307508, IMG submission 203089) | Populus trichocarpa ectomycorrhiza microbial communities from riparian zone in the Pacific Northwest, United States - 9_EM | ecosystem: Host-associated > Plants > Roots > Unclassified | place...
GATGCAGTCGCGGGGAGGAGGGGGGACGTACGAACAGCGCATCGGCAGGTATGGCCCACTGGATGATGGCAGCCTGAGCTTGGCACATCCGCGAGTCCACCCCCTGCCGGATGCCTTCGCGCGAGTATATTGTTGCGACGTTGGTCATGATGTTCCCGAACGAAGCGTAGAAAGCGAGCCGGTTGATCGGCCGGTGGAACCTCTTGCTCGTGCAAAAGGTCAGGATGATGAAGCTGGCGCCCACGAGCGAGATGGCGGACGAGATCCGCGACGTCCGCTCGAAGATGGCAAGGTCGCCATTCTTGAACGGCATTTCTTGCTTCGCTCTTTCTCTCCGGGGGGATATGGTATGGCAATGGTGGTCTTTCGAACACACAAGAAGACCTACAGCATAGGAGCACGCAGCCGTTGTCAGTCACCCACACATACGCACACGACAGGCGGGGGCGAGGGCGGGGGCGACGTGAGGGGACGATGTATCGTGATGTGCGCCAACCGTCGCACTGCTGCACGGCCCAGCACTCACCCAAGCAAAAGCGACACGCAACACCGACTCTCCGGAACGCACGGCAAGGTACGGTAGTGGCGGCGTGACGTGATACAACCGGAGGAGACCCAGGAAGCCCGCCGGAACAAGGAATCGAGTCGGACGAGCGAAGGGCGGAAAGTAGGCGCTCGCCACTATATATGCATGCATTTGTACCGGCCCCCAATTCTGAGCCCCCCCCACCCAATGTGTCGCGCCATCCTTACGGGCGAGTGCTGCGAGGCGTGGTGTGCGCGAACGGTTTATTTTTCTGAGACGCATCGTCACATTGCGTCCCCAATCCTGGAAATCTCGCTACCCGGTCAAGCTTAGGATATCTAGCGGCTGTGTCGATGCGTTCCGCGTGTTTTCGTGCAGTAGGGTGCGGTTTTTGCGGCTATCGTTGCGACCGCGTGGTATGTATGCACCTAGATAGATATTTCTGGGAACATGGGATGAAGGGCTGGAGTGCAGCAAGCCGACAATGGCTACTGTCGTTCTCCTGCGCCCCGCAATCACTGGACGGTTACATGCCTCTTGCCTGTTGTGCTCGTTCGATGCGTGAGCACTATCTGCGTTGGGGGACTGGGCTTCCATGTAATCTTTGGGGGAATGACCTATCAGCATCTGCGCAGGCGTTTGTTTTGTGGAATGGATGCTTACGGAGCGCGGTCGGCCATGTTGCTCGCTAAGTACTTAAGTGGCAGTCCAATTGTTGTTGGCCCGTCTTCTCTTTTAGGGCGGAGCTTAATCATCGGCCAGGTATGATGATGTACATACATAGAGTACATGTAATTCGCCGTCTATTTTGGGGGGCTCCACGTGGCAGCTTCCGGAGTCCAAGCCCATCTCTTTTCCTAAAAAAAAAAGCCGGGGTATCGGGATTCGGGACGGGTATCTAGCCGGCACATATAAAAAAAACCGTACGATATGTATGATATAGATATGTAGAGTAGAGTAGACATCTACCGTGCACACTAGTCTGTTTTCGGTGCTCGCTGCCTCATATGCCACCAGATCAAAAACTGTGCACACATAGGTACATATAATACAATACATACAACACTAGATAGTTATAGGGGCAGCCACCGTTCAGGGGCTTCGCTGCCTCCACCACTCGAACAACCCATAACGCGTCCAAATGTCTCGTCTTCTACCCGGTTTACGTCTACTCAGTCTGCCACAGAGCGACCAGGCTAGCAAGATCGTGGGTGCGACAACGGTGATTGGACAGCGCCTAAAGTGTGCTCTACGGCATGCGGGTACGGTGGAATGGAGACTACAGCCCTACTGGAGGAGTTGCAGACACTTGAGGCCGAAATCCTACAGGACGATATATATGGTGATGGCCAAAGAGGCAGAGCGGTATGTACCGATCTGGCTCTCACCGTGTTTACAGACGGTTCACGACTGGACAGCGGAGCCACTGGATACTCAGTTGTTTGGCAGAACGGTCCACGCGGGGTTGGCATCAAGAGCCATATGGGCTACAATCAGGAGGCCTATGGTGAGGCTGGTGCAGAGTGTTCTGCCCTCATAAGGGCTTTGGAAACAGCTACGAAAAGGAGGACAACACCTTTGGAAGTTACGACTTCCACGGATGCCCAGGCAGCCATCCGACGAATAGCCTCTGGTGAACCTGGTCCTGGCCACACGTATGCGATCCAGGCTAGGAAGCACATTGCGACGCTTCGACGAGCCAAACCGGATACCCACCATCGAGATCAGATGGCGCCCAGCCCATAAAGGTGTTCCAGGGAACGAGAAGGCCGATGGGTGGGCCAAGTTTGCGGCGGAGTGTCCTGACGCCCGCGGAGCGGAACGGAAGCAGTACACAGACCAGTATGGTAGACGGCCAGTGCCCCTCGCAAGGTCGCTGGCGCATCTCAAGCGGGAGATCTCAGAAAAGAAATGGCAGGAGGCCAAGGCTTGGGCTGATTTACGTGCTACTGGGAAGAAGTGCCAGTACTGCCGACGAGGAAAGGTGCGACAGAAACCGGACCCAGCCCCAACAAAGAGCAACAAGCGGCTGGCAGCCAGGTTCTACCAGTCGAAGACCAGTCATTTTCTCGCTGGCCCAGTATCTCAGGTGGACCAAGAGCAGGGCTACGGCTAATTGTTGGTGGTGCCCCTACCGAACCCAGACCCGGGAGCGCCTATTTAAGAATTGCCCCCACTGGAGGACCCAGCAGAAGATCCTGTGGGCGGAAGTGTGGAAGGAGACGGGTAGAGGTAAAAGCCGGTTTGAGGTCCGAGACCTTTTTGCCGACGAGCGGCGTAGTCACGCGATCCCTGACTTCCTCGCCACCACAGATGTGGGGCGACGGATATCAGATACGGCTGAGGAGGATTCCCAGAGTGAGATGTCGGAGGGGGAACTTAGGGAACGGAAGGAGAAGGCGCAGGACTGGGAGACAGCGTAAGAGTCAGGAGATGAGCTTTTTGCAGGAGTGGATGAGGCTGGGAGAACGGCTGGGGGCGAGGAAGTCCTCGGAACGGATTTTTTGAGGTATCTAGACCAGGGCGGAGGGTAGGGGGAGCCACAGCGGGCCGCCTCCGGGTTGGACAGTGGACGGGAGCTAGTTTTTACGTCTCGCCATGATCTAGACAGGGCCCATGCGAATAATGAATAAATAAATAAAACCCCCCCATAACGCGTGCAAGTGTCCTCGTCTTCTACCATGATACCGCGTACGCGTTGTGGGACTGTCGTCATACGCATCGCTGACTTACGTTCGTCAAGACTGCCATCGTACGCATGACTGACAGCGCTTGTACACTATGTACCTGTTGCAATAATACTAAAGTCATATCGCTGGCATTCGCTTAGAAGCTTTGCAGGGCTACATAGCCGGATGCGATATCTACTGTGATCCCGACACGACATCCACAACGTGCGCGACACGATATCTACATACTGTGATTCCGGCGCGGTATCTGCTGTGGGTCCGGCGCGGTACCCGCGCGAGTCCGACGCGAGTCTGATGCTGCCCAAGCTGGCAGCTGCATAGAGAGATGCATTACGACTGGAGAAACCTGTCCAGTGATCGACACTCTTTGGACCAAGGTATGTATAGGTGGAAACACAACTCAACGACAGGGGGGGCGGTACAAGTTCAACGCCACGGATATCATCTGCGAAAGTGCAAAAGACCAGTACAAATGTTGGAAGAAAGGAACGGCGTCTCGAGCAGCCCCAAATGACTGCAGTCTGCGTCGAAGATTTCTGCCAGATCCGGATGAAAACGACGCGTACCTAGTCGTTTCATTGGTAAACCTAGCACCAGAACAAATTGAGATAGAAATAAACAATGGAGAATATGTAGTTGTGGCAGTCCTTCTCTTTGCCTTGCGTTCTCCATCGCGCTGAGGACGATTCGCGATCCGTTTCGCCGAGACGCTAGATATTCATCGCGATATGTTTCGCGAAGATGTTGGCCGAACAGTCAGTGCCTCATTAGTCATTGCAATCTGAAAAATACATCGGTAGAGTATCTATGTAGCTGTGCCCACGAGTTTCCCAAAAGGCTAGTGCGTGCTAGCGCACCCAACGAATGACAATCCCCATTGAAGCAATCGCATGCTGCAGGCACGCTAGATCGAGCCAACATTCCAGCGAGCAAGGAGACAGGCACAGCCTAGATATACCTAGCAACCGTCCATCTCAGCCGTCGATTGGGCGATCCGGTCATCAGATTGCTTCCGAAGGCCAGCTCATTCCGACGAAGGCGAAAACGGCAACGACAGCACCGAACAAGACGAAGTGACCGCCTCTTGCAGCAGCTGCCCGGGTTTAGCGGTGACGTGCTCACAAGGCTGCCGGGTACCGGGTATTGGCTCTCGTGCGTACAGCGCTTGGCGGCGTGGACGTCCGCGGTGATGCGTTCAAGCGACGAGCACCGACGGTTATGCAGCCCAAGACGGCCCCGTGCCTGCTCGACTGGCAGGGCGTCGTTGGCTCGGACACCTGCATGGGCGTCAGCGGAAACCTCCTCACAGCATGGCACCCCTCCCCCCTCCCCGGAAACCCACTGCGGAGCCCCGGCCCCACCCATTCGAAGCTGGTCCACGGCGCAGACATTGTGCGTCCCAGCCGGCGGGGGCGAATCGGTTGTGGAGCATCTGCGTGAGCACGGCATGCTAAGTATCGAGTCGATCGTCGGTAGCATTCCCCATGCAGGGAGTGGATCGAACAATCGTGGCCGGCGCCGAAGCTGTTGTGGTTGGTGGGGGCGAGGCTGTGCGAGGCGACAGGCTGCGGAGGAGAGCTCGCTGCGAGGCTATGGCGGCTGTGGCTGTGGCGCGCCACCATGCACGGGCAACCAGGGAACGCTGTAGATATATATCTAGACATGCACGACATGCACGACATGCACGACATTGCACGGCATGCACTTACATAAGACCGTCCCCTCCCCGGAAGGGGGAGATGCTGCCGGGCAGCGTGAGGCTAGAGTAGATAGCCACCGTCAGCACTCGATCGAGAAACCGTCCAGCGACGCAAGCGGAGGTAGCGCAGAGCCCAGCACGCAGACGCACATATCGAGATTTCGAAATTACATCACACTGCCGAAACCCCTTTTCGGCGCTCGCTATTTCCCCCATCCACGGTGGGAATCCCGACATCGCTTCCACGCTGCCCTCCATCAAGGCAATTGGCTTCGCTTGTGGCCCGCAGGGCATCTTCCCCTCCCTCAGCTCGGGATTAACTACGTTCTCCGGCAGATTGCGACTTACATATGACTCGGGCGAGAAATCGTCGAATTTCGTGGGAGGGACGAGAGCGGGGTTGCAGTAAGCGAGGAAGCGGTGGGGGTCGCCAAAACGCACAACGGTGGAAGCAGCAGGGAGAGGATCTGTGAGTCCCAGGAAGCGCAGCCTGTTTCCGCGCTGGCCGCTCGACCGGAACGCTCTCGGCGCCAGCCTTCGCGGGAATGTTGGCGAGGTGCCGTGGATGGGGGAGCTGTGGCGGGTGTGGCGCAGTGTTGTCGGCTCTCATGCAGGGATGGGAATGGGTGCTGCGCTTCGGTTGGCCAGGAACGAGGAGTCAGGAACAGTGACAACTGGCCCATCCACCCGGGCGAGCGCTGCAACTTGGCGTCGTCACGTCGTGAGATGGGGCTGCGGCCGAGAGAAAAAAAGTCAACCATGCATACATAAAAAGACGTCCATCAGACGTGTGGGGGTGACTCATCCAGGAGCACTCGGTGCTCGGGTGGAATCGAAATGCTCCATCACCAATAGGTCGCATGCGACGGACCCGGGACGTCCTTAGACTCGCCTCGTCAGGAGTGATGTGAACTTTCAGGATGATGGGACCAGCGGCGGCCGAGTGAGAGGTGTATCGACGACAGAGCCTCTTGCTCGGTGTATCCACAAACCTGAATCCTCACCATGGGTGGACGTGTGAAGCCACGACTCTCGCGGAAATGTGCGATGAGGTCGGTGTTGGAATATAGGGAGGGATCCATAGAGATGAGGATGGTTGATTCGATTAAAGATACATGGTCGTAGGCAGCTCATTCTGTCTGTATACAAAGGGCCTCGGCCTGGGCGGAGGGCAAAGCGGAGCTTGGGCCTCACCTTCTTGGTGCTTTTCCGGGCGTATACGGTTTTTGTCTGTTGTGGTGGTGGTGGCCGAAAGCTCCCAGTAATCGTGAATCCCACTCCCTCGCCCAAGATATGGCAAGACGCTAGTGGATCATGAGATCTCCCTCGTTTGCGCGGCCCGCCGGCCGACCCAGTCCAGACCAGGCCGGCTCCAAAAAAGCCTGTGGTCCCGCAAGCCGTGGGCTAGCGCGGACCGCTTCTCGCAGGCCAGGATTGGCCCAACAAACGACGTAGGGGCCGGTCGAAGCAGGCCGACGAGGCAATGGCAGCGAGGTTGATAAGGCCGTATGAGAGGAATGAAGCATCGTCATCACCAACGACGAGAGGAGGATGTGTGAGTATTGCTAGGTCGCATGCAGCCGACGGCGAAACGGAACAGAAGCAACTTCGTATCAGGTTCGATTGGGGAGCGGGAAGGGCAGGAATCCATACGGAATCGCCTGTCGGAACAGAGGTGCAAACCGAGGGGGAGGCGCAGTACCCACGGCAAGGGCATGGAGCTCCTGGAGGCGGAGTCGGGCGATGTCCACTGGCCAGCTGGATTCGCTTTCGCTCCGGTGACCACCGATGATCGCGGCGAGTGCCTAGAAGCGTGCGGGTGACCGTCGGTGTCTCATCCATACTGTAGCCAAGCTAGTGAGCTAGTGGAAGGGGAGTAGTGGCCATACCGGCTTCGCATCGGCGTCTCCGTCTTGGCCCTTGGCTTTTCGGGCTGGGCCTCCCGGACGCGGATCACGGTCCGTGCTGCACCGGCGGTGGCCGGAGGGACAGAGCTGCCGTGGCTGCGAGGGGTCCAACCCATCCGTCGTCTTGGCCGCGGCCCTCGACCGGCGCTAACCTTCTTGCTCCGGCCACCGCGTCCATAATCGTGATGGCCGGGTGGACTCTAGATCCGCCGCCGCCAACACGGAATGGGAGAGTTCTCTGCCCCACGCACCCGTGTACGACGGCTCCAGGCCTGCGGTTGCTGGATACGCTTCGGCAGGGTGTCCCGCGCTTGGGGGGTGGAGCGTTGCAGCCTGCGCGACGTCCCCCTCTCCGCTCCTCGTCGTCTGCTGTACTTCAATAATGAAGGAGAGCGACTAGCGCTGCGTCGACGTGAGAGCTGGCAGGGCCATTGATGTTGCCTCGCTTTTGTTTTGTTATTAAGCGAGTGGCCATTGATGCTGCCAGGCGCACCTCGCGCTGGGGCGTGCCTCCGAGTGAGCTTGTATGACTGATCTTCAGAAAAGGCGGCGCACGATTCACGGTTCCTGCTTCTTCCTTACCCTCACAGACCCGCCAATCGATATCTGAGTTCTATCCGTTGTCCTTCTCTCCATACCTTCGACATTGACTAACCACCAAGGGCAACAACAACGGCAACAACAACAACAACGACAACATTTCTCCGAACCACAACATCTTCACATCCCTCCGACGCACCATTCAAGGTGAATAGCCTGTCCCCACCCTTTATCCCCCATCCCGAGTAATCGAAGCAGGCCGCCGACTCCCATTCCCTGTCCAGATGAACTCGACCATTACTCCTCGCCGCAGCGAGCGCACCCATGGGGGGAGGAGCGCCGCCACCGCGGCCGGTTTCGCCCAGCTCCGCGCCGCCCGCCTGGCCAAGCACAAGGAGAAGAACGAGAGCGCTGGCGCCAAGGGCCAGCAGCAGCAGAAAAAGACCAAGGTGAGCGTTGAAAAGATCAACAAGAGCGCTGGTGCCAAGGCCCAGCAGCAGAAGCAGCAGCCGCCCAAGAGCGGCCCGACCCAGCGCAAGATTCTTGCCGAGGTCCACAGGGAGGCCGGCAGGCTGATCCTGACGGTCAAGGGAGTCAAGCTCACAGAGAAGACCGCCGAGAAGGGCCCCGGTGCCCCCGCCGCCTCCCCGTCCGGTCGCTCCGACAAGACTGACAAGGGCCCCGGTGCCGCCTCCACCGCCCCCTCCGCCACGACCGAGAAGGACCCCGGTACCGCCGCCACGACCGACAAGAAGCACGCCTCCGGCGAAGACGAGCTCCCCCCGCTCCCGAGGGGAGTCGCCCGCTGCTCCGTCAAGGGCGCGGCTGTCAAGCGCAAGCGTGTCGCGACCGCCAGCGACAACGCCCCCAAGAAATGGGCGGCGGCGGCCAAGAAAGCCGTCCGCCGTCTGGTCAAGGACTGAAGGGGGAGGGGGGGGGGGGGAGCAACGGATTGTGGTTGGTATTGTGGTTTCTATATTCGCGATAACAGTTTGATATACATACTATGCGTATAACCTCCTATGTTCTGCTTTTCTTTTCTGTTTTTTTTTTGGGGGGGGGGTTTTTTGGGATTTTTTCTCCGCTTGAGGGCGGTTGTGGATGGCGGCGGCAGCGGGTGTACATAACTGGTCTTTTCCTTCATCCCTTTGGTCGAGTAGTTAGATCACGCCTGCACATTACAGTCTGCCGGCGTGTTGCGGAGTTGGATCCGCTGGCTCATAGACTGATATGTGCGTATGTCTCCCGCTCTCGGTCTGGGAGCATGATTACGCTCACCACCAGCAGGAGCAGCAACAACTGCCCGCCGCCCTTCGGGAGATCTCATCAAGGTGAAGCGGATCGGCCACTGCCGGCGGCATAAGCGCGAAGCGTAGACAGACGCCCCTGACATTCGCGGCGAACCGTATGGTGCGCGGTTACGACTCCCAGCCTTATTACTGGGCTGTGCGGCCACGGGTCGGCCCGTGGGATTAGATTGTCCGTTGGAGATCACCGCCCATTCGGGGCCGCACCGCAAGTGTGCAAAGCCGTTGAGGACAAGTTTTTTTTCTAATTCATTACTTGCATTTGGAGACCTCATTAGATCACGGCGAGCCTGGCAGAAGAACCAGGATTGAGAAGGGGGGGAGGCAAATACACTGCCGGAGAAGGGCCCGAGAAGCCATAAAACTCACTCACGAGAAAACTAGCTAACATGCTGAAGTCACGTTAACTCTAATCAAGAGGAGTTACGATGAAACATCTCAAGTCAATTCAACACAGCTGGCAGCCTGTTTGGATAGGCTCACTCCCCAGTTCTAGTTTTAGAGGCAAATTCAGTTCCCTGCCGGGACACCGAATACCGCTCAGTTTCAGTTTCCGGAAAACCTCGAGGCGAACAGAGTGATTGGCAGTTCTCAGCATACTCAGCCATAATCTAAATAATAGGCTTCACCACTCAGCCATACGTTTGAATAGTAGGCTTCACCAGAACTTAATAGTAGACACTCGGCAATCCCGCTTTTCGCTCTTCCCCATTCCTCAGCCCAGAGCCCAGGAGCAACACGGCACTAGCAACTAGTTACACTCTACGCAACGCCAGCTCCCCCAGCTGCCGCGAGACCAGTGCATCGCTAGCTGTTCCTCCAATGCTGCGTCCCCGCTGGTGTCCGCAAGAAGACCTTCGCCTCGTAGAAGGGTACGCAGGGCAAGGGATGTGTCCTTCGGCATTCGCATTATCTCTTGTACGCGGCGGGGGTTTTCGCAGGCTAGGACCTCTTGGACATATTGTCTTCCGGAAAGAGTAGAGGTACGCATCGGAATTTTTTTGTACGTGTGGTATATACTGCCTCGCCGGCCAGTTATGCAATGTGTCTCATCAGCTGCGGGGAGAATATATCGTCGTTGTTGGTGACATTTTCATCATCGGAAGGGGAGTCCATGGTTGAAGTTAAAATGCGGTACTGAGTGGCGGTGAAGAAACTGACCTCCAGGTTTCATCGCCGGAGCCGCACAGATTCGGTTTTTTTTTCTCAGTTTTTGTGCTATCCAAATAGGGTTACAGTTTTATTTGCTCAGTTTTCCCGAAAAACTGACAGTTTTCGCTGAAACTGAGCGTATCCAAACAGGCCCTTCTCCCCAGACTGTCGTGCGAAACCTCGAACTGCTCACAACAACGCTTCAGTCCTACTTCCGCTCCGAGATTGAGATCGTATGCGACGACATCGGGAAGCAGTCAGCAGCCGTCAAAATTCTTTTGTCAGCGGCGGGAGAGACAGCACGCGAGATGAAGGACCTCAAGGTCCTTATGACTACGATGAGTGAGCGAATCGATAAGCTCACAGAGGAGAACCGGGCACTCCGTCAGCAAACGCCAGTGTCAGCTACACAGCCGCTGCCGCCTCCTCCATTGACACCACCTCCGCGGCCAAAGCGGAAGAGGATGGGACTTCAAACCCCGCACCAGCCGGCGAAGCAACTGAGGGATACATCGTAGTCATAAGGTCCTTGAGGTCCTTCATCTCGCGTGCTGTCTCTCGGCCGCTGACAAAAGAATTTTGACGGCTGCTGACTGCTTCCCGATGTCGTCGCATACGATCTCAATCTCGGAGCGGAAGTAGGACTGAAGCGTTGTTGTGAGCAGTTCGAGGTTTTGCACAACAGTCTGGGAGGCGATGTTGTCATCGCTTCCGACGCCGGGACGATCCTCTTCCTCCATGGGCAGTGATGCTGGTGGAGGGGAGGCGAGCCAGATGACCGAGGCGACCGCATGTGTAGCAGTTGCGAAACGACGTTTCAAGAGGGGTAGAAATGAAGCCGAAGTAAAGTTCGCGATGCTGGAATCAGCGAATAGGGACACGACACGCGCTTAGCGTCTTGGCGAAACTATGATGCGAGTGTGTTGTAGCGGGGATCGTTTGAGGGAGGACATATAACTATGCGGCAAGCAGTGGTTTCGTGCTCATAATTAAATTGCTCACCAGCACCCAGCGACCGCGCATCCATGGAAGCAGCACACAGGGCATATCCTAGATAACATCAGAATCCAGATGTCGTCCCAGCCGCAATTCCAACCAAGCACGACGGTAGACATGGTAAACACGATTTTGGACAGTCGCTACGTCAATTTTCCCAGGCTTTTCATACTCCTGGACCAGCTGTTTCCGGGGCAGTGGAGCCATCAGGTGCGTGCTATAGCCGGAAATCCGTGGCCGACGAAGATGAAGGATGCAGCAACTGAATGCCACCCCCTACAGAACCGCAACGGTCGAATCCGCATCATCGCGCCTGTGGCCCTCACGCAGGTTCGCCGCCTCCTAACCTGTCAGGCTTGGTCTCCCCAGATAGCGCTGACGCTTCCACAGGAGCAGCAAGATTATATCCAGGGGGAGGATAGTGAGTGATCTTCGGACACTACATACATCATATTTTGGAGGGGTGGGAGGCGGAGCGGTTCGGACGGAGGATTCGGATTGTAGAAGTATGTATGTGTATAAGTATAGACGCCTCGTCATGATCTATCTAGGCCGCATGCGAGTAATGAATAAACAAAAAAAAATGTATAGACAGTGCTGCTTGTGCGATACACATGGTAGGTAGGTTCTTTGTGGTTCTTCGTCTATACTTTTAGCAACAGGCGGTTCCTGGGCTATCGGGCTCTTTTGAAGCGACGTACTCGACGACAGCCGGCATACGGACAGGCCCGGGCGATTTGATCGATGTGCTTCTGCCCTTGCTGGCCATCGCTGGCTGCGGGGCGGAGCTAGGACGGCGGGAGCGGAAGGTGGGATCCGGGGACCATCTCTGCCCGACAGGTCACACGCTTCCGGAGCTCAGTAGCCGCGTTGATGTTAATTGAGGGTGCTTATCGCGCCAAGTCTCTGACCCGAATGTTAGCGGCAGGGGAGTTTGCACAGTATATACATAGGAGTTGAAGTTATGGGACGGGTGGACAGGCTTGACTACGTCAGATCAGGCGGCAGCAGGGAAACAGCACACGCCACGATGGGGCACGCCAGCCACGGGCATCACGAAGAGTCCGAACAATTCAAAGAAAACAAAAAGTTCTTGTTTAGAAGCCTCCTCCCATGAAGACATCGCCCTCGGCGTCCGTGTCCAGCATCTGGTCGGTCTCTGCCTCCGCCTCCGCCTCCTCCTCCTCCTCCTCCTCCTCCTCCTCCTCCTCCTCCTCCTCCTCCTCCTCCTCCACCACCACCACCTCCTCCTCATCCTCCTCCTTCTCCTCCTCCTCATCCAAGTCGTCGCGCGCGTCCCTCATGACGGCGTCGAGCGTTACGTCCGGCAAGCCGCGCTTGTTCCGCTTGGTGGCACGGCCGTCGCCGCGGTCGCAGTCGCGGGCGCACGGGCGCTCGCGACAGAGAGAGAGAGGAAAGACGCTCCGCTGGCGTGAGTGGGCAGACACCGGCGCCGGTGGTAGAGCGGGACTTGCGTTTCAAAGTTGACACATGAGGCGTGGAAGGGGAATATTGAGTGCGTTCGTGGTTCGGTGTGGGAAGAGAATATGATGAGACGAATGATTAGAGGAGAGGAGGGCTAATGTTTGAAGGAGAGGAGAAATCGTAGGGGTCGGTGTCAATGGCGAGGCTAGTTGAAGTTAAACAGCCCTTAGGAGGAAATCATGAACATGAATTATCACTCGTCTGAAATGCTGGCTCGGGCTGCGCTTGGGGTTCGGACAAGTATACATTCTATAATCAGCTGACATTCACGGTTGACCACCACCCCTCCCCCGGGTGAAGGGTGAACACTCGACCCGACTGGACCCCATACTCGGAACGACGATTCATTATTCGACTATCGGGTTACAAGCCACATAGACAATGGCGATGCACAGTTCTGCAGGCCATCGGCCGTGCGCCCGTCCGAGCACTTAAGCGACATAGCTAGTCAAGACACAGAACGAGTGATAAACTATACACTACGGCAATTGCAACCTCAACTAAGACACGCTTACATACTCTAGTGAAGAGGGGGGGGCATCAATTTTATTTCGCATCTATCAGCCTGTACAAGACTACGGCGAACACCAACAACGACACCAACCCTTATCCGTCCGCGATTCTAGCTATGCGACTCTCCCTTTGGCCCTACTGGCCCTCTCAATAACCACACCCCTACTGCCAATTGCCACCAACTCTCCCTCCCTCTACCAATCCTGCTTCCACCTCCAGCACCTCATCCTCCTGCTCCCCAGACCCATCACTTCCTTTCCCCCATTCCTCTTCCCTGGCCTTTCGGCCTACATCGGTTGTCTCCAGAAATGTGAGTATTGCATTGGTGCAACGCTCAACTGCAAAGAGATCGGCAATTCGGAACTGGTCGCGTCCACGCTTTGTATGTACTCTGACTTCCTTCCAAAGTACCTTTTGCTGTCGGCGCCATGCTGTGCATACCTCGAACAGATGTTCTCGCGTTTGGGTGATCCCTGGTTGGTGACACCACCAGCACGTATCGTCTTCTCGCCTTCCAATCCATTTCAGGTATATGCCAGCCAGGGCATGTCCGGTCTTCAGCTGGTAGTAACTCTAGTGAAGGGTTCCGGGTATTGCGGCTGTGTCCATGGCCGCCGAACCCGGTGGCATCCCTGGGGAAGCTATAAAGGCCGGGCCTGCTGCCTGCCGCCCCCCCTCCTCACTACCTCCACGCTCGCCGTCTTCCATCCCTTTCCCTACCCACCGTCCCGCTCCAGGCCCCTAGTAGCTCCGGAGACTGGGAGCAGTCCCGCGGCACCGGCGGCAGGCGGCACCCCGGCAACACATAAGGAGGTCCTAATTTGTCGGACGAGTCATTCGGATTTACTTTGCTACTGCTACTTGCTTTGTTACTCGTTTGGGAGTTTGCATCAAGAGGGAAAGGGAATCACAGTTTTTCAGGGCATGAGGACGATAGATCGCTAGCTCGTTCGCAGTGGCGCAAGACGCGCTTAGTGGCCACCCACCAGCCCCAGCGGTGACGAATAATGGTGGAGCATGGAGAGGACACAGAGTTCACTTGGGATACAACCAGGAGGCATAAGATACAAAGTGTGCTATGATCGCCAGAAAATTATGAGTTGGCCGAGATCGTCGAAAACAACACCGGGTTTCGGGAATCACGATATTCACAGACGCATAGGATGTAATCGAACGGATATAGACCTTGGAGGTTGGCCCTGGGGCCTGGATAGGCCTTTGCCCTGCAGAAAAGGCGTATTCTGGCGGAGATTGACTGTCCGGTGGAGGTTCGAGTCTCAATGATGCCCTGCTCATGAGGGAATCGCAGGCAATGAGAAAGCGGACGAGTGGCAAAATTTCTGCAGATAAATCACACGAGCATGGTGTGGAATGGCTCACCATCGACAGCCGGCCAAGACGTATGCCTCTTGCCTCCTTGGCACACTCTCCAGACAGGTGGCAGAGAAGAAATGGGAGGAAGCGAAGGGTTGGGTACTCACGGATAACCAACCCAAGTTACTGTTACTATGTGAAGTGCCGCCAGTGACGGAAAAGCCGATCAGATCCAACACCAGCAAAAGCAAAGAAAGGTACTGCGTCTCGGTATTACCAACTGAAGGCAGGACATGCCCTTACATCTGTATTTGAAATGGATTGGAAGCCGAGAAGACGATATGTGCTGGTGGTGCCATGAACCTGGGGTTACTCAAACACGTGAACACCTGTTCAAGGTATGCACCGCATGACGACAGTAGCAAAAGGTGCTATGGAAGGAAGGAAGTGAGAGCATAGACAAAGGATGGATGGGAATCATGGGATCGGTTCCGTATTGCAGATCTGTTTGCAGATGAACGCTGTACCGAGGCGATACTCACGTTTCTGGAGACAACTGATGTGGGACGGAAGGCTAGAGAAGAGGGAAAAGGAAGTGATGGCTTTGCGGAGGAAGATGACGAATCGGCGGAAGCGGAAGAGGAGTTGGTGGAGGGAGAGGTAGATGACGGTGGTTTTCCTCGTAGGATTGCCGCTGGCCGGGCCAGTAGGGCCAAATGGAGACTCGCGGACGGATACGGATCGGTGCTGTTGGCGCTCACCGCAGTACTGATAGCTTATAGGCCAGACGCAAAACAAATCGATGTCTCTCCCCCTTAGCGGTGACGCTGGAGCAGAGCGGGATGCTTCTACCCAGCACTCATAGGGGTGCCTAAAAAAGAGAGGACCGAAACCCTTCAGAGTGGCTTGCGGACTGACGGTGTGATGGGGAGATGGGCCAGTGTGTCGGAATGTTCAGGACAGTGCAACACACGCCGCAATCGCCCAGCTCTTCAGCTGTATTACGCCTTGGGCGACAAACCAAAACTCCCCCGGTCGCACGCAATTGCTTTCTTCTTCTCGGATAGTTAGCCTGAAAAGCGCGGGCAGATGAAGAATTATCAGGCAAACAGTGGTGAAGCGGAACTGGAGTTTTTTTTTTGCTTGTTTATTCTTGATCGGATGCGGCCTATCTAGCTCATGGCGATACATACATCCTTGCGGCTCGTTTGGCTCCTCTGTCCCATATGTAAACGAGGGCTCGGCCGTGCAAACTCGGCATTTTATGTAGAGTATGTAGCGCATGGGGGATGGGGATTTCTGAGTGATCTATCCTAGGTGTAGGTCGTGGGGGAACCGTGTAACTGTTCGCGTGGATCTATTGCCCGTCCACCAGATCGAGGCCATTGTGACTGGAAGATGCCTGCCGCGCATTGACGACCCAAGGTGAAAATCCCAGATAAAAAAGGCGCCCTGTCGTATCGTAGTGTGGGCATTCTGCCATCCGCCATTGGCTTGCCGCGGGGAGCCAGCAGGGGGCCTGCGCCTATATCCATTTAGCTAGTTACCCAGCATCCGCCGCACGCACCATGGTTAACATCGCCGCCGTCGCGTCGCAAACCTATCTGCGTGAATGATGGATACTGTATGCATCCAAAATCGACGGCTTCTGCTTTCGGATCTTTGCGGACGGCTAACGGTGAGACCGAGACTGGCAGGACAAGCGGTTTGACGGTTGGGAGAACTACCCTGTGGCAGGGCCAGGGCTGCTGGATGATGCCCGCGAAATCCAGAAGCTAATAGCGGATACCGCCCTGTTCGTTGAGAAGCCGTCGTCAATACGTTTCCAGGCCTTCGGAGCGACGAAGTTTCACGACGTTCTCTCGCTCGATAGCTTGGAGACCTTACTGAAGGGGGACGACTGGAACAAGAATGCCTTCCTGGGGAGATTCTTGTGCGGCGACCCGTTCCGCTTGTGGGGGTTGTGATTGTATCGGACGCGCTGATGGGGTACTTCTTTCCAGTTTCATCACGCAACGGACTTCATGGGCGCGCCTGCAGATCTCTCGGGACATGTTCAAGATGCTCTGCCACGTCTACCGCGTCTTCCCGCGATATTTCCAGTCGGTTTCCAATTTCAACCGCAACACTTGCAGCACGTACGAGTATCTCGGCGGCGGCTGTTTCCGGCATCTCTCCGTGGGACCGGGTATAGACCAAGCGAAGACTTATGGTACATCCTCGACGATCGTTTCCTGCACGTTCTTACTTCTCACTGGATCTTTTACAGAAATATGTTACAATATCCGCAAGTTTGAGAGGCATGGCCGTGATATGGTCGACGACCCGTGGTCGTGTCGGCAATGTTCTGTCTATCAGAAATACCGGCCCGGCATTGAATGCACATGGATCTTTATTCAACTCCCGAGGGCGACTAAAGAGCTTCTCGACCGAATCTTCGAAGCTGGGGAAGAGACTCTGTATCAGATGCCTCGCTCGCACTGTCTGGCGTTGCACCTCCTCTTGCTATGGTCCTGCGAGAAGAACTGGGAAGAGTATATCGGAAGTATGGGCAACGAAATAGCCGCGATCGTAAGTTTTTTCCCATTATGATTGTCTTTGGCTATCCTTACATTGACGGTACGTACGGGCAGAACCTAGAAACAGCCTTCCTCAATGACAACTACCGCGATTACGGCGTCAAGCTCATCCACTGTCAGGACATCGCACACGTCCGGTGGAAGCTCGAGAACGCGATTTTGCTCCTCGAGGCGCATCTGGACGTTGCCACAACGCTGGCGGAGCACGCCAACAGCATGTACATAGTTGATGACGAGTGTTTAACTAGCAGTCCCCACGATCGGTTCATGTCAGAGCTCCTGCAGTACCGGTGCAAGATCGAATGTCACATCCGGAACGCGCGGAAGCACCTACGATTCGCGGGGGTGGTAAACGAGCTGGTAAGCGCAGGGCCACCTCCCTTCCGAGGTGCATTACGGAAAACTTACACGGACTCGCCCACAGACGCTCAAGATACTGGACTTCCAAAACGACGAGGTCCACCGAGGGAATAGCGACTCGCTGAAAACCCTCGCCTCTCAAACCGTCGTGGACGGCAGAGCGATGGTGACGATCGCCGAGAAGTCGAAGTCGGATTCGCGGATGATGGCGGTAGCCACGCTGATCGCGACGATATACCTACCCGCCAGCTTCGTTGCGGTGCGCCTCCCCCCCTCCCTTTCCGCCCCTTAGCTGACCAAGATCCTCCGGAATTACCAGTCGTTCTTCAGCACCGACCTGGTCCAGTACAACGCCCAGGCCGATGGCCAGGCTTCGGCCATCACAGTCAGGAGGGACGTCTGGGTGTATGTCTCCGTCTCGTTGGCGCTGATGGTGTGCACGATGGTGTCGGCGTACTTCCTCGCAAGACGCATGAGGAGAAGGGAGGAGCTTGCGGGTCCCTGAGGAGTGCTGCAGCGATAATGCATGCCCCATCGCAAGCCTCGTAGCCGTGTCCTCACTCTGCATAGTTCTCTGCCTACAACAGCCGCGCCATTTTCCTTTCCCCTCTTTTTTGTTTAATCACCAATCACACGCAGTCTATCCAATTGCTTTTCCCCCTCCTCCCTGCCAGCCATCAATTGCATGCGCCTTTCTGTTTCCCCTCTTTTTTTTATTCATCAATCGCATGCGACCCATCTACCTAGATCATGGCGATGTTTAATTTTCACTTCTTTTTTTTATTTTGCCATTAATCGCGCTTTACCCTCGTTCCCCCCCTCAAAAAAAATAATTGCTGAAGCGGTGAACACAAGTGATGAAGTAACATGTAGTGAAGATAATCGAGTGTGCCAAGCAATCAAATTCCGAGATGCTAGTGGACGCTTAGACAAATTGGATTGTTGAATTTTCTTTTTTCGAATATTTTCATTTTTTTCAGGGTTAGTCCTTCCTACCATACTCAACAGCAAACATCAACAGTGAAGTTTGCAGCAGCAAGCAAGCAGTTATCAGTGGCAACAGTGTCAGTCATCTTTCCTCGAATTCCAGAATTCCAGAATCGTTAGAATTCAAGATGCAGTGTATATGTACCAGGACGGTAGGCGCCCATGGAAAAGCGATGCAGCCGTAGCAGCGGAGATGCCAGAGGCCGCTCTCATACATCGGATTCTGTGGAGAAGATGATCAACAGAAGGCTGTTACAGATCTCAACGGCTTTTGAAATTTGAAGGGGAGGATATTTTGATATGGCGTTGTGATGTTCTAGAGCGAGCTAGATATCCGTAGAGTATGAAGGATGTCTAGGATCTTGACAAACAGATACTATGAAAACGCGATCCTTCCATAGCTATCAGTCCCCGATGGTTAACGTTGTCAGCTGCGCAAGCGATCTTTTCAGCTCTCGTGGCGCAAACCGATGCCCACAACCGCAATGGCGTATATCCAAGGATCTATATAAGCCCCCTCTCGAGCCAAATGAACCAAAACTGACGGAGTTCTCAATTTTACGAAGAATATGCGGCTAAATGCACTAACGATCACTCGCACCAAAGAAGTCCCAAAGAGGGCTAGCGTTCTTGGAGCCTTGGCATTCGAGTACTAGTACATTGGTGCATACCTCTTACCCGACACCGTTTTACCGCTTCATCGCCCTTCAGCACCTGAGTCGCCATTATAAATCCACGAGATTGCAAGCGGGCTAAGCCTAGTGTCTGCTCCCTTGTAATGTGCTGCCTCCTATCGGAATCGATTCATGCGTTGGGCACGCTAGTCCGTTTTTGGAACGCGCCGCCACATGTGGCATCGAATTAAATTATTAAATAAAATAAAATAAAAAGTGTGAGTACGATACAGGGGCAGAACCGTTCAGGGGCTCCGTTACCATCACCATAACTCGAACTAGAGTACCTGTACGTTATTCGGACGCGCCAGGTACTCGGACGCCAAGGCGCACTAGGCATTTTTTAGACTAGTGGATATCTATTGTGAGATTTCTTTTTTCGAGTATTTTCTTTTTTTTAAGGGGCTGATGGGGAGAGTAATGTACACGACCAGATCCTTTCTACAGCTTCTTCATAACAATAACTTGACGAAGATAATTTATCAACAAAAAATGTCAACCAGCGAAGTCTCCAGCAAGCAATCGGTCAGCAATCGCGAACGGGAGAAGGCTAGGCCACGAGCTTCCAATGAGACGGTTCCGAATGTGTACGATTTCAAGAAGCGTTGGAGATGCATCGAGAGGGGATTATTTCAACAAAGAGTGGTACTGCAGTAGTTGCAGAGATGCCAAGGTCAACCTTTGTGCATAGGGTTCAAGGCAGGAGGTCAGTGGAAGACTACCACAAATCACGCCGGTTACTGAAGGAAGAAGAGGAGGAAATCTTGATATGGTACTGCGATATCCTTCAACGAACCGGATTCCCACAGAGCGTAAAGGATGCGATTGCACTAGCCGAGAAGATCCTACAGAAACGTGATCCAACTGCAACTATTAGTCCTCGATGGCTAGATCGCAGCTTTTACAAACGTCATCCAGAGGTGAAAGCACGGTGGAGTCAGCAGCTGGATAGAGTTAGAGCAACTCATGGAACAACTTTGCAGCGTTAGAGGTGTTCTTTGAAATGGTATACCCTTTACCTGATACTATATAATAATTACTTAATAACTAAAAGCTACTTAGTTATACGAGCTAGTCACCGAATTTGAAGTCAAGCCGAAGAATACCTACGACGTCGATGAAACCGGATTTGTGATGGGAAACACACAAACCCGGCGGGTTTTAGAGATAATTCGGCATCCTCGAGACACTAGCGGTCGGCTTTTCCCAGCAAATCTCAAGGAACTACAGCTTCCTCCCGGCACATGTATACAGGATGGATCCCACGAGTTTGCAACTGTTATTTGTTGTATTTGCGCTGACGGAAGCTATCTTGACCCCGTAATAATAATGAAGGCAAAAAACGAATTGCAGGATTCATGGTTCAAGAACCTCGATAATGTGCCGAGCAATATTCTCTTCGGCGTTTCACCAAACGGATGGACCGACAATAGTAAGGCTATGTCATGGTTGGAACGACACTTCGGGCCTGGCAGTATAACAGAGATAAAGGCTGCAGGTGAATGGAGGATGCTATTCTTCGATGGTCATGTTTCCCACGTCAACAAAGAGTTTTTACAAACTTGTATCGATTACAAAGTGCTACCTGTCTGCCTTCCACCCCATACAACTCATTTCTCGCAACCCCTCAATGTTTCGATTTTTTCTCCCTTGAAAACTGCATATTCGGATATTCTACACAAACGTTCACAAGCCGGAGAGAAAGGTGTCTGGAAAGGCAACTTCTATACTCTCTTTGCGGAAGCTCAGAAGATTGCCTTTACGCCAGAGAATATTCGCAGCGGCTTTTGGTATACTGGACTAGTACCTTTGAACTTCGAAATCATCCGCCGAGCACTCAACATTCCTGCTGAAAAACTCACAATACCGGGCAACACTATACTACCAGTACTTCACCCTCGGCCGCCCTCACCACCCCGATCCTTGACCTCTATGAGCCCTGCCGAAGTCCATGCAATTACAACTCCCCGTAGCCAGCAGAACTTACACCATCTCACCCAGTCCCTATCCCTTGATCTTCAGAACAGCAACACACCAAGAACCTGGAGAATCCGCTGTGCAGTTGATAAACTGTCGAATACCAGTATTGCAGCACTACACGAACGCGACCATCTTCAAGAGCAACTTCTACAGACAACAACCGAACGCCGAGAAAATCAGCAAATCAAACCCAGACGTAAACGGTGGATCCCAGAAGAAGGCCTCATTCTCAAGAGCAAAGAAGATATCAAACAGTATTTTGATAACTTAGAGGCCGAATCCAAAAGTACTCAGTTCAATAAGCTGCAGAAACTGAGGGAGAAGGTTGCTAAGTTGGAAGTCCGGATGCAAGAGCTGATTGCAAAGAAGGAGAAATATCGTGCAGTGGAAAACCAAGGAAGAAAGCTTCCAGCTTCATGGAAGTCAGTAGTCCGACTAGAAGAGGAGGAGAATAAAGAGCTGGACCGCTTGAAAAAGATGAAGGAGGATATAGAGAAACTGGAGAGTGAACTCGTTCAAGAAGAGGGAAGTCATAGTGAGATGGAGGAGGGTGAGGACCAGGAAGAGGATGAGAACCGGGAGGTGTTTGAACTCGCATTTAGGTAAATATTATTTTTTAGCTGCTAGTTATCCTTTAAACATGTGAGCACTCATTATTGTATACTCTTGAGGACGGATTTACGTCCTTACCTGGGTCGGCCAGGTGGGGATTGGCTGGGGAGAGAGCGGGCGGCGAGATTTCACCCTCCATCACTCGCGCCAAGCGGCGCTAGCTACCCTAGCGTGTAATTAGCGCCTTGGCGTCCGAGTACCTGGTGCGTCCGAATAACGTACAGGTACTCTATCAATCACACGCGAAAATGTCCTCCTCCACCATGATTTCGGTGCCCTCGCAGGCAGACACCTACAGAGAGATAGATGCTTTTCCGACTGGAGAAACCTGTCCAGTTAACCCAACAAGAATTCGATGAGTTCTGACCATTGGTTGACACTGTTTGGACCAAGATAGGCGGGAACACGACTCTACATGTTACACCTTAGCAAAATTAGCTAGAAAAGTAGCTAGGGAGACTCATCACGGGCCTTCGGAAGGACACTAGTTGCTTTCCGGAGCACGGGTAATGATGTCAGAGAGTCTAGGCAAGG
>Ga0307508_10002039_pt1 | contig 21845 bp, 21 predicted proteins | sample 9_EM_MG_FD_203089 | JGI IMG/M metagenome (GOLD analysis project Ga0307508, IMG submission 203089) | Populus trichocarpa ectomycorrhiza microbial communities from riparian zone in the Pacific Northwest, United States - 9_EM | ecosystem: Host-associated > Plants > Roots > Unclassified | place...
ACGTCAACGAGCTAGAAGCGGTTACTCGATTCCACGAACAATACCCCCACAAGCCAGGCCCTCTCGAATAAAGCTTCGCGGGAGCTCAGCGATAGGAGGGGGATACTGTCACGGCGCAGGTCCCGGCGCTCGATTTGGGTTTGGTTGTTTGATTTCGTTGTTGATGCCGGCACCTCGCTCCGGATGTCTCGATCTTGGAAAGAGTGTCGTCACCTCGCTCCGGATGTCTCGATCTTGGAAAGAGTGTCGTCACCTCGCTCCGGATGTCTCGATCTTGGAAAGGGTGTCGGTTATGGGCCCCGGTTGCATAAGAGAAGGTTGTATGAGTTGCGTGGTTATGAGCACATATGTGAGTATGAGTACATATGTGAGTTGCGCGGGTATGAGTAGGAGGACGTATGGGAGTTGCGAGAACTGTGTATATAAGGAGGGCGTCTCCCGTGTTTTCTCTTCTTCTTCTCTTCATGCAACCTCTTGTATTCTATTCGGAATATCAACCTCGTCTCCGGTTCCTCCGTTTCCTCCGTTTCCGTATCTCCGTATCGGCGACGCTCGTCTAGCGCCGCCCGTCTCTGTCCGACACGTCCGTCCGACGCTGTCCGTCTCTCTGTTCGACACGTCCGTCTGTCATTGTCCGTTCCTGTCCAACACATCCGTCCGACGCTATCCGACACGTCCGTCTGGCGTTGTCCGTTCTTGTCCGACACATCCGTCTGACGCTGTCCGTCGCTGTCTCCCGTTCCCGTTCCCATTCCCGTTCCCTTCCCGTTCCCGTTCCCGTTCCCGTTCCTGTTCCCGTTCCATTCCCGTTCCCGTTCCCGTTCCCCCCCCCCGCTTCCGCTCCCGCTCCCGCTTGCATCACCCGAACTCACTCGAGTACCTTGGAGAACCGCCGCCGTTACAGTTTCTCCCTCAGGTGACTCTTGCTAGGGTCTATTCCTGAGGGCTGTCGTTTCCCAACGGTTCGAGGTTCTGGGCGCTCAGTTCTTCTTCCTTTTCCTTGTAGATGTATTCTGCGGCTCGATATGACCTTCTCCATGGAGTTCATGCCTTTTTGGACTGGGGGCATTCCCTCGCGAAATGCCCTTTCTTTCCGCAGGTGTAACATTCATCTGTGCCCGTTCGTCGGGGGATTTGGTTTGGCGTTCTCTGTGCGAACTTGAATTGTCGAGTGGCATCGAGGTCCATCGGGTCCCCTGGGGGTGCCATCGCAGGTTCCCTTCTGTCGACATGGAAGCGCACTTCTGGTCTGGTGGCAGGCCATTGATTGATAACTCCGAGGTTGCATAGGTGGCTATCCATTTTGATGGCAGTGGTGGCGTAGTCTACCAAAACTGTGGCGGGTGTTTCACTCATGACCAGGTGTTTTTTTACTTTGGGGTGTAATCCGTCTGGGAATTGTGCAATGCATACTTTGTCTGCATATGGGAGGTCTGCTTTGATTCGCTGAAATTCCGCCCAGTAGGTTGCTGTGGTCCAATTCCCCTGCTGGTTTTCTGAGATTTCTCGAATGCTATTTCTTCGGCGTCTACTTGGCGGAAGGCGTACTTCATGTTAGTTTTTAGTTCCTCCCATGTTAAGTTGATTCCTCCGTCCTGGTTTAGGAAGGTTTCCACCCAATTCCATGCCACTCCTCGGAGTAGGGATGACGCGAATCCCATTTTCTTTTCATTGTCATCGAATCGGTTTCCTTCTGTCCTGAATTTCAGCTCGCACTGGGTCAGGAATATTTTCAACTTTGCCTTTTCTCCTTCGAACGGTTCGGGTTCTTGGAGCTTTGGGTAGCTGGTTTGAGGTGGTTTGTCGCATGTTGCTAGGAGTGTCTGCAACATTTCTGTTGTCAAAAGGTGGGGTCCCTCCGTCATTCTTCTGAGCTGTTCTGGTGACTGAGGTGTCTGTGGTCTGGATCATGGTTCTGGGGTCATGGGGCTTGGTGCTCGCTGGTCGTCAGGGCCGTCCCTGAATTCACAAAGATTGAGGGGGTCCTCGGGGTTCTCATCCTGGGAATCCACTGTCTCTTTTCCTTGCTACGTCAGGTGTCGATTGGAGGACACAATCTAGTGTCAAGATCCTGCCTGACTAGTCCGTACTGCTCGACAGGTGGCGTAGTCTTCCTGTTGGCCGGCATTGCCTTCGATAGTATCCGGCCTCACTGTGGCGGTATCCTACCTCGCCCTTGTCTTTGCGGTATCCTTCTGCGTGGTGGCGGTATCCTACTTCACCCTTATCTCTCCACGCCCGGTGTGGTCTTGTTGCGGTATCCTACTTCGCTGCAGTGGTATCTTGCCTTGCCCTTGTTGTTGCGGTATCCTTCCTTGCTGTGGCGGTATCCTGCCTCGCCCTTATCTCTTCACGCCCAGCGTAGTCTCGTTGCGGTATCCTACTTTGCTGCAGCGGTATCCTCCCTCGCTCTTGTGGTTGTCAGTCTTTACAGGTGTTTGGTCGCAGTGCCGGTTTACAGGTGTAGAGAGGTAGGTCTGTGGAGAGAGATAATACGCGACTTCGATCTATTGTGCTTTATACTACAGGTAATATGCGCTCCTCCTCGCCGTACCACCCCTATGGGGCTTCCATCATTCCATTCCACCGAGAATGTATTCGCACCAAGGAAAACAGAATAACAACGCCATGAGAGACACACTACAGAAACGTTCGAGTAAGGAAATACTCCGACAGTACAAAGGAAATTTGTCCTGGTCCGTTCTACTTCGAGCTTCATCGTTTCATCCCTGTGATTGTTTTAATTTTCGAAGGTGCCGAAGTCTGGTTCAGACTCGTCTGAACCTGAGTATTCGGTGCCTTGTGTTGTAGGTTGGTCCTCCGCGAAGCGGAGGTGCGTGGAGTGGCCAAGGCTGGTTGCGTGGAGGAACTTGTGGAGCGGGAGGGTATTTTCTGGTGATGTGATGAATTGTGGGGTGTGGATGTCCCCTGTGGTGGCATGTTGGAGGATTGTTCGCTGCGTGCTCAGCAGTTGGCATTCCCGGAGGAGGTGGTATGAGGTGACGAGGACCATGCCGCATGGGTAGGGGTCAGCAGTGATGTTGGGGGGTGGGTCGGTTGGCGTACGATTGCAGAAGACCTGCCAGAGGGCCCGTGTGTCGGCCCATTCCACCCCTTGGAGGTGTTTGGGTAAGGTGAAGGATGGCACGGAGAGGGCGAGCTGGGTCTTCCATCGTTCCATGAATTGTGCTCGCGCTTGTATGAGTTGCCAGGTTTTTGTTGTAAGTGCGAATCGACAAGGAACCGAGCTGCCTGCCCCTTCCTTGGCGAGTGTGTTGGCCCTCTTGTTGCCTCTAATGTTGCAGTGAGACGGGTACCAGGTGATGGAGATATGCCAGCCGAGGGTGCGCAGGTCTTCGATAGAGTCGAGGGCCCATCGGGCATATTTGTGGTTGTGTTTGTTAAAGTTTAATGTGGCCATTGCCACTTAGTTGTCGATGCAGATGATGACTCTGCCCCGTGGGGCTGTGGTGGTGAGGAGAGTGGAGACTGCTTCTCGGACCGCGTGTAATTCGGCGTCATACACCTCGGCCCGGCTGCCTAGATGACAGCTGCCCTCGTCCGGTCAGTATAATTGTGGGTCGCCGTAGTGGTAGTTTGCCCATCCACATCCAGTTGACCCAGTGTCGAGTTTGGAGCCGTCCGTGTAGATAATTAAGGTGTGGTTTTCTTGTGATTCGAGCCATTGTTCGTGGAGTTTTTCAGCTCGGGTTGTTTTTTCCGGGTTCGGAGATGGGGTGATGGGGACCCCCTCTGCCGAGGATATACTTGTCCGGTTTTCCAGTTTGCCCATTACCAAGTATTTGCTTAGGTTGTACATGCAGTGGAGCCCCGGGTGGCTGGGGGAGGTGTTTGGTGCAGCCCATGGGGGTCTCAGTGCATGATGGGATGGGAGGAAGTGGAGACGTATGGCTTATCGTAGTGACAGGTAGTCCAGGTATGCTTCCAGGGGTGGTAAATGGGTGAGTGTGAGGAGATTGGAGATTCTGGTGTTGAGTGGTAGTCCTGTGATCCATTGGGCAATTGAGTTATAAGTGGTGCTGAGGGTAGCTGTTACCATTGGGGTACCTATCCACCATGCTGGTGACGCCCAGAACATGATTGGCAGTATCACCATCATTGTCAGATGGTGGGCGATGTGTGCGGGGATGCCACGTGACCGGTTGCATAGGAAGCCTAGGCTGCCGAGTGTTTTGTATCCTTTGGCCGCGGCCATTGTGGCGTGGTGGAGGAAGCTGAGTGATTCGTCGATGAACACTCCCAGGTATTTAATCTGGCGTGTTGCCATGATGGTGTTGTTTCCGATTTGAAGGGGGGGGTGTGAGGCGAGGCTTTTGTTGTTATCCTTACTGGTGAGTGGGAGGCAGTACAGGAGTTCTGTTTTTGGGGGGGCAAAGGTGAGTCCTAGGCAGGATCCCCTCTGTAGGTGTTGGTCTGTTCTTTCTTCGAGTAGGGTATTCGCTCTGGACACGGTGGGTAACATTTGGACCATGCAGACATCGTCTACGTCGGAGGTGTCGGTTGCCTCGTAGTGGTGATGTTGTTTTTCTAGCATTGCATTGCTGTAGATGAGGAAGAGGATTGGTGAGATGGGGGATCTTTGTGGTAGGCCGCACTGGTACGGTTAGGGTTGCTTGGTGTGTTGATCAAAACCAAATGCGAGGTTCCGGTCTGTGTTGAATGCTATAACCCAGTTTGTGAGGTAGATTGGCATCCGCCGTTGCAGCATGACCTCTCGGAGTGTTGCCGGGTGGACCTGGTTGAATGTGCCTTCGATATGGTGGGTGAGTACTGCCGGTCGTAGTGGGAATTTATTTGATTCTTTCTTCTGGCTAATTGCCTAGGCGATTGGGTCGATTGTTTGCAGGAGGGCGTCGACTGCGGAATTCTCTCCCTGAGCACCCATCTGTCAGGGGTGTATGGCCCCGTACATTGGTGCAGTGTGGGCTAGTCGTTTCGCGATGATGGCTTCTAGCAGTTTGCTGAAGCATGATAGAAGTGAGATTGGCCGGTATGATTTGGGTTGTGAGTAGGATTTCTTGCCGGGCTTGGGGACAACCATGCAGTTGGTCGTCTTCCATTCTGGGGGGTGGACACTCCAGGTGAGGCAAGCTGTAAAGAGGTTGGGGAGGAGGAATCAGGCTGCTTCGTTGAAGTGCCGGAGGGTGGTATTGGAGATATCATCTGGTCCTACCGATGTACCGTATTTCAGGTGTACGATGGCCAGACGTGTTTCGTGTATTGTGTGACACAGGAACGTCCGGTCAACGTCGGAGTGACGTTAATATTGAACTAGTCAGGTTTCTTGGTAGTCACGAAGGAGATGGAGCGCGTACGGTCTCCGCCAGCATTCAGTTATTATAGAGGAATAACACCCCCATGATAATCCTTCCAAGTTCGCCCACTGTTAAGGGATTCACAGCAAATAATTTAAGGAGTTCGGTTCGATATCTGCGGTGCCCGCTGGCTGCGGCTTGAGCGCCGGATGGTATGCGGCTCTGTGGCAACGGCTCGTTTGACAGCTCGCTTGCGGCGCTTCGGCAGATGGTTCAACCCATGCCCGGTGGCGTGCCAGACTGCTTGAATATGTCGTTTCGGTTCGAGACGGGCCCGGTGGCTTGCTTGTATTGCCCAGTGTATGCCAAATGGCTCGTGTGACAACTGCCTCACAGGTAAATTAAGGTATGGAATACGCTCGCACATGTACCAGCCAAGATGGACGTGGACCCAAGTACAGAGCTACTCGTCCTGGTCGGTACTGACGATAAGCCGACTGATGCAGGCACCGCGTATATCCCTCAATGAGGTGATTAGCGGCCCATCAGAAGTAGAGGGTTTATCTGGCTCGACGGCCAGGCCCTTCTATCTCTCTACATAGTTGAGTTTCCAGCCCGACCGGAGAAAAATCCCTTAGGACCGCCACAGCCCTAACGTTCTAACTTCAGGCTATCTCCCGCCTAGACTCTCGAGTTCCTCACGTATCCTTCCATCTCCTTTCCGATCAACTGTCTTCCCGCGTGCGGCGCTTAGGCCTATCCGCGCTTCGGTGGATGGTTCAGTTGAGACGGGCCCAGCGTCTTGCACGGCAGCTCGCTCGTATCGCTTCGGCGGATTGTTCGACGCATGTCTAGCAGCTTGCCCGACGGCTTGCGTATATCGTTTCGGTTCGGGATGGACCCAGCGGCTTGCTCGTATTGCCCGGTGTATACCGAACGGCTCGCACGACATCTGCTTCACAGGTAAGATATCGTATGGAATACGTTCGCACACGCACTAGCCAAGGTGGACATGGGTCCAAGCCCAGAGCTACTCGTCCTGGTTGGTACTGACGATAAGCCCACGTATATCCCTCAATGAGGTAATTACCGGCCCATCAGAAGTAGAGGGTTTATCTAGCTTGACGGCCAGACCCTTCTATCTCTCTACATAGTTGCATTTCCAGCCTGACCGGAGAAAAATCCCCTAGGACCGACACGGCCCTAAGGTTCTAACTCTGGACTATCTCCCGCCTAGACTCTCGAGCTCCTCACGTATCCTTCCGTCTCCTTCCAATAAACTGTCGTCCTGCTGGCGGCTTGAGCATCGGCTCGTACACTGCTCCGCAGCAATGGCTCGCTCGACGGATCGCTCGCTGGACGGCGCTTGCACGCTGGCTATCTGACAGCTTGCACGACGGTTGGTCCGTGGTTCCACGATGACGGCTCGCTTGACAGATCGCTCGTAGGATCGCTCGGTTGTGTGGTGACGGCTCGCTCGACGTGTCGCTTGTAGGATCGCTCGGTTGCATGGTGATGGCTCGCTCGATATATCGCTAGTAGGAGGATGGTCGTTGAATTGATGTCTTCGTGACCGTTAGGTTGTCCGTTGATGATTGATCATTCTGATGATGATTCCGATTGATGATTCTTGCGATTGATGATTGTTCCGATTGAGACCAGTTCCCCACCACTCGTCGGCGCGTCGTCGTATAAGTATCCCGCTCGGCAAAGTCACGAGCTACGCGGAAATTACCCCGCACCACGATGTGAAAACTCTTCACCTTGGCGTTAAACTTCATCAGCGTAACACTGATAATCTCTCGATTTGGATCAGAGATTAGTGCTTCCACATATCCTGAGAGTGCCCGGAGTAGGTCCTCTGTTCTCTTGTCGTGATTGGGTGATGCAATATGGGTTGTGTGCGGGGTTGATTACGATACTCAACCTGAGTCAGAGCAACGAACCCTCAACCGTAGCAGCTATCCTTTCTTTGGCGGCGATGGCATCAAGGCATAGCTCCTCCCCATATCTTTCCCAATAGACTCTCGAACCTTGAGGTGCCGTGCTGTAATGGCATTTGCACTTTCCTGAACACAAGCCAGTACTTGGTCCGTGCGCTACCCAGCGCTATAGGATTGGCTTGAAGTCAAGCCTCCGCTTCAGTATCTGTTCAACTCGATGTCCCTTACCTTGGTGCAGCGTGTGCCCTGCATCATAATCGTTGTAAGCATCTCGGATAAGTGGGGGATACGCTCACGCTGTCGTGCGCTGGCAAAGCCCAGAGTTCATCACCATAATCGGGTGTAAATGACAAGGATGCGAGTGGTAGCATGATCCCGCGTGTCTCCTGACCACGGGGTGCAACAGTATTGCCTCGGACCTTCCAGCCGTCTGCGACAATATAGCGATTCGCCACTCGTGGTGTTGTTCCACTAGGCTGTGCTTTTGGAAACAACCCCGCTCCTATTCCGCGATCTAGACTCGCAGCTCCTTGCATTCCTGTTTTCCTTCTGATCGCTTGTCCTGCTTATGATGACCACCAAGGTTGTCTTCCGCTGCGGCAGCGCTTGCGCTTTCCCGGTCGATGCCAGTACTTGGCGCAGGGGTTTCCTGGTGCTGCAGAGTCGGTTGACCCGAGCCGAACCCTGACGCTGTCGGTTGATTGGTCTCGGTATGCCGTCCTAAGACCGTGTGACGAGTTTCCGATACCTTCCTGCCCTGATCCGTATCTGAATTCCAACCCTGTAGCATTTTGGGTGTAACATATTGTGACTGGTCTTGTGTGGTGGCGTATGTCTCTCGTGTCGGTGAGAAGGTCGGGGGGGAGGGCTGTCCCTGGGTCCATGTTGACTGGGGGGAAGAGCGTGTTCTGTAGGGCTTTGCACTTGTCTCCGAAGTCAGATTGTCCCTCGAGCGGGGGGATGGGTTTCTTGTGGGTGCTGTGGCGTTGGATTGTTTTCCAGATGGTTCTGGTTGTTGCGTTTTGCAGTCGGTGGATGTGGTATGCCGTTTTTGCATAGCGTACCATTGTCATCCATTTGCGGCATTTGTACGGGCTGTCTTGTCTGTTGGTGTCGATGGGGGTGAGACGGGCTCTTCAATCTGCCCGTTTGGTGGCTTCTTTTGGCAGTGTTAGGCTGTGGTTCCACCAGGGTGCCTCCACCTTCCTTTGGCTTTTGTACGGGATGGTGGCTTCTGTGGCCTGGTGGATGAGAAGGGTGATGTTTCTGATTGCGCGAAGGGTAGCTTCCGGGCCTTGGAGGTCTGCGAGGTCCATTCGCGTAGCTTGTATGTAGCTGCCAAACCTGTTCCAGTCGGCTTTTGCCCAGTATCGGTAGGGTTTAGGTGGTGGGTTGGTGTATGGCAATGACAGGGTGAGGGTCAGGGAGCTGTGGTCTGAGGTGGTATCATCATTGATTGCTAGTGAGAGGGCAGACCTAGTTGTGTTCCCATGGGTGAGGCATTGGTCGATGGTGGAGGGGTTGCTTCCATTCCTTGGATGATGGGTGGGGATTGCTGGTTTATTTTGGAGGTGGAAGTTGTTGTGTTCGAGCCAGTGTGTGATGGCATGGCTTGCGGGGGAGGTGCGGGCTGTGTGGGGCAGGGAGCCCTGCCACCATGGGTGGTGTGCGTTGAGGTTGCCCATTATTAGGCAGTTTGCTGGGATCTTGAGCGAGGGGAGGAGGGCTGCCAGCAGTTCTGGTCTTCCGGATGAGTACAGGTTGAAGATGGTGAAGCTAGTGGTGTGTTGTTCTTATTGCAGTGTGATGGTGGTGCCTAGGCAGGAGTCCTGGGCTGTGAAGGTGGTGGTGGTACTGAGCCCAGGGAGTTGTCATACGTATGTAGCGCATCTGGGCTTCGTTGGTGTTGGGAGGAAGAGGTTGAAGTTCAGTAGGAGTGGTGGGTTTTCATGTCTATCGCACCATGGTTCTTGGATAAGGCAGATAAGGTTTTCTGTTTTTCTCGCAAAATTTCGGAGAGTTGAAATTGTAGTCGCATGGCCTCTCACGCAGTTCAACAGCTTCACGGACCCGACGGCATGTGAGGGCATTTTATTCAGCTACTTCCGCCATGGTGGCATCTCCCGGGTTGGTTGTGGCATTCGTGTTCACATTGTTGTTGAAGAATCAGATTTCGATTCGCTCAGGGCAGCTGGGGTTGCTGGCCTTGTAGGGGGTCTGGCAGTTGGCACAGCAGATTGGCGGGTGGGTGCAGGCTGGGCCTTTCTTGCAGGTCAGAATGGTGCAGGGGTGGTCTTTGATCTCATGGGCTTCCGCGCAGATGGCACAGTGGGAGGAGTTCCTGCACAGGGCTGCCGGGTGTCCATAGCCCTGGCAGTTGCGGCACTGGGTGCTTCTCCCGTACGAGATGTAATCGTTTAGTTGGCATTTGCAGTTGCAGATCGTGAGGTAGTGTCTTTCGATGTTGGCCATATTGATACTGCCAGTGAGGGTCATGACGATCATGGAGGTTGATTTTTGTTCACGTCGCTCTGCCGGGGTGAGCCAGTGCGGGGTCTGTCCTTGGGTTAGTTGGGGGTAGTTTGTGGCGATGCGGTTAGAGATGTTGGGCAGGGAGAGGTGGGTAGGGATGCCGTGCAGGAGGAACTGGCTGAAGCATTTCCCTATTTCCACCTTCTCATATTTTCCGTGGTAGGAGAGGGCGTCTGCGATGATCGTGGCATAGTCTTCGTAGATGATGTTGTTTTGGGTGTTGCCAGTGGTGAGGACGATGGATCCACGCATGGTGACTCGGGCGCGGAGGTAGGGGGGTGCGGTTACATCCTGGTTGTCGACCAGGGCTTTGTTGACTTGTAGAATCGCCGCATCAGAGATGGCTTGACGGGCACTATAGCTTCGTTCGGCATAGACGGCGGCTTCAGTGGGGGTTGCAGTTCAGATGTGGCACGTGACCTCACATTCAGCCTGGGGGTACATGGTCAGGACGAGTTTGGGTGGGGCCAGCTTCTTCCCTTGGCTCCTCTTTCGCAGGTTCTCTCATCCTTTAACTTTGGTGGCATGTGTGGTTTGTTCAGTTGGCGATTGTGGCTGAACGGTCGGAGTCTTGGCGGCGTCAGCGTAGTACAGGTGGTGGGGCGGGTGTTCGTAGTCGCGTTCGGTTCATTGTTATTGGCATTGTTGTTGTTTGCTCTCTTCTCCTTCCTCCTTCTCTCTTGCTTCAGGTTGGTGTCGGTGGGGGCATAGGCTCCAGTCAGTTTCGCAGAGTGAGCCGCCCTATGTTCGGTTGAGAGGAGTTGTTGTTGTACCTGGGTGACCCAGGTTCCAAGCATGGAGATTAGTTTGGAGAGTTTGTTGGTGGCATTGTGGATTGTAGCGTCGTTTTTGGCGAAGAGTTGCCTAATCTCCGCGGAGATGGTTCTGTCGAGTTGTTCCATAATGTTGTTGGTAATTATTTCGAAATCGGTGCACGGTGCGGCGTGTTCGGGGCTCATTGGGGCCTCCATCTAAGGGGCTTAGTTGACGGGTTCGTTGGCATCTCCGCCAATTGCCTGGGTCTCGGTGACATGTTGGGTGGGCTGAAAGTCCATGGCGTCGTTGTTTGTCTCCTCTTCTCCTTCATCTTTGTTCTCGTCGCCGGAGTCGGATCTGTATTCGGATGCCGCTTCGACTTCCTTGCGTGCTCGCTTGGTAGGGGAGGGGGACCGCGAGGTTGCGATTCGGCGAGGGGGTCGCAGGGTTTGCTCGGCGGGGTTCCGTGCAGAAATTTCTGCGGTGGCCGGAATGTTGGGACGGAAGAAAGAGTCGAGCGATCCTTGACCGGGGTTGCTGGAGAACATGAACCCTGTATGTAAGGTGGTAATAGTTTGGCGACAAGAGCCAAAATCATGAAAAACAGACAGGGATGGGCGGGAAAATTCCCAGGAGGGTTCTGGAGGGGTGCGGACTCTAGTTAATAAACTATTGACCGACTCCTGCAGAGGGTTTCCGGGGTTGTTGAAAACTTAATTGGAAAAGAAGATTTTTGGTGTCACGAAAACAGTGAAGTTTTGGGGGGTGTTGTGAGGATAATAGATTGCGTGGAGAAGAATCTCCAGACTAGCTACCGCGCTCCTCCTTTATACTTTTCCCATCCTTCTGTGGAATCACAGCTTGCCCGCAAGACTGATACAGTTCCTCCCATTGTGAATTAATCGCCGCACCCAAGAAAATCACATGATCGCACTCGGCCGCCGCATAGCCAACACTCTACTCGCGGCAACAGGAGAAGGGACGTGCAAGCAGTAATGGTAAGGAAATGGGAAGAGTGACGTACAACATAATCAAGGGGAAACAGTACTTCATTACGGTCATAGGAGAAGTACGCACAGCTTAATCAACGGGAGACAACAAACATAGGGACAAGAGAAAGGACACGCAAGCATAATAAACAGGAAACGACATACGTAATGATGACAGAAGAAGGACACGCAAGCAACATAACGGAGACGAAGGAGCGAGGTCTAGACCGGCCAGCGGTCGGGGATACGATTGCTACCGGAGCGATATGGTGGAGATCGGTCGAAGCCTCTAGGTGCGGAGGATGACTGTGGCTGTGGCAGCGGAAACGAGGACGAACCACAGGGGGACAAGGGTGAGAGCGGCACTGGTTCCGGTACCAAGGAGCCTGTCGTGCCGGGTTCGTGACAACAGGACTCCGGGCAGAGCGTCGTCCTTACTGTTCTATCGTCTGGGTTCCCCGTACGGGCGTTTCCTCTATCACTTCTCCAGGGTTTCTGGATTCCGTTTGTCCTTTTCTCCCTGACGTACTCGCCACTCGTTTTCCCCTTTTTCTTCTTTTATCTTTTCCTCATGTTTTGCTCGTCTCGTGGCCTCTCTTACCTTTTCCAACATCTTCATTCTGTACACCTGTAAGCCCACTTGGTAGGTGGCTTGGAGGAAGCCTTCGTCATCCGCGAATTCCCCAAAGTACTGAGTGAAGCGCATTCGTAAGATTTCCAAGGTCATCACCAGATCGACTTTCTCCTTCAACGTTTCCGCTGTTGCTCGGACGAAGTTGTTCAGGGCTCGGAATTCCGTTATGTATGCCTGGATGGATCCTTGGTACCCAAGTTGCACTAGTTTTAACTGGGCGTCCGCTGCCTCTCTCTCGTTCTGGTACTCAGTCTGGAATGCGGCCACATAATTGATCCAGATATCGTTGTCCCGCAATTCTCGATAGAGGTGTAGGTGCCATACCAGGGCCAAGTCTGTCTGGAGCGTTCCTACCCAGGCGATCTTTTGTCAGTCAAGTGTCTCAGGGTAAAATACTAAGCACATAGTGACCGACTCCCACCATTGGTTGAAGGCGGTCGTACTTTTCCCATTGAATTTTTCCGAGTTCTCCATCATCTGCCACGACGTCTGGATCGCATCAGGAAAAAAAAAATTGCGTCCTGAGCGTCCGGACGCACTAGACGCACTGGACATTTCAGACGCAAACTGCTTAACTTGGACGCAGATTGCCATGGCACCATGCGTCCGGATGCAGATCGCCACGGCATCTGCTTACCGGACCGAGCGTGGCAGGGCATTTTCCTTCTGGACACAGCCGTGTCAGGGTATTTTCCTTCTGGACGCAGCCGTGTCAGGGCATTTTCCTTCTGGAAGCAGCCATGTCAGGGCATTTTCCTACTGGACGTGTTCGGATGACACATGTCATGGCTGTATGGTTACGCTGGCTGTCAAGGCGTAGAACGTCGCAGCAAATACTCGGGTCGTATTCGCAAACACGCTGCGGGTTCCAGGCATAGTAACTCAGTCCAGTTCTATTCTTTATATCTATGGTATGTACATCTATATATGCTACTACACACTTCGCGTTTGCAGTAAAAGCACCCAGCGTCACACCCATCGCCGCGATCATCACATGCAGTAATGCTGTTTTGACGTGCGTAGCATTGCTCTGTGTGTCGGAAACAAAGGGAAGTTGGCAAATACGACACGACGTGATGAGCACGACGACTATGAGGAGGATGGCGATGAGTACCCTAGAGGCGAGGACGATAGCGTGTAGGACGTAGCGACTATGAGAGCAAGGAAGACGCGGTGAGGACGATAGCAAGTAGGGCACGGCGAGTATGATGGCGAGCTTTGTGACATTGTTAGCACAGATCTCAGAGTGATAGAGACACCAGGAAGTTGTAGAATACACAGTGACGAGTACGATGTCAATGAGGGTGCTGGCGGTGATGACGATAGCGAGTAGGAAGTGGCCACTATGAGCGCGAGTAAGATACGGCGAGGACGATAGCGAGTAGGACGTAGCGAGTATGATGGTGAGGTTTGGGACATGGTTAGCACAGCTCTCAGAGTGACAGGAAAAGTGGTCAGAACTGGTACAATACGATGTGACAAGTACGATGTTGATGAGGAGGATGTCGATGAGTTTGATGGCAGTAAGGATGGCGGTGAGTATGATGGAAAAGCGAAGAATGACGACGAGTATCTAGGACAAGGTGAAAGGAGAAGAAAAAAGGGGTCTATGTAGGAGCGATCAGCAAGCCGAACCCTGCGGAAGCACAAGTGTTAGTAATGGCTTGGCACTTTGCATTGACATCATACTTGCTACATCCTACTCGCTATCTTTCTTGCTGCCAGCAATATCATTGACATCATACTCCTCACCTCATATTGTACCACTTCCCGCTGCTGTTGCTGTCTCTCTGAGAGCTGTCCTAACCATGTCCCAAACCTCACCATCATACTCGCCATGTCCTACTCGCTATCGTCCTCGCCGCGTTGTACTCGCTCTCATAGTCGCCACGTCTTATTCACTATCGTCCTCCATCAGGAAAAAATTAAGAAATTATCCCTGCACGTCGGTAAGAACGACCTGCGTCGGTAGCTTTCCTAGCATCTGTAGCTCCGGTAAGGATAGTGAATCTTACCGAAGCAACCACCCACTTATGGAAGCTAGCAAAGCTATGGACGCACCACCAATCTTACCGACGCAACCACCAACCTTACCAACGCAACCACCAACCTTACCGACGCAACCACCACCTTACGGGAGCTAGGGAAGCTAGAAAAGCTAGCAAAGCTAGGGAAGCTTACGGGAGCAACGAGTGTGCACTGTGAGCAGTTTCATTGCTAGTTATAATACTACTACACACAGTTGGCTATGCTCTTCGATCGCACAGAAAATCACTTATTGTATTTAAAATCTATATATACATTATGATACAAAGTCCAACATCCCAAATCTTGTCGAAGTACAGAGCAGCTACAGCGGCGTATAAGGGCAGGCGAGCAATGCATATTACAGGTAGGACAGGTAGGAGGGCGAGGAGAATGAGGCTGACGTGGAGAATGATAGCAGACGAGCAACCGGTATGAGCAGTAGGCCTGCGAGAAGAATGAGGGCAGACGAGCAACGCGTACGAGATGAAATTCAGTGAGAAGAATGAGGCAAGACGAGCAATGCGTACGAGAGGTAGGCCAGCGAGGAGAATGAGGCCAGACGTGCAACGTGTATGAGATGTTGTCCGGCGAGGAGAATGACAGCAGACAAAAAACACCTACGAGAGGTAAGTCAGCGAGGAGAATGAGGCCAGACGAGCAAAGCGAACGAGATGTAGGCCACCAAGGAGAATGACAGCAGACGAGCAACCCCTACGAGATGTAAGTCAGCGAGGAGAATGAGGCCAAATGAGGAACATGTACGAGATGTGGTCCGGCGAGGAGAATGACGGCAGACGAGGAATGCTAATGAGATGTAGGCCAGTGAGGAGAATGACGGCAGACGAGCAACGCGAACGAGATGTAGGCCAGCTAGGAGAATGACAGCAGACGAGCAACGCGAACGTGATGTAGGCCAGCTAGGAGAATGAATGCTGACGAGCAACATGTATGAGAAGTAGGCCAGTGATGCCTAACACGGCGTTTCTAGCACACGTCCAAACGTAGGTCTGCGGTAATGAGGTCAAACGAGCAATGCGTAGTAGCAGTGGCCTGCAAGCAGAATGAGGCCAGACGGGCAATGCGTACGAGATGTTGTCCGGCGAGGAGAATGACGGCAGACAAGGAACACGTACGAAATGTAGGCCAGCCAAGAGAATGACACCAGACGAGCAACGCGTACGAGATGTTGGCCAGCGAGGAGAGTAACGGCAGACAAGCAATGCCTACAAGATGTAAGTCAGCGAGGAGAATGAGGCCAGAGGTGCAATGCGTACGAGATGTAGGCTAGCGAGGAGAATGAGGGTGGACACGCAACGCGTACGAGAAGTAGGCCAGCGAGGAGAATGATGGCAGATGAGCAACGCGTACGAGAAGTAGGCCAGTGATGCATAACAGGGCGTTTCTGTAACATGTACGACGATAGGTGAGCGGTGCGTAGGTTGGTGGTGTGTATTAATTCAACTCGTAATGACTTGGACTGGGTGTGTTGCAAAAAAGCGATGTTATGGGTAACTGGCAGCTGTGGCCGCACTTAGGAGATAAATGAACTGATGGGGGGCATACTCAGCGTTGTTGGTTGCGCTAATCACATGACGGGTTTTTAACTTTGCATCGGGGAGTTACTCATGGCTTAATTCAAAGACTGTAGCAGTAGCAATTCAATTGTTTACTGCCTACCCGCCTCGTGAACTTACTTCCACTCAAATTTCAGCGCTATTGCCTAGACCTAGGCTTTGACATCTCGAAACACAATGAACTGATGGTCTCCAGCTCGTTGATGTCAAGTTCAACCGCCACAAAAAAACTGGTCACGTGATTAGCGCAACCAACAACGCCGAGTGCACCCCCCGTCAGTTCATTTATCTCCTCAGTGCGGCCACTGCTGCCAGTTAACCATAACTTCGCCTTTTTGCAACACACCCCGTCCAAGTCATTACGAGTTGAAATAATACACACCACCAACGTACGCACCGCTCACCTATCGTCGTACACGTTACAGAAACGCTCTGTTACACATCACTGGCCTACTTCTCGTACACGTTGTGCGTCTGGCCTCATTCTCCTCGCTGGCCTACATCTCGTACACGTTGCGCGTCTGGCCTCATTCTCCTCGCTGACTTACATCTCGTAGGCGTTGCCTGTCTGCCGTCACTCTTCTCGCTGGCCAACATCTCGTACGCATTGCTCATCTTCTGTCATTCTCTTCGCTGGCCTACATTTCGTACGTGTTGCTCGTCTGGCCTCGTTCTCCTGGCTGACTTACATCTTGTAGGCGTTGCTCGTCTGGCCTCATTCTCCTTGCTGGCCACTGCTATTACGCGTAGCTCGTTTGACCTCATTACCGCAGACCTACGTTCGGACATGTGCTAGAAACGTCGTGTTAGGCATCACTGGCCTACTTCTCATACACGTTGCTCGTCTGCTGTCATTCTCCTCGCTGGCTTACATCTCGTAGGCGTTCCTCGTCTGCCGTCATTCTCCTCGCCGGACAAAATCTCATACGTATTGCACGTCTGGCCTCATTCTCCACGCTGGCCTACATCTCGTACGCGTTGCTCGTCTGGCCTCATTCTTCTCACTGAATTTCATCTCGTACGCGTTGTTTGTCTGCTGTCATTCTCCTTGCTGGCCTACATCTCGTTCGTGTTGCTCATCTGCCGTCATTCTCCTCGCCAGACAACATCTCGTACATGTTGCCCATCTCGCCTCATTCTCCTTGCGGGCCACTGCTACTACGCATTGCTTGTTTGACCTCCTTACCGCTGACCTACGTTCGGACATGTGCTAGAAACTCTGTGTCAGGCATCACTGGCCTACTTCTCATACGCGTTGTGCGTCTGGCCTCATTCCTCGCTGACTTATATCTCGTACGCGTTGCTCGTCTGCTGTCATTCTCATCGCTGGTCTACATTTCGTACGCGTTGCACGTCCGGCCTCATTCTCCTCGCCGACTTACATCTTGTAGGCATTCCTTGTCTGCCGTCATTCTCCTCGCCGGACAACATCTCGTACGCGTTCCTCGTCTGGCCTCATTCTCCTCGCTGAATTACATCTCGTTGGCATTGCTCGTCTGCTGTCATTCTCCTCGGTGGCCTACATCTCGTTCACATTGCTCGTCTGGCCTCATTCTCCTTGCTGACATACATCTCGTAGGCGTTGCTCGTCTGCTGTCATTCTCCTCGCCGGAAAACATCTCGTACGCGTTGCACGTCTGGCCTCATTCTCCTCGCTGGCCTACCTCTCGTACGCGTTGCTCGTCTTGCCTCATTCTTCTCACTGAATTTCATCTCGTACGCGTTGCTCGTCTGCCCTCATTCTTCTCGCTGGCCTACCGCTCGTACCGATTGCTCGTCTGCTATCATTCTCCACGCCAGCCTCATTCTTCTCGCTCTCCTACCTGTCCTACTTGTAATACGCATTGCTCGCCTGCCCTTATGCGCCGCTGTAGCTGCTCTATACTTCGTGCCGAGATTTGGGACGTTGGACTTTGTATCATAATGTATATATAGATTTTAAATACAATAATTGATTTTCTGTGCGATCTAAGAGCATAGCCAACTGCGTGTAGTAGCATTATGACTAGTAATGAAACTGCTCCCAGTGCACACTTGTTACACCTTAGCCATTAGCTAGAGTACGGAGCAAGGGAGACTCATCACGGGCCTTCAGAAGGGCACTAGTGCCCTCCGAAGCACGGGTAAACGATATCAGAGAGTCTAGGTAGGAGATCGAGGAGGCGGAGATTAGCTGTCGGCCGACAAAACCGGACCTAGGCTAACTCCGGAGATGAGGGAGCGAGTGCAAACGAACGGATCTCTTCCCAGAGAGAGATTGCGTCACCTCAGGGTGATCAACAGACTCTAGAACTTGGACCCCGCACGGCTGCATGGCCCTCATGCAGTATGTGGCTCCTCAGGGAGCTCTCGCCTCAGGGAGAGACGGAGGACTCTGAGCCTAGGGTGCCGCAAGGTGCATGAGACCTCATCTCCCCTTATCTACACCCTGCTATGACCAATGAATCAGCCACGGGGTCCCGGCACCTCGGGGGAATCCAAGCCCGAGTCATCAGCGCTCACGCTGGTTCATCAGATCTCACGCTACGGCCTCCACCATAAAAAGAAGGAGGTTTTCCCTCGGAAGCAGGAAGAAGCAGCACGAACATCCTCACCAACACTACCACCGAACCCACACACAAGATCTAAGATTATTCCGCTGTGAATTATCGAAAGTAGCCTGATTACCTCTGATTCTCCCTACACTCCGGTTACGATACAACCCCAGTCTCACAACACTCGTTGCTCCCTTAAGCTTCCCTAGCCTCCCCAGCTCCCGTAAAGTGGTGATTGCGTCGTTAAGGTTGGTGGTTGCGTCGGTAAGATTGGTGGTGCGTCCGTAGCTTTGCTAGCTTTGCTAGCTTTTCTAGCTTCCCTAGCTTTGCTAGCTTTTCTAGCTTCCCTAGCTTTCCTAATGTGGTGGTTGCGTCGGTAAGGTGGTGGTCGCTTCCCTAGCTTTGCTAGCTTAGCGAAGGACAAAGTTATATTTTACTCCCGGGGCTCCAGTACGCTTCGCTAGCTCCCGTAGCTCCAGTAAGAATTAAATTTTTTGCTGATGTCGCCGCCAGCACCCACATTGACATCGTACTCGTCACTGTATATTCTACAACTTCCCGCTGTCTCTGTCACTCTGAGAGCTGCACTAACCATGTCGCAAAGCTCGCCATCATACTCGCCACATCCTACTCGCTATCGTTCTCGCCACCAGCACCCTCATTGACATCGTACTCGTCACTGTGTATTCCACAACTTCACTGTGTCTTTGTCACTCTGAGAGCTGCGCTAACCATGTCACAAAGCTCGCCATCATACTCGCCACGTCCTACTCGCTATCATCCTCGCCGCGTCTTACTCACTCTCACAGTCGCCACGTCCTACTTGCTATCGTCCTCGCCGCTAGCACCCTCATTGACATCGTACTCGTCACTGTGTATTCTACAACTTCCTGGAGTCTCTGTCACTCTGAGAGCTGTGCTAACCATGTTACAAAGCTCGCCATCATACTAGCCGCGTCCTACTCCCTATCGTCCTCGCCGCGTCGTCCTCGCTCTCATAGTCACCACGTCCTACTCGCTATCGTCCTCGCCGCCAGCACCCTCATTGACATGGGGAGTTGTGACACCTGGGTACGCGAGTACGGAGGTGGAGGTAAAGATATTGTAGAGTCAGGTTCGATTTCTTTATTCACAACGGAATAATCTTAGGTTCGTCGTGTCGGGGTGTTTCGTGAGCGTGGTATCCGAGGATAGGGAGTCGAAAGGTTTTTTGGCGGAGTTCCCATTTGGTATATATGCCTTTTTTTTTTCTCTTTGGGGTCACGTGGTTTTTCTTCCTGTTGTCATGCCGGGGATCCCAGTTCCAAGACGCGCGGTCTCAGAGAGCTCTGCACATGGGCGAGGTTGGTCCTGACCGGTCCTAGCGATAAGGGTGGAGGCTAACAGTTGGCGACCTCGTATTCCCCCCGGTGCTAGTCTTTCGGACTATGCGGGCTTCGTATCGAGGTCCTAGTCAGGATCGGTCGTAACTCTTTCGGAGTTCGCCGTTCCCTCCTAGTTTGCCGCTGGCCCCTCTCCGGAGTTATTCTTTCGTCCGCTCGTCTCGGCCGTAAGGTTCTAACTCCGGGTCTTATCTGCCGTCTAGACTCTCCCAGACTTGTCTTGCGACATGGGCCCCGCTTATGGCGTGCGACTTGCAGGACGCTAGTTCTACCCTTGTCTCGTTCTCGTATGCAGCGGCTACAAGAGTCGGTAGTGCGTTGGGTCTACCCGGCGGGCTGGCCTGAGATCCATCACCCGCCGAGGTTACCCTCAGCTCTGCTTTTCTTGCCGAACTGCTTTCTGAGGCCCCGAGACTTCCATCAGGTATCCTAGTCGCGTGACTTACCGTTCGGCTACCTTTCTCTTTGTCTTTCTTTTCCTTTGTTACCCTCGGGTGTAACACTACTCCCCCTTCTTCTTAGCTTCGGCCCGAAGCTAATTTCCTGACTCCTCCTCTTCCTTTGCGTGAATCGGTGGAATGCAGTCCTCCATCCCCTGCATCCCTCCGGCTGCCTGGCCCGAAGAAAACCCTCCAGTGGGAAAAACTTCGGAGCCAATTCGGTTGGCAGTCGGCCCTCGGATCCGGGTAGTCTTCCGATCGGTCCAGGATCCTACTGTCGGAGTGGTGCAAAAAGGAAACCAGGAACAGCATCGCTCCCCCGAAGAGGTGATCAGAAGACGGGTTGGCCTGGCACGCCGGTGTAGCAGGGGATCAGGCCGGCCGTATGGTAGTCTCGCCGCCAGAGCCGGTCAAAACCAGTGGTTCTTAACCGGCCACCTACGCCTCGCCACAGTTAAGGGACGGATGCTGTTCTTTCTGGGATTACAATACCTTTTCGCTCTTCTGCTCGTTGAAAGTTCTTTGTTTGGATGAAGTCCTCCTCCCCTTAATCCTACTACCCCCCGACCGTACTTCAACCCCCTCGGCTTCGATATGCGCCAGGGGCGGGTCGGAGTCTAGCCCTCGGTGAGCCGGTAGTCTCTCGGCGCGTCTGGATTCCGTCGGTGAAACTCTCGAAGTTTCTCCAGGCCGCCTACCGAAAAGTTATCGTATGGCTCTTCCGTCCAGTCTTTTCGGTCTGGGTAGTCGAGCCATTTGACGAGGTACAGGACGCGGCGCCCTTTCTTGGTGCTCCCAAGGACCTCGTCAACGTCGTATTCCTCGCTTTGTTCGATGTCGTCAGCCTCTCGGAGGATCTTTGAGGGGTCCGGCGGTGCCCGGTGTTCGCTGGTTCGGTAGGGTTCAAGTAGCGACACATGGAAGACGTTGTGGATCTTCCATTTCCGGGGCAGTGTGAGTCGGACTGCGAGGGGCGAGACGATCTTTTCCACCTGGAAGGGGCCGTGATTCTTGTGGTCCAGCTTCCGGGAGGGTCGGCGCGTCTTGATGTTGCGCCCGTTGAGCATTACCAAGTCCCCGATCTGATACTCCGGGGGTTTGATGCGCTGGGGGTCCGTGTAGCGGCGCATTCGTTCGTGTGCCGCTTCCAGTCGTTCAGCGGATGCATTGTGTACCGCGTGCATCCAGTGGGCGTAGAGCTTGCTGGCAGGGTTCAGGGGTCCCGTGGCGGCTGGGTCGGAGGACACGGGATGGAATCCGTAATTAGCGTAAAACGGAGACATCCCATTGCCCATGGTGATCGAGTTGTTGTAGGCGAACTCCACCATTGGGAGTAGGCCCACCCAGTTGTTCTGTTCGTGGCCGACGAACGCTCGGAGGTATGCCTCGATCGTCTGGTTGAGGCGTTCCGTCTGTCCGTCTGTTTGGGGGTGGAAGGCTGTCGACATCCTTGGACAAATGCCGGACAGCCGCAGGAATTCTTGCCATGTCTCGGAGGTGAATCGGGAATCTCGGTCCGAGACAATATCGGTGGGGAGTCCGTGGTACTTCCAGACTTCCCGAGCGAAGAGGACTGCTAAGTCGGCCGCCGTTTTCCTTTCCTTTTCGAGGGGAAGAAAGTGTGCCATTTTCAACTCAATCGCAAGGTTTGAAACGGCAGTGAGCCTCCCCGACACTAGTCTCCCTCGTTGATAGTGTCAACACGATAAAAGGCGTCCTCCTGCTCCTACAAGTAGTTCCAAATCCCAAATCCCCCA
>Ga0307508_10002040_pt1 | contig 21843 bp, 30 predicted proteins | sample 9_EM_MG_FD_203089 | JGI IMG/M metagenome (GOLD analysis project Ga0307508, IMG submission 203089) | Populus trichocarpa ectomycorrhiza microbial communities from riparian zone in the Pacific Northwest, United States - 9_EM | ecosystem: Host-associated > Plants > Roots > Unclassified | place...
ATCGCTCCGACAGAACGTCGAGAGAAAAAAGCGGTCCGGATCACCACTTCTCACTCGCACGCTCGCCGATATAAAGGATGGGTTCTCGCCCCGACGGAGAGAACTCAGGAGGAACAACGAGACATCCGGACCAAACACGACCACCGAAACCCACACACAAGATCTAAGATTATTCCGTTGTGAATTATCGAAAGTAGCCTGATTACCCTTTTGATACCCCCACGCTCCGGTTCCGAGATAACCCCAGTGTCACAAATGTCAAGTTCTGGTTCCACCATGGTGCTTCCAGCCTCCGTGGATCTTTCATGGGGACGGTACGGTTGGTTGCTTCGTGGATGAGTTGGGTAATGTTGGTAACGGCACGGAGGGTATCCTCGGCTCCTTGGAGGTTTGAGAGGTCCATCCGGGCGGCCTGTATGTGTGAGGCGAAGCTTTCCCAGTTGGCCTTGCGCCAGCAGTGCTGGGCCTTCTGTGGTGCTGCATTTGAGGGTAGGGAGAGGGTGGCGGTGAGGGAGCTGTGGTCCGAGGTGGTGTCGTGATCGATTGCCAGGGTCAGAACCAGCTGTGTCGTCCTGCCCCTGGAGAGGCATAGGTCAATGGTGGAGGGTTGCCCCCCGTTTCGGGGGTGGTGGGTGGGTTTGGCTATTTCATTGTGGAGGTGGAAGTTGTTTTCCGTGAGCCAGTTGGCGATGGTGTGGCTGGCCGGGGAGGTGCGTGCTGATGGGGGCAGTGGGCCCTGCCACCACGTGTGGTGGGCATTGAGGTCCCCCATCAGAAGGCAGTCTGTCGGTAGGTCGATGGTGGGGAGAATGGCTGCTACTGGGTCCGGTCGTCCAGGGGAGTATAGGTTGTATAGGGTGAATGTGGTGGTTTGTTGTTGTTGGAGGGATGTGATGGTGGTGCCCAGGAAGGAATCTTGGGCCGCGAAGGTGGTGGTGGCACTGAGCCCAGGCACGCGGCGAACATATGTCGCACATCTGGGCCGTGTTGGTGTTGGGGTGAACATATCGAAGTTTGGCATAGTGGGAGGGTTTCCATGTCTATCGCACCATGGCTCTTGGAGGAGGCAGATAAGGTTTTCGGGTTTTCTTGCGAACTCTTGCAATGCTGAAATCGTAGTCGCTTGGCCTCTCGCACAGTTCAGCAGCTGTACGGACCCGACGTTGTGGAAGGGCATTTTATTCGGTCATTCCCGCCATAGGGGCGTCTCCCGGGGTGGTAGTGGCCGTCGTATTCGTGTTGTTGTTAAAGGATCGGATCTTAATGCGTGTGGGGCAGTTGGGGTCGCTGGCCTTGTAGGGTGCATCGCAGTTGGCACAACAGATTGGTGGGTGGGTGCAGGTGGGGCCTCTCTTGCAGGCCGGAATGGTGTATGGGTGGTCATTGGTTTCGTGGGCATCTGCACACACCGCGTAGCGCGATGGGTTTTTGCACAGGGTGGCGGGGTGTCCGTAGCCCTGGCAGTTCTGGCACTGGGTGCTTCTTCCGTATGAGATGTAATCGTCAAGTTGGCATTCACGGTTGCAGATGGTAAGGTAGTGTCGTCCAATGTCAGCCTTCTTGGTGCTGCCACTGAGGGTCATGACTATCGTCGAGGTTGCTTTCTGTTCTCGTCGGTCTGCCAGGGTGAGCCAGCATGGTGTCTGGCACTGGATCAGCTGGGGGTAGTTGGTGGCGATGCTATCGGAGATGTCGGGCAGTGGGAGATGGGTCGGAACTCCGTGGAGCAAGAACTGGCTGAAGCGCTTCCCGATTTCGACCTTCTCGCACTTGCCGTAGTAGGTGAGGGCGTCGGCGATGATTGTCGTGTAGTCTTCATAGACGATGTTGTTTTGGGTGTTGGTGGTGGTGAAGATGATGGATCCATGCATGGTTACCCGGACGCGGAGGAATGGAGGGGTGGTTACGTCCTGGTTGTCGACCAGGACTTTGTTGACTCGGTGGAGGGCTGCATCCACGGCGACTTGGCGGGCGATGTAGTCTCGTTCAGCGTGGGTGGCGGCTTCGGCGGGGGATGCAGCCGGGAAGTGGCACGTGACCTCGCGCTCGGCTTGGGGGTACATGGTCGGGATAAGCTTGGGCATGGCAGGCTTCCTTGCCTGGGTTTTCTTCCTCAAGTTCTCCCATCCTTCAACGTTGGTGGCGTGTGTGGCGTGTTCGGTTGGTGGGTGTGGTTGGGCGGTGGGTGCTTTGGCGGCGTCGGCGTATGTACGGGTGCTGGTGCCGTTGTTGGTCGGAGGGCTGTTGGCGTTGTATTTGTTCTTGGTGGCTCCCTTCCCCTTTCTCTTCCTTTCTTTCTTTGGGTTGGGGCCGGTGTTGCTTTGGTCCCCACTTGGCTTAGCGGTGGCGGCGGGGCCCTGTGCGGCCGAGAGGAGTTGTTGTTGCATTTGGGTGACTCGGGTGCCCAGCGTGGCGATTTGCTTGGTCAGGCTGTTTGTGGCGGTTTGGAAGGTGGTGTTGTTTTGGGCAAAAAGCACAGAGATCTCGGCACTAATTGTTCTGGCGAATTGGTCTAGGAGATTGCTGGTGATGATTTCGATGTCGGCACAGAGTGCTGCGTGCTCTGGGCTGAGTGGGGCTGCCATCTGGGGGGCAGTACAGGTGGGCTCGTCCATGTCGCCTTCGATCGCCTGCGTTGCAGTGACGTGTTCCGTGTGTTGGAAGTCCATGGCGTTGTCGTCGTCTTCTTCCCTTCCTTCGTCTCCAGAGTCGTCGGAGTCGGAGTCGGAGTCGGAGTCGGTGTCGTTCTCCTCGCGTGCACGGTTTCCGGGGGAGGGTGACCGTGAGGTCGCGACCGTAGGAGGTTGGAGGTGGTGTCGGGAGGGGTGCTGCTGGGAGCGGGCTCTTGGGGTGCTGTGCGCAGAGATTTCGGTGGTGGCCGGGGTGTTCAGGCGGAGGAAGGCGTTGAGGGATCCTTGACCGGGGTTGTTGGTGGACATGAAGCCTTTTAGCAAGGTGGTGATAGTTTGGCGACGTGAGCCAAAATCACGAGAAGCGGGCGGCGACAGGAGGGAAAATTCCCGGGAGGATTCCGGAGGGGTGCAGCCTCTAGTTAATAAACTATTGACCGACTCCTGAGGTGGGTTTCCGGGGTTGTTGAAAACTTAATTGGAAAAGAAGATTTTTGGTGTCGCGAAAACAGTGAAGTTTTGGGGGATGCTGTGAGGATAATAGATTGCGTGGAGAAGAATCTCCAGACTAGCTACCACACCCTTCCTTTATACTTTTCCTTCCCTCTGTGGAACCACAGCTTGCCCGCAAGACTGACACAGTTCCTCTGTCTAACATCATGACTCGATCGCTGCGTCCAAGGAAAACACATGATCGCACTCGGCCACCGTACGGCCAACAGTCTACTCGCGGCAACAGGAGAAAGGACGCGCAAGCAGTAAGGTAAGGAACAGGGAACAGGAGGTGCAAGCTTCATCAATGGAAGACAACAAATGTAGCAGACAGGAGAAAGGACGTGCAAGTATAATCAACAGGAAACAATATACGTAACGATGACAGAAGAAGGACACGTAAGTAACATAACGGAGACAAAGGAGAGAGGTCTAGACTGGCCAGCGGTCGGGGATATTGCTACCAGAGCGATATGGCGGAGATCGGTCGAGGCGCCTAAGTGCAGAGGATGACTGTGGCTGCAGCAGCGGAAACGAGGACGAGCCACAGAACGATAAGGTTTAGAGTGGCACTGGCACCGGCACCAAGGAGCCTGTCATGCCAGGTTCGTGACAGTATCCACTTCATTGATGTTTTTCTCATTTCATCGTGTCTCATCCGGCAAACTGCCTTTGTTACTATCACATAGAGCGATGCCATCTATGTGACGTGGTATATAGATGTACATTAGATGTAATGAATAGAACTGGTTTGAGTCACAATGCCTGGAACCAAATGCGTGTTTGATAGTCTTCGCTGCAATGTACCGTACCCTGACAGTCGTGTATGCTACCACCGTGACCGCTCTATTACCTATGTGTGGTACGCCATCGTAAGCCTCATCTGGATCCCATTTGCCTTGACACTCTGCGTCTGTAAGACACGCGCTGCAACCAGAAGGCAAATGCCCTGACACTCCTCATCGGGAAGGGAGATGCCGTGGCATGCGTCGTCCAGACGACATTTGCCTTGATACTCTGCGTCCAGAAGGGAAATGCCCTGACACTTTTCGTCAAGATGCGTATGCCGTGGCCACTGCGTCCGGACACACGGTGCCATGGCAAGCTGCGTCTGAAAGCATGGTGCCGTGGCGAGGTGCATCTGAAAGCACGGTGCCGTGGCCAGGTGTGTCTGAAAGCACTGTGCCGTGGCAAGGTGTGTCTGAAAGCATGGTGCTGTGGTGAGGTGTGTCTGAAAGCACGGTGCCATGGCGAGGTACGTCTGAACGCATGGTGCCATGGCGCATTGCGTCAGGACGCACAGTGCCGTGGTAAGCTGCGTCCGGGTTGGTGAGGTTGCGTTCAGAGCGTCTCGACCGTCTGGTGCATCCGGACGCTCTGGATGCAGATTTTTTTTTTCCTGATGTCCTTCAGTGGTGCCAAGTAGCCTGTCATGTCAGGTTTGTGACAGTACATCCCCTGCCCAGACAGAAGCTCCGGCAAGGTCATGTCAGATAGGTGCGGCGTGGCGGCGGATGGGGTGGCGGTAGATGTTTACAGCCCGGCTAGCCAGTGGCTGGGCTTGGAGTTGCATCATCAAAAAATTTAATTCTTACCGGAGAAACGGGAGCTAGTGAAGCTTACGGGAGCAGCGGGAGTAAAATATAACTTTGTGCTTCGCTAAGCTAGCAAAGCTAGGGAAGCGACCACCACCTTACCAATGCAACCCCCACATTAGGAAAGCTAGGGAAGCTAGAAAAGCTAGGAAAGCTAGGGAAGCTTACAGGAGCAATGAGTGTGCACTGTGGGCAGTTTCATTACTAATTATAATGCTACTACACGCAGTTGGCTATGCTCTTCGATCGTACAGAAAAATCAATTATTGTATTTAAAATCTATATATGCATTATGATACAAAGTCCAATGTCCCAAATCTCGTTGCGAAGTACAGAGCAGCTACAGCAGCGCATAAGGGCAGACGAGCAACGCATAATACAGGTAGGACAGGTAGCAGAGCGAGGAGAAAGAGGCCGGCATGGAGAATGATAGCTGAGGAGCAACCGGTACGAGTGGTAGGGCGGTGAGAAGAAGGAGGGCAGACGAGCAAAGCATACGAGATGAAATTCAGTGAGAAGAATGAGGCAAGACGAGCAATGCGTACGAGATGAAATTCAGTGAGAAGAATGATGGCAGACGAGCAACGTGTACGAGATCAAATTCAGTGAGAAGAATGAGGCAAGACGAGCAACGTGTACGAGATGTAGGCCAGCGCGGAGAATGACAGCAGATGAGGAACACCTACGAGATGTAAGTGAGCAAGGAGAATCAGGCCAGATGCGCAATGCGTACAAGATGTAGGCAAGTGATGCCTAACACAGCGTTTCTAGCACACGTCCGAACGGAGGTCAGTGGCAATGAGGTCAAACGAGCAACGTGTAGTAGCGGTGGCCAGCAAGGAGAATGAGGCCAGATGGGCAGTGCGTACGTGATGTAGGCCAGCATGAAGAATAAGGGCAGACATGCAACGCATACAAGAGGTAGGCCAGCGAGGAGGATGAGGCCAGATGGGCAACGAGTAGGCGATGTTGACTAGCGAGGAGAATTACGGCAGATGAGGAACGCCTACGAGATGTAAGTCAGTGAGGAGAATGACAACGGACGAGCAACGCGTACAAGATGTTGGCCAGCGAGGAGAATGATGGCAGACAAGTAACGCGAACGAGATGTAGGCCAGCTAGGAGAATGACAGCAGACGAGCAACGTGTATGAAAAGTAGGCCAGTGATGCCTAATACAGCGTTTTTAGCACATGTCCGAACGTAGGTCAGCGGTAATGAGGTCAAACGAGCAATGCGTGGTAGCAGTGGCCAGCAAGGAGAATGAGGCCAGACAAGCAACGCGTACGAGATCTTGTCCGTCGAGGAGAATGACGGCAGACGAGGAACACCTATGAGATATAAGTCAGTGAGGAGAATGAAGCCAGATAAGCAACGTGTATGAGATGTTGGCTAGAAAGGAGAATGACAGCAGACCAGCAATGCGAACGAGATGTAGGCCAGCTAGGAGAATGACAGCAGACGAGCAACCCGTATGAGAAGTAGGCCAGTGATGCCTCACACGGCATTTCTAGCACACGTCCAAACGTAGGTCAGCGGTAATGAGGTCAAACGAGCAATGCGTAGTAGCAGTGGCCAGCAAGGAGAATGAGGCCAGACGACCAATGCGTACGATATGTTGTCTGGCGAGGAGAATGATGGCAGACGAGGAATGCCTATGAGATGTAAGTCAGCAAGGAGAATGAGGCGGGAGGAGCAACACCTACAAGATATAAGTCAGCGAGGAGAATGAGGCCAGAGGAGCAACGCATACGAAATGTAGGCCAGCAAAGAGAATGACAGCAGATGAGCAACGCGTACGAAATGTAAGTCAGTAAGGAATGAGGCCAGACACGCAACGCGTACGAGATGTAGGCCAGTGATGCCTAAAACGGCGTTTCTAGCACATGTCCGAACGTAGGTCAGCGGTAATGAGGTCAAACGAGCAACGCGTAGTAGCAGTGGCCAGCAAGGAGAATGAGGCCAGACGTGTAACGTGTACAAGATGTAGGCCAGTGATACGTAACAGGGGGTTTCTGTAACGTGTATGACGATAGGTGAGCATAGCGTAGGTTGGTGGTGTGTATCTATTATTTCAACTCGTAATGACTTGGACGGGGTGTGTTGCAAAAAAGCGAAGTTATGGGTAAGTGGCAGCTGTGGCCGCATTTAGGAGATAAATGAACTGACGGGGGGGCGCACATGGCGTTGTTGGTAGCGCTAATGACGTGACCGGATTTTTTGCAGCGGTTAAACCCCTCCGTCAGTTCCTAAGTGCGGCCACCGATGCCACTTACCCATAAGTTCGCTTTTATGCAACACACCCCATCCAAGTCATTACGAGTTGAAATAATACACACCACCAACCTACGCACCGCTCACCTATCATCGTACACGTTACAGAAACCCCCTGTTACATATCACTGGCCTACTTCTTCTACGCGTTGCTCGTCTGCCGTCCGTCTCCTCGCTGGCCTATTTCTCGTACGTATTGAATGTCTGGCCTCATTCTCCTCGCTGACTTACATCTTGTAGGTGTTGCTTGTCGGCTGTCATTCTCCTCACTGGCCAGCATCTCATACGCATTGCTTGTCTGGCCTCATTCTCCTTGCTGACTTACCTCTCGTAGGCGTTGCTCGTCAGGCCTCATTCTCCTCACTGACTTACATCTCGTAGGCATTCCTCATCTGCCGTCATTCTCCTCGCCAGACAATATCTCGTACGTGTTGCTCATCTGGCCTCATTCTCCTTGCTGGCCACTGCTACTACGCATTGCTCGTTTGACCTCATTACCGCTGACCTACGTTTGGACGTGTGCTAGAAACGCCATGTTAGGCATCACTGGACTACTTCTTGTACGCGTTGCTCGTCTGCTGTCATTCTCCTAGCTGGCCTACATCTCGTTCACGTTGCTCGTCCGCCGTCATTCTCCTCGCTGACTTACATCTCGTAGGTGTTCCTCGTCTGCCGTCATTCTCCTCACTGGCCAACATTGCATACGCGTTGCCCATCTGGCCTCATTCTCCTCGCTGGCCTACCTCTCGTACATGTTGCTCATCTGCCCTTATTCTTCACACTGGTCTACATCTCATACGCACTGTCCATCTGGCCTCATTCTCCTTCCTGGCCCCTGCAACTACGCGTTGCTCATTTGACCTCATTACCACTGACCTACATTCGGACATGTGCTAGAAACGCTGTGTTAGGCATCACTGGCCTACATCTCGTACACGTTGCACGTCTGGCCTCATTCTCCTCACTGACTTATGTCTTGTAGGCGTTCCTCATCTGCCATCATTCTTCTTGCTAGCCTACCATTGCTTGTTGGCAGCGCTGTGATGAAGTCCATTGTTATTGCATCCTACGGTCGGTGGGGTAATTCCAGTTGTCTCAGCAATCTGAACGGGGCATGTCAGATTGGGTTGATACGGTGACAGGTGTCACAGTGATTGACGTATCTTTGGACGTATTGTTGTTGCCCCGGCCAGTAGAAGCTTCAGCTAACTAGTTCCAGGGTTCTTGCGCATCCTAGGTGTCCCGTGGCTTGTGCATCATGGTGGTCTCTTAATATACACAGTAGTAGATCGTCATTGTCAGGAATCCACATGAGGTCGTCATATAGTAGTACCCTGTTGTTCTCCTCGCATAGCCCTAGTGCGATCTTCCCATCGCGGGTGGTTCCATTTGCCTTTTTCTTCTGGATCTCTTGAACTTCCTTATCGGCTGCGCTCAGTGTCCGGATTTTGCTCAGGAGCTCTTTGTCTATCTGGAGACTGATGGTTTCCGTTGTATTGACGTGGAGCGCTCCGGAGAGGTGGGGTGTTTTGGGAGTAGGGCCCGCCATAGAACCCTTATCAACTTGGTGTGCCTCGAAAGCTTCTTCAGGTAGTAGGATTCGGCCATGGTTCTGCTGATGTTTCATATCCCCTTCCCAGGGAGAGTCTATGACTCTCTAGAGAGGATGTCTGGCTTGCCAGCCAGTTTCCCAGGTCGATTTTTGATTGTGAAGTCATAGTTGGCCAACCGCTCACCCCACCGGGCCTGTTGTAGATTGAGGTCCTTCTTGGCCTTCCAATATTCGAAGTTTTTGTGGTCTGTCAGGATCATGATTGTTGGTCCCGTTGTCTTGCAATATGTATCCCATTTTCGTAGCGTCTATGATCGCCAGTAGTTCCTTGTCGTGGATATCGTAGTTGCGCTCTGGATCTTTCTGTTTCCGGGAGTAGTAGGCTACTGGGTGCAGAATTCTGTTATCATCGGGTTGCGAGCAAATGGCTCCTATGGCATAGTCTAAGGCGTCTGTCTCGATTGTGACAGGTCGCTCCGGGTCGAAATGCTGCAGTATTGGTTCTGTTACCATGGCTGTCTTGAGTGTCTCGAAGGCCGTCTGTTGTTCGTCACCTCATTCCCAGTCTACTTCTTTCCTTGTCAGGCAGGTGAGGGGTGTTGTGATCCAGCTGTAATCCTGTATAAACCTTCGGTAGAAGTTGGCGAATTCTAGAAAGCTCTGAATTCCTTTGATGCTCGTCGGTTCTTTCCATTCCTTGATCATCCGGATTTTCTCTTCATCCATGTGCAAGCCCTGTGGGGATATCACGTATCCCAAGTATTCGATTTCTGTGGTGTGGAATTCACACTTGGAAGCTTTCAGTGTCATTCCCGTTTCCTTGACTCGTTCTAATATCGTTCGGACCTGTTTCCGGTGGTCTTCCAGATTCTGCGAGAATATGAGGATATCATCCAAATATGCCACCCAGAAGATGTTCAGGTATTCGCTCAGGAATTCGTTCATCCATCGTTGGAATAAGGCTGGGGCATTGGTCAATCCGAACGGCATGACACAGTATTCGTATAGTCCATATTGGGTGCGAAATGCTGTCTTCGATTCATCCCCAGCTCGGATCCTGAGGTTGTAATAGGCGTCCCGGATGTCAAGCTTAGTGTAGATGGTGGCGCTGGATAGTTGGTCGAGGGATTCCCCAATTAGTGGCAATGGAGTCTGGTCCTTGATCGTGATTTCGTTCAGTTGTCAGTAATCCACACAGAGGCGTAGTCCTCCATCCTTCTTTTTTACAAAGTGTATTGGTGCCCCGGCCAGGGAGGTGGATGCCCGGATCCATCCCCGCTTTTCATTGACCTCAAGGTATTCCTTGAGGGCCTTCATTTTTTCTTCGTTCAGGGGTCGTAGGGGCTCATACGGGGGTATCTTTCCCTCCTCTAGAGGGATGTGGTGGTTCTGAACGCGGTGGGGCAGAGGTGCCGTAGGTTCTTTTTTGGTGAACACTTCAAGGACCTCGTGGTATTCTGGTGGAATTATTCGATTTGCACTAGCAGTGGGGGTTTCCTTGATTTTGTCGATTACCATTTGGTATACTGTCAAGACCCTGCCCTGACTACTCAGTGCTGCTCGGTGGGTAGTGTAGGCTTGACTCTTCGGGGCGTCGCTCATTTCCTCACACACCTTTGCGTGGGCTTGTTGTCCTTGTGGTATCCGTCACGCCAGGTGTGGTCTCGTTGTGGTCTTCACACACGCCTATGTGTGGGCTTGTTGTTCTCGCGGTATCCGTTATGCCCGGTGTGGTCTTGTCACAGTGTTCTCACACGTCTTTGCATGGGCTCATTGTTCTCGCAGTATCTGTCACAACTGGCATGGTCTCATCGCAGTCTTCTCAAATGCCTTCGGGTGGGCTCGTTGTTCTTGCGGTATCTGTCACCTCTGGCGTGGTCTCGTTGCAGTCTTCTCATATGCCTTTGTGTGGGCTCGTTGTTCTCGCGGTAGCCATCACGCCCTGCGTGTTCTCGTCATGGTCTTCTCACATGCCTTTGCGTGGGCTCATTGTTCTAGTGGGGTTTGGTGGTCGCAGTGCCAGTCACGGGTAGAGAGGTAGGTCTGTGGAGAGAGATAATAGATTGCGTGGAGAGAGAATCTCCAGACTAGCTACGGTGCTCTTCCTTTATACCTTTACCGTGGAATCACAGTCCTGCCCGCAAGAATGACACAGAGCTTTCCATCATGACTCCATCACCGCGCCCCAGAAACACACGATCCTGCTCGGCCCCTTCTTTCCTCCGCAACAGAAAATGCAAGGCAGACTCGCAACGGTAAAGGAACAACCAAGGAAACAATGATGGAAGCAATTAACATAACACAGGCGAAAGTCAGGCAGACACGCAATGGTAAAGTAACAACCAAGGAAACAACAAGGGAAGCAATAAACACAATACAGGCGAAAGCGAGGCAGACACGCAACGGTAAAGGAACAACCAAGGAAACAAGAAGGGAAGCAATAAACATAACACTGAATGACAGGAGGCAGGCACACATACGTTTTACCTGATCTTGGTCGGCCAGCGACCAGGTCAGGGTTCTGAGGAATATCGCTCCCGGAGTGATATTGGCAACAACTAGGATGTTGTATCTAGGCGCATAGGATAATCGTGGCCGCAGCAGCGGAGACAAGGATGAGCCACATAGTGGCGAGGGTTACGGCAGCACCTGTGGTGGCTCCAGAAAGTCTGTCGCGCCAGGTTCGTGACAGTACGCCCCCCGTCCAGACCGAAGCTCCAGCGAGGTCACGTGGTGTCGTGATGGGGTGGCAGCGGATCGTGGTACGGTGGATACGGATGGGTCGGCTAGCCTGCTGCTGGGCTTGGAGTTGTCCATTGATTCGTTGTTGCTCGGCGATGATTGTTTCCCGCGTGTTGGCCATCCACTGGAGTTGCTGTTGGTCTGCGTCATAGAATTCATTCATACGCTGGGCGAGTGTCCGGTGCACCACATGATTGTGGCGGGCATCCTGGGTGGTCATTTGGTGTATCATGGTGACTATTTCTCCCAGTAGGGTGAGTTGTTCTTCTTGTATCGCGGCGGCCATAGTGGCAGCCTCGTCGTGGTTGGTGGGGATTTCTTCTTGGTCCTTCTGAGGGGGTATAAGGTCGGCCAGGGGTTCGCGGGGAGGGGCTGTGCTGCAGCGGAGGTGGTGATTGTCCATGTTTACAAGGAACCGGCATTCGGGGCAGACCCGCTTTCCTCAGTGCCAGTCTGCACATGCTTTGACAGGGTTGAGATGTCGTTTGCGGGTTACCCTGAGCAGTTCGTCCAGGTGTGGAAGAGTACAGTCGCAGATCTGTGCCCGACAGCGCCGGCTCTGGCGGGGGTAGTACTTGTTGTCTTTTATTTGTTGGTGAGCAATATAATAGTCATCGTAGCAGGCAGTCCAGTGGAGTGAAGCGTGTTCGTCAGGGCGGGGTTGTCCTCCGGCGGACAGAGGTGGTGAGGGTGCTGTGGGAGGCATGCCCCAGCTGTTGTCAGGTTCGGTTGTGGTGGGGAATTCGGGGTTGTCGTCAGGGAAGGTCCAGCCTTCATTGGTGTCGACAGTGGCGGTGGTGGACATTTTACTAGTTCTGGCAGGCTGGTTTCAACAGGTATTCCTTGTGGAATTGGCAGATGAGGTCTGGTGAGTTTTCGAAGTTGTGGGTGGGGTACCAGGTGCGATCTGGGTCGTGGAAACCGGTCCACTTGACTTGATACTGGATCTGATTTCTATGGCGTCAAGAGTCAAGAATTTTTTCCACTTCCCACTCTTGTTGTTCTTGGATGATAATGGGGGGTGGTGGCAGCTGGCTGTGTCCGGGGATAGGTTCTGTACTGGCTGTGGGTTCGAGAAGGCTGATGTGGAAGACTGGGTGGATTCTGACCGTGGGCGGTAAGTCTTGCTTATATGCTCTTGAGCCTATCTTCTCGAGGATGGATACAGGCCTATCTGTTTGTGGTCCAGCTTGTTTGAGGGTAAGGTCATTCGGATGTGTTTTCGTCGCAACCAGACCTTGTCGCCTGGATTCAACACCTGGTCCGGATGTTTGTGCTTAGTTGGCCTGCTCCATTTGAGCCATTTGTGCTTCTTTGATTTCTGCTCTGAGGTCCTCATGCAGCTTCCTTAATACCTCAACGTATTCTGATACTTCTGGTGTTTTGTCGTTCCTGGTGCCAAGGTCTGGCAGAAATCGCGGGTAGTATCCATAGTTGACGAAGAAGGGGGTTATTTTTGTGGTTCCGGTTTGTGTGTTGTTGTAGCAGAATTCGGCAATTGGTAGTAGTCTTTCCCAGTCGTCCTGTTGATAGTTGTAGTATACCCGGAGATACTGCTCCAGGGTGGCATTGGCACTTTCCGTTTGTCCATCCGTTTGCGTGTGAAAGGCTGTACTGAGGTTACATGATATCCCGAGTGCTTTCGTCACTCGTTTCCAGAAGTCGGAGGTGAATAGGGACACTCTGTCTGATACAATGTCGCTGGGTAGTCCGTGGGGTCTAATTACTTGCCAGAGGAAGTGATCTGCCAGGTCTTCGGGGTTCATGGTGCTGTGGCATGCGACAAAATATCCCATTTTGGTTAGCCGGTCGATTATTACCCACAGCGCGTCTTTCCCATTGCTTATTGGCAGTTCTGTGATGAAGTCCATTGATATCGTGTCCCATGGTTGGTGCGGGAGTTCGAGTGGCTTTAGCAGTCCAAATGGCTCGTGTCGGATTGGCTTGATGCGATGGCAGGTGTCACCGTGGTCGACATATCTGTGGACGTACTTCCGTTGCCCTGGCCAGTAGAAATTTCGGCTAACAAGTTCCAGGGTTCTTGCTCAGCCCAGGTGTCCCGCGGCTTGCACGTCATGGTGGTCTCTTAGTATGTGAAGTCACAGGGTATCGTTGTCAGGGATTTATATGAGGCCGTCGTACATTAGCAACCCGCTGTTTTCCTCGCATAACCGTAGTGCGATCTTCCTGTCGTGGGTGGTCCTGTTTGCCTTTTCCCTCCGGATTTCTTGGATCTCTTGATCTGCAGCACTTAGTGTCCGGATTTCGTTCAGAAGTTCCTTGTCTATCTCAAGGCTGATGGTTTCTGTTGTATTAGCCTGGAGTACTTCAAAAGGGTCTTCGGGCAACAGGATTCGGCCATGGTTCTGCCGATGTTTTGTATCCCCTTCCCAGCCAGAGTCTCCTGACTCTCAAGAGAGGATGTCAGGTTTACCGGCTAACTTCCCAGGTCGATATCTGATTGTGAAGTCGTAGTTGGCTAATCACTCGCCCCACCGGGCTTGCCGTAGGTTGAAGTCTTTCTTTGTTTCCCAATATTCGAGGTTCTTGTGGTCTGTCAGAATCGTGATTTTGGGTCCTGTTGTCTTGCAGTAGGTATCCCATTTGCGTAGTGCGTCCACAATCGCCAGTAGCTCCTTGTCATGGATATCATAGTTGCCCTCTGAGTCCTTGAGTTTCCTTGAGTAGTATGCTATCGGATGCAAGATTCCCTTTTTGCGGGCTGTGAACATATTGCCCCTATGGCATAATCCGAGGCATCCGTTTCAATGTTGACGGGTCGTTCCAGATCGCAGTGTTGCAGTATTGGTTCTGTGATCATTGCTCCTTTGAGTGTTTCAAACGACTCCTGCTGTTTGTCACCCCATTCCCATGCCTTTTCTTTCCATGTGAGGGAAGACAGGGGTGTCATGATTATACTGTAGTCTCTGATAAATCGCCGATAGAAGTTGGCGAACCCTAAGAAGCTCTCGACTCCTTTCACATTCATTGGTTCTTTCCATTCCTTGATTGTTCGGATCTTCTCTTTGTCCATTCGCAGTCCCTTTGGTGATATAACATATCCCAAGTATTCTGTTTCCCTTGTATGGAATTCGCATTTGGATGCTTTCAGCATGAGCCCGGCTTCCTCAACTCGCCTTAAGATTGTCCGGATGTGCTTCCGGTGGTCTTCCAGATTTTGCAAGAAGATGAAGATGTCGTTCAGATATGCCACGTAAAAGATTTCCAGGTATTCGCTCAGAATCTCGTTCATCCATTGTTGGAACGACACTGGTGCATTGGTCAACCCTAAAGGCATGATGCAGTACTCATACAGTCCGTACCGGATTCGGAACGCTGTTTTCCATTCGTCTCCTGCCACGATTCGTAGGTTGTAATAGGCATCTCATATATCGAGTTAGGTGTAGATGGTAGCACTGGATAGTTGATCCAGAGACTCTCCGATCAATGGTAGTGGCGTCCGGTCTATGATCGTGATTTCGTTCAATTGTCGGTAATCCACGCACAAGCGTAGTCCTCCGTCCTTCTTTTTCACAAAGTGGATCGGCGCTCCGGCCAGGGAAGTAGAGGCGTGGATCCATCCTCGTTTTTCGTTGATATCCAAGTATTCTTTGAGACCCTTCATTTTCTCGTCGTTCAGGGGTCGCAAGGGCTCATATAGGGGCATTTTCCCCTTCTCTAGTGGAATATGATGGTCCTGGGTGCAGTGGGGTGCAGGTGCTGTAGGCTCTTTTTCGGTGAATACTTCGAGAAATTTGTCAAATTCCCGTGGGATTGGATTTTTGTTGGTTTTGGAGGTTTCCTTGATTTTGTTGATTATGGTCTGGCAAACTTCCCATAGGTCTGTTTTGCTGATCTCCCAATTTTCAGGTGTTTTTCGGTGGTATTGCTCTGTGGCCTTTTCTTCCAGGACTGTGTTGGCTTTCAGTAAGCTAGGTAAGCATTTCTCGGCGTCGTGGTCTGAGTGGAATTTCACAGTATAATTCTTCCATCCTATCAGCGGGTTATGGATCTTGAGTGATGGGAGTCCTAGGATAATCGGCACATTTCCGATCGTGATGCAGTGTAGTCGGATGCCTTCCTCATGATGATTGATTGTGAGGTAGACTTGCGCGTCATTGGTTACCGGCCTGCCGGTGACCTAACTCCTGTCCACCGTCAGAACCCATCTTTGGGTCGCTTTTTGCTGCATTGGAATTCCGCTGGCTTCGGCGTAGGCTTTGTCGACGAAGTTCTCGGATGCCCTGCTGTCTACTAGGGCTGTGGTGTTGTGTTCATTTCCATCTGTTCCCATAATTTGTACTTTGATCGTGATTTTTTCTTCGCGGTCGTACCTGGTTGTTCGTATCCTGTAGGGTGGGTCTGATTCTGCAATGGGTTTCTCCCTCAGGTGGCTGTTGCTTAGGCCTGCTCCCGAGGGCTGTCGTTTCCCACCGGTTCGAGTTCTTCTTCTGCTTCATTGCTTATGGTATCTTCTTCGTACGTGGCTTCCACTGCCCGGTATGGCCTTCTCCATGGAACTCGTGCTTTCTTGGGCTGTGGGCATTCCTTCGCAAAGTCCCCCTTTTTCCCGCAATTGTAGCATTCGTCCGTTTGTGGTATTCGGGGAAACCGATTCGGTGTTCTTGGTGCGAACTTGAATCGCCGGGCGGTGTCTAGGTCCATCGGGTCCCCCAGAGGTACTGACGGCAGTTCTTTTGTGTGGACATGGAACCGCATCAGGAAAAAAAAAATTGCGTCCTGAGCTTTCGGATGCTCGAGATGCACTAGACGTTTCGGACGCAACCTGCTTAACTCGGACGATGCTTGCAATGGCACCGTGAGTCGCGATGCACCGCGCTACGGCACCGTGCGTCCGGACTCAGCGGCCACGGCATATGCGTCTAGTCGAGTAGTGTCAGGGCGTTTCCCTTCTGGATGTAGCGTGTGTCTTACCGACGTAGGTAATCAAGGCAAATGTCGTCCGGACGACAAGTACCACGGCATCTGCCTTCTGGACGAGGAGTGTCAGCGCATTTGCCTTCTGAACGCAGCGCGTGTCTTACAGACGCAGAATGTCAAGGCAAATGTCTTCTGGACGATGCATGCCACGGCATCTGCCTTTCCGATGAGCAGTGTCAGGGCATTTGCCTTCTGGACGTAGTGCGTATCTTACCGACGTAGGTAGTCAAGGCAAATGTCGTCCGGACGACAAGTGCCATGGCATCTGCCTTCTGGACGCAGAGTGTCAGCGCATTTGCTTTCTGAACGCAGCTCATGTCTTACAGACGCAGAATGTCAAGGCAAATGTCTTCCGGACGATGCATGCCACGGCATCTGCCTTCCAGACAAGCAGTGTCAGGGCATTTGCCTTCTGAACGCAGCGCGTGTCTTACAGACGCAGAATGTCAAGGCAAATTTCTTCCGGACGCCGAGTGTCAAGGCAAATGTCGTCCGGACAACACGTGCCACGGCATGTGCCTTCTGGACGAGGAGTGTCTTCGCCATCCGGATGCAGCGCATCTTACAGACGCAGAATGTCAAGGCAAATGGGATCCAGACGAGGCTTACGATGGCATACCACACATGGGTAACAGAGTGGTCACGGTGGTAGCATCGAAACGCGACCGTCAGGGCATGGTACATTGCAGCAAAGACTATTAAACTCGCATTTGGTTCCAGGCATTGTGACTCAAGCCAGTTCTATTCATTACATCGAATTTACATATATATACCATGTCACCATAGACAGCATAGCTCTACGTCCGGATGAGACAAGACGCGACGAGGACGATATCAATGAAGATGGCGGTGAGGCTGCCGGCGGCAAAGACAATAGCAAATATGACGCGGCGAGAAGATCAACGAGCTTCGTGAATTGTTAGCACAGCCCTAACAGGGACAGTGGGAAGTTGCACAATACGACGCGACGTGAGGAGTACGATGTCAATGAGGATGGCGGTGAGGCTGCCGGCGGCAAGGACGATAGCAAATATGATGCAGCGAGAAGATCAATGAGCTTCGTGAATTGTTAGCGCAGCACTCAGAGGGACAGTGGGAAGTTGTACAATACGATGCGACGTGAGGAGTACGATGTCAATGAGGATGGCGGTGAGGCTGCCGGCGGCAAGGACGATAGCAAATATGATGCAGCGAGAAGATCAATGAGCTTCGTGAATTGTTAGCGCAGCACTCAGAGGGACAGTGGGAAGTTGTACAATACGACGTGACGTGAGGAGTACGATGTCAATGAGGATGGCGGTGAGGCTGCCGGCGGCAAGGACGATAGCAAATATGACGCGGCGAGAAGATCAACAAGCTTCGTGAATTGTTAGCGCCGCTCTCACAGGGACAGAGGGAAGTTGTACAATACGACGCGACGAGTACTATGTCAATGAAAAGAGGATGCCGGCGGCGTGGATGACATCAAGACGTGACGAGTACGATGTCAATGAGGATGACGGTGAGGCTGCCAGCAGCAAGGACGATAGCAAATATGACGCGGCGAGAAGATCAACGAGGTTCATGAATTTTTAGCGCAGCACTCACAGGGACAGTTTGAAGTTGTACAATACAAAACGACGCGACGAGTATGATGTCGATGAGGATGGCAGTCAGGCTGCTGGCGGCAAGGAGATAGCAAATATGACGCAGCGAGAAGATCAACGAGCTTCGTGAATTGTTAGGACAGCACTCACAGGGACAGTGGGAAGTTGTACAATACAATGCGACCCGACGAGTACGTTGTCAATGAGGATGGCGGTGAGGTTGATGCAGGCAGCGTGGATGATAGCAAGATGCGAGGGGTGTGCTGGTTGCGTGTATGATATGATGAAAGTAGAAGGAAAAAGGGGTGGACTTGCAGTCCGTGCCGTCGTATTCAGCAAGCCGTGCTGTCATAAGCGAGCCAAACCGTACGGAAGCACAGGCACTAGCCAACGCTTGGCACCTTGCAAGTTGCATGCGAAATCACTCGCAATCCTCAAAAACTGTGAATTCCTCTCCCTTAGTCGTCGATACCCCAGAACCCGCTGTTTACATATGCACAATTATTCCCTATTATATCAATTCCGTCGGACCTAAAGTTTGTGCCAACAGGCTCCTGATTTGCAACCTATCGATGGTGCTGTCCTGATTCAACTTCATCTGCTAGGAGAATCTCTATTATATACAACGCTCCACATCTGTATATCATTGATGTTTTCAGTATTACAACCTTGAAAAACAGGAGTAAGTAGTCACAAACCTTAGGTTCAACTGAATTGATATAATAGGGAACAATTATGCATATGTAAACAGTGGGTTCCGGGGTATTGAAGACAATGGGAGAGGAATTCACCGTTTTCGCAGATTGCAAGTGATTTCGCATGCAACTTGCAAGGTGCCAAGCGTTTGCTAGCGCCTGCGCTTTCATATGGTTTGGCTCGCTTACCACAGCACCGCTTGGTGAATACGACGGCACGGGCCGCAAGTCCACCCCTTTTTTCTTCTACTTTCATCATATCATATATACGACCTGCGCACTCCTCGCATCTTGGTATCATTGACGCTGCCTGCATCAACCTCACCGCCATCCTCATCAACAACGTACTCGTCGCGTCGCGTCGTATTGTACAACTTCCCACTGTCCCTGTGAGTGCTGCGGTAACAATTCACGAAGCTCGTTGATCTTCTCACCGCGTCATATTTGCTATCGTCCTTGCCGCCGGCAGCCTTACCGTCATCCTCATTGACATCGTACTCGTCACGTCTTGATGTCATCCACGGCGCCGGCATCCTCTTTTCATCGACATCGTACTCATCGCGACGTGTCGTATTGTACAACTTCCCACAGTCCCTCTGAGTGCTGCGCTAACAATTCACGAAGCTCGTTGATCTTCTCGCCACGTCATATTTGCAATCGTCCTTGCCGCCGGCAGCCTCACCGCCATCCTCATTGACATCGTACTCCTCGCGTCGCGTCGTATTGTACAACTTCCCACTGTCCCTGTGAGTGCTGCGCTAACAATTCACGAAGCTCATTGATCTTCTCACTGCGTCATATTTGCTATCGTCCTTGCCGCCGCCAGCCTCACCGCCAGCCTCACCGCCATCCTCATTGACATCGTACCCATCACGTCGCGTCGTATTGTACAACTTCCCACTGTCCCTGTGAGTGCTGCGCTAACAATTCACGAAGCTTGTTGATCTTCTCGCCACGTCATATTTGCTATTGTCTTTGCCGCCGGGAGCCTCACCGCTATCTTCATTGACATCGTCCTCATCGCGTCATGTCTCATCCGGACGTAGAGCTATGCTGTCTACAGTGGCGTGGTATATAGATGTAAATTTGATGTAATGAATAGAACTGGCTTGAGTCACAATGCCTGGAACCAAATGCGAGTTTAATAGTCTTCGCTGCAATGTACCGTGCCCTGACAGTCGCGTTTCGACGCTACCACTGTGATCACTCAGTTACCCATATGTGGTACGCCATCGTAAGCCCCGTCTAGATCCCATTTGCCTTGACACTCTGCATGTATAAGACGCGCTGCGTCTGGATGGCGATGTCACTCGTCCAGAAGGTAGATGTTGTGGCACGTATCGTCCGGACGACATTTACCTTGACACTCTGCGTCCAGAAGGGAAATGCCCTGACAGTATTCGTCCGTAAGGCACATGCCGTGGCGCCCGTCGTCCGTACGACATCTGCCTTGACACTCTGCTTCTGTAAGACACGCGCTGCGTCCAGAAGGCAAATGCCCTGACACTCCTCGTCTGGAAGGCAGATGCCGTGGCATGCATCGTCCGGAAGACATTTGCCTTGACATTCTGCATCTGTAAGACACGCGCTGCGTTCAGAAGGCAAATGCGCTGACACTCCTCGTCCAGAAGGCAGATGCCGTGGCGCGTGTCGTCCGTACGACATTTGCCTTGACACTCTGCGTCTGTAAGACACGCGCTGCGTTCAGAAGGCAAATGCCCTGACACCCCTTGTCCGGACGACATCTGCCTTGACACTCTGCGTCTGTAAGATACGCACTGCGTTCAGAAGGCAAATGCGCTGACACTCCTCGTCCAGAAGGCAGATGCCGTGGCACGCGTCATCCGTACGACATTTGCCTTGACACTCTGCGTCCGGAAGAAATTTGCCTTGACATTCTGCGTCTGTAAGACACGCGCTGCGTTCAGAAGGCAAATGCCCTGACACCCCTCGTCCGGACGACATCTGCCTTGACACTCTGTGTCTGTAAGACACGCGCTGTGTCCAGAAGGCAAATGCCCTGACACTCTGCGTCTGGAAGGCAGATGCCGTGGCATGCATTGTCTGGAAGACATTTGCCTTGATACTCTGCGTCTGTAAGATATGCACTGCGTTCAGAAGGCAAATGCTCTGACACTCCTCGTCCAGAAGGCAGATGCCATGGCATGCATCGTCTGGACGCTGATTGCCTTGACATTAGTCGTCCGGAAGGCCAATGCACAGCCTACTTCTGTCTAGTACGTATATGCACGGGCGGGTCGCGTTCGGTGCAGCATGTGCGCTGACATGCATTGTCCGGACGGAGAATACCTTGCCGGGTTGCGTCCTGAGCGTCTAGATGTTTCCAACGCGTATGCAGCGTCCGGACGCAGAATTTTTTTCCTGATGCGCGCTTCTGGGCTAGCTGCAGGTTGTCTACTAATAACTCCGAGGTTGTATAGGTGGCTATCTGTTTTGATGGCCCCAGTGGTATAGTCCACCAGAACGGTGGCCGGTACTTCGCTCATGACCAAGTGCCTTTTTACTTCTGGGTGTAATCCATCTCGAAATCGAGCGATGCATATGTTGACCATGTATGGGAGATCTGCTTTGATTCGCTGGAATTCCGCCCAATAGGTTGCTGCTGTTCAGTTTCCCTGCTGGATTTTCTGGAATTTCGCGAACGCTATTTCCTCGGCGTCTACTTGGCCGAAAGCATGCCTCATGTTGGTTTTCAGTTCTTCCCATGTTAGGTTGATTCCTCCTTCCTGGTTGAGAAAAGTTTCCACCCAGTTCCACGCCACCCCTCGGAGTAAGGAGGATGCATATCCCATCTGTTTCTCAACGTCGTCGAATCGGTTCCCCTCTGTCCTGAACTTCAGCTCATACTGAGCCAGAAATGTTTTGAATTTTGCTTTTTCTCCTTCGAACGGTTCGGGGTCCCGGAGCTTTGGGTAACTATTCTGCGGCGGTCTGTCGCATGCTGCTAAGAGTGTTTGCAGCATCTCCGTAGTTAGCAAGTGGGGTCTGCTTCCCTCCATACCTGATCCTTCCGCCATTCTTCTAGGTTGTTCTGGTAACTCGGGTGTCTGTGGTCTTGATTGTGGTTCCAGTGTCACAGGACTCGGGGCCCACTGGTCGTTGGGTACTTCCCTGAATTCTCGAAGGTTGAGGGGGTTCTCGGAGTCTTTGTTGTGGGACTCCACTATGAGTGTTGTCGTGCTACGTCAGCATCAGGAAAAAAAATAATTGCGTCCTTAGCGTCCGGACGCACTAGACGCTCTGGACGTTTCAGACGCAACCTGCTTAACTCGGACGCAGATCGCCACGGCACCGTGCGTCCGGACGCAGTACGCCA
>Ga0307508_10002041_pt1 | contig 21842 bp, 24 predicted proteins | sample 9_EM_MG_FD_203089 | JGI IMG/M metagenome (GOLD analysis project Ga0307508, IMG submission 203089) | Populus trichocarpa ectomycorrhiza microbial communities from riparian zone in the Pacific Northwest, United States - 9_EM | ecosystem: Host-associated > Plants > Roots > Unclassified | place...
TTCTTCCGCGTGCGTATGCTGATGCAGAAGATATGATATCTTCTGCGGCACTGGTCATGGCCAAGGACACCCGTGACTACATCCCTCTGTTGTTGCATGTCTTGAGTCTTCACGACCTTTTGACTTGAGGGCTAAAATGTTGCATTATCTGCGAAGATGTGTACCACCATAGAGCCAAACTCTCACGTCCCGCAATATCAAACACGAATTGCACATCGGCGACGACTTCGATGTGCATCACGTCGATCAGCTTGTGGAGGCGGCTGGCACTTTGTTTCTATGGGCATCCATGGCCTGCCGCTTCATAAACGACCTCGATGACGGAGATGCGACCTCGAACCAAAGTGGACGTTTTGCCATTATCACTAATGCCGACGGTAGGCTGCTGGATGGGCTCTTCATGCGGATTCTGGATAAACAGTTTGGCAAGTCTAGAAATCTGACTAGAATTCCGTGCAGCCAATGATCTCGCACATCCCTAATCGCTGACACCAGGTGCAAATTTTCAGTATTCTGGAAGAATCAGAGCTCTTCGGGGGTAAAGAGCATCACACGCTTGACGAGGCGACTTGCAATTGTTTGACGTTGGGGAAGTAGGGTATGCGGACAACCTCTAGATCGTCGCTGAGACGTGGACTGAAAAAAGACGTGAAACGAAAAAGGATATGGTTCCTCACTGCCTCCGTGAAATCGTGGACTGGACGCCTTCAGGTTGGTTTGTGATCTTGCAAGTTATGAATCATATGAGCTGGATTAGCTCCATGCAAGATTTTGACACGACGGGGTACGTTAGACATTAGAGAGCAATATAATACCTCAAGGAAATTTGCAAGACTCAACTTGGCAAAATCGCGCGGCACCAACTGGCACATATCATCGCACCACGCCATATCTGCCAGGAGTGAGAACGGATAGGAGTGTTGTCCACGATCCGGGTCGGTGAACAAAGAAGTAAAGAATCCTCAAGTGAGGCGCTTGTACTCCATATTCAGGTGTTAATGTGCAGTGTAGATTTCTGCCTTTCGGCTCACAGACCAATGGGCCGGATAATAGTTTGGTACTCTCCGCTCTGAAAATCACCACGCAACACAATCGTTTCAAGTTTTGGAAACGAGAAAGAGGCAAGAAGCCTTCGAGCTGTATTGAGGTTTTGCGGAGCTTGTGGTTGCACCTCAAGTGAGATGAATGGTGGCAAGACAAGGCGCGACTCACTACCCCTATAAATGCCGCCCCGGCGACTCACCCCGATTGCAAGGTGTTGGAGGCAAGGCAATTGGGGAATTATTGGGGTGGGTCGAATTATGAAGTCGAACTGGAAGTGGGTGACACTGGTGAGGGGAGTTGGAATTTGTGCTGTCGTGCGTCCCAATTCCAAAACGTGAAGCATCGCCAGGTTTTCCGATTGAATGCGAGCGTCAAAACCAGTTCGAATCCGGAGAGTTTGTAGCGAAGACAGTTGTAAGTCAAATATACGCGCAGTAGACCGCTTAACACAACGAACCTCAAGCTCGCCCATTTGCGTCAAATATCGTTCCAGGAGCGCGTGATATGAATTGTTGGAGGTGGCGTACATTCTCTCAAGCAGAGAATCACCCACACGGACTTTCAACAAGCGGCGGCCAGGACGCAAACACCATCTATCTACAAACCACACGGGCCAGTTCTCCAAGTCTGCTGCGGTGAATAGCGCAGAAATCCCAAGCACAGTTTCACGCCGGAGTCTCGACACCTGAGAGATGGATAATCTGGCGGTGATCGCGTGGCCGTCGATGGTGTGAACGACAATCGTTCTGATTATTTCGGGTGGGAGTATTCCGATGGGGCGAAGAGACATGATAGCGGCCGACTTGAGTCGTAATACTGAATCTTTGACTTGCTTGATTTCTCCGAGTCGCTGGGCGTCGTTTAGGGCATCTCTGGGTTTCGCAGCGTCTGGGGCCCGGGAACACGGCCTCGCGAAAGGACGCCATTTGCATGTGCAGAAAGATGCCGTTCAAGCAGCGCCGCAAGAAAGGCGCCCTTTGCCTGGCGGAGGAGCGTACCCGCTGACATTGGATGTAACGGCGGCAAGCGCCTCAGCCTTGTCACCGGGACGTGACAGCGTGACTCATCGCTTGCTGGTGATATTATTGTACATGTTAACTACTTGTTTCAGCTAAAATTGAAATAAAGAATAATATAAATACCGAGATCCTGAGCATTCCGGCTCGGCCCCTCTGACTGCTCATGGGCATAGGCAAAGCTTAATTTCGGAGCAAAATGACCCGGATTGGCCCTATGGAGCGCTCCCTCTCTCACTCCATTCGCCAATAACGACGCCATTCGTCGATCGTGTCCTTCGGATCATTACCAACTACCTTTTTACCACTGGGCCCGACGACCAATTCATCTCGACTGGGCGCCCTTTCATTCGTACGTTTGTGGTACAGTACTTTGTTGAGATATGCGAGAGACGGTAAAGAGGCAGCGTTCTTGAGTAGACAAAAGCTTAGAGATTAGGTAGCAGCCAGTGTACCTATATATATACAAGAGAGGATTCGCTCGGGCCAATGCAAGTGGCCGAAGCGTGGGTGGTGGAATGATTGTAGAGCGGCGTTTAGAGCATTTATTCTAACATACTTGTGCATAGTCTTTTCTCTCCTCGGGTGCCAGGCACATCAAACTAGTATGGTATCACAGGTCGTAATTAACATGACATATTTCCGCCTTGTTCCCTAGTAGTGCATGTGTTCACTCTTGAGACCACTTACTTTTGATATTATACCCAGGAGCAGAAGCAATCATACATATGCTTGCCCACTCCTCCATCATTGCGGCTCATTCCCATAAGTCATATAGTCGAGATAGGTCGCGGTCGTAAACTTGGGCTCAGACCAGTTCCTCTTCCTATCCTTGCCCCCTATTCCTTTATACTTGGCGAGAGGAGCTTCAAGAGCTGTGTAAACACCAAGCTTGTCCAATGTTTGTCCACCGAGTTCAAGTTGGAGCGGACGACCTTCGTAAAGGTGGCCCGTGTCAACTTGAGAAGACTCATCAAATACGAAGTCCAATTCTTCGCCGCTTTCATCGTCTTGAGAGGTGTAGATGTAGTGGAAGGTGATACGTGTACCGACCGCCAGTAATGCGCGAAGAATAAGAATATCTCCGCCCTTCAGCTTTATATAATGTGCGAGTTGCATATCAATGATTCTCAGGAAGGAAGTATATGAACGCTCACGAAGGCCTTCACTACATAGGCTGGGTCTTGGTGCAGCCTCACAGGCTTATAGAGACGACATGACAGCAGTTCCCGGATTAATGGTGTAAATAGATCGTGCTGTTAGACTCACATAACGATGCTGGAGATGGAAGGCAACAAATGGCCGAGAATCATCGAAGTTACCCGTTAACTTGAGGGCGTGTACAATCTGGTCCACAACGCGCCGTTGTGCTGCCTCCATAGACCAGTCCAATCCATCATAGCCATCCTCGAAAAAGAGATTATACGATAGAGTGACACTAGAAAGCAGCAAGACACATAGATCAGAAAAATGTAATGGTTCAGAGATATCAATACTGACCGGTTTCCACTCTTGACGGGTAGTACTTCGTGAGGACAATCGGAAAAGAAAGCGATCCAACTCAACACATTGTCGGATCCCCAAGAAGTAGTGTATGAGTCCCGCTGCCCAAGGCCAGCACTCAGAGGCGGAGTAACATTGCCACTAGCTTTGCTACTATTACTGTGATCGCGAGGCGAATACACGACCAGCTCTCCTCCTTCGTGGGCAACGGGAAGGTTTATCAGCAGCGTTCCAAACATCTGAGTGGACCGTGGCGTGTCAACGTGACCCTTGAAGAAATCGCCCTCACGATACACGTTCAACTTATCCAAGCAAGCTGAGATCATCAGTTCTTTTGCACGGCCCTTCTCAAATTCATCCGAGGTGCTAGGACTGGCACCAGGTAGAAGCGTCTGGCGAATCTTGAACAGTATACCGAGTCCGTACGGGTCTATGGCGGATGCAGGCGCCACAGCAAAGGAATGCGCATGAAGCACAAGGGCTTTGCGGTAAGATGGATCGAGGACTTCTTCGCCACTGCGCCCGAAGCTGGCTTGCTTGCACGCATCGAGTAGTAGATTAATATCCTCCGATCTCGAGAGTGGGAATGTTATGGCCTTTGCGTCATTGCGTCCCCGATGCTCAGTGGCAGATCCTTGAAAAAGGAGCTTGATTGGATCATTCTGGGTTATTGGGATATCACCGGTTGCCACGAACGTCGTGTTGGCCGCGCGAAGAGCAGAACGGAGGACCTCGGCGCTGTCGTTCAGTTTCGTGGGGTCCATGGCAAGTGAGAGCTGCACGGCTCATAATAGTGTAGTAAGTGACGGGAATAACCTGGACCTGGAGCAGATATACAATCTCGTTTCGCTCTCAGCGTGGAAGCTGATCACGGGATCAACAAACCAGCCAAGCCAGCTGCCAAAGACGCCCATGAACAAGTCTAACAAAGGGAGTTCTTCCTCTCACGCCGCAAGTGGTGGGTTTACGAGGACCGCCTTGTAAGTCTTACCTTTTCTTACTCGAAGGCCTTACAAACCATTCACCGACATGGATGAGCAACAAATGGCTGAGGTGGAAGCTCTTATCAGGCATTTCTCTCCAAGGCCATGGTGATGCAAAGCGATCAGGACGCAAACACCGCCAGCTTCAACGAATGCCGAGTAACTGCTGCGTCTCTGTGCTCGGAGAAGAGGAACGCTCAGTCGTCCAACGCCACCAGAATAATCACCAGCTTGAAGGAATAGTGAGCTCGGGGCTCAGTTGTTTACTCGTTTACTTGACACCGCTCATTATCATCTACGGGCATGCCATCCAATTTGAGCAAATTGCAAATGATTTTTGAAACCATTTCTCACATGGCCGACACAAACGAGACCGCCGCTGGAACAACCCGTCTCGACGGCATTACAGTAAGTAATCGCCTCTACAAACAGGTAATTATCTGTACTAATTTCACACTATTCAATCTCAATGCCTTATCGTACTATCGCACTAGGACAGGAAAGTCAAGTCTACTCTAAAGCTAGACTTTGCCCGAATCTAAGAGTACCGTCATGAGGGCGATTACTGTGATGCGGAAGGTGGCGAAGATGAGGCCGGAGATAGTGATGTGTCTGCTTCTACCGACTGCACAGCAAAGGAAGATGATGACCTTGGGACTGGGACATCAATTTTCTCCTCCTGAGTGTCATTACTGAGTTGGGCGAGACACTTAACAACACAGCCAAGGCTCCAGTGGTGACTGTGAGTGCTTCTGGGGAGGCTGCGGACGATGACGAGTGAGAATTCGAGCGCACTTAGATATTTACGTAATAAAAGTTGTAAATTACCATACTATTTCGTGACTGGTATATTATGGTAAAATATTAGGCTCAGACCGTGCCCTGTGCTATTTGATACGCCTCCGGCGATTTTCATGAAATTAGAGATTTGGAGTATTTCACTTGGATTGGATGACAACTTGGAAATCACTAGTTATGAATACAAAGATATGCTGTCCCGGAGCCTACATGCTGCCATGTAGCATGTGCTGCTGGCACACGTTCCAACGCATACGATGGTTAGTCAAGGACAACAGGTTCAAGGTGGTCGTCTTTATGGATAAATGTGATGCGTTTTAACAGCAGGCGGTCGGCATCATAGATTTTGTACGTGACGCCCGGGCCAAGCGTGTAGAGATCGACAGCGCCACGGTTTCCGTACTTGTCTACCATGGGTTCGAGTAGGACAGTTTTCGACGATCCATTATCACAATAATGGACATAGAGATTTGTGATATCACGGCGTGTGCCACTGTGGGCATAAACATCGCCGGCGAGAGCGCGTGGGTGAGGGTAGAGGCGCCCATTAAGGTCTGACGTGCATGGGAATACGTGGACATATGCTGGCTTATAGGTCTACAATGGTATAAGATGGATGGCGGGGTGCTGTAAGTATTATGGAGATGATGAACGCTCAAATTGATAATTGGAATTGCGTTAGAAAGCGAGCACTCAGAGCGAGAGACCTTTTCCTCATGCACTAGTACGCTTCCTTATCAAAAGTGGATTGCGTGCTAGCTGCAGTCGAATTTCCATCAGCGGGGTGTGCTTGACTCGGTCATAACTTGGAAGCGTTCCGTTTCGGGAGTGCCCAGTTCTGCGGGTGGCAAAAATCAATGTTTCGTGGGAACAGATTAGGGCACCGGAGAAAAATCGGGCTGCCAAAACTTACAGTAATTTACAGTAATTTAATGAACACGCTGAGACAGGTGTAAAAAAAGCATGTAATTTACAGTAAATTACCACTTTTTACATACTATTTCCCACGGGACCGCGGGCCACCCCTGTTGCTGGGCCACCGTGTTTTTCTCTCCTCACAGTGAATATGGGCGCGTAGGATTTTTGACATATGATGTTAAATATCAGTCAGAGGTTGTATGCCAAATTTTGTAGCAATCTGACACTTTGATGGTGCGGTCCAGCTTGGTGCTTGTGCACTTCCGCGGTTTTGTAAGCTCTGCCGCACGCTCTAGCAGCAAACACAACCTGAGTATCCTAGAAGTTATGTGAGAGCGCACAAGTAGCCTGAGGCAACAGCCATTAAGTGCAGCAAAATTGGAATTTTATTATCAAGTTGGGCCGAATGATGTCTTTGAGCCAAAACTCAATCTCCGACCACTCGCCTGCCTCCAGACTGCCTGACTCTGCCCGCAATACCCAGACTTGGAACAGCCGTGTTCCATGTAGAGATAGCGGCAGTATCCTGCTAGCAGTAGTTTTGTACTTGAATATACTGTCTCTTGTATTGACCGGCTTGACCGCACGTTCGCACAATTCAACCATTCTCTGCTTTCTGAGGGACCTCCGATTAGATTTTTATTTAATCATTCAGCGCCAGAAAAGGCAGCCGCTGCACTGATGCCCACCGTTGGGCCGTGAACCTTTTCTTACACTTCTTCGCATTTCTTACATGTTGAGTTCAGGGGGTCATTATTTACAGTGTAATTTACCGTAATTTACTGTAAATTACACTGTAAATAAATAGGTGTAATTTACACTTGCTTTTTCTCCGGTGCCCTAGAACAGATTCACAGGACATGACCACAGTCACCAGCTAGAGTGCAGATGCGAATTAACCTAGCTACGCAGCGGTTGATAGATTTATGTTAGCGCTTCAACGAAAAACTCTGCGACTGCGATTTTCGGCTGTCGCTAGCCTCCTCCATCAAGCTTGCATGGCTGTTAGAAGAGCAGACTCTCCGAATAAGACACTTTGACCGAGTGGTTAAGGTGCATCCCTGCTAAGGATGTGGGCTCTGCCCGCGTGTGTTCGAATCGCACAGGTGTCGGTTTTTTGCTTTTTTTTCTTTTCATTCCAGGTGGCATTACCATGGTAGGCAGCAAACACATATATATGTATGACACTCGATATTTGATCGTCCCCACAACATACCGTGACGTCATCATGCGGGCGCCCCACCGCCGCCTTCCAGAACTCCCTCTTCTAGGCTAACCGCATACATGACTCAATCCAACGTCGAGTGGAGGCGGAAAAGTCGTACGCGGAATATCCCCTGTAATCCGGACCTTGATGTCGCTCAGGTGGCTGCTGAGATTATCAACAACCCTTCGTCTCGACTCGTCAAGCACTTCAAAAATCTACATTAGGAAAGAGCGCGATGTCTGCGCAAGAGGTCGAGGCTCTCGGGCCCGGGGCCAACGCCGTCCCACCGATGGACAACCCGCACGCCCGAAGGGCGAAAAATTTGGTTCTCGCTAGCTGGATAATATTCTTGTAGGAGACGCTTCCTGAAGGGTTCGTGCATCCAAGGCCCCCGTTTCTCTCCCAGGTGTTTGTTGAAGATACAGTATCCCCTTCGACGTCCCACGAGTGCAACAAACTCTCGTCTGTCATTGTTGACCTCTCTCGCCCTGTTTCTTTCAACACGTTCATGTGCGGCAAAAGGTTGTCTAATGGGACTGCTGTGAGCCTTCAGCACCGCATACCGGCTGGGTGTATAATATAAAGGCTGGAATTCCGCCGGCCGGTTTCCATTCAATCCGCCCAGACTGTGTTCGTCGATCTCTCCCCGCTTCTCTCCTCAACCAAGGATCGTGACTTATTGCTATGGACAACCCGCTGTCTGATCATTTGGTGAGTGAGTATTACTCCCCAACCCCCCAAACTATCTCCCGGCACCGCCCCGGCCGCCACCCGTCTTGACACTCGTGTGTGTTCAAATTGTACAAGTGTCGCATTTTTTCGAGTACTGTGTTCCCTTGACTAGGTAGGGTGTGTCCGGGACTTCGAAGCGACTATGAGTATGACGAAGACAGATCTTAACATCCCAGCGCTCGTGATCGTTGTCGTTGTCGAAGTCAGTCGGACGTCCCGCTTTTACATTCCTGCCAACCACGCGTCCATATAAATTTCTGAAAGCAATGGCTACTGTTGCTGAGCACCGCCAGCTCTATTCATTTTGTGATGCAATTTTTCTCGCCCGCCTCAGCATACTCTACATGCCGCCCGCCGCCTTTACGATGCACAGGGTGGCCCTGGTTGTCGCACAGGCCAACCAGACCGCTAAAATTAGCGCCATATGCCCCCGCAATCGCATGGACCACACACGGCGCGTGCGAGCGCAAGCACCGGTGTAGGTGCCGACGGATGCACATCGCTGGGCCTTTCTTTCGTGTGTCATTGTATGCTTATATCTAGTGTTAAGATTTTTTAAAAGAGAACTCGCGGCATGCGATTTCATCATGGTAGTTGTCATACTAGCACTGCGTGTACTGCCCCTGTTTCGGTCCCTCACAGGCTTCAGTCTTATCTTATCTGCCCCCCACGGGAACCGTGCACTATACCTAAAGAGGAAAATCTGGGTCCGCTCGACTTAAAGCCCCTGTTTCTGGTATCATGAAATGTGGAATAAATGTATATATTAACGTAGACACCATCGAATATCTACTCTACAAAAAGTAGGAAAGGCGCGTGTGCGCCAAGATTAAAAAGCGCGCACCTGGTATGCATGGCTCGTTGTAACACTGGCAAGTCGGGCGTGGCGCGTCGGTCACGGTCGGTGCATTGGTGAGTCGGCATGCAGGGCGCATGTGCACGCCGGCGTGTTAGCGTGATAGCACATCATTACATTGGCCTGTTGAAGCGTCGGCGCGTTGGTATATCAGTAACATGTTAGTATTGGCATGCGCGTTGGGTCAATGGGTGTGGTGCAGTGTCCGAAGGGTGTCCGAAGTCTGGCGAGTTCAGACCATGTTACTACGGGTCCGAGTTTAAAATTCACCTCAATGCATAGTTAATGATAGAAAGCATACAAAGAAGAATTGCAGCCTGATGAGCGACGCACATCAGTCAGCGCCTACGCCGGTGCTTACACGCTTGCGCGCATTGCACGATTGGGAGAGCATATGGCGCTAGTTTTGGCAGTCTGGACAGCCTGTATGGTAATTAGGGCTGCTCTGTGGCATTGTAAAGGCGGCAGGGGGCGTGTAGAGTATGTTGAGGCAGGCGAGGAAAAACACATCGCAAAATGAAATCGAGCTGGCGGTGCTCGGCAACAGTAAATGGCTTGATCCAGGAAGTTTTGTGTGGTATAACGAGGGCTGTTTTATCGGTATCAAGTATATGAATGACAAGGTCATTGTTTCCGGTGTATTTTGGATCCGTGATTGCACTAGATCGTTACCTAAATTGACGCGCCTTTTTTCGCCTAATTCCGTTTGTTACGAATCTTTGGTCAAATCCGGAAGGTGGTTGTTTGTGTCGACTCCGCCAGCGACGGCGTTTCCTTCCTTCGCACATCATCCTGATAATAGTCGGAACTTTTCGCTAATACTGGGGAATGGCCGTACTCTTGGCCTCCGGTAGCCTAGCTTTACCCCAGACTCATCTCGTTCATGCGGAAATAGTCTCAGTTACCTCTGCAATGCGCAAGAATGCTCGGTGGTCCACAACATCCGCTTGGGCTTATGCTCGCAATGTAGCAAAACTGAATGGTGAATCTATTGCTTTGCGTAGAAGCGCTCCGACTTCGTCGAACAATGGCAACAAATCGTCTGCGCGCGAACCTCCACGCGAGGCTGACCTGATGGCTGGCTTCGAAGGTCTTAAACGAGAACTTGCTCATACACAAGGTTCTTTCGCCACTATTTCGCGCAACATCTTATATCTGATGTGGCGTCCCAATCCATGCAGATATCCACCAACTTCCTGCTACAACGCTTCTAGCCCCATTCCTTGCGCTCATAAAATCACCGTACTCTACGGGCCCTATTGCATATACCATCCTTTCGTCGCTACATACGTTTCTTATATGTGGATTGATCAAACCAGATAGTCTCGAATTTCGCCCAGCCCTTCTTGAGCTTTGCGACGCCGTGTCCCACCTTCGATTCGAAGGAAGCGACCCTACCGCCGATGAAGCCGTTTCATTCCGTCTCCTCTCGGTAATAGAGATTATAATATCCAGCCCTACTGGCAATTATCTAGGGGATGTGGACGTCTGTGAAATGTTGGAAGCGGTGTTAACAATCTGTTGTCAAATGCGCCGAGGAGGTATGTTGGAGACGCTTGCTGGGAAAAGTTTACATTAATCCATCTATTTCACAGAGGTACTCAAACGTTCGGCGGAGGCGACAATGCACTCTTTAGTGCGGACCGTATTCTCACGGCTGAAGGACCTCGAACCCGACGAGGCCGAAAATCAGCTGACCTACGACGAAGAGGCGGAGAAGGTTCGAACTGAGACTGCAGCGGCAAGCCAGACAACAGAAGATCCGGTTGGCACAACGGCGATTGAAGGGATCACCACTCGCCCGGACGTTACAGTATCAAGTACGCCAGCCCTATCGTCATCATCTTGTGAGTATATTGTCGCCCCCCAGCTTGCTTGCTTCTCTGAATTAAATAAATCTCAGCAAATCGACCCTACGGATTATTATCCATAAGGGAACTACTGCGAGTAGTTATCAACCTTTTGGATCCCACCGATCCTGCGCATACGGACTCTATTCGTTTGACGGCCCTCGGAATTATAACTGCCGCACTCTCGGTCTCTGTTGATTCTATTCCGAGTTTCCGTCGCTCCCTTATGCCAATCATAACCGATAAAGCGTGCAAATATCTCTTCCAACTCGTAGCTTCCAGTGATGAGGGAGTTGGTAACAGCCAGCATAGTATATTGATCCTGGAACGCTCCTTACGAATCATCGGAATGCTGTTCGGTGAAGAACGCATGCGAAGACATCTGAAATTGCAGTTGGAACTTTTTCTGTCTTTCACCCTCGATAGGCTATCCCCCCCGCGCCTACCTGTCCCAAATGGGACCCCTAAACTCCAGCTTAATGTTGCAGGCCGGGGCATCCCTTCTGTCCCTGGCCCTAATCACTCTTCAAGCTTGTCTCTTTCCTCAAGTGTCGGGATCAGAGCGAAATCGCCGGATCCGAGCGCACTGTCGCGTGCGTCAATGTCGACAGCAGACGAGTCTCGCCTCGTTGATATGGATGACGATGCACAATCAGAGTCCGTCCCCAGCCTACCTCCAAGGCTCGGAGTACTCCCTGCGAGAGGAGAGACGCGCGAACTCTTGATGGAGTCCCTTTCGCACCTTGCCATGAGCCAACCATCCCTTATAACTGATCTTTGGGTCAACTATGACTGTGATCTCAACTGTGAAGACATATTCGATAAACTCATCCCATTTCTGACTTTGGTGAGCCATCCAGACAGGCTTACGTCCACAGATTGGCCGGTGAAATATGAAATTAATGTGTCGGTAGGACCCCGCTGAAACTCAAAATCACGGTACCATAAGCGCACCACAGTATACTTCGCAACTGCGTTCTCTGGATCTCCTTTTGGCGTTCGTGAACCACATGGCACATCGCGCAGAAAATGTGAGGGCCATTTTATGTGACGCTCCATTTTCTACTCCCTAATTCCTTTTCTGCAGCCGCCTCCTCCATGGGGTACCGTGCGTTCCCGGAATTGACTGCTTATTCTGAGTATCTGACACCTGACACCCCTCCCCAGGAAAAACCCACCAATGAAAGTATGCTAGCCCTGAAACAACAGAAGAAGCTTCTGCTCGCGGGCACTGCTCGGTTCAACGTAAAACCAAAGACAGGACTTGCCTTCCTTGAGGAAAAGGGCCTTATACCTACCGCGAAAGACTCTATTGGGGCGTCTCCGTCTCGAAACCGAAGCTTAGCGCGGTTTCTGAAAAAATCCCCCCGGCTCGACAAGAAATTACTTGGAGAGTATATATCAAGACCCGAGAACGCCGAAGTGTTGAAGGAATTCATCAACTTGTACGATTTCGATGATGTGAGTGAATTATCCATCACAGCTTGCACCACTAAAGCTTGCTTTTTTGAACAAGAAATCCGTTGCAGAGGCACTTCGAGAACTCTTGGAATCTTTCCGCCTCCCGGGCGAGGCGCAGCAGATCGAACGCATTACCTCAACGTTCGCCCAGTGCTTCTTCGCAGCTAAACCATGTGGGTTTAATGTTTGTATTGCAATGCTTATTTTTGCTGAGCTTACATGTTCTAGCTGAAATCAAAACGCAGGATGCCGTATTTATTTTGGCGTATGCTGTGATCATGTTAAACACCGATCAGCATAGTCCCAACATTAGAGTCAGTGACTGGGAAAATCCCCTCTCCATGACACGCCACGAAACCTGAGGCTCCCATTGCAGAAACGCATGACGTTTGAAGATTTTCAGCGTAATCTCCGAGGCGTCAACGGGGGCTCCGATTTTTCGCCTCAGTATTTAGTAAGGATTCACTGCGTGATTCCCGTTACGTCTCTGATCCGCGACTGCACCTATCTCCCTAGCGGGGCATATTCGACAGCATACGGAAGCGGGAAATCATCATGCCGCAGGAACACACCGGCCAAGCTGGATTCGATTACGCATGGAAAGAGCTGATGGACCGATCTGAATCTGCTGGTTCGCTCGCCTTCTAATTTTGCCAGTCGCTTGAGACTGAACATTTCCACAGACCCCTTCATTGAGTGCAGAACGGATATATTTGACGAAACCGTGTTCAAGTTAATGTGGCGATCCATCGTCAATGCTATCGCGAATGCATTTACCACTTTCGATGATGAGCTCGTTGTTCGAGACGTAATTGCCGGTTTCAGGCAATGTGCCACACTCGCCGCCAAGTTGAAGCTGCCTGAAGTTTTTGACTTCCTTGTGATGTCGCTCTCGCGTGCTACCGGCCTGCTCGCGGATACAACGCTGCCCGCTACAGCCAATTTCCCCATTGTAGAAGTTGACGGGCAAAACGTGACTGTGTCACCACTCTCAATTCGTCTAGGCACTAGTTTCCGAGGTCAAATGGCTGCCGTTGTTCTCTTCACTATTGCCAACGGAAATGGCAGTGCGATCCGAGATGGATGGGAACAGGTACTCACATCTACCTCAACCACGACTATGCAGTAACCAATATCGCTTTCAGATATTTGAGATGTTCCAGGCTCTGTTCTTGCATTCATTGCTGCCAGCGCGAATGATTCAATCAGAAGACTTCCTGGGAGGCGTGACGATGATTCCTATGCAAGGGAATGTGACGACTCCGCTTCAAGCTCAGACCCGATCAGACGGTGGACTACTGTCTACTCTTTCATCCTACCTGATGACGCCGTACGGTAGCGAAGCCGTGGTCCCGGACGTCACTGAACGTGATATCGAGAGCACCTTGAGCGCAATCGATTGCATCGCTGCGTGTCGATTGGATGAGCTGTACATGCAAATTGCGTTCGTCTTTCTCACCACAGCGATCTCTTGGTTCGTTGTTAACAATGCTCCGCCAATAGAGACCTCGACGTGGATGCGCTAGGAACTGCAATGCGAGCGCTGGTAGACCTAGCTAGACGCCGCACGTTACGGCCGCTTCAACTTGAATATGACAGTGATGATATGCAAACGCAGCATGACTGCGCTCCTCCACAAATACCCTATGATCCCGCCTCCGTTTTCCTGCTAGAAATGATGATCAGCATCACGGTGCAAACGCCGGACAAGATTGAGGATGTATGGTGAATAATCTTGTCCTTCCTACATCCGATGGCGACAGAACCTAAATTTCCTCCTACAGGCCCATCGTGTTCCCTCACATATCCACAATGCTATCCTCGGCCGGCCGATTTAGCGTTCTACTCATCGAGCGCGCTGTCTTTGGTCTCCTTCGAATAGCGCTCATCCTAGCTTCCAGCGTGTGTTTGTTGCTTCATATTCCGGACCTGCGCTAACCGTCGTATGACGCAGCCAACACTCAGAGACCAGCTCTACATTTCGCTCGATTTGCTAAATGGGCTGCCCAGTCAAGTGCTGAATGGTGTTGCTGAGCAGCTGGTGGCGGGCCTCTCACGGCTTATTAAGGAGCACCGAGATGTCATCAGGTAATTCACACCTCTCCGTCTGCATTGAGTGCTCAGCAAGCACTGTCGTTCATAGTTCGGCAACGGAATGGAGCCTAGTCTTTGCGCTAATACGAGGGTCCGCTTCTCATTATGTAGCTGGGAAACCTGCCTTTGATTTGGTATCGGACCTTGTCTTGTCTACGCGAAAAGAATCCTCGCCGCGTTTGGACATTATTGGAGGTTTGATCGCGGTTTTAGAGGAGTTCGCAATGGTCCCTAGCCGTGCCTTGGCCGTGCAAGGTTCTAGAAGACAAACCAGTGCTCGGCACTCAGTCTCGTTGCAGCAAGTTAACACATGCTTCCTTTTCTGCACGCTTCCTAATTCTTCCCAAATAGACAAGGTACTATGGACAGGGCTCTTCAAGCTGTTGACTTGTTGTATTCTTTCAAGGACATCATACCGACCTGGATCGCACAATCAACGGCGAGCCACGGAGAGGGTAAGTGCTCTGGGCGGCGCAGTGAAGCGAACATCCATTAACCGCTGCTGTCCTCTCAGCGTGGCGGTCGGGGTGGACTCCACTGTTCGTGGCGTTTGGGCGGCAATCATCCGCCTTGAGCCCTGAGATACGAGCCGCCGCGCTGAGCAATTTGCAGCGCATCCTGCTCAGCGCCCAACTAGCTCATGATGGGGCACTGGACACGTCCCATCTGTTCTATAATGTGATTTTCCCCATGGTCGATGACGTACTCAGCCCAGAGCTAGATGAACGGCGAGGAAGAAGAGAAATGTCTGAGACGCGACTGAGAGCGTCCGCGTTGTTATGCAAGTCGTTCTTGCAATTCGAAATCGGGCCCGTCACACGCAATCCTGCACAATTGCGCGAGATATGGCTCATTATCCTAGACTTTATGGAACGACTGATGAAAAGCGGGGACGGGCAAGACCAACTGGTAAGCATCTGCAGTACCCTTGGTCGCTTTCGCTGATGAAGCTGCGGTCGACATGTTTCTGCTATCCAGTTTGAAGCTGTTCCCGAGTCGTTGAAAAATCTGGTTCTTGTTATGAACGCCTCGAACATCTTGATTCCTCCACCGGAAAACACCCAGGAAGAAGAGCTGGCTCTGTTATGGACTGAGACAAGGGATCGATTGGAACAATTCCTTCCTGGTTTCCTGAGTGAGCTGGTACCTACGTCGCCATCAGGTCCAGGAGCGGCGGGGGGCTCTGTAGCATCAGATACTTCAGCGGCTGCCCCTGCACATGTAGTTGCTGAGTCATCTTTTATATAGGTATTACCTTTTGCATGCGCCACATACTCGTTGAGTATGGGGAGGGGCAAGTCCATTCAAATTTTGTACATTCCCACGGTAGCCCAGAGGTTGAAATCGCGTCCAGACCCCCTCCAACATCCCACAAGTCATAGAGGACAAAGTTATGAATTATAAAATGCTACAAGATACTACTAGATTATATCGGTGCCGTAAAAATAAAAAGTTATGATCTAGAAAGACCTGTGGATCACACCTTATGCACATGTCGACTTTCCGGCTCCTTTTGCTGGTTAGTCCAGGATACCACGGCTCGATTATACTGCTCAATAAGAGACTCTCTGTTCCCGCTGATGTTTCCGAGAAAGTCTGGCTTGTCCAGCAATTGCCGATACTTCTTTAGCTGGTCTTTCAATACCTCCTATGTGACGCCTTTGGTGCTTGGCCACGTGAAGTCCGTCTGTTGAGGAATCTTTGCGAGGCGTTCATTTTCTTCATTCTCCATTTCTTGTCGCTCACTCTGTGCTTGCCGGTTTGCCACAGCTCTGTTGTGCGCGGCTGTGACAATATTCTCGAATCGACTCGCCTGTATCCAATCGCCGCCGTGCCTCGATTGATACTGCTGTGGAATATTCAGCGGTATGCTCTATGTTTTAGGCATACCAGGCTTCTGTGTTGTTCTCATAGTATTGTCGGGTTGCATTGTAAATGAGGGGATTTTTGGTTCTGCGGTTTCGACCGAAGAGTCGAAAGGCCCCTAAATCACCCTCACTACAGTCATTGGTCGGGGGACGAAATGCAAGCTCGCGCTCATCAGCCGTTGCGGTGTCAATAACTCCGCCCTCCGCGCGGTCGTGGCCTTTGAGCGGCGCGAGCGATGATAAGTGAGCGGTTTCATGACCCTGGCTCCTATTTCCCGCCGCGGTATTGTAGATTATACGTTGCCATTAGATATCAGGATGTTATTGTTCCATCTGGGCGTGCAGAGAACGAAAGACTGATTATCAGGTATCTCGCAGGTGCACCCATAACAACAGTAAACACATGGTAGCGGCGGCAAGCGCCAGGTCCCCGACTCGACGCATTTGGCTGCCCGTCAGCCTTGATCTTTTGCCTTCGAGTCGATGATTCTTTGCGTGGTTCCCCGGTTGTTGTTCCACCCACACCTTCGTCGTGGTCCTAGTCGTAATGGAAAGTCAACTGCAATGCCAGTGTTCATCGTTAGTGCGCCCAGCTGGTGGCACAGACTGTTCCACTGACGATGCGCAGATCGTGTTATGAACATTATATTCTATGTACTCTGAGACAGTAGATGAAACCACAGACAACGTACATGTACGCTTCACAAGGTCTTGTGTGGCCGGGTCATCATTACTCAACCGATGTGCACGCGTGAGCCTGAAGATGCGCCCTTGCACTCCTATTGTGAGGTCGCCGAGGGGTGATCTTACAGGAGTGGTTAGCTCTATCCGGTTCGCTCGGTAACGCTCTGTGACTAGTTCCTAAGATTGGAAAGCCGCGCACATACAAACAACGGGGTGCAAATCCGTATCAGATGCCTGCCAGCGCCTCTGGAAGTATCTCCGATGTAAAAATACATGGTAGCAGTGCTTGCGCCTGTCCCTGACTCGCTGTTGTTCACTTGTCCTTTGAATGCGTGCTCATCTTGTGGTTGGGGGGTGGGGGTCCACGCAGCCCTCCGTTCCCACAAAGCTGCCTCCATTGCGTCTTGACCGGTTCGCAGTAAAACCGTAGTTGATGATAAATAGCCGGCGCATCCACCCTGTGAACCCTGAATTAAAATGCATTCAGCGACTTTGTCGCACTGGGCACCAAAAAGAAAAATAGCGCTCTGAGGAACATGGCAAATCACGGGTGAATCATATTCGGCTGGCAACTCACCACCTTGCCACGTCACTACCTCCAACAACGGTATCGAGACATGCTCGGCGTTGATAAAAACTAAGGAATAATTCTATTACCGCAACAAGTAAGCGCTAAGTTGAGGGCGAGGGCGGAACGGAACCTTGACGGACGCCCCGCTCGGCCCCACACAGGATCTGGTTCCATGCCAATCTTCACCGACGTGCAGCGACGCAATGTAAGTTCAGCTCCCCATCGCCGCCAATCCTATCGGCAGTTACCGATACGACTGCGAGATCGATCCGAAGCGAGCATGTCTCGGCCAGGCCCTTCTCGGCCTGAAGGTGCGCCACTATTCGTGATTCCGTACAGGAGCATGCGGTGACCAGTTCAATAGGCTCTCAGTCCGAATCCGACGAAATCAGGCTCTTCTTTTCAGTTCTTGGACCTCACGTTGAAAACGTTCTTATGGCGGATATTTTACCGAACAAGATTGTCGCCGACCTCAGGACATTAGTCAGGCTGCAGTTTTCGTCAGAAGTCAACGTTGATAGGCTTGTTATTTGGAGGGTGAGCAAACCCCACCACTAATAACGTACCCAACATCTAACAAAACATTTACAGCTCGAGACTCCCATTTCAGAAGAGGCCATCGGTGAACAGCTCAAGGGGGTTGACGGTCCAACGAAAATCCCAGGTGGCGCCACGAGGGTCAAAGTCACAAGCGATGTGTCAGACTATTTCACTGGCCGTCCAGACCCAAAAAAAAATCATTGCGTTGTGCAAGTTCTCCCTTCTGGTGAGTACGGATGAATCGCGTCAACCTGCTAGGAGAAACCCCGATGACATAACGCATATATCACACCCAAAAATGGTTTTCCCAGTTGAAACTCAGACGTCCGGCGAGTACAAACCGCTGGCGCCTTCCTACTTTTCAACTCACCATCCAGTTTTTTTGGCAGCGCCACCCCGGACACTAAAAGAAGAGGGTGATGCGAACTCGGCGGTGCACTCTTGTATGTACGCATCGCTTCATGTGAATCCCTACACCTTACCCAGTTCTTTAGATCAAGGTAGGGGACACGTGCTCTCCTCCCCGTGAGGAACTGAGGAAGTAGCTACAGCTACTGCTGATGCCTGGAGGGCAAAATACGAAGGTCGCGCCAAAAAACTATTCCTGAAAAGTTTAGGCACCTGGAATGAAGGACGGATCTCTCAAGCAACAACCGTGACAAGCCAACCACCGGGTTCAGCGGAAGCAGCGTACATAAACACGATCTCTATTATACAGAGTTCAGGGACAGGGAAATCCCGCCTACTTTATGAAACATCGGAGGATATCTTCACTATTCCCATAAACGTGCGAAGCGGCGGTCGTGAGTGTATTTCAACATGCCTGTCGCGACTATAGGACGCTTACCAAGCGACACATGCAAGGTGGCTATCCCCCAAGTGACCAGGATGTTGTGCCATTCTTTACACAACAGTACGAGGATTTCGACACCGCCTTATTGGCTTTCTCGCTATTCCTGGGGCACCTGTTCCATCGGATTGCTGAACATATTGACGGAGATCGTAATCTTGCAGAACCCCGGGCCTGGCGCGAGTGGCTGAATAAGCGGGCCACACGGGGGAAGAAAACCACTCGTGACCAACTATACTGTGACGTCCTGCAACAGGTTTATGTTGAAGTATGTGTATATTTCCGAGTCAGCACCGGTGTTGGTGTGACGACTTATGCTGCCTTCAAGGGAATTGTAGATAAACTGGGACATGTCAACTTGACAGGACCCACAAGGCAGGTTAGTAGAGTACCAGTCGTACCCAAGAGTTGTTGACCGCCCCTTTTGTAGGGATTGCAATGGCACATCGAGACAGCGGAGGCCGAAGCCACGAAAAATCTTGAAAACTTAATCAACCTCATTCGAGTTTCGCCAATTCCTGTCGGCCGACCGACGGGGTCCAGAATGCCTCTCATTCTCCTTTATGTAGATGAAGTGAACTCTGCGCAAACACTCCTAGCAAGCGACGCGAAGGATCGTACCAATTATTCTGCGCTCACATTGCCGTTTTCACGTCGACTACATCTCGTCTCTATGAGCTTGCACCTCCTCAAATGGTTCACTCCTCGGATCGCGTCATAGAAAACGACACAATTCCTCGGCCGTTTTGGGAGCTGCCGTTCGACGTCAACATAGGAAAGATATCAAGGGACTTGACGCTTAAGCAGGTCACAAGCACCCCACATATTGTCAAATTTGGTCGCCCTTTGTGAGCTACTCTCCTGTCTGTGAGAAAAGGTCGTTTGATTTGGGGTTTTTTTTTTACGACGCAGGTGGGCAACTCGATACGCTTCCGGCAATGACGTAGTCAAGAAAGAGATTATAAACTATGCACTCCAGAAACTACGTCATTGCAATGCCCTCCCCCGTTTGAAGGAACAACGAGACGGAAAAAACGTCATTTCGGCGCCACGGCGTTATGCAGATCTTGCAGCACTAGACGTCTGCGCCCTTTTCGACTTTGCGCAGATCCAAGCATCACAGCGCTTCCAAATGGAGCTCATTGCGTCTCATATGCGGGTCCTCTTCTTCGTGAGCGAACGTCGTGAATACGTGATCAGCGGTTATCCCTCCGAACCAATACTTGCCATTGCAGCCCTTCATCATTTGAATGAGGCCAACAGGCAGGACGGGAGTTATCACGCCTTGTCTTTCGTGCGAGACGCAGTTGTTCAGTGTCACATTGCCACTGGCACGAGGGGCGAATTCGTGGCAAGGCTTATTCTGGTATTGGCGATGTGCCAGGCACTCCACCTCCCTAACCCACCAGCTGTATTGATGCCAATCCAGGGCGTCTCTGTGAAGGAATTCCTGAAAGCTTTACTCCCGACAGAACAAGCTCTCCTCAAATTCTGGTCAAGGTATTCATGTAGGGGGAGATTGGGGGCCACCGTCGCAGACGTTTACGAAAAAGCCAGGATCTATTTCACCCATTTCGTCCGGTACACTGTGGAACCACGAGCCACGAGTCTCTACGCAGCTGTTGCACGAGGACAGGCCATTCAATGCGCGTTTCAACAAGAAGTGGACATTATCATCCCCATCGTCCTCGATGCTGATGCCAAGCTGGCTGAGGAAAATATATCTGCCATCTTGATTCAAGTTAGGAACCGGACTAGCGTTGCAACGATGCAACCAGTTGCTGCGAAGGTAGGGCTTTTTGGGAGCAAGTTAACTCCATATATCTCTATCCTGTTTCAGCTCGGTCTTAAAGACAAAAAACCAGCAGGTAAAGAGACCAAATACACCCAGCCCGCATACTGCTAACGATTGGCAGTTATCATACCAGATGAAAGGACACGTGGTTCAGAACGTCAAACCGAAACCGAAGGCGGCCAATACTGCCTCAATTTCCAAGGGTGTTTGCGGGACAGCTTTGGCGTGATCACCAAGGAAGCAGAGGAACATTTGTTTGAGGATATGCTCAAAGCACATGACATTGTGGCTAATCATCCTGAGAAGGACGAAGAATACAAGGACGCTGTGGCAGCGATGAAACCGTACTGGGGAGACCGGAAGGGTACTTTCGATTGGATTGACTCGTAATACGTTCTCCGTTCAGTTCCATCCCTGACCCAAAGGACCAACATGTGGAACCTTCGTTCGTAGTTGTATCCACGCCTTCAGACTCCGGTGCGCAAATTATTCGATTGTAGCAGAAACTGTGTACGTTTATTGTACATCCATGTACCACGTATATTTATTGGATGGGCATGGTTTGGTTACAAAATATTTTCTCCTGAATCAGAGTTCATTGTTTGAAACTTGACCTGCGCCTAATCAGTGTGCATGCGGCGTACCAGCTCCGTAACACCGGCCGGATGCAATGATGATCATATCACAGCTGACTTTTGTGGCCATTGCGCATATTGTGTGAATAGCATCGGGATGTGGGATCATCTTTCTTCATATTAGACAACACATGGTCATGAAGTTACATCGGAGATACTTCCAGAGGTAGCATCCACGGCCGGATAGCAACACCTTTCTAACCCTTCATTTGTACATACGTACGTGCGCGGCTTTCCAATCTTAGGAACTAGTCACAGAGCGTTACGTTACCGAGCGAACCGGATAGAGCTAACCACTCCTGTAAGATCACGGGAATAGAATTTTCCCCCGTAATGAATCTGAATGCCCCCAGGGCCGTCTGGCCGTTTCCAAAATACTGTTGTCCCCCAAAGGAGCTTCATTTTCCCCCCCATAATTGAGACTGATAATCCCCATA